>OFOU01001374.1_pt1 | contig 14947 bp, 6 predicted proteins | sample 1542061 | NCBI WGS metagenome assembly OFOU01 (sample SAMN04209239, study PRJEB22552) | human gut metagenome | biome: gut; material: feces | host: Homo sapiens | place: USA: Oklahoma
CTCGACACAAACGGGCGGATTGTCGGAAAATGGCATGCATTGGTGGAACGATGGGCACATGGGAATTATGCACCCATGTAATGCGTCCAATTTACGTCCGTTTTGTCGAGGGTGTTGCCCCTATTTCGACATATTGCCCTTACAGGCCGCCGCAGTCTCAAAATCATTGAAATACAGCGTGTTTTGTTGCGTTTCAATAAGGATGCCGCGGCCTCACCCCCATCTTCGCAAACATATCCCATAGAAACCGGCAGCCCCGAGGCCGAGCAACATCAAGTTGCTTAGCCCCGGGGCTGTTTTAGTAAGTGGAGCCTGAGGTTTCAAGGCTCAAAGGTTTCAAGGAATCAACGAATAAAGAGGGAGGTTCAGTTAAGGCACCATGACCTTGCGACCGTTCAGCACGTAAACACCCTTGGTCAAGGGAATGCTCACGTTGCCCTGCACCTTTTCGCGGTAAATGGTGCGACCCTGCACATCGCAAACCGTAACGAGCGTTTCCTGCGGAGCCACTACGATGATTTTGCCATTGCGCACGTACACGTCCATGTTCGCATCTGCATCAGTAGCCTGACCGATTTCAGTGTTCACCTGTCCTTCTTTTTGGTAAACACGTACCCAGTCGAACTCCGTGCGGTAAGTAAAGTTCGTGTCAGCCGGTTTAGCCCACGAGCCATTACCCACGCTCTGGTTCAGAATGATGTAGAAATGCTTGTCGAAGGGCCACTGACCCTTAGCCAAGGCATCAGCATCCGTCGATTTGGCGTACGAGAACACCTTGCGGCCATCCACATACCAGCTCAGTTTATCCTCCTCCCATTCCAAACCGAAGGTGTGATACTGCGTAGATTCGCACGAAATGGTGCTCGACTTTTTAGGGTTATTATCCTGACCGTGGCAACCAGCCTCTTTGTTGGCCCACTCCGAGTGAATGGTATGGAACGAATTATCCTTATCGTCAATCTGTTCCCAGATGTCAATTTCGCCATCCTTCGGCCAGCCCTTCACCGTTTTCGTCGGCATCATCCAGAAGGCCGGGAAGTTACCCGTGTGCGGCGTAGTCAGAATGCGCGCCTCGATTTTGCCGTAAGTAAAGTCAAACTTATCCTTACTTTCAATCGCACCGCTAATCATGGCCTGCTGCTGTCCTTTGTCGTCCTTTTCAGCAGCCAGCGTATTAGGCTTACACAGCATCACGAGTTTACCATCTTCCATGTAACCCGTTTGCTGCTGTCCCTCCTCAGTTTGCGCCACAAAGCGTTTCCACGTAATGCCGTGTCCCACCTCCGAGCGGCTCCAGAATTTTGAATCGGGCATGCTGCCGTTAGCCGTATTGAACTCATCAGCCATCACCAGTTTGTAGTCAGCTTCAGCCGTAGGTTCAAAGTCAACCGTCATGCGCACCTCGCCATTCACGCTGTCAGCCTTCACAATGTGAACCTTCGCATCGTCCACGGTGTACTCGCTCCACTGGCGGTTGCCGTGAATGTACTGTGCCCCGTCAAGGTTATGACCGTGGCGCACCGTCAGTTTGCCCGGCTTGTAACCCTCGGCAGCCGGAACAAGCAAAGTGTTCAGCGCACGGCCGTAAGGCACCTCGGTGGGCAAACCCTTGTTGCTCTTACCCACGATTGAACCATTGGTGGTACGAATGTCGAGTTTCGAAGTTTCAGGGTGTACGTTCAGAATAAAGTCCACCACATAACCCCCGTTAGCTTCAATCTGGTTCTCCTTGCCTCCCTCGGTCCATTGTCCGGCCGGGTCAATGTTGGCCCAATCCACCTTCAAGCGAGCGCGATAATTGCCATAGCGCAAGTTTTTGGGCAGTGTAAAGTTAGGCACTGCCAAGCCTGCGCTGGGCTGTACCGAAGCACCCTGCGAGTTTTTGTTGTTGAAGAATGAGTAGGCAAACAGCTCACCCGAAGGCGAGGGCGTGCCGTCGGCATTCAGGGTATAATCAAAGTGTCCGTCCTGGTCAAGGTCAAGGTAAAGGTAGGCATGCATCGGGCCACCCTGATAGGTGATTTCCGTAGCAATTTCGTCGCCCGGAACAGCCGACACCTCCTCGCCAGTCAGGTTGCGGAACACCAACTCCTTGCCCGAGTGCGGCACAACGAGCGTCGAAGTACCTCCCTTCGTAGCCGTAAACTTCACGCGGTTCAATCGGCGGTCGGTGCGGCTGATAGCCAAATCCTCGGGGAAGTTGATGGGGTAATCCTTACCCTGCACCTGTCCGTCGGTCGACTTGAAGAACGGAATGAGTTCAACGTCGCCATCAATGTATTTGGCCGGAATGGTGTAGCAACTGTCGGCATCGAGTTCGCGAGCCACCGCCATGTGTTCCATGTACTGCGGCGTGTCGAACACCAAACTGTCCGTGCTGGCCAAGTTACCGTGATTGATAATCATGTGCGAGAACTTGAAGTTCGGTGCAGGGCGCAGGCGCACTTTGTAATCCTTGCCAAACGGAATTTTTTCCTGGGCAAACTCCGAACCATCCACCTTCAGCACATCACCGTTCAGTCCGCCGCCGTTCGGGCGCGTACCGCGCTTCACGGTTACCTGCTGATTATCGGTGTACACCACCAGACGCATATCGGCAAAGGCACCGCGGTTATTGTAGATGGTGTTGTCGGCTGCCGTATTGCCGCCCGGGTCTACGCAGTCCCAGTCCACCTTGTAGCGCACGCGGTAAACACCGGGTTTCAAGGTGTCGGGCACCGTAAATTCGGGCATGTTCAGGCCGGCATTGGCCGACTGTCCGGCACTGTTCTTTCCCTTGAAGTGGCTGTAGGAAAGCACCTCGCTGCCGGGTTTCACCTGTTCGCCGTCCACCGCCACATCGAAGCGTCCGTTCTGGTTCGTGTCCAGGTAGAAGTAGCCGCTCATGGCATTACCCTTCCAGTTAAAGCCCACCTGCACCTTTTCGCCGGGCTTAGCCGTCAGCACCTTGTCGAGCACTTTGTTGTAGAGTTTGCGCGTAACGCCTTGGTTCACGGGCACTACGGTAGCCTCGGTCTGACTTGCGGGCTTGAACGTCACCGAATTGAGCAAGCGGTCGTTGTTCTTAATGCTCTGATCTTCGTCGAAGTTAATGCCGTAGTACACGCTGCTGAAGCGCGGAGTTGAATTGTCGTCAATGATGATGTCGTCCACGTAGAACAGGAAGTCCTGCTTCAAGTCGTGGGTCGACTTCAAGTCGGGCACTACGAGCAAGTTGTGAATTTCAATGCCGTTGGCACCGCTCACGGGGAACACCGCATCGCACCATTTACCCGGCTGCACCTTGGCCGTCGAGGTTTGCCAGAACTGTTCCGTGGTAGTGGGCTGCCAGGGGCGGTCGGTGCGTCGTCCCAAACCGATGAGCATGACGCGGCTGTCCGAGGGCGTCCATATTTTCACATGCACATAGCGCACCTTGTTTTTCAGTTCAAAGGGCTTTTTCAGCGTCACCATGGCTCCGAAGGTGTTGCTGCCGAAGCGCGAACGCTGTGCGCCGAGCACCTTGGCCGACTTGTTCGGGGCAAAGCCCAAAATGTCGTCGACCTCGGTATAGGGGTTAGCCGTAACCTTGGCGTTACCTTTGAGGCGTTTGTCGCGGAACGGTGAATGTTCCCAAGTATCGTACACACCTACTTTGGCGTAGCTCTCGGCTGTTTCAAAGTCGCAAAGCAGGGAATCGGTTTGTGCCATCATGCCCATCGGAAAGAGCAAGCCGGCCAAACTGAGGTATTTCTTTATATTCATGGTAGTTTTGTCTGAATAGTGTGGATGATTTTAGTAAATAGATACTGTGTGGAGCAGCGGGCAAGCCTTGCTGTCGGTAATGGTGATGCGCACAATTTTGGCTTTGTAGCCCGTGCCGTAGCTGTTTTGCGTGCTGCCATTCAGCGGAATGATACGCTTGTAGCCCACCGTGGTGGTAGCAATGTTACCACCGCGTTTCACAAAGTTCTGACCATCTTCGCTGGTTTCGATTGAGAAACCCTTGATGCGCTGTCCCAAACGGATATACTCCATCATCGACACGTAGCGAATGGTTTGCGGCGTGTCCCACTCAAAGGTCAGCGTAGCCGTCTTCACGTCGTCGTCGGTTGCCCAATAAGTATCTTTGTTGTCATCCTTCAGATTATCTGCCACGTAGGTCGTCTTTGCACCATTGGCGCGCGTGGCTGAGGCCGTCACTTTGGCCGTCTTAGCCAAATCAGTACCCAGACGCTTTTCGAGTTCCTTACCAAATTCCTCCATGCGCTTCACGGTCTGCTCAGGCAGCTCACCCGATTTATCAGGCGGCAGGTTCAGAATGAGTGTAGCGTTTCGTCCCACGGTTTCGAGGTACATTTGGAAAAGGCGTTCGGTAGAGTGAATGGTTTCGCCCTGATGCCAGAACCAGCCGCCCGAAGTAGCCTTGGCATCGCTTTCGCCCGGATGCCAGCGCCAACCGTTTTCGTCGCCATACTCGCCATCGCCCATCGCCCAGCAAGTTTCGCCGGCCCATCCGGCTTCGTTACCAATCCAGCGTGCTTCGCCACCCACACCCCACATAATGATGTCGGGGCAGGCGTTGTGAATAGAGTCGCGCAGGTTGGGAATGTCGTAGTACACTTCGGCATTGCCAATGGTGCGGTTCTTGTCGGCTTCGCCACCATAGTAGCCACCGCCACCGGTTGCACCGTCGAACCACATTTCGAACTGATCGTGACCATAGGCAGCTGCTTCAGCACATTGAGGGAAGAACACCTTCTTGGTGTAATCATCGGTATAATTGCCGTTTTCATCCTTTTTACCCCAGTAACGGCTGTTGCGGTCCCAGGGCGAAATGTAGAAGCCGTATTTCAGCTTAAGTTCCTTAGCTGCCTCGGCAAAATCCTTAGGAATATTGGTTTGTTTACCAAATTCATTACCTGCGTTTTTCACACAGTGTTCCGTCGTTGCTGTTGGCCACAAGCAGAAACCATCGTGGTGTTTAATCACCGCGATGCCACCCTTCATGCCGGCTTTCTTTGCCGTTTCGAGCCATTGTTTGGGATTGGGCTTTTTCGTAGGGGCAAACAAAGAGCGATTTTCATCGCCGTTACCCCACTCACGTCCGGTATAGGTGTTCATACCATAGTGGAAGAAGGCATAGAACTCCGTTTCGTTCCACTTCAACTGACGGTCAGAAGGTACGGGAAATACCGGTGCAGGCGTGTTCTCTGCATCGGTGAGCGTTTCCGTTTCAAGCTTGAAATCGTCCTGCGCTTGCACAGCTACAGGAGCAGCGGTTCCCAGACACAAGGCTGTGAACAACAATAAATGCTTCTTTTTAGCAATCATTACGCTTAAATTAAACTATAAGCAGATTGGCAGAATCAGAATTAAGGTCTTGCGATTGTACAAAGGACGATGAATCCTCAAAATTCTACCCCCCCACTTTTTTATGAATAGATAGGAATTTCTTTTTGTCGTTTACTGGGGCGACACAACCGTTTCGTACCGCCACACTCAGCCATTGTGAAAATAGCCAAGTCAAAGAAAAGTGTAAGGAAGGATGCCAGGGCCACATGCCCCCGCGTAGTGTTTCAGCTTTGACAAAACATACCCAAAGCCCATTTGTATGCAAATCATGGATTGATGTCGTGTTTTTCAAAATGCTGAACCAAGGTTAAGTCTGGCTTCGATAGCTTTATCGAAGTGCTTGGGCAAAAGTACAAATATATTTTGTCCAATCAAAGTGCATTTCATCTTTTAACATGTATCCCAGCCTTCATGGAAGTTTTAGGAGCTAAGACGGAGTAGGGGGTAATGCCATCTGCGTTTTGCGCATGTCGTTGGGGAACTGAAACGCTCACACCCGATTCGTTGTAGGGTGAAAACAAGTTAAAAATTCGTCACCGTATTTTTCCCACTTTTTTCTATGATTTCACCCCCAAACAGGCACGGCGAAAATAATTGTTCCGCGCCAGTCAAAATTAGTTCCAAGGTTGTTGAAATTAGTTCCGCGCCAGTCAAAATTAGTTCCGAGCTAGTTGAAATTAGTTCCGAGCTAGTTTTGAAAGAAACGGAAAAAATTTCAACAAGCGCGGAATCGCTGATAATCAGCATTTTCCGAAAAACCACAAATGCGGTTTGCCCAAGCCTCCTTTCGCGGTATTCACAACCGCCAAATGCCGCCAATGTGGGTAGTAGTTGGGCCGTGTAGGGGAGTGTTTGTATGACATTTTTTAACATACATTTCCCGTGTGTGTTTGCGCCCGATATTTCGCGCGATTTGCACCCGATATTTCGCGCGATTTACGCCCGTGTGTGTCGGGGGGCGTTGCCCCTATTCCGACGTTCTGCCCCTACAGGGCGCGATACCTTTTAAACCCTGGTCATGGGGGAACCCAGGGTAGAGTGAACGGAGTGAACAACACCCTGGGCTGAGATACCATTGTCCTTACAGGGCGCCACGGATTCAAAACCATTGAATTATCGCATGTATACTATAATACCCTTGCCCAACATTTACCACTGCGCTCGCCTTTCACTATCTTTTAATAAGACAGGAGGCGGCTCGGCAATACCTACGCTCAAAAGCAAGCTTTTGGCTTGGTATTGCGCTCGCCTTTCATTATCTTTCAATAAGATAGGAGGCGGCTCGGCAATGTCAAATAAAAATAAATTTTCATTTGCCACTGCGCTCGCCTTTCACTATCTTTGCCATAAAATAAAAAACGTGATGAACTCCCTCTCTGCTCTCTATCGCATTTGGCGACGACAACTGAACCGTCTGGAATCCATACTGCCCAATACCGAAATAACACTTGAGGGGAAACAACGGCAGGCTGTCTACTTCTATGGTACATTCACCTCACTACTCAGCATACTCTTTACCCTGAGCGACATGACCGGCCCTTCGGGCATAGTGTTCTCCACCATCAACCTCGTAAGCGCCATAGCTTCCTTGCTCCTTTTTATTGCTTACCTGACCAGACACCTGAAGCTCACACCGGCACTGACATCGGCACTGCTGCTGACACAAACGGCCACTTTGGTCGAAAACCTCATCTGCGCCTTCTCCCCCTCGTCCTTCCATATCAGCCTCATCACCGCCAATATGATGCTTTCGGCCATTGCCATGATGCTGGCCGTGCTGGCCTATCTGCGCTGGGTACCCACCATCATTGCTGCTACCAGTTTGCTCACCTTCGGCATTTGTACCCTCATTACGCGCGACGAGGGATTGATGTGCTTTCTCGGTGTGTTCACGTTCATCGTGGTGATTGTGTGTATCCTGGGCGAAAGGGTGATTCGGAACTATCAGAAACTGCAATCGGAAAACTCGGGACTGAAAAGCGACGAACGAAGTCTGATGATGGCCCTGCGACTGAACAAAAAACAGGTAAAGGCTTACATCGAACTCTCTATGGTGAATAAACCCAATGCCCGGGATATGGAGGTGTTCTTCGACATGGCGGGCGATGCGGTGAAACGTAAACTCGTAACGGCGGTTATGGACTACCTGAATAAGGAGAACTGTAAACGCGAAAGGGTGGTCAGTGCCTTCCCCGAACTCACGCCTTCGGAACACGAGGTGTGTATGCTCATTGTTCAAGGCAAAAAACAAAGCGAAATATGTACGCTGCTGAACAAAACGCAAACAAACATCAGTGCGCACCGCGGACATATCCGCAAAAAACTGGGACTGAACCCTGAGGACAACTTGCGCGATGTGCTGACCGAACGCATGAAGCAGCAAGGCAAACTCTCAGGATTTACCCCCCCCTATCGCTAATGCACTATCGGCTGCCCCCAACCGCACAAAATGACGAGAATCAAGCCTAAAACCCAAAATCTGCATTTTTTCAAAAAAATAAGTGCTTAAAATTTGGATGGTATCGCAGAAAGCCGTATCTTTGCACCGCTTAAAGCCTAAAAGCAGGCAGTAAGTAGCCCAGATGGCGGAATCGGTAGACGCGCTGGTCTCAAACACCAGTGGGGCAACCCGTGCCGGTTCGACCCCGGCTCTGGGTACGCTAAAAGCTAAGTATTTGATTATTCATTTACTTAGCTTTTTTGTTTTTATCGGAGATGTTCCCAAATTGCCCCCGATCATCCTTATGTATTCCACCAAAGATGAGGCATTTACTTCATGCCATCTATTACTTTTAGTATAGAATCGGGCTTTTCTACCATTCGCAATACAGAATCCGAATCAAATCCCATATATTCTATATAGGTTCGTATTAACTCATAATGCTCTTTGGCATAGCTTGTATCTATCGCACGTGTAGCGTTGAAGCAGATAGGTTCATGATGTGCTATTCGGTTACGAAATTCACGGATGGCAGTCAGTTGGTTGTAGATGTCTGTTTGCTTTAAACCATGCGCTTTGTTGGGGGGGGAATATTTGAAGAAGTGTTTTTCCTCCTATGCGGTAATTGCGTCTTGTAAACAAATAAGTCCAGAAGCCAAATGTAAAGGAAGCTACCATCTTATCGTTATTGTACACTCCCATATTGGTATAAGTGCGCTGTATGCGCACTATTTCGGAAGCTTCCTGTTCAAGTAATCCATTGGGTCTTGCTTGGTTGATTATCCAATTATCATCATTGAAGTATTGTTTGTAGTGAGCGTTTATAGCATTGCGTAGCATTATCTCAAACATACCGATAACCCCATAAAAGCGTTGGCTCAACTTGATGTTATATTGGTATAGGCGCAAGGTTTTGGCTTTTTCATTACCACTTGCTTGTGCGTATTTGTTTAATCTTGCCGGGGATAGCACCTGCAAACATTCGTCATATTTCATATGGTATAAGTTTAAAAACAAGACTTTTCTTGCAAATATAGAAATTAATGACTATATTTGCAAGTGTAAGACCCTGTTGTCCCTGCTGAACAAGCAAACTTCAGGGTTATTGTTTTTTATGTACCTATGATAATGGCAGAATTTTGTTAGAGCCTGTCTCTCCGCAATAAAGGGTGTAAATCAAATAGTTACGAGATTTACACCCCAAAATATAAAGTTGCTTTTTTCATTTTTTAAAAAAATTAGAAGTCGTCAAGATTTACCTTAATTTTTGAGGCGTTTTTGGGTCTTGAAGAAGGAGTGTAGCGAGCTACACGACTGATGAAAGGTCAAAAAAAAGTGAAGATTGAATTTAGAAGAGATAAATCTCCAATTCAAATCTTCGTCAGAAAAGTTTAGACGACTTCTTAGTATAGAATCGAGCTTTTCTACCATTCGCAATACATTCACGAAAGAAAGGGTTTAATTCTATATTCTGATTAGTAGATATTTACAGACCTTTTTCCAGCACAATCCTAACTGAAAGAACGACTAAAAAGAGCATGTTTTCACTTTTGTTCTAAACCACGCTTTTCTTCTACTTTCTGTAAGTACCGATTGCTGCAAAACACATATTTGTCAAATTACCCTTTCAAAAAATAGTATGAAACCTTAATGCTTTTAAAATATGCGTTAAAAGAGTTTCAATGGTTGTGTGCTTCTGAAAAAAAGACTACTTTTGCGCTCGTGAAGAAAATGTGAAGATAAGGTGTGCACCTACATGGATATTAACTGATTTAGCAAGTGATGGACGTGTAGGCGTGATTTTGTCTGTCATTACCTCACGCAAGGAAGGGCAACAAAAGAACAAAAACGTGAAATAACCAACAAATCTTTTTATTAACTCAATTACTTAATTAAATCTGTTAGCAAATGAAACGGTTTTACAAATTCCTTTCATTGTTCCTGTTCGCGTTAATAGGAATGACCAATGCGTCTGCTCAGGATTATAAAGCAGGCAAATTGCTCACTACCCCTGAAGAGGTGGTTGGCAAGGACGTAGTGCTGAATATTCCTTTGACAAGCAGCGACTTTGGTAGTGCAGGTTACATGAACGGCCCCGGTAAGGTAAGCCAGGTTGTAACTGAATCTTGTATTTACAACTTTGAACCGGTAGAAGGCGAAGCCGAAGGCCATCCCCTTTACCTTTTGAAGCAGAAATCAACCGGCCTTTATTTGGCTGATGACAACATCACGGGCGAAACCGACCACGTGGACTACACTGCTGACAAGAGCAAAGCATTCAAAATGACGGTGCTCGTTGCAGAGTTAATGAATGATGAGAACACCGACCCGAAAACTCGTAACTCTTCATTCTCAGGTAAGCACTTGGGCTTGACTCAAACAGCTTTCGTGTTGACCCGCGATCAAAAATTCTCTGAACCTCAGGAAGGTGGTAACCAATACTGCTACTTAGGTTACTTCGGTGTTTGCTTCTACAGCCCCTATGTAGACACGAATGCTTGGGAAATCTACGAACTGGCTAAGGTTCAGGGTGAAGAATTGCTCTCGAACTACCTCACGCGTTATCAGGTAGACGCAACAAACTTCCCCAACGACAAGACTATCCCCGGTTACTTCCAGAAGGCTGCTTACGACAAGGCTTTGGCTGCTTACAACGCTGCCAACGAAGCTTCAACGAAAGAGGTTTCAAACGAAGAAGCTGAACGCCTCTGCAAAGAGTTGAAGGCTGCTTACGAAGAACTCTTGGCTGCTCGTATCCCCCTGAGCGAAGGTTACTACTACATCAACATGCCGAAGAGCGACCGCACCATGACCACCAATACCAAGGTGACCAATGGTAAGAGCGAAGACTTGCTGTGGATGAAGACCGGTTTCCAAATGCCTAACCCCATCGATGCTACGGCTGCTGCCTACATCTGGAAGGTTACGCCCGTAGGTAAGGACTCGTTCACGGTGCAGAACTTCTACAACAACCAGTACATCAGCAACAAGCGCAGCACGAACTACAAGGTGCCCGGCGACGATGCTGTGGCTTTCTTGGTTCAGAACGAAAGCGCCATCCTCGGTATTGCCAACAAGAGCAATAACAACAAGTCGGCATTCATCTTCTATGCCAACACCGAGGCTTGGAACACGCAGTTCCACGCTAAGCACGACAACCATGGTGTGATGTCTTGGGACGACGTAGACAATGCAAACAACCAGTTCGTGTTCAACCCCGTTCCTCAGGCCGACATCGACAAAATCAAGGCTGAAGTGGCTCAGCAGAAGCTGAACGAAGACTTGAACGCTGTTTACAGCCAGGCTCTCAGCGTTTACTGGAGCGGTATCAAGGTAACCGGTGCTCCCGCTGACGAGGTGTTCACCGACAATGGTGGTTTGGCAGTGGCCTACTTCTCTGAAAGCAAGGATGCTAGTGAAGGTACACTCGAAGCTTTGGGCGACGGCAACTTCGATACTTACTTCCACTCTAACTGGCACAATGGTACGTTCAATCCCTCTTTGAATAAGTATCACTATGTAGCCGTTGAACTCAGCGAAGCTCTGAGCAAGGGTCTTTCAGTGAAGATGGCTAAGCGTATGAACATGCAGGAATACCCCATGCAGCTCGCTATTTTCGGTGCTAACGAAATGGCCGAAACCGATGCTGACACGAAGTGGGAACTCCTTGGCTTCTCGAACGTAACTTGGGACATCACGAACCCCACTGTAAGCAACGAAGCTCAGGCTGCTAAGGCTATCGGTACTGCCGGTATCACCTTCGAAGGTAGCTACAAGTACTTCAAGTTTGCTGCTACGAAGACTGAATACCGCATTGACAACAAGCTGACCGACCGCGGTTACATCGCTTTGAGCGAACTCCAGGTTTACCCCGGTACGGAAGATGCTGAAAACTCTACCATCAAGTTCGTTTCGGCTGAAACGCGCAAGAACATGGAAACTCAGCTGGCCGGTGCCAAGGCTGAACTCGATGCCAAGAAGGCTACGCAGGCTCAGATTGACAACCTCCAGGCTGCTTACGACAAGTTCGTTGAAGAACTCCCCGTTCCCTCACTCCTGACTGACGCTATCGCTGCTGCCAAGAAGGCTAAGAACGACGCTAAGAACGCCGGCTACATCGACGAAGATGGTAGCAAGGGCGTAGGTTACTACAGCATGGACGCTGTTGACGCATTCGACGCTGCCATCGAAGCTGCTGAAGCTTTCGACACGAACGGCAAAACGGCTGCTGAAATCAACGCTGAAGTGAAGAAGGTGAAGGATGCTACCGTAGCATTCCAGAATGGCTTCACGCTCCCCGAAGTTGGTAAGTACTACACGCTCCGCGGTTTCTCGAACAAGGTGAACAACTACACCAGCGACGAGTCTTGGCAGCTCACCTCGTACATGGCTCAGGTTCGCTCAACGGGCAACAGCCTCGAAGGTGGCTTGATGATGACTCGCCCCGACGGTGCTAACACGGTTGAATCGTTGAAGAACGATAAGAACGTGGTTGAAATCAACGAGGAACTCGATGCTATGCTCTCTGACACTATCGACGCTACTACGCACTTGAGCTACCTCTGGTACGTAGAAAAGGCTGAAGCCGGTAAACTCACGCTGCGCAACGTAGGTACGGGTATGTACCTTGCTCCTAAGGCAGGTGCTATCGGTCAGTCGGTTGAAGCTGCTGAAATTTCGCTCTCACTCGTTAAGCCCGGTGGCTTCGCTTTGAGCCTCGGCAAGAACGAAAATGGTGCTGAACAGTACTTGAACGCTTTGTCGAACAATGGCCTTACGACTTGGGGCGACAAGGGTGATGCTAACTCACACTGGTTCTTCAAGGGCCTCGATGCTGACGTTGCCACTTCAAGCGCTTACTGGCCTGTTGCTGCCGAGAAATATCAGATTCTGACCTTGCCGTTCGGCGTGGCTGCTCCCAGCATGGGCGAAGAATACGGTGTGGCTTACAAGGTAGTAGGTGTAACCGAAGAGAACAAGCTCGTGCTTGCTCAATATGCTGACGAAAACATCGAAGCCGGTACGCCGTTCATCTACAAGGGCGGTTTGGCTACAAACCTCGACGCTTCAATGTTCGCTGAATTCGAATATGCTGACGGCGAAATTTCTGCTATCGACAATGTGAAGTTCGCTTTCGAAGCTAAGGAAGCTAACGGCTTGGTTGGTCAGCTCTGCGGCTCGAAGAAGGTAGGTGCAGGCTATGCTTACCTCCAGAACGGCAATGCAGTGGCTACTTCGGCTGAAGGTACGAACATCGGTGCCAACAGCGGTTACATCTTTGTTCCCGATACGGCTGACAAGGTAACTGAAGATGCCGGTACTGCTACAATCGACCTCGGCAAGCTCGTTATCAACAGCATCGAACAGAACGACGTTGTTGTTCTTCCCACCACGGTTAACGTTTACAGCTTGAACGGTACGCTCCTCCGCAAGAACGTGAAGGCTACGAACGCTACGCAGGGTCTGCCCGCAGGCATCTACGTGGTAGGTAACCAGAAGGTTCTCGTGAAGTAATCTTTCTTTGATAAATCAGGTTTTCAATAACCTATAAATAATTAAGCCGCCCCACGCGCTCATGTGTGGGGCGGCTTTTTTGTGTTTAAGTGGGGATTTTTTTGAGGGGGGAGGCATTATCGGGCGAAACACACGGGTGAATTATCGGGCGAAACACACGGGCTCAAATCGGGGCGAAACACACGGTATATAACCGGCACTCTATATGTAATAGTCGAGTCCTTTGACGCTGCCGTTTTGCCCATTCTCAGCCCGAAAAACGCGCTTATTTCTCTGCTGGCAGTATAATTGCCCCACGCACAGTAAAAACCGCTTGAAATACGGCAATAAAAGCCCTTTTTTCCCTGCCGGAATAGCCCTTTCATGGAGAAAAATGATTAACTTTGCGGAAGCGAATTTAGGCTGCACCTCAGCATTACCCGTGCAAACGCGTTTGCCCCGGTACTGCATTCGGTTGGCACTAACTTTGCAAGAGCGAATTTAGGCTGCACCTCAGCCGAAATTCTGAGAACAACACAAACAGAGAATTATCATACGACCACAAAATGGAAGAAATAGAAAAGCAAGGCGCAACGGAATACAGTGCCAGTAACATTCAAGTGCTCGAAGGACTTGAAGCTGTGCGTAAGCGCCCCGCTATGTATATTGGCGACATCAGCGAAAAGGGTTTGCACCACTTGGTTTACGAAACCGTGGACAACTCTATCGACGAAGCCCTGGCCGGCTATTGCACCCACATTGAAGTGACCATCTGCGAAGATAACTCAATCATTGTGCAGGACAACGGACGCGGTATCCCCGTGGATATGCACCCCAAAGAAGGACGCTCGGCCCTTGAAGTGGTGATGACCGTGCTGCATGCCGGCGGTAAGTTCGACAAAGGCTCGTACAAAGTGTCGGGCGGTTTGCACGGCGTGGGTGTGAGCTGTGTGAATGCCTTGTCGACCAAAATGGTGTCGAAGGTGTTCCGCGATGGTAAAATTTACCGACAGGAATATGCCAAGGGACATCCGCAGGCTCCGGTGGAAGTGGTGGGCGAAACCGACTTGCGCGGTACGCGTCAGCACTTCTGGCCCGATCCGACCATCTTTACCACTACGACTTACAAATATGACATTCTGGCCAACCGTATGCGCGAACTGGCCTTCCTGAACGCAGGTATCACCATTACGCTGACTGACTTGCGCAAGGACGACGAGGGTAATACGCGTCAGGATGTGTTTCACTCGGACCTCGGCCTTCGCGAGTTCGTGCGCTACATTGACTCGTCGCGTACGCACTTGTTCGACGATGTGATTTACATCAACACTGAAAAGAACAACATTCCTATCGAGGTGGCTATCATGTATAACACGTCGTATAGCGAAAACCTCCACTCGTATGTGAACAACATCAACACCATCGAGGGCGGTACGCACCTGGTGGGTTTCCGCTCGGCTGTGACGCGCGTGCTGAAAAAGTATGCTGAGGAAACGGCTGCCAAGCAACTTGAAAAGGCAAAGGTGGAAATTGCGGGTGAGGACTTCCGAGAGGGTCTGACGGCGGTGATTTCGGTGAAGGTGGCCGAACCGCAGTTCGAAGGACAAACGAAAACGAAGCTGGGCAACAGCGAGGTGGCCGGTGCGGTGAACCAGGCTGTGGGCGAGGCGCTGACTTACT
>OFOU01001375.1_pt1 | contig 14946 bp, 10 predicted proteins | sample 1542061 | NCBI WGS metagenome assembly OFOU01 (sample SAMN04209239, study PRJEB22552) | human gut metagenome | biome: gut; material: feces | host: Homo sapiens | place: USA: Oklahoma
GTTTTAATCCGTGGCTTAGCACTACTTTTTTAACTCAACTCCGAAAGACAGGTATTATAACATGGAACAGAGAGGAGATGGTTATCCTTAGCCATCTTTTTCTCTTTTTACGGGAAAGTTTTAGGGGCAGATGTGACTCGCATGAGTCACATCTGCCCCTATTTAGAACTATCTATTTCCCGACAGCCCCTTCTTTATGGACAGAGAGGTTTTATGGATAAATTACAAAAGTGCGCAAAAGCATTTGAGAAATTGTTGGAAATACAATATCGGATCATGATTGGCCGAAAGGGAAAAACCGTAGAGTTAGTGATTGGCTTTTCCAAATTGGACTTTCATCACTTGATGGGTCTTGGAAAACTGAAAGATTTGCGGATCGCAAAACAAAATCGTTGTTATATGACAGATATCCTGTAGCATATGTTGTAAGTGCAAAAAACGACAACAGATTAATATTTAAGACATTTGATAAAGCAATCGCAGCAAATCCGGATGCCAAACCGATTTTTCATTCGGACCGGGGATTTCAGTATACCAGCAAGACATTCAGGAAAAAACTTGAAAACCAGGAAATGGAGCAATCTATGTCCAGAGTCGGACACTGTATCGACAATGGACCGATAGAGAGTTTCTGGGGAATTATAAAATCTGAAATGTATCAGATGTACGAAATCATTGATGAGGTTTCACTAAGATATGCAATCAAAGATTATTTGCGTTTTTACAGTGAAGAACGTCCACAGGACAGAGATGACTGTAAAACCCCATCAGAAGTGCGCCAGAAAGCATTGTCATCTGATGTACCCACAGAATACCCGATTCCTGAAAACAAACGGATAAGCAAATATAAAGAGAAATGGTGTGCATAGAAAAATGCCTGCACTTCAAAAGGAAATGCAGGCATCATCCACATTCAATTTTAGATATTTTACCTGTCTACTTGACAAGAGGCATATCATATCACACAGCAGGTGGTCTATTTGTTTTTCAAAGTTTCGTTTTTCAGAACAACGAAAAACTCCACAATGTAAAACAGGGCCTTGCCTAACAACACAATAAAAAAACCGGAGAAGCCTGTGCCTCCCCGGTTCATATTTATTTTTATCTGTCTGCGATTGTTGCAATATCGATCAGTGTCAGATTGTTAAGGTCTGTATTTTCAAGACTTGTAACAAGAGCCTCTGCCGTATCAAGACTGGTCAGTACATTCACGCCTGTCTCAATGGCATTTCTGCGGATCACAAATCCGTCTTTCTGATGCTCTACACCCTGAGGCGGAGTATCAATTACAACGTCGATCTTGTGTCCCAGGATCAGGTCCATAAGGTTCGGTGCAGGCTGCTCCAGCTTGTTTGTACGAATTGCCTTGATTCCATTTTCTTTCAGAACCTTTGCAGTTCCTCTTGTAGCATAAATACGGTAGCCAAGAGCTTCAAAACGTTTTGCGATCGGAACAACTTCCTCATGATCTTCCTCTTTTACAGTGATGATCATGTTGCGGTGCTTCGGAAGCTTGATTCCTGCTCCGATAAACGCTTTATAAAGAGCCTCGTTAAAAGTCTCTGCAATACCAAGGCACTCTCCGGTGGATTTCATCTCAGGTCCAAGGCTGATATCTGCGCCGCGGATCTTTTCAAAGGAAAATACCGGCATCTTAATGGCAAAGTGTTTTGCCTCAGGCTGAAGTCCCGGCTCATAGCCCAGATCCTTCAGCTTATAGCCCAGGATTACTTTTGTTGCCAACGGCACGATCGGAATTCCTGTTACCTTGCTGATATACGGAACAGTACGGCTGGAACGTGGATTTACCTCGATTACATACACTTCTTCGCCGCATACAATAAACTGGATATTGATCATACCTACAACGTGAAGCGCTTTTGCAAGACGACGTGTGTACTCTGCAATGGTTTCCTTTGCAGTTTCACTGATAGTCTGTGCCGGATATACGGAAATACTGTCACCAGAGTGGATTCCCGCACGCTCAATATGCTCCATGATACCAGGAATCAGAATGTCCTCGCCGTCACATACAGCGTCTACCTCAATCTCTTTGCCCATCAGGTATTTATCTACCAGGATCGGATGATCCTGCGCGATCTGGTTAATGATTCCAATGTATTCTTCCACATCCTCATCACTGACTGCAATACGCATTCCCTGTCCGCCAAGAACATAGGAAGGACGTACCAGAACCGGATATCCCAGTCTGTTTGCAACTTCTTTTGCTTCCTCTGCTGTAAATACAGTATCTCCCTTCGGTCTCGGGATCTGGCACTGCTCCAGGATGCCGTCAAAGAGCTCACGGTCCTCTGCCGCATCTACGTCCTCTGCAGATGTTCCAAGAATCTTCACGCCCATTTTCATCAGCGCTTCTGTCAGCTTGATGGCAGTCTGCCCGCCGAACTGAACGACCGCTCCGTCCGGTTTTTCGATTTTTACGATATTTTCTACATCCTCAGGTGTCAGAGGCTCGAAATACAGCTTGTCTGCAATGTCAAAGTCTGTGCTGACAGTCTCAGGATTGTTGTTGATAATAATTGTCTCGTAGCCTTCTTTTTCAAAAGCCCAGGTACAGTGTACAGAGCAGAAGTCAAACTCAATACCCTGACCGATACGGATCGGACCTGAACCGAGAACAAGAACTTTTTTCTTATCCGGTGTGGAAACTGCTTCATTTTCTGTATCCGGTCCGCCGTAAACAGAATAATAGTACGGTGTTGCTGCCGCAAATTCTGCCGCGCAGGTATCTACCATTTTATAGGCAGCGCGGATGTTGTAGCCCTCACGGAGAGCTTTGATCTCAGCCTCTGTTCTGCCGCAGAGATTTCCGATCACATAGTCCGGGAATTCCATGCGTTTTGCTTCCAGAAGAAGTTCTCCTGTCAGCGGCTGGGTCTTCAGCGCCTGCTCCATCTCAACAAGAATTGCGATCTTGTCAATGAACCAGCGGTCGATCTTTGTGATGCGGTGGATATATTCTTTGGAAATATCTCTTCTGATGGCTTCCGCAATTTTCCAGATACGGCGGTCATCTACAACTGCCAGTTCCTCGATCAGCTGATCCTCAGTAAGTCCGGTAAAGTCGTAGGACATCAGACTGTCCACATGCTGCTCCAGAGAACGGATAGCTTTCATCAGAGCTCCCTCAAAGTTATGGCAGATACTCATAACCTCTCCGGTTGCTTTCATCTGAGTTGTCAGAGTTCTCTTTGCAGTAATAAATTTATCAAATGGCAGACGCGGGATCTTTACAACACAGTAGTCCAGCATCGGCTCAAAGCTTGCGTAGGTTTTTCCTGTAATGGCGTTTGGAATCTCGTCCAGTGTATAGCCAAGAGCGATCTTTGCAGCAACCTTGGCGATCGGATAACCGGTAGCCTTACTTGCAAGAGCAGAAGAACGGCTTACACGGGGATTTACCTCGATAACACAGTATTCAAAGCTCTCCGGATGAAGAGCGTACTGAACGTTACATCCGCCTGTGATTCCCAGCTCTGTGATAATATTCAGAGCAGAAGTACGAAGCATCTGATATTCTTTGTCTCCAAGAGTCTGAGAAGGAGCAACTACAATAGAGTCACCTGTATGAACGCCTACCGGGTCAATGTTCTCCATGTTGCAGACTGTGATGCAGTTTCCTGCGCTGTCGCGCATTACTTCATACTCGATCTCTTTCCAGCCTGCAATGCAACGCTCTACAAGAACCTCGCCTACTCGGGAAAGACGAAGACCGTTTTCAAGGATCTCTCTCAGCTCATATTCATTGTTGGCAATACCGCCGCCGCTTCCGCCAAGAGTATAAGCAGGACGGAGAACAACCGGGTATCCGATGGTCTTTGTAAAAGCAATGCCATCCTCAACTGTTGTAACCACCTTGGAAGCTGCAACCGGCTCGCCGATTTTTTCCATGGTATCCTTAAATTCCTGACGGTCCTCTGCCTTTTTGATTGTTTCTGCAGTAGTACCGATCAGGCGCACATTGTGTTCCTTGAAAAAGCCTTTTTCTTCCAGCTCCATTGCAAGGTTCAGACCAGCCTGACCTCCCAGTGTAGGAAGCACACTGTCCGGTTTTTCTTTCAGGATCAGCTGCTCTACCACCTCTACAGTCAGAGGCTCAATGTATACACGGTCAGCAATATCTTTATCTGTCATGATGGTTGCCGGGTTTGAGTTAAGAAGTACAACCTCCATGCCCTCTTCCTTCAGAGAACGGCAGGCCTGAGTACCTGCATAATCAAACTCTGCTGCCTGGCCGATGATAATCGGACCGGAACCAATCACAAGAACTTTATGAATATCTTTATTTCTCGGCATTATCTGTTTCCTCCCATCATTTCCATAAATCGGTCAAACAGGTAGCTGGAATCCTGCGGTCCCGGGCATGCTTCCGGATGGAACTGCACGGTAAAGATATTTTTGCCCACATAGGCCATCCCTTCATTGGTACCGTCATTTACATTTACAAATGCCGGCTTTGCAATATTTTTTGCCTCAAGCTGCTCTGCATCCACCACATATCCGTGATTCTGGGAAGAAATATAAACTCTTCCTGTTGCAAGATCCTTAACCGGATGATTTCCGCCTCTGTGTCCGTATTTCATCTTATGAGTATCTCCGCCTGTGGCAAGAGCCATAAGCTGATGACCCAGACAGATTGCAAAGATCGGAACATCAGATTCATATAATTTACGGATTTCTTCTATAATAGAAGTACATTCCTTCGGATCCCCAGGTCCGTTGCTGAGCATGATTCCGTCCGGATTATCTTTTAAGATCTCCTCTGCCGGTGTCAGAGCCGGATAAACAGTCACCTGACATCCCCTCTCATTGAGAGAACGGGCGATATTGCGCTTTGCGCCAAAATCCATCAGAGCAACCTTCGGTCCTTTGCCTTCCAGGACCTCTTTCTCATGACAGGTAACCTTTTCCACTACTTTTCCAGTTGTATATGCTTTTAAACGGGGAATAATTGCATCTAAATCATAGTTTTCATCAACTGTGATCATACCATTCATGGTACCCTTTTCACGAAGAATTTTTGTCAGGGCTCTTGTGTCAATGCCCGCAATTCCCGGAATGTCATGTTTTTCCAGAAAATGCTGAATGGTATCAACGCTTCTGAAGTTGCTGGGGATACGGGATAATTCACGAACAATAAATGCATCTATCCACGGTTTCCTGGACTCCTGATCCTCATAACAAATTCCATAATTACCAATCAGCGGATAGGTCATACAAACAGCCTGTCCAGCATAAGACGGATCAGTCATCACTTCCAGATATCCGGTCATAGATGTGTTAAAAACGATCTCACTGATTACTTCTCTGGCTGCGCCAATACTGGTTCCTGTAAACACATGGCCGTCTTCTAATATCAGAAATGCTTTCATACAATCTCCCTTTCTCTTGTTTTATCCTAAATCTTCAAGATTATATCACAGGAGTCCTCCTTTTTCAACATAAAGCGCCACTAAAAAAAATTGTATTTTACTCAAAATAATTCTGATTCAAACAGATTTCTATAATTGAAAAACTTCCTGGAAAAGCAGAACCAAAATAATAACAGCCATGCAGAGCCGATTCACTGATATAATTCGCACATCCGAAACAAACGTGACCATTCGTGATCAGAAAATTATTTCTTTCACAACACGAAAAAATCGGGAACCTCAGCTGAACTAAGGGTTTCCCGATACAAAAAAATAATGCAGGAGATGGGACTTGAACCCACACGATCTTGCGACCACAGGCACCTGAAGCCTGCGCGTCTGCCAATTCCGCCACTCCTGCATTTCTTATTTATCAGCCGCTCTCTCGCGACTGCTTGATTATAATACCTCATGTTCTGATGAAAGTCAATAGGTTTTTTCAATTTTTTTTAAAAATTCGCGAATTTTTTTCAAATCCCTGCAAAATCCTGTTTTTCCGCCTGTTTTACAGGGATTTTATTCCCGCACGCTGCCCCGGATCTGATATAAATCCACGTTTCCCAGCGTTTTCACAAATACCGCCTCTGCATTTTTGTCATAATTCTGCCGGATATAATCCAGAGTCAGCTGAATATTATCGTCAATCAGATAAACCTTTTCATTTCCGATCATATCTTTATATGGATTTGTGACCCCGTGTTCCCGCATCTCCTTTACAATCCCCGGGGTTCTGCATTCCCATCCACTGAACCAGTACAGATTATCCAGAAGATTTTCCGGCATGGGGTCAAAAGGTCCGTAACATACAATCTCTGATACCGTGCCGCTTTTTGCAAGATATACATGCTCTTTGTCTGTTCCGATGGTTTCCAGTACTGCCCGCTGACTTACCCGCGCTTTTGGAATCTCTCTGGTAGTCAGCCTCCAGTCATCATACCAGAAACTCTGTGCAATCAGGAGAACAGCTGCGCATAAGACAAGTCCCCACTTTCCGGAGATCTTTTCCGTAGAAATAACAGGAACAGATAAAGCACCGGCTTTGCCTTTTGAACGTTCTTTTGCTTCCTCACGCTCTTTTACAGAATCTCCCAATATCCACGCCATTGTCAGGCACACGCTGAACCAAAGGCCAACATCTACTCTGTTTACCAGATATCTTCCCTGAAAATAAAGATAAAAATTAAGTCCTCCCAACATAAGGAGCTCTCCGGCAATACCAATCCACGCAGCATATCCCTTTTTTCCAAAAATCAGCCACAGCACAAACAACAGTAAAACAATCCAGAAGGCTTTCTGTTGGAGCATATCGCCCGGAAAACGCTTTACAAAAGAATGGAGCACCTTTCCGGAGAGTCTTTTTTCCGGCTTCTGCTCTGCAAGCTTTTCCATGACCTCTGTGGTAAATTTGTCCGGATCATTAAAATTCCAGGTTCTGTAAAGCTCATATGCTTCTCTGGAAATTCCCAGGTCCTGGTATAAAGCTTTATTGGACTCATAATCCGGAAATCCATAATCCAGAAGCTCCGATCTCAGATTATTAAACCTCTGATACTCCTGCCACTGAGGATTTTTATACATCAGTCTGTCCGTACAGTCCACAGCAAACACAGCAAGCAGCAACATCCCAAAGATACCTGCACACAGGCCAAACCGTTTCCATTCTTTTCCCGGAAAGCGTTTTTTAAGTGTAAAAATAAAATAAATACCAACACCTGCCATCAGCGCGCTGCTGGCAAAAAACTGATCCTCTCTGTACATAAAGCCGGTCAGTCCCAGAAGAAAACCTGCCACCGTCTCCCAGACACAGAATTTTTCAGATGTGATCACATGAAAAAGAAGCAGTACAGCCGCTGCCGCCGCTATTCCTGCTGTTTTTGTAAACTGAATATGAATATAGCTTTCATAGCCGAACACCCACAAAAGAATGAAAGACAAATATAAGCCCCAATAGCCTTTCAGCCGGTTCATAAATACATAGGTCACTGCACTGAAAGCTGCCACAAGCACTGCATACTGCACAATCGTATACCAGGGCAGTCTGCCTGTAACCTGATAAAGGAGGCGGTATACCAGTCCGAGAATGTAATTCTGAAATACAAGACGGGGAGTTTTCACTCCCCGCAGTCCACTTCCAAACTCGGCAAAAACAATATCATCATTTGTCTCAAAAGACGGGCGCATGACAAGTGTCATCGCCAGCATTGCCATAAGATTTACCCCCAGGGCAAACCACGGGCTTTTTCGTTTTCTGTCTATGACTGCCAGAAATCTGGTTTTCATTAATTTTCCCCTCAAAATGTTTTGATCTTACACATCCACTGTATCACTGGGATTTTCTGTTTCAGGATACACTGTTTCTAGTAAAGCTTACTGCTCTGACTGGTCCTCCGGAATTTCAGGTATTTTCTCTGTTTCCGCTTTTTCTTCCACTGCTTCCTCTGTTTTTACAGATTCTGACTGTTCTTTCTGATCTTCAGAGGTCAGTTCTTCTGGCATTTCCGGCTGTTGGCCTGATACTTCAGTTTCCGGCTGCTTTTCTGCTTCTTCCTGCATCAGGATTTTCTGATCTGTTTCTTCTGTTTCTGAGGATGTCTCTGATTCCGGCTGTTCCGCAGCTTCTTCTGAAACCGGATCTTTCTGCGGTTCTTCCGCTGTATTCTCTTTTTCCGGTTCTGATGTATCTGCAGTAACCTTCCACGCCGGAACTTCTTCTGATTTTACAGTTTCATCCATTGTTCCGTCAATGACGCTGCCTGCCGCCTCTTCCTTTTCCTTTGTTGTACAGGCTGCTCCGCAGTGATGGCAGAATGCTGCGTCCTGATCTACGACTGTTCCGCAGGACGGACACACCTTCTTTGATCTGACTCCTGCCATCTCTTCTTTATACTGCTCGATCCTTGTCATCCTCTGGTCAATCTGCTCGCAGAGACACCTCTGCAGATCATCCAGCGGCACGCCTTCCCGGTATCTTCTGTAAAGAACTTTTCCCAGTTCTTCCATAATCTTCTGAATCTGTCTTTCCTCGCCAGATATTTTATTTTTCAGCTTCTGAGTTCCGTACAGAACCTCTGCGCGTCCGCCGATTTCTCTTGCTGTTTTTGTGATTGCTTCTCCAAGTTCTTCAAAAAAATCCTTTGCCATAACCGTTTCTCCTTTCCGGTCACCATTTACTGAGCTGTTTCCAGAAGCGGAATTTCCTGCCCTCTCAGAAGGATCTTCGGTCCGCCGTTTCCTTCAATATATTCTCTGGTGATCACAACCTGTCCTATATTGTCATCCTTAGGAATTTCATACATGATATCAAGCATGTATTCTTCCAGAATTGCTCTCAGAGCTCTTGCTCCTGTCTTTTTCTCCATGGCTTTCGCCGCAATGGCATGAAGAGCTCCCTCGTCAAATTCCAGTTTCACCTCATCCAGGGCAAGAAGCTTCTGATACTGTTTCAAAATGGCATTTTTCGGCTCCATAAGTATCTTCACAAGCATATCCTCAGACAGTCCGTCAAGGGTAAAGATGATCGGCAGACGGCCGATAAACTCAGGGATCATGCCAAAGCTTTTAATATCATCCACTGTAACTTTTTCCAGGAGATGAGGATCATTGTCATACTTGTCCTTCAGATCAGCATAAAATCCGATGGACGCCTGTTTGTTCAGACGCTCCTTAATAATGTTTTCCAGATCCGGGAAAGCTCCTCCGCAGATAAACAAAATGTTTCTTGTATTCACAGTTGTCAGCGGAACCATTGCATTCTTGCTGTTTGCCCCTACCGGCACTTCCACTTCACTGCCTTCCAGAAGCTTCAGCATTCCCTGCTGAACCGCCTCGCCGCTTACATCTCTCTGATTGGTGTTTTTCTTTTTGGCGATCTTGTCGATTTCATCAATAAAAATAATGCCATGCTCTGCTTTTTCCACATCGTTATCTGCAGCTGCAAGAAGCTTGGATACCACACTTTCAATATCATCGCCAATGTAGCCTGCCTCTGTAAGGGAGGTAGCGTCTGCAATAGCAAGCGGTACATCCAGAAGTCTTGCAAGTGTTTTTACAAGATAAGTCTTACCGCTTCCTGTCGGTCCGATCATCAGCATGTTGGATTTTTCAATTTCAATTTCATCCATGGTGTCTGTTGCCACACGCTTATAATGATTATAAACTGCAACTGACATTACCTTTTTTGCATAATCCTGCCCGATCACATATTCGTCCAGCGCAGCCTTGATCTTATGAGGAGCCGGAATCTTTTTCAGATCCAGAACCGGCTTATGCTTCTCATCTTTTTTCTTCTTGGGCGCGCTCTGCTGCTGTGACATCTGATTCTGGAAGCTGCCCAGATCAACCATGCTTACACCCGGCATGTTAAAAATGTCATTATAATTAAACTTTCCGCTGCTCATCTGCTGATTCATGGTGTCAAAACTTCTCTGCATACAGTCTGAGCAAATATGTATATTATTGGGAAGGTCGATCAGTCTGCCCGCCTGCCGTTCAGATCTCCGGCAAAGAGAACAGAACTTTTCCGGACCGCGTCTGTTCTCGTCTTTATTCTCCTGATCCTCTTCCTGAATTACCTCATCTTCGTATTTATCTGTCATATAAACTCCTTTCCGTTCTGTCATAATACAAAACGCACAGGTGGTCAGCCCTGCTTCTTCAGGATCCTGCCGCCTATGCGTCCATTATATCATAACCTCTGTGGCTGTAAACTAAAGTTTTTATAAAAATTCAATCAATACCAGGGAATTTGAGATCCGAAAATACTCTTATTTATTCAGATACTGATAAACTGTTCTGGATATAGACTGAATTCTTGGAACGGCATAGCTCTCACTGCCAGTAGATGAAAAAACACAAATTACATAATCCGTCTTTTTTCCATATACAATCGCCATATCATGCTGAACTGTAGAAGTTTCTCCAGTCTTATTGGCAACCTTAATACCGGAAGGGATCCCGGCAGGTATTTTCCATCTGCGAGTCTGTCTTAAAAGAAGATTTTTCATTTCTCTGGAATATTTTGCTGATACACATTTTCCTCTGTAAATGCGTTCCAGAAGAATACCGCAGTCCTTTGCCGAAGCACTGTTGCTTCCTCCATCACTGGTAAATGATGAAGCCGATGGATGAAGGGTACTGTGACAGCCGGTTTTTGTGTAACCGTTTTTCTTCAGATATTTATTGACCGTACCTGCTCCGGCTACAAAACTTCGGGATTTGCTGTTATATCTTACAAGCTGATTATAAGCCTCGTTATCACTGACTGTGATCATACTGTTCAGAAGACTCTTAACTGTAGAATTATACTTCAGTTTTCCCTGACTGATCTGATCAAAAGTAGAAGCCATAACAAAGGCTTTAATTGTACTGGCCGGATACATAGCCTTATCATTGATATTAATCACCGCTCCATTTTCCAGGTTTTTTACATACACAGACCAGGAGCCGCTGTAGCCGTTCAGCATACCCTTCAGTTTCTTTTTCAGACCATTGACAGTCATATCTGCTTTTGTACACTTGTGCCCTTCCCAGTCAACCCACACATTTGGAGAAATTTCTTTGTTTTTTGCTATGGTACCATCCGACTGAAGATAATAACCTGACTTCCAACAGTTTTCATATCTCTTTCCGAACGAGGAAAGATAATACTTCTTACCATTTATAATCCTCCAGCCTGCTTTTGTCAAAAGTCTCCCATTCTTATCTCCAAAATAAAATGTCCCGCGAAATGTTCTGCCGCCAAGTCTCTGATCCAGCTTACGGAATTTTCTGCTTTTAGAAAGAATTCCGTTTTTCTCAAACATATAATAACCAGTCTTCAGACGCTCTCCTTTAGGAACAGAAATATACCGGAAGCCTGTAACAGAGTTTCCATTTTTATCTTTTAAATACCAGTTATATCCCGTGTCTACCAGATAGCTGCCGCTGCCTCCTGAAACTTTGATATTTTTACATTTACGGCCTTTACTGTCAACCCAGACATGTTTAGATATCCGTTTACTTTTTGCAATAGTTCCGTCCGACTGAAGATAATATCCGGATTTCCAACAATTTTCATATCTCTTTCCAAATGATGAAAGACAATACTTCTCCCCGTTTATAGTCCTCCAGCCTGCTTTTGTCAAAAGTCTCCCATTTTCATCTCCAAAATAAAATGTCCCGCGGAATGTTCTGCTTCCAAGCTTCTGATTCAATTTATAAAACTGTTTGTTCTTCGAAAGACGTCCGCTTTTATCAAACATATAATAGCCTGTTTTCAGACGATTTCCTCCCGGAACAACAATGTACTGGAATCCGGAAACCCTTCCTCCGTTTTTGTCCTTCAACCACCAGTTGTATCCTGTATCCACAAGATAACGACCGCTTGTGCCTCCCAATGGGATAATCTTATTCTTTTTTTGCACTGCCGCTGAAGCTTCTGCAATTAATGGCTGTACAGCCACTCCCCGGGTGCAGAAACTAAATACAAGCAGCACAAGAAGCAGACTTTTAAAAAACCTGCTTCCCCATTTTTTTCGGTCATGATTTTTCTTTCGCATTTTCCTCCCTCTGGCTAATCCCTTACGGTCCTGGCTGCTGTCTGCGTTTCATACTGCACACTCCACTTCCTGTATGGATTTCACCCAATCAACAGCAATCTCATCTGAAAAACACCATATTTTCTCATTTCTCTGTTTCTTCAGAAATCTGCTGTGTATGCGTTTATTATATCATAACCTCTATATGTGTAAACTAATGTTTTTTGTTTAACAGACTCAATACCCGGAAGAGGGTCTTGCATCCAGGGTCACTTCCATGGTCTGTTCCACGTATTCCCCGTTGACTGCTCTTGCAATGATCATTTCCACAGTCTCTCCTGCCGCATAATAGGAAAGCTTCTCTGCCAGATCGTCACTTCCCGTTACCGGCTGACCATCCAGCTCCACGATCACATCGCCTCTCTGAAGCCCGGCTCTTTCTGCCGCATCTCCCTTGTTTACTTCACGGACAAAAGCTCCAGCCGGAACACCGAACATCTGAACTGCTTCTGTTGTAAGGTCTCCCCCGCTGATTCCCAGATAACCGGATTCAGAAATATCCAGCTTATCTCTGGTCTGCCGGTTCATAAGCTTTTCCAGAATGGGGCGGGCTGTTGATATGGGGATTGCGTATCCCATTCCCTCTACTGCATCCGCTGCATATTTGGCAGAGTTGATTCCGATCAGCTCCCCTTTCATATTCAGAAGAGCGCCTCCGCTGTTACCGGGATTAATGGCAGCGTCTGTCTGTATCAGCCCTGTCGTCGTAGTCCCGTCTTCACTGGAAATACTTCTATCCAGAGCGCTGACCCAGCCCGAGGTAACTGACTGACCGTATCCCAGAGCATTTCCGATAGCAACTACCTGTTCTCCTACCTGAAGCCCGTCAGAATCACCGATCTGAGCAACCTTGATCTCCGAACGGGTATCCTCAGGAATATCTGATTTCTGTACTGCAACGACTGCAAGATCATTTCCCTTATCGGTTCCCTTGATCTTTGCGCTGACCGCGTCCTCCACATTGATGTCCCCGCTTGCCAGATCTCTGGTTTCAGCCTCTGCATTCGCTACATCATCGCCAATAAAACAGACACTCAGTGTAGTGGCTCCCTCTACCACATGATTATTGGTTGCGATCAGAAGCTCATCCTCATTTTCACCTACAATAATTCCGGATCCGCTGCTTTCACTGGAAAACTGCTCCACAGTTCCATAAGTACTGAACCCGTAAATACCAAAAAAGCTTGGAATTTCCTGAACACTTACGGAAGTAATGGCAACAACCTCCGGCATTGCTGATTCTGCCACCTCTGCCACACTTCCTGCCGTTGTGGAAGCTTCTCCTGACGGAGCAGCTGTCTGTCCGGTCTGTTCTGCGCTGCCGTCAGAAAGCTGAACAGCTTCTGTCTCTTTTCTGAAATATTTTTCTGCAACTGTATTGGAACACTGAAACACCGCGCTGGCCGTTATTCCAAACACCACTGCCAGAGCTATGGTTCCTGCGATCTTCTTTCCCGGATTATTTTTCTTTTTGGGTTTTACAGGGGATTTCTGCTCCATTCTTCCGCTGTTCCGGTGCATCTGATAATGTTCGTACCGGGGCGGCTCACTGCTTTGTATCTCATACATTCCGGAATCACTGACATCCTGATCCTTTTCATAATCCATGGGCTTTCTTCCCTCCCTTCACCACTTTCTTATTGTTATGACACAAGTGTATCAGGGAATTGTGTTCAAAATGTGATAATACCTTTAAAAAACAGTGTTCCCGAAAATCATTTTATTATTTTGATTCATTCCAGTATGTCTGATTCATGGTGCACCGGAGGATCATTTTTTTCGATAACTTCTTATAGCGCTTTCCCATAAAATATCCTGCATATTTACACCCGCTCTGTATGATAAATCCGGGAATCAGATACCATTTCCCATGTTTTACAAGGTAGGAAAAGGTCTTTTTTACCAGGCGGAGTCCTTCTCCCTCAGATGGAACTCCATCAAAAATTTCCGGATATTGAGCCTGGGAAACTCCCAGATCAAAGTTCCGGTGAAACTGCTGGCTGCAGGAATAATTATGAGAGTGGACAACCTTTGCATCCGCTGCATATGCAATTCCATATCCGGCATGGATAAGGCCTGCCGCATAGATCATGTCCTCATTAAAAATAGTTTTTTCCACAAACCCTCCCAGTTTTTTGTAAATATCTTTTTTGTAGGCAGCACATACATTGGAACAGAAAAAAGTTTTGATTCCCAGAACGGGAAGATCATCTTTTGTCTTTACCCCTGACTGATCCGGATAGTTAAAGGATCTTGTATATGCTTCCACAAAACTGCAGGAAGAATTCGGAAGCTGCCTTGCATATGCAGCTCCGATATTCTCCTGGCTGTTCAGGGCCTTCACCAGATGGCTGACAGTATTTTTATCAGCAGGCATCGCATCCTGAGTCAAAAAAACCATAACATCTCCATCAGAAAGCTCTGCCGCCTGTCTTCTGGTTCCTCCATGATCAAAATTTTCTTTTTTCAAATGATGAACTTCAAGACAGGGATGCTCTTTTTCCCATGTGGTATCCCAGAACAGTTCCTCTGTATTCATAACAATAATCCTGCTGACAGGACAGGACTGCTGTTCCAGACAGTCAAGAAGAGCTGCAAATTCTTTGCCCGGATGATATGTCGGAATAATCACATCAATTTTTTCAGTTTTCATGTTTTTCTCACTTTCTGACTTTTCATTGTCCCAAACTGGCAAAAAGGGAATTTCTTTTTAAAGAAATTCCCTTTCCTTATCATTCTGATTGTGCGGTTTTCCGGATTATCCTTCTATATAGTCATCTCCGCCGCTGACGTCTCCGCCGCCCATGTCACCGCCTCCGGTATCTCCACCGCCGACATCTCCGCCTCCGGTATCTCCACCGCCAACGTCTCCGCCTCCGATGTCTCCACCGCCAACGTCTCCGCCTCCGATGTCTCCACCGCCAACGTCTCCGCCTCCG
>OFOU01001387.1_pt1 | contig 14788 bp, 10 predicted proteins | sample 1542061 | NCBI WGS metagenome assembly OFOU01 (sample SAMN04209239, study PRJEB22552) | human gut metagenome | biome: gut; material: feces | host: Homo sapiens | place: USA: Oklahoma
CGTTGGCGATTGGCGCCATGGCGCTCGGCGGCATCGAAGGGCCGGTGCTGTTCGATGCCGGCTTTGTATTCAACATGCTTGGCTTTGTGCTGGCGCTTGCCGCGTGCGTGCTGTTCTTGTGTGGCCGCGCCCTGTACTACCAGGGCTACGAACAGGGCGAGCAGCATGCCGATTGTGTGCTGGCCGCTCGTATTCAAGATCGCCTGATCGATCACCCCGACACCTGGGACAACATCGACGGCGACTTCTTGGAGGTCGAGGGCGCCCTTAACCGCGTGCGTGACCGTGAGCGCAAGGTGCAACAGGCCTTGCGTGACGAGTCGCATCGCAAGGACGATCTGGTCACGTACTTGGCACATGACCTACGCACCCCGCTTGCCAGTGTGGTGGGCTATCTTTCGCTGCTGCAAGAGGCTCCTGAGCTGCCGGTTGAGCAACGTGCGCACTTTACGGGCGTGGCTCTCGACAAGGCGCACCGGCTCGATGCACTCATCGAAGAGTTCTTCGATATCACACGCTTTGACTTCCACGATATCGTGCTCACGCGCGGCTATGTTGATCTGGGGTTGCTGCTGGCTCAGGTGGCTGACGAGTTCTATCCCATCCTCAACGAGCAGCATAAGGAAGCCCAAGTTGATATCCACGAGGACCTGACGGTGCTCGTGGATGGCGACAAGATGGCTCGCGTGTTCAACAACATCATGAAAAACGCCGTCGCCTATAGCTATGAGGGCTCGACTATCACGATTGAGGCCGGGCGCCAAGACGATGGCGGCGTGCGCGTTCGCTTTATCAATCAGGGCGATCCTATCCCTGCGGCTAAGCTCAAGGTGATCTTTGAGAAGTTCTATCGCCTGGATGCGGCGCGTGCGACCAATCGCGGCGGCGCTGGACTGGGGCTTGCCATCGCCAAGGAGATCGTATGCGCGCACGGCGGTACCGTTGCATGTGAATCGACGCCCGAACACACGATATTCACCATCGAGCTGCCCGCCGCATAGCCAGCGTGCCCTTACAAACACTTGACAATGCGCTCACGTGCATATGAGCCGCGATTTCTACTATCGATACTGCTGAATTGATATCGATGTGGAGGTATGCGGTATGACGGCTGCTGCGGCTGTGGAGCCTACGGAGCTTGAAGAACTCATGGAAGCGCAGGCCGAGGCCGCGCACGAGCGCGAGGTTGGGGATGCGACTCGCCCCACGGCAGAGGATCTTGCCGCCTCGCCGACGCGCATCGACGTCGAGGGCCTCGACCTGTTCTATGGCGACCATCATGCGCTCAAGGACGTGAATATCAAGATCCGCGACAAGCAGATCACCTCATTTATCGGGCCTTCGGGCTGCGGAAAGTCCACGTTGCTGCGCTGCTTTAACCGCATGAACGACGGCATCAAGGATTGCCGTATCGAGGGCAAGATTGCGCTCGATGGTCAAGATATCCTGGGCGATTACGACATCTGCCGTTTGCGCCAGCGCGTGGGCATGGTGTTCCAGCGCCCCAACCCGTTTCCCATGAGCATCTACGACAACGTCGCCTATGGGCCGCGCGGTATGGGTGTGCGCGACCGCGTCGTGCTCGACGAGCTGGTCGAGGACTCCCTTCGTCGCGCTGCGCTATGGGATGAGGTCAAGGACAAGCTCAAAGAGTCGGGTCTGGGTCTTTCGGGCGGCCAGCAGCAGCGTCTGTGCATCGCCCGCGCGCTGGCCGTGCAGCCCGACATTCTGCTGATGGACGAGCCGACCTCGGCACTCGACCCTGTGTCGACGCTGGTGGTGGAGCAGCTGGCCTGTGAGCTCAAAGAGACCTGCACGCTCGTGGTCGTTACGCACAATATGCAGCAGGCGGCGCGTATCTCCGATTCGGTCGCATTCTTTTTGCTGGGTGAGCTGGTGGAGCACGCGCCCACCGCGCAACTCTTCAAGAATCCGACCGATCCGCGCACGGCGGATTATTTGACGGGGCGTTTTGGCTGATACCATCTAGTAAAGGTACCTTTAGGGTTAAGATGCGGTCATGCCGGCCGCAAAGGGGTTCAACATGATCTATTACGTCGAGGACGATGACAACATCAGGGATTTGACGGTCTATGCGCTGCGCAAGCAGGGGATTGAGGCCGAAGGCTTTTCGTGCGACGGTGAGTTTAAGGCTGCCGTGGCGCGACGGGTACCCGATGCCGTCCTGCTCGACATCATGCTGCCCGATACCGATGGCTTGGCGATTATGCGTCGACTGCGTGCCGATCGCCTGACGGCGACGGTGCCCATCATGATGCTTACCGCCAAGGATACCGAGCTCGACAAGGTGATGGCGCTCGATGGCGGTGCCGACGATTACCTGACTAAGCCGTTTTCGCTCATGGAGCTTGCGAGCCGCTGCCGCGCACTGCTGCGTCGCGGCGGCATGGTCAAGCAGGCGAGCGATGTGCTCAGCGTGGGCGACATCGTGCTCTCGCCCAGCCATCGCGAGGTGACCGTTGCCGGCGAGCCGCTTAAGCTCACCCTGCGCGAGTTCGACCTGCTCGAGTACCTCATGCGCAAGCCCGGCGTGGTTTTTACCCGCGAGTCGTTGCTGCAGAGCGTGTGGGGCTGGGACTTCGACGGCGGTTCGCGCACCGTTGACGTGCACGTGCAGACGCTTCGCCAAAAACTGGGCGAGCATGCCAGCGCCATCGAGACCGTGCGCGGCGTGGGCTACCGCTTGGCCGAGCCTTCTGCCGGTGATGGTGCCGAAGGTGACGACACCGCGGCCACCGCATCGGAGGAGTAACCCGTGGTCTTCGCCCCCCAGGGAAAACATACGCTGTCGCACCGCGTTTTTGTGACGATCTTTGTCTGCGCCATGGCGGTTATCGTGGCGTTTACGGTGCTGGGTGCGTTCTTTGTGCAAAACACCTTGGCGGATGCCACGAGTGCCAATCTGGCGCAGGAAACCGAGCTCATTGCTGCCGCTCTCGACGAACAGCAGGAGCCCATCCCGTTCTTGCGTAGTCTCGATCGCGAGGACTTGCGCATCACGCTGATTAACAAGGATGGATCGGTTGCCTACGACAACGAGGCGTCGCCTTCCACACTGCCCAACCATGGCGATCGCCCCGAGGTCATCGAGGCCTTTGAGAGTGGTTTGGGTTCCGCGGAGCGCGCAAGCTCTACGCTCGACGAGATCATGCTGTATCGCGCCGTCGCCCTTGATAACGGCCAGGTTGTCCGCTTGGCGCAGGCCCAGCCTGGCGTTGCGGCGATTTTGCTGTCGATGGTGGCGCCGATGCTGCTTATCGCGGCAGCGGGTGCGGTACTCTCGTTTTTTATGGCGCGCCGCGAGTCCCGTGCCATCATCGCGCCTTTGCAAGAGGTGGATTTGGACCACCCACGCCGTAGCTATGAGCACGCCTATGCCGAGATGGTCCCCATGCTCGAGCGTATCGAGTCGCAGCGCCAGGAACTCAAGCGCCAAATGGCGGTGCTAGCGGACAACGACCGTATGCGCCGCGAGTTCACGGCGAATATCACCCATGAGCTCAAGACGCCGCTTACGGCGATTTCGGGCTATGCCGAGCTCATCGCAAACGGCATGGTCGAGGGCGAGGACGACCTGCGCAACTTTGGCGGTCGCATCTATCGTGAGGCAGGCCGCTTGGCAGCGCTCGTCAACGACATCCTTACGCTGTCTAACTTGGACGAGGCCGAGCGTGCAACTGAGGGCGAGGCGGTGCCCATTGGGTCCACGGAGCCTATTGAGCTCTCGCGTGCCATCTACGCGGTTGAGCAGCGTCTTGAACAGGTCGCCCGTCAGGCGAATGTGACGATAAGTCATGAGACCAAGCCTGTGGTTATCGAAGGCGTGTCGCGCTTGATTGACGAGCTCATCTATAATCTGGCAAGCAACGCCATCCGCTACAATCGACCCGGCGGTACGGTTACGCTGCAGTGCGGCACCAACGACGAAGGCCATCCGTTCCTCGCGGTCGCCGACACGGGAATCGGTATCGCGCCCGAAGAACAGGGCAAGGTATTTGAGCGGTTCTATCGCGTGGACAAGAGTAGGTCCAAGGCACGCGGTGGAACCGGTCTGGGGCTTGCCATTGTCAAGCATGCGGCCCTGTATCATCACGCCACGCTCGATCTGTCGAGCGAGTTGGGCGTGGGAACCACCATTACGGTGACGTTTCCCATACGGCAGGACGAGCCATTCGCATAGCGATACAACATAGATATTGATGTAGACGCCGCATTTGACTTTCGGGTGCGGCGTTGTTGTGCAATTTTACGATTGCTTCCGACATTTTTACAGGAGAGCCTGTTTCTTATGTATAGAGTTTGGTCTCGGTAAAAAGATGCGATAACATACGGACAGTTTTGTCAATCCGAACTGGGGAAATGAAAGGCAAGCTGCATGACCCTTCTCGAACTGTTCCAGCTGCTGAAGAAGCACCTTCAGCTGGTCATCACCCTTCCGGTGGTCTGCGCGATCGCCATGGGCATCGTGTCCTTCGTTGCGATGGACAACACCTACACCGCGACGACGAGCATGTACATTCTCGCCAAGACCGACGATAGCGGCCAGATGAGCTACAACGATCTCTCGGCGAGCCAGATGCTTTCCAACGATATCGCCACGCTGCTGGATAGCGATAGCGTTAAGAGCGGCGCCGCCAATGAACTGGGCCTCACCGATCTGGATGACTACAAGGTGTCTGTTTCCTCCGAGACCACCACGCGTGTCATTACGCTTTCGGTTACCGGCACCGATGCCAAGGAGACGGCTAAGGTCGCAAAGGCCATAGCTAGCTCGGTGAGTACGGTCGCTCAGAACGTCGGCGCTGCCCAGAGCATCAACGTTATCGACGAGGCTAAGACCCCCGAAGCCCCCAGCGGCCCCAAGCGTATGCTGTACGTTGCTGTCGCGTTCCTCGCGGGCATCTTTATCGCAGTTGCCTATGTCGTTTTGGCAGACATGCTCAACACCCGCATCCGCGGTGCCGAAGAGGCAGAAGAGCTCCTGGGCATTCCCGTTGTTGGCCGAATTCCGGCTATGAAAGGTGGTAAATAGGCATGGCTAAGGCAAAGAACACCGATAAGCTCGTTGTACAGAATGCCGCCAAGACCCTTCTGGCCAACATCCGCTTTGCGAGCGTGGACGACCCCATTCGCACCATCACCGTCACGTCCTCGATTCCCAACGAGGGCAAGTCTACGGTTTCCATCAACCTTGCCCAGGCTATCGCCACCAGCGGCAAGAGCGTCCTGCTGGTCGAGGCTGATATGCGTCGCAGGTCCCTTGCCGATATGCTCGGCGTCCGCTCCCGCGGCGGACTCTATGCAGTCCTTTCCGAGCAGGTTTCTATTGACCAGGCGATTGTCGAGACGGGTCAGAAGAACTTCTACTTCCTCGATGCCGAGCCGCATATTCCCAATCCTGCCGACATCATCGTCTCTCACCGCTTTGCCAAGCTGGTAAAGGCACTGTCCGCCAAGTTCCAGTACGTCATCTTTGATGCTCCCCCGGTCGGCACCTTCATCGATGCTGCCGAGATCGCAAGTCTGACCGACGGTGCGCTTTTTGTCGTGCGTGAGGATTTCACCAAGCGCGAGGAGGCGCTCAACGCCATCGGTCAGCTTAAGAAGTCCGAGAAGGTCAAGCTCATCGGTACCGTTATGAACTACTGCGAGACCGAGACCAGAGAGTACTACTACTCCTACTACACCAAGGACGGTAAGAAGGTTAAGAAGGGCTCCGACGATCAGGGGACTTCCAAAAAGGGCATCTTCACCAACCGAGCAAACGTTTAGTTGATTAAGGCTGACCTATGCGTGACATTCATTGCCATATCTTGCCGGGTGTAGACGACGGCGCCGCCGATCTCGATGAGAGCTTGGCGATGCTCGAGGCTGCCAAGCGGGCCGGTGTAACCAGAATCGTTTGCACTCCTCACTGCCGTGATCCCTATTTTGATTACGACAAGATGTGGGATGCCTTTGAGCTGCTGCGCGATAACGCTGACGGTTTTCCGCTCCAGATGGGCTTCGAGGTCAACCATCGAAAGCTCGTTGAGCTTGGTATCGATGCCGCGGAGCACTTGCATTTCGATGGGACCAACGAGTTTCTGCTCGAGCTTTCGACGCATGCCGATGCGTATGCGTTTAGAGAGTACGAGAACACGATTTACGATTTGCAGTGTCGTGGCTACCAGGTGATCATCGCTCATCCTGAGCGCTATCGTGCGGTTCAAAAGGATGTAAGCGTGGCGGAGCGCCTGGTCGATATGGGCTGCAAGCTGCAGGCTTCGGCGGACTTTATTGCCGGCGGTCGCTTTGGTCGCGAGAAAAAGCCGGCACAGCGCCTGTTCGATCAGAACCTGTACAGCTTCATCGCGAGCGATGCCCATAACGTGGGTCATTACGACTGCCTGGCGAAGGCTCGCGCGAAGTTTAGTGTGCGCGGAGCTCATTTTCGCTAATATCTGTCCCTAACGTTCGCATTGAATGAAAGGGCAGCCATGGATATTCAACTTAAGACGGGATGCTTTGATGACGCGGCGTTGGTGCGCCGCGTCGTTTTTATGGACGAGCAGGGCTACGAGAATGAGTTCGACGCTATCGACGAGGATCCGAACTGCATTCATGTGACGCTCTATGTAGACGGCGGGCTTGCCGGTTGCTCGCGCGTGTTTCCCGAAGAGCTTGAGCGCGCGGCTGACGCAGAGGCTCCGGTGTCGCCGGCGTGCGACTTGGACGAAGGTGTCGCGGCGGGGGAGACCTACATTATGGGGCGCGTGGCCGTGCTGCCGAGCATGCGCCGTCGCGGTTTGGCGAGCAAGATTGTCGAGGCCAGTGATACGTGCGCGCGTGATGCCGGCGCCAAGCTCATTAAGCTGCATGCTCAGGAATACGTGCTGCCGCTCTATGCCAAGGCGGGCTACACGCAGATTGCCCCGGTGGACTACGAAGACGAGGGCCAGCCCCATGCTTGGATGGCCAAGCGCGTAGATGGCAGATAGGGACGTTCCTTTCCTGCCGGCAGTTTGGGACACTCCTTGGCAATTGGCGCATCAGAGCGCTCTGACATACAGTTTTTCGATTCCGTATGTATATGTGCGCGCTAATGGGTTATAAAATCTAAGTCTGAACATAGCAGGTCTGCGATGCGGCTCGGGCGACCGGGCCGTTTTTGCGGGCGGGGGTAGCGCGAAAGGACTGCACATGCGTCAATTTAAGACCGAGAGCAAAAAACTGCTCGACCTCATGATCAACTCCATCTACACCAATAAGGAAATCTTCCTGCGCGAGCTTATCTCTAACGCGAGCGACGCCGTCGACAAGCTCAACTTTAAGAGCCTGCAGGACCCGAGCGTCAAGATCGACCAGGGCGACCTGGCCATTCGCGTCTCCTTTGATAAAGACGCCCGCACCATTACCATCTCGGATAACGGCATTGGCATGACCGCCGAGGAGCTGGAGCGCAATCTGGGCACCATCGCCCATTCCGGCTCCGAGGAGTTTAAGACCGAGAACGCCGAGCAGCAGGGCTCCGATGTCGACATCATCGGCCAGTTTGGCGTGGGCTTCTACTCGGCTTTTATGGTCGCCAGCCACGTGAAGGTCGTGAGCCGCGCCTATGGCGAGGATGTCGCCCATGTGTGGGAATCCGACGGTCTTGAGGGCTACACCATCGAGGACGGCGAGCGCGCCGAGCACGGTACCGATGTCATCCTGACGCTGCGCGAGAACGAGAAGCTCGATGCCGACGGCGAGGCCGAGACCTACGATCGCTTCCTGACCGAGTGGGGTCTCAAGAGCCTGATTCAGCAGTACAGCAACTATGTGCGCTACCCGATTCAGATGATGGTGTCCAAAAGCCGCCAGAAACCCAAGCCCGAGGACGCCGGCGACGATTACAAGCCCGAGTACGAGGACTACCAGGAGCTTGAGACCGTCAATTCCATGACACCGATCTGGAAGAAGCGCAGCTCCGATGTCGAGCAGAAGGACTACGACGAGTTCTACAAGTCCACGTTCCACGACTTTGACGATCCTGCGCGCACCATCAGCTTCCATGCCGAGGGCACGCTCGAGTATGACGCCCTGCTGTTTGTGCCGGGCCGCGCGCCGTTCGATCTGTACAGCAAGGATTACGAGAAGGGTCTGGCGCTCTACAGCTCCAACGTCCTGATCATGGAGAAGTGCGACGACCTGCTGCCCGACTACTATAACTTTGTCCGCGGCGTCGTGGATTCTGCCGACGTGTCGCTTAACATCTCGCGCGAGACGCTGCAGCAGAACCGTCAGCTCAAGGCCATTGCCAAGCGTGTGGAAAAGAAGATTACCGCCGACCTTGAGGATATGCGTGACAACGACCGCGAGGCCTACGAGAAGTTCTTTGAGAACTTTGGCCGTGGCCTTAAGTATGGTATCTACTCGAGCTATGGCATGAAGGCCGATGAGCTCGCCGACCTGTTGCTGTTCTGGTCTGCCAAGGAACAGAAGATGATTACTCTGGCTGAGTATGTCAAGGGCATGCCCGAGGATCAGAAGGCCATCTACTACGCCGCCGGTGACTCGCGTGAGCGCTTGGCCAAGATGCCCGTGGTAAAGGGCGTGCTCGACCGCGGCTATGACGTGCTGCTGCTGACGCAGGATGTGGATGAGTTCACGTTCCAGGCTATGCGTGAATACGTTGCCGCCGATATGCCCAAGATCTACGAGGACGATGCTGCCCGCGAGGCTGCCGAGAAGGCTGTGGCCGATGGTGCCGAGCCCGAGGTCGAGGATCGTCATCTGGAGCTCAAGAACGTCGCGACCGGTGATCTTGACCTGGCGACCGAGGATGAGAAGAAGGAGGCCGAGGACGCCACCAAGGAAAACGAGGACCTCTTCAGTGCTATGAAGGAGGCGCTCGGTGACAAGGTCGAGAAAGTTGCCGTCTCCGCGCGCCTGACCGATGCCCCCGCTTGCATCACCACCGAGGGCCCACTTTCGCTCGAGATGGAGAAGGTACTCCAGAAGGGACCCGAGGGCGCGCCCGACGGCATGCCCAAGAGCCAACGCGTGCTCGAGCTCAACGCCAAGCACCCGGTCTTTGACAAGCTTGTCGCTGCCCAGAAGGCAGGCGACGCCGACAAGATCAAGCAGTACTCCGGTCTGCTCTATGACCAGGCCCTGCTGGTCGAGGGCATCCTCCCCGAGGACCCCGTTGCCTTCGCGGCAGCTGTTTGCAACTTGATGTAGTTAGGTAGTTACGCGGTTTTACCAAACCACGTAACAGCTCGACGCTGCCCTCAGTTCCGCCGTTCTAACGAACGGCGGACCAGTCGACGCTGCGCGGGCGCCAGAGCGACAACTTGTCATTCAAAGAGGACGGCATGACCAGAAGGTCTATGCCGTCCTCTTTTCATGCCAATTTGTTCGCTCTGGCGCCCGCTCGCTGGCATTGCCAAAACATCGATGTTACCGTGGTCCAAACTAGTCGTTGGGGGCGTTCTTGTTTGACCAGTCGTTTAAGAACGTCCCCGATGACTATTTGAATTGCTAATTTGTGCGGGTTGTGGTTTTGTGACCTGCTGAAATTAAAGATACTGTACAACTGTACGTTAATTCGTCTTCGTAGTATATTGCTACCCGCAAAACTCAATACCATTGTGCTCTGAGACGCTAAAGCGCTTACGTACAATGGTTATCGATAGTACGATTCGATTCAACGACAGGATGGATGGTCCAAGCGTGAGTCTCGGCAGCAAACTATCCAACGCAAAGGTCTCCTTTGCGATCTTTAAGCGCGACATCAAGCGATTGCTCGTGAACCCCGTCGCCCTGGTGGTTACTTTGGGCGTGTGCGTCATTCCCTCGCTGTATGCCTGGTACAACATCGTGGCTAACTGGGATCCGTACGGAAACACCCAGGGTATCAAGATTGCCATCGCCAACAACGATCGGGGCACCCAAAACGACTTGGTGGGCGTGCTCAACGCGGGCGACCAGGTCGTCGATCAGCTCAAGGAGAACGATCAGCTGGGCTGGACCTTCGTCGATTCGGCGGCCGTCGCCAAGGAGGGCGTCGAGAGCGGTGAGTACTATGCGGCCATCGTAATCCCTAAGAACTTCTCGGATAACCTGGTCTCGATGCTCGACGGCAACTACCATCAGCCCAAGCTTACGTACTACGTCAATGAGAAGAAGAGTGCTATTGCGCCCAAGGTTACCGACACCGGTGCAAGCACCATCGAGGAGCAGATCAACTCGGAATTTGTCTCCACAGTGGGCGAGACCGTTGCCAGCATCGCCAAGGATGCCGGGGTCGATTTAAAGGACAAGGCAACCCAGACTCAGAATTCGTTGGCTGGTTCGGTATCAGAGGCATCCGGTACCTTGGGTGAGGTGCGCGATTCGATTGGCGACATGAATGCCGCCATCGATAAGACGAGTGGCGCTATCGCCTCGGCTGATGCCGCGTTGGCGGGCCTACAGGGTCAGACGCCCTCTCTAACGCAGGCAATCGCTCAGGGCAATGACCTGCTGGGCGAGGCGCGCGCTACGGCGGGCAACTCTGTCGCCTCGCTCTCCAAGGCACTCTCGGAAGGCAGCCTTGCGCTCACCAAGACGTCAGCCTCCGCGAACGCTGCGATTGGCAAGCTGACGGGCGCGGTCACATCTACGACCACCCGCATCGACAACTCGCTTGAGTCTCTCCAAGCGACGATCGACCACAATAAGGCCGTTATCGGGCACTTGGAAATTCTCGTTAATGACACGTCGACAGGTTCCAAGGAAATTGACGCGCGCATTGTATCGACCATCGATTTGCTCCGCGAGCAGAATGAAAAGCTTCAGAGCATCAAGGACGGTCTGTCTGCGCAGTCGAGCGCCATGGCGAATGACGCCGCGGCTGTCTCGGGCGCCAGCGACGCTATCAATAACGCAATCCAGACCGGTGCGACCAACCTTGGCCAGGCCCAGACGGACCTGGGTCAAAACGCGCTGCCGAAGGCCTCGAGCGCGCTTGATTCATTTGCCGCCGTCTCGGGTGATCTGACGGGAATCGTGTCTGGCCTCACGCCTACTATTGCAAGTGCGCGCGGTACACTTTCGCAACTCAACGCCACGCTCGGTCAGGCCAAGACCACGCTGTCCCAGACCGATGCCTCGCTTGCCAAGGTCCAGGACAAGCTCGCAACCGCCGCCAACGACATCGCGGCGCTACAGACCTCCGAGTCCATGGGCGAGCTGGCCGGCCTGATGGGCGTCGACGTCGATGATGTTGCAGACTTCATGGCATCTCCGGTCGAGCTGACCTCAAAGTCAATTTACCCGGTCAAGAGCTTTGGTTCGGGCATTGCCCCGTTCTATACCAATCTGGCGCTGTGGGTGGGCGGCTACGTGCTTATCGCCATCTACAAGCTCGAGGTCGACCGCGAAGGCATCGGCAGCTTTACCGCGCGTCAGGGCTACTTTGGCCGCTGGTTGCTCCTGGTGATCCTGGGCGCGTTGCAGGCCATCATCGTTACGGTAGGCGATCTGGTGATCGGCGTACAGTGCGTCAGCCCGCTGCTGTTCGTGCTGGGCGGCATCGCCATCTCGTTCACCTACGTCAATATCATCTATGCGCTGTCCACCACGTTTAAGCACATCGGCAAGGCTATCGGCGTCATTCTGGTTATCGTGCAGATCCCGGGTTCGTCGGGCATGTACCCCATCGAGATGATGCCAGGCTTCTTCCAGTGGCTGCACCCGCTGCTGCCCTTTACCTACGGCATCAATCTGCTGCGCGAGACGGTCGGCGGCATGTATTCGTTCAACTACCTGTTTAACCTGTGCATTCTGGGCGTGTTCTTGATCGTGGCGCTCTTTATCGGTCTGCAGCTGCGTCCGCTGCTGCTCAACCTTAACCTGCTCTTTGATAAACAGCTTTCCACGACCGGTATGATGATTTGCGAGTCCAACGACCTGCCGCGCCAGCGCTACTCGCTGCGCACGGCCATGCGTGTCATGCTCGATTCCGATTCGTACCGTCGCGAACTGCTCGATCATGCGGTCGCCTTTGAACATCGCTACCCGTACTACATCAAGGGCGGTTTTGCCGCCGTGGTAGGCGTTCAGGTCCTGCTCTTTGTCCTGTCGACGGTTCTCGATATCGACAACAATGGCAAGATCATTCTGCTGGTCATCTGGATTATCTCGGTCATTGCCATCTGCGGCTGGCTCATCAACATCGAGTACATCCGCGCAAGCCTCAACACCCAGATGCGCATCTCGGCGCTTTCGGATGAGGACCTGCGCCGCGAGATGCGCGAGCACACGGCCGCCATTCCGGCCGCTCGTCACATGTTCGGCTTGAATGCGAGCGAGCGGGGGTCTGAACCCAAGACTCAGATTGTCAGCCAATGCGGTCATCGCGATGCGGTCCATGTGCCCGAGAACGGGGATGACACGTTTGTGATGAATGGAAAGAACGCCCCGCTCGGCAAGCACTCCAAAGGAGGTGAGGCATAAATGAAGAACATCCTGCATCTGTTTAAGCGCGATGTCCAAAACGTGTCTCGCTCCGTAATCGGCTTGGTTGTCGTGATGGGCCTCGTTATCGTACCGTGCCTGTACGCGTGGTTTAATATCGCCGGCAGCTGGGATCCGTACGGCAACACCGGCAATCTTAAGATCGCCGTGGTCAACACCGATGAGGGTTACGAGAGCGATCTGATCCCCGTCGAGGTTAACGTGGGCGAAAACGTGACCGCTACCCTGCGCGGCAACGAGAGCTTCGATTGGGTTGTACTCAACAATCGAGAAAAGGCCATCGAGGGCGTCAAATCGGGCGCATACTATGCGGCTGTCGTTATCCCCAAGACGTTTAGTGCTGATATGATGACGCTCTTCTCGACCGATGTGAAGCATGCCGATATCGAGTTCTACGAGAACCAGAAGGCCAACGCTATCGCACAGATCGTGACCGAGAAAGGGTCGAGCGCCGTCCAGAGCCAGGTTAACGAAACCTTTACCGAGACCATCACGACCATCGGTCTTAAAACCGTGTCCAGCCTGCTCGATTACATGAGCACCGACCAAGTGAGCAACTTTATCGCCAACCTGTCCTCGACGCTGGGCGATTCGGTCCAGGACCTGCAAGACGTTCAGGCCAGCGCAACGTCGCTGGCGGGCATTTTGAGTTCCACGTCCGATTCGCTGACGTCGGCGGGCGGTATGCTCAAGCAGACGGGTACGGCCGATGAGTCGACTAAGCAGCTGATGGAGCATGCCAAGAGCGGTATCGATGATTCCAAAGAAGCGCTTAAGGCGGCAAACGATGCCATCGATGCCGTGATTGATGGAAGTGCGGGTTCGTTCGACAATGTGTCTGCCGAGCTCGCGAAGGCGTTCGATGCCGCGAACCAGCATGTCGACCTTACGGTGTCCCAACTCAACGATGCCGCTGCGGCCCTCAATGCGCGCGCCAAGGATATCGATGCGATGGCCGATCAGCTCCGCAGCTTTGCCGACCAGGTGAGGGATGAGAATTTGAAGGACGGCCTCAAGTCCGCTGCGACGTCGCTGGGCAGAATCGCCGTTGAGTACCGCAATAATGAGAAGGACCTGAAGGCGACCGCGAAGTCTCTCTCCGACAGCATGGCCGAGGTCAACAGCTCGCGTGCCGAGGTCGATCAGGCAATCGCGGATGCCAAGGCTGGTATCTCGGGCGCCAAGTCCGACTACGATTCCACGTTTTCGGTTAAGGCCAAGGAGCTCAAGAAGACCATTTCGGGCGTTCTGGATTCGCTGAACAGCATCTCGGGCGACCTGGATAGCGCCGTAGACGGCTTGACCGACGCATCTGGTTCGCTGGCAAAGGGCCTCTCTAAGGCCGCAAAGCTGGTCAACAAAGCTTCCGATCAGCTGGGTGAGGCATCGGACAAGATCAGCGCGTTTAAGGACGAGCTTGACGGTGCCCTTATGTCGGACGATCTGGCCACGATCAAGACGATGATTGGCAACGACCCCGAGGGTTTGGCCGTGTCGCTTTCCGGCCCCGTCGCGCTCGATCGCAAGCCGGTCTATCCGATTCGAAACTACGGTTCGGCCATGGCACCGTTCTACACGATTCTGTCGCTGTGGGTGGGCTCGATCGTGCTGGCGGCCATGATGAAGGTCTCGGTTGACGATGAGCTCATCAACGAGCTCATCCCCGTGCGCCTACACGAGATCTATCTGGGCCGCTACCTGTTCTTTGGCGGTCTGGCCCTGCTGCAGGCAACGCTCGTGTGCGCGGGCGACATCCTGTTTTTTGGCATCCAGTGCGACAACCCGCTGCAATTTGTACTTGCCGGCTGGGTCGCGAGTCTCGTGTTCTCCAATATCGTCTACACGCTCACCGTGTCGTTTGGCGATATCGGTAAGGCACTCGCCGTCGTGCTGCTGGTTATGCAGGTCGGTGGTTCGGGCGGTACGTTCCCCATCGAGATGACCGGCCCCGTGTTCCAGGCGATCTATCCATTCCTGCCGTTCACCCACGGCATCAACGCCATGCACGCCGCCATGGCCGGCGCGTATCATATGGAGTACTGGGTCGAGCTGGGTATCTTGGCGAGCTATCTGATTCCGTCACTGGCCCTGGGCGTCGTCTTCCGCCGCCCAGTCATCAAAGCCAACGACTGGATCATCGAAAAGCTGGAGTCGACAAAGCTAATTTAGTGCGGCAACGTTAACGCTGATGTAGCACTAATGCCAGCGAGCGAGCCGCATTTGCGCCAAGGTGACGTGAAATGAAAGGGCGCTGACCTTCTGGTCGCGCCCTTGAAATTGA
>OFOU01001389.1_pt1 | contig 14772 bp, 18 predicted proteins | sample 1542061 | NCBI WGS metagenome assembly OFOU01 (sample SAMN04209239, study PRJEB22552) | human gut metagenome | biome: gut; material: feces | host: Homo sapiens | place: USA: Oklahoma
AGCAGGTTCTCATTCTTCCCGTTATGTGCACGTTTCCCCTTGAACGTGTTAAAATACATCAAGAATTATATATAAAATGTTAATTTTACCACTTGTATTTGACACGTCAATGGTTTATAATATAGGTACAAGGGAAGGGAAGTCGATAACCATTTAGGTTGCCTAATCTTGTAACTTCCATAGAGAAGATGAAAAACCCCTCACGAGTCTTTGAGAATTAAGACGAAACGCACCTAAAGGTGTGTCGGGTAAATACTCTATAATTTCATAATATAAGGAGGTGAAAAAACGTGAGTAGAGTTGAAAATGAAAACCGTGTATATAAGGTCATGTTTGTTAGGCAGAAGTCTGGCGCTTTTACACCTAGGCTTACAGTTCCTGCAACAATGTTACGTGATCTTAATATTCATCCCGGGGATAAGGTAAAATATATTCCTGTGGAGGGAGGTTTTAAGGTGGTAAAGTATGAGGAAGAAGACTAAGCGACGTGTTAATAAGAACACAAAATCTTATAAGTTAAGACAAGAATATAACAAAGCTTACCGCAATTATATGCGTAGAGTGTCTACACAGACGAAAAAGGGTTATATTGTTCAAACAATACAAAAAGTCAAGAATCCAACAGAAGCAAGTATAAGGCGTATAAAGTCAATGACTGGTAAAGAAATTATCTCTAGGTCTGAAATATACGATATATTAAATGATAGATACCTAAGCCCAGGGGAATCTGGTAGAGGAAAAGCTTTAAAAGATAATAAAGCTTTTTTCAAACTTTCGCCTTTTGAGCAGGAAATAGCTCTGTCTATCAAGTCATTAGATAGGGATGTGATAGCTAACATTACAGTTGAAACACCTGATGAACCAGCTGATGAGATAGACGCTTTAATAGAAAAGTGGTATGAAACTATTGAAGAATTTACCCCAAAAGTTCAGTCACTCTTACGTGAACGTACAGACGAGTTAATACGTAAGGATAGGATAGCTTTTGCGAATGTGATTAAGAATAACGGCGGATTATTACCGCCTACCACTGAATATAAAGCTCAAATTATTAGTGCCGCTTTTAATACTATATCTGACGTGATGGATTGGAGTCGTACCTCTGGAGAATTAGAAAGGTTTATGGACTCATACGGAATAGTCGAAAATGAGTAGGCGAAAACAGGTTACATACTGGGCTTGCGATTTTGAGACTACTGCATGGGGCCATAAGCTTGAGGAAGAAAAAGGACGGCTTCAAGATAAGACAGAGGTATGGGGAGCTGCTGACGTTGCGTTATATGATGACACAGAAACTGTAACTATCACTCACAGCATTAGGGATTTTATATATCGTTTTTTGCGGATGGATGGACATAACGTTCTTTACTTCCACAATCTTTCGTTTGATGGAAGCTTTATAGTGGATTTTTTATTAAATGAAGGATGGTCATTCACACGAGACAAAGGAAAGGATATGCGTTCTAAAACATTCAATGCCAGCATTTCTGATATGGGGAAATGGTATTGGATACGACTAAAATATAATAAGACTGTATTGGAAATACGTGACTCATTAAAGCTTATGCCGTCTAGTTTAGCTATAATAGGTGAAAGCTTTCAAACAAAGCATCAAAAACTTGAAATGAACTATAACGGTGAGAGGTACGCTTATTGTGAGATAACCCCGAGTGAAAAAGAATATATCAAGAATGATGTTCTAGTCTTAAAAGAAGCTCTTGAAATGATGTTTAACCAGAAACATAATAAGCTTACAATAGGATCATGCTGCATTAGCGAGTATAAGGAATTCTTCTCTAAACAAGAGTGGAACTCATACTTTCCTGATATAAGGGAAGATGATGCGGATGGTGGGTGCACTGGCGTGTGGAATCACTGGGATTACGTTCATAGGGCGTACCAAGGCGGCTGGTGCTACGTTAACCCAAAATATAGACGCAGGGTTATACAGTGGGGGCTTGTTTATGACGTAAACTCATTGTATCCATCAGTTATGCACAGTATTAGCGGTTCACGATACCCGATAGGACATGGAACTTATTGTTATGGAAAAATACCAGAAAATATATTATATGATAAGAAAAAATATTCTTTTATCCGATTAAGATGTAGATTCAAATTAAAAGAAAAATGTTTCCCATGGTTACATATTAGAGGTTCAATATATTACAAAGCCAATGAAAACCTTTACACATCGGACGTAAGATGGAAGGGAAAGTATTATCGGTATCATATAAATAAAGATGGTGAAGTATTAGACACAATACAGGAGCTTACGTTAACTATGACGGATTACTTGCTATTATTAGACACTTATGATTTATATGACGTTGAATATTTAGATTATATGTGGTTTAATGCATTTACAGGAATATTTGATGAATATATTAATAAGTACGCAAAAATAAAGATGAATAGTACTGGGTTTATGAGGGAACTTGCAAAGTTGTTTCTTAATAATCTTTATGGTAAGTTTGCAACGAGTGATAATAGCTCTTACAAAATACCGTATTTAGGCGAAGATAATGTTGTTCACTTTGAGTTAGTGGAAGAGCATGAAAAGAAGGTAGGATACATTCCAGTAGGAGCTGCTATTACGTCTTATGCACGTAACTTTACAATACGTCATGCTATGGCTAATTATGACAGGTTTATATATGCAGACACAGACAGTATTCACCTTATCGGCATTGACGCTCCTAACATGATAGAAGAGCACCCCACCGCCTTATGTAAGTGGAAGTGCGAAGGTAAATTTGACATTGCATTTTATGAACGACAAAAAATGTATTGTGAGCGAATGGTCGAAAAGAAACACAAACCATGTGAACCTGATTTACTGATAAAAGCCGCAGGAATGTCGCCTAGTGCTAAGAAGAAATTTATTGACGATGGTTATGGCATTGCGCAGCTAACAGTGGGATTACACCTAGATGATTGTAACCTTAAAACAACAAGAGTTCCGGGTGGAATAATATTGAGAGAAAAAGCATTTAATCCACGAGAAAGTATTGACAAAAAAATTACACCAGCATACAATATATGCAGTGTAACATAAAAGGCAAACAGAAAGGAGAATGTAAAATGGGAAATGTAACAAGAACAATCAAAAAGGCGTATGTGTCTTATGAAAGAGTTTTCAAGGAAGACGGAAAGGTAGAGACAGATTACGGTGATATCACACTTTTCAACTGTAACACCAGAGAAAAAGCAGAAATAATGCTTCAAAAGGAGTTTAAGGGTTCATTTGTATCTATTCTGGAAATAAAGTTTGTACAGGAAACAAGAGGGATGAACGAACAAACATTTCTTGAACACTCAGAAGTTATTAAGAGTGAAGAGGTGTCCGAGAAAAGAAATGACGGGTAAAGCTGAGTCAAGAAAAAAAGAAACAATTAATATAAAAGGAAAAGGAGAATAAACAATGGGAAATAAAGCAAATTATAAAGCACAGGTTATTGAAGCATCAAAGGAACTCACAGGAAAAGAGAAAGTTGCAGTCAAGAACTTTGCGGACATGATTCAGATTGATGAAGCCACAAAGGAGACAGACGCAGGCTTACTAATTAATGTTGCATGGACGGCACAGGTTTCTGTGCATAATGAAAAGGCCGATAACCAGGATTACATAAAATACGTATACGTTGATAAGGACGGCGCAATGTACATTTCCGGATCTGAACCGCTCTATCGTCAGTATTGTGATATCGCAGAAGATATGAAAGGTGAAGAGGAAGAGTGGGGTATAAAGATTATCCGTAAAGAATCCTCTAACTATAAGGGTAAAGACTTCCTTACCTGTGTGATTGTGTAACCCTGATAACAGAATAACTATAAGTCGGGTGTTAAAGCACCCGGCTTTTTTATTTGGAGGTATAACATGATAAATATTAATGCATTTAATAGGTCAGTTGTAACGTGTAGAACATTGCAGCATATTTATAATGACGATAATGTTGAGGAGATATCATGTATAGGTTTTAATAAGGAGCTTTATGTGTATAGAGTGACTAACACTAAAGGAAATAAATATATTGTATATTCACCTAAATATAAGGAGGGAAGTTATGAGTGACGGTTATTATTCTTGTCAGTATCTTTTAACCTTAAAGGACGCTAAAGGTAACCGCCCGGATATATATATTTCAGACGGTAATCGAACTGCCGGAAAATCCGTGTCATGGAAGAAGAAATTAGTGGATGACTTTTTCAAGGTTAAAGATGTTAATCAATTCTTTTACCTTTATAGGTATAAGACAGATATGCAAAACGTAAGCGAAGCTTTCTTTAATGATATAGGGAGGATATTCTATAAATCTCATGTTATGACTGAAAAGAAACTTTTTGACGGTGCTATCATTCAGCTATTTATTGATCAGTCCCCTTGCGGGTTCGCCTTACCATTAAGTATGGCATCAAAGATAAAGAGAGCGTCAGCACTTTTCGTCAAAGTCCGTCATGGATTCTTTGATGAATATCAACCAGAGGATAACAACTATCTTCCAAACGAGATTGAGAAGTTAATGTCTATTCACACGACGATTGCAAGGGGAGACGGTCAGCAGAGCAGAAGAGTACCCTTATATATGGCATCAAATACGGTGTCAATTCTAAATCCTTATTACTCTGCTTTAGGTATTTCCAAGAAACTGAAACGTAACACTAAAATTTTACGAGGTGATGGCTGGGTATTTGAGAGAACTTATAACGAGAATGCGAAAAAAGCATTCCAGTCAGCCGGTTTCAACAGAGCTTTCTCTAAAAGTTCTTATTATGAATATGCTAGTCAGAATGTTTATCTTAATGATAATACAGCTCTGATAAACACACCATCGGGGTTCTCACAGTATATGCTTTCTGTCAAGTATAACGGAGAGTGGTACAATGTGCGTAAATATGATTCATGTGTGTACGTGTCAGAGGGAGCAGACCAGACGTTCCCGACAAGAATATGTTTTAATGTTAATGACGTTACAGATGATAGGGCTGTCAGAGTTACTGCGAGTAACTACATAGTCATATTATTGAGAGATTATTTTAATAGGGGCGTTGTTAGGTTTCAGAATCTAAATTGCAAAAACATGACATTAGATTTACTTTCCTATTGATAAGCGTTTTATTTAGTATTATAATATAATCGTTCCCCGGATTTAATGAACTGCTGGACAATCTCGGTTCACACATAAGCAAGTAGCTTGCGAGATTGCGTGGAGTTGTGATCCCTTCACGTTCTTATTTTCGGTCACGGACAAGAAGAGAGACGGTTTACCCGTCTCTTTTTTTCCCGCAAAATGCATTGACAATATTTACAAGTGATGTATTATATTAGATAAGGAGGTGAGATAATGGTTGAAACAATCGTTCAGATCATACAGAGCGTAGGCTTTCCTATTGCTATGTGTGTAGCAATGGGCAGTTATGTGAAGTACACAGAAGACAAGTCAAGAGAAGAACGTATTGAGCTTCAGGCACAGCACGTAGAAGAAATGGACAGTGTAAAGGCAGCGTTGAATAATAATACTCTGGCTTTACAAAAACTTGTTGATGAATTCAATAAAGGAGGTGATAAAAGTGGTGAGATTTAAAAAGTTTATAGCTGCATGTATTGCAATTATTTTGACGCTTACACCTGTGACAGTGTCAGCACGGATGAATGGTATTGACATTTCTAACTGGCAGTCCGATATCAATGTAACAAAAATGGACGTTGATTTTGTTGTTGTAAAAGCGACAGAGGGTACAGGATACACTTCACCGTCATTTACAAAACAAGCAAATGACACGTTAAACAGTGGTAAGAAGTTAGGCGTTTACCATTATATGTCTTATGCATCGTCTGCTAAACAGCAAGCTGAGCACTTTGTAAGAACAGTAAAACCGTACATTAACAAAGCTGTGCTTGTTCTTGACTTTGAGAGTGCGGCAGTTAATAACGGTGTATCATTCGCACTGGAGTTTTTGCAGACAGTAGAAAATTTGACAGGTGTTAAACCTATGATTTACATGAGTCAAAGCGTTGCATATTCTCATGATTGGACAAGAGTTATTAACAATGATTATGGATTGTGGGTAGCACGTTATCCGCTAGGTAATACAAGCACAGGTTTTAGAAATGACTTGTCATACGGTAATTTAGGAAACTGGGATTCAGCGGCAATGTTTCAGTACACTTCACGCGGTACACTTTACGGTTATTCAAGGTACTTAGATTTAGACATATTCTACGGTGATGAATCACAGTGGGATAAATACGCAAAATGTGATGAAAGCGTAAGTATTCCAGACGCAGGTTCAGATGGCACAGTTCATACAACCTACACAGTAAAGGTAGGAGATTGTCTAAGCACTATCGCTCAGAGGTTAGGTGTTTCATGGGGTAGTATAGCAAGTACAAATGGTATTTACTCTCCGTACATAATCTACCCCGGTCAGATTTTAAACATTCCAAGTAGTTCAGATTATGTAGATCAAAGCAGGACTTACACAGTAAAGGCAGGAGATTGTCTAAGCACTATCGCTCAGAGGTTAGGTGTTTCATGGGGTAGTATAGCAAGTACAAATGGTATTTACTCTCCGTACATAATCTACCCCGGTCAGATTTTAAACATTCCAAGTAGTTCAGATTATGTAGATCAAAGCAGGACTTACACAGTAAAGGCAGGAGATTGTCTAAGCACTATCGCTCAGAGGTTCGCTGTGTCGTGGGATAGTATTGCTAGAAATAACGGTATCTATTCGCCTTACATTATTTACCCGGGGGAGGTATTACAGATTGCCTAGTATTAATGCAGCATATCAATGGTGTATTAATGCATGTAATGCTCCTAACATTGGATATTCGCAGATATATCGTAGAGGGCAGACTGTTAATGGCATTACTTACTATGACTGTTCATCATTCATCAGTCAAGCTCTAACGATATCAGGTTTTTACTCCATTAACCCGTGGTTCACAACATTCACCATGAGAAACTACTTGGCACAAGCTGGATTTACGGAGTATAATCCTAGAGAGATAGCATGGGCACCCGGTGATATTCTATTAACTGTGTCAGGTGAACATACAGAAATGTGCTATACAGGGGGAGCTATTGGCGAAGGTGGTATAACAATGGGGGCACACACAGACGGTGTTCCTCTTAGTGAACAAGTAAGCATTAATATTTCACCAACATCTGCTAGTTACTATGAATATCTATATAGATACGGTAACACTCCCGCAGTTCCTGTTGAATGGATTTCATCAAACGCTTATTTAGGTGAAACTGATATGCAAAACAATGCATATGTCTTTTATTCCATAATGGCAAATAAAGGGTATACTCTAAATGCTATCTCAGGTATGCTAGGTAATATGCAAAGGGAGTCAACAATAAATCCCGGCATATGGCAGAATTTAGACGAGGGAAATTATTCACTAGGTTTTGGTCTTGTACAATGGACACCAGCCACTAACTACACAAACTGGGCAACAGTTAATGGTTATGAAATAGGAGACGGTGATGGGCAATGCGTATGGCTTGACACTATGACGGTATCAAGTGGTCAGTGGATAGCAACATCTGATTATAACATGAGTTGGAACGAATTCAAAGTCTCAACAGAGTCTTCGGAATATTTAGCATCAGCTTTTCTCAAGAACTTTGAAAGAGCGGGTGCTGCGTATGAAGAAGAGAGACGAGCGAACGCAAGAAAGTGGTATAACTATCTTAAAAACATGACACCGTTCCCGCCTACAACTGATACACCAAAAAGAAAAATGCCTTTATGGATGTATCTTACATTTTAAAAAAGGAGGTTAAATTATGGATTTATCAACAGCGTTACAGATGATTCTCGATGCGTTAGGCGATTCAGTTGCGGAACTTGATGAACCTTTAGGCGTTATCAGAGAAGCGTGTATGGAAGAGTCCGCAGAAGACGCGGAAGAGTGGAAAAGCAAGTATGAAGACTTGCTCAAAAAGTACAAAGAACGCTTTGTGAATTTAGTAACAGGAGATAACAAAGGAAACACATCTGGCGAAGGGACAGTTTTGCCAGAAGTCAACCCATTAACATTCGACGACATCGACATGTTTGATGGCAGCACAGAATAAAGGAGGTTAAAATATGGCTAAAAAAGTTCAGGCAACAAATGCTAATCTGTTATCAGCGGCTAGAAGTATGCTTTCTGCGGAAATGCAGAATGCTATTCCTGAGCCTACACAGAACAATCTTAATGATGTATACAATGCAATCATGAATTATCAGAGCGCAAGGAACGTAATCGTTCCGGCATTGATAGAAAGAATCGGTATGCAGACCGTGGACACACTGGCGTGGAAAAACCCGCTTGCCAGATATAAGAAGAATCCGATGAGGTACGGTTCAACCGATGAAGAAACATTTATCAATATGTGTAAAGCAAAAGCATATAACCCTAAAGAAGGGTTTGAAGCGGCATTTCAGGTGTACGAGAGTTACATCATGTCAGCATTCCACAAAATCAATGTTGAGGTTCAGTTCCCAGTAACTATCACTTATCAGAACATGCGGAATGCATTCCTGTCAGAAACAGGCATCAGAGACTTGATATCTGGTAAATTCCAGTCCGCTGTAACAGCTGCTAACTGGAATGAATATCTGGCAATGAGAGGGCTTATTGACACAGGGTACACAGAAAAACTACTTCCCGCTGTAAATGTTCCGGTTGTAATGAATGAGGAATCCGCTAAAGAACTGCTTGCACAGATTAAGGCAGCGGCTGATGAGTTCACTTTCCCTAATCCAGAAAACAATATTGCTGGAGCAACAAGTGCAAGCGATAAGCTGAATCTTGTATGGATTACTACTCCTAAAGTCAATGCCCGCATAAGTGTGAACGCACTAGCGTATGCTTTCAATATGGATGAAGCAGACGTAAAGGTACAGACCGTAATCGTGGATAAGTTCACAAACAGTGCAATTCAGGGAGTCCTTGCGGACATTCGTTTCTTCCGTGTAAGAGATCAGTTCCGTGAAATTTCTGATCAGAAACTTGCAAATATTCTGTCATGGAACTATTTCTATACAATGGTGGAACAGGTGTCTCCATCTCCGTTCTATCCGATTCGTGTCTTCACAACAGATACAGTTCCGGCAGAGAGTGATGCAACAACAGTAACTTTCAACGGTGGTACTTACACACCCGGAACTGAGCAGGAACTTACCGCCAGTGTAACGGTTTCAGATAAAACATACGTTCCAGATCTTATCGATTTTGAGATTACAGACGGAGCAACGTCTAAGGACACGCTTATCATTCCAGGAACAAATGTCCTGAAAACCGGAGCAGATGAAACCGGAACACTTACTATTAATGCAGTGTACAGATTGTTCGGTGGGAAGAACACACAATCCGCAAATTACACAAAACCCACACAATAAGGAGGTGATGGGGCGGGTAGAGCCGCCCCCAACATAAATGATTAATTTGCCTAATCAGGGAAATGTCAATTCAGTTCCACCGCAAACAGAATTGAGGTTGTACAGTGGCGTACCTTGGGATAATAGTTATATCCACGTTAGACTTTATGACTCGACATTAGATTTACTTTCACATCTTGAACAGTGGAGAATTTACCCTGCTGTACAATTAGACGAACTTACACCAATAAGAGTTGGTTCATATGAGCTAAAAGTTCCATTTAATGAAATGGAAGGTATGAACATTAATTATCTGGCTTTTAGAAATTTACCTTATTCGACAGAATGGACATTCTGCTTTGTCACTGGTGTGCTGTACAAGTCTCCGTACACAACTCAAATGAAGTTTGAACTTGATATTTTTCAGAACAATTTCTATAAATGCAATGTTAAACCATGCTTCATTGAGTACCAGCATATTAATAGGAGTGACGATGTCATAGGCGGTAATTTAATTCCTGTAAATATTGAAACAGGTGAGCCTATTGTGGCAGATTACTCAGCTTATCAGTTAAATAATTGGCATATTTGTGCGTATGTTACGGAAGGCACAACAGGAAAAGACTTTGACGGTAAAGTTGTGAATAACGTTTATAGAGCCGCTTCATTAGGACATAAGTCGATAGACGATAACGGTGAAAAATGGGCTAATGAACTTATAAAAGCCTATAACGATGTGGGAAAAGTTGATGCTATACTAGCTTTGTTCATGTCTCCAGAATTATGTGTAAATGCAATAAATGGTAAGGACAACGAGGACGATAAGTTTATTGGCATAACAGGTAATTTTTTTGAAGGGTATGTCCCTAAAAATAAAAAATTATATTCTTACCCTTGGTGCTATGTCTTAGCAGATAACAATGAAGGTCAGACAGCTATTTACCGTTTTGAATTATCAAACCGTAATGATAAATCAATAGACTTTCATATAATGGGATGTATAAATACTTTACCTCAAACAATTATGTTTCCTATTAATTACAAGGGTAACTTATTAAATTATACAGACGGAATGGTAAATAGTGCTTTCCCTATATGCGCATGGAGTTCAGACACGTTCAGGGCTTGGATTGCACAAAATAAATCAACGTTAGGATTGTCAGCAATGTCTGGTGCTATGAGTATAATGTCGGGGTTCATGAATGGTACTATCAGTGCGGCAGCCGCCCCGTTTACAGGCGGGGCTAGTTTGATGAACTTACCTAGTGCTAATCAACAAATTAATAGCGGGATACAAAATACACTAGGTCTACTAGCAGAAGTTTCAGATAAATCACGTCAACCAGCTACAGCTCATGGTAAAGTTTTGTCAGAAAATATTAATGCGGGTTTTAACATTACAGGTATATCATTTTACACAATGACCTGTAAAAGAGAGTTCGCCGAAATTGCAGACAGCTTTTTTGAAACTTACGGATACCCTATAAACAAAATAACTACACCTTTACTTAATTCACGCAGTTCATGGAACTATATAAAAACGCAGAATTGCGGTTTCTCAGGTACTATTGAAATGTCGCAATTATCGGGTTTAAGAAGTATTTTCGATAAAGGCGTAACTTTATGGCATACAGATGACGTAGGTAATTACAATTTATCTAATAACTAGGAGGTGGAAATAATGGGAATAAAGAACCCTTTCAGGGAATTTGAAGATCTTAGGAAGAAGTCAGGAACGTTTGAATTTTCTAATATATACGAAACGCATTACTTTTATAAGATTAAAAATCTGTTCTGCATAAGGTTTGAATGGGAAAATTTACCTAAAGAGATACCACCTATGTTTGTAGAAGAAGTACTCTTCTGGCGTGGTATGGGTGTATTTATCTATGACGATATTTTAAATAGTTATGCATTCATGAGAGGTAACCTAACAGGTATGCCGGATATCTACGACATTCCTAATATCAGAGAAGCATACACCTCTAACGGTTATATTGACAACTACGGGAAAGATAACTCAGTTATTTGCTGGGATTCTCCGTCAAGATTACCTTACTGCATATCAGCAAGAATGTATGCTCATGCAATGGCAACAACATGGAGAACTAAAGACCTTAATATGTTTGCACAAAGAACTCCAGTAACGTTGGTTTCTACTGATGAAGAGAAGCTAACGTTTGAAGTAATAGGTGAACAATATGAAAATTTTACACCTATTATAAAATTAAAAGATAGTATTAATCTGGATAAGATTAAATCCATAAATCTTAATGCACCATATATCGTAGATAAGTGTGAACTTGAATTACGCGACCTAAAGAGTCAAGTTCTTACTGATTTAGGTTACGAGTCTAACCCTATAGAAAAACGTGAACGCCTTGTTGTTGGTGAAACTCAGGGTAACAATGGAGAAACCGAAGCTATGCGAAATTCTGCTCTTGTTATGAGACAAAGATGCGCTGATGCTATGAATAAAATGTGGGGTCTTAATATTAACGTTAAATTCAGGTCAATATTGCCATCAATGGTTGAGGAGTTTATTCCTAACACGTTTACAACTTCTAAACAAATATATAAAGAAGGTGGTGGTGGGAATGAGTAAATATACTACTACTCTTAAAGAAATAGGTGAGTCATTCCTTACACATGACGAACTATACGCGGACCTTACAGTTACTGAGATTATCACACGTGTAAAAGATAAGATTTTTAACTTTGAGTATGAGTGGTACGGAGACGAGGATTCTAAGAATATATTTGAAAGAGACTTTCTTCTAAGATATTGGAATGAGTATATAGGGTTTGAAACTCTAGGTATGTGGAAGACATATTTTATAGCTAAGATGAATATATCAATGCCGTACTACTCTAAACTATATGCGGCTGTGATGGAAGGTGACTCTCCATTCATCACACACGATATGAAGTACGACACAGGCGAAAACACTGTTACAAGTTCAGAGGGGTACTTTAACAGTTCGGAAAATCGAAGTGCTAGCAACAAAACTGATACTCAGGGTATTAATTCTGATAATCCACAGGTTACAGTCAATACTAATGACTATGCTTCCGGTATGAGTAGAGGTGAAGAAGTTACCACTGGAAATAGTGAGACTGAATCAACGCAGCGTAACAATGACAGCAGCAGTTCACAAAAGGGGGTGAAAACTCATGCGTATGGTTTACAAGGTAAGAGCAGATCCGAACTGATTGACAGGTATCGAAAACAGATTGTCAATATCAACCGAGAAATTATTGAGAGTTGCAGAACATTATTTCTCGGTATATGGTAGGAGGTGAAAAAATGTCTATAATTGATCCTGCTTTGAAATTGGCTTGCTGTGATGTGCCAACCGTATATAGTAATAAGCAGTCATATTATGAATGTTTATGCTATTTAGGGTATAAGATTAACGAGTGCATCGAAGCACTTAATAATTATGGTGACGAATGGAAGGGGTACGTAAACGAGCAGATCGGAAAGATGAGAACATATGTCGATACCCAAATATCGGAAACTAAAACTTACGCCACCGGGTACACAGACACGGCAATAGCACAGGTGAATAAAGACATCGCAGACAAGTACACGGAATTAAGTCAGTTGATTAATTCACTTGATAGTAAGATTGACGATGTAAATGAGTCACTGCTTACTGGAATGTCCGCTATGGAGAAACGTCTAATTGAAATGATGAAGACGTATTTAGTTGACAACATTGAAATATATGACCCTGTCACAGGTATGTATTTGCCTATAGCTCAAGTAATAGAAAATATCTATGGGGCATTAAGGTACTGGGGTATTGATTGCAATGAGTTTGATTCTTTAGGGTTCACATGTGACTCTTTTGATGCTCTGAATATATCAGCGAATGACTTCGATATATACGCGGGGTTGAGAATTGGTAAAAATTCTCTCTTCTGGATGAGTAACCCGTTTACAGGGGAAAAGGATTTTTATCAGAATATTATTTATACTCTGGCTGACTATCATAGAAGTAGCCCACTTACAGCAACAGAGTATGACGCTTTACAGCTTACAGCTACAGTGTATGACAGTAAACAGATCACAGCATATCAGTATGATTTTAATGGTAAATCGTTATTAAGTTAGGAGGTGTGCGTATGAGCGCTACAGGTAGCACCACGAATTATAAACTTCCCCAATTTGTTGAAAATGACATTCCCTCATGGCTCACTGACTTCAACAGTGCTATGGTGAAGATAGATGCTGCCATTCACAATGCAGCTGATTCAAGCGGTGAGCCGTCAGATTATCAGCAACTTAAAACAAGTGTTTCAGAGTTGACACAGAAAATGGAGACAGTTGTTACAGTTCTTAAAACACTGAATAATGCTGTCGTTGTGGGAATAACACCCAGTGGTATTACAGCCACACAATATAGTAAACTTAAAGTTGTACCTATCTCAACTTTAGATTAATCAAGGAGGTAATATATTATGAGTTCAACAAACAAAACAACTAACTATGACCTTTCACAATATATTGGCACAGATAAGCCTACTTATCTCGGAGATTATAACTCCGACATGAATAAGATTGACACCCAGATGAAGAAAAATGCCGATGCAGTTGCATCCGCTATGTCAACTGCCGGAACTGCTAACAGCAATGCAACGCAAGCTAAAAGTCAGGCAGAAACCGCTCTTAAAACAGCAACTCAGGCTCAGAACACTGCTGAAACTGCACAGAATACGGCGTCAACAGCTTCGCAGAATGCAACTACTGCGTTAAACACTGCATCGGCGGCTAATAATAAGGCTAACGCTGCTAAGGATGCTGTTGATAAAAATGTATGGATGACTTCTGGCAACATAGCGAAATCCTCATACGTGTCAGGTAATATTGTTGTGAAATACAATCCATTTCTTAAATCACTAGTTTTTCACAGTAAGGCAACAATAGGCGGGAGTGACATTCCTAGTGGCACACCATTTGCAACTATTCCAGCTAACATTATGAGTGTGCTTGATATTTCATCAGCACGAACTCTGGATGCTGTGTTTGTATATGTTGGCTCGAAAAATGACTTCGTATCTTACCCGCCATTCAAGCTCGACGCAAATGGCGATATCAGCTGCAATCTAACTATGTTTAAAAACCAGAATCTTCTGGCACAGAGTTTTGTTCCGGTTGATGACTGGAACTAATAAGCTAATGTGATTATCGGAGGGTGACTTTCTTGTCACTCTCCTTTTTTCTGCGTGTGTATAACGTGTCCATAATGGGAAGAATAAGAACCCACCAAATACAAGTGGTAAAATTAGCATCTTTATATATATAATTCTTGATGCATTTTAACACGTTCAAGGGGAAACGTGCACATAACGGAAAGAATGAGAACCTGCTAAAATGCATCA
>OFOU01001396.1_pt1 | contig 14700 bp, 14 predicted proteins | sample 1542061 | NCBI WGS metagenome assembly OFOU01 (sample SAMN04209239, study PRJEB22552) | human gut metagenome | biome: gut; material: feces | host: Homo sapiens | place: USA: Oklahoma
ATCTACATGCCGATTCAGGCTGGCGTAAAGGGAATATGGGTATTTGTTGCCTCTATTTCATTAAGCTATCCAGCAATCTACTGGCTTCAGAACCTGTACCTTAAAACCTTAACCCAGACACCAGCCTGTGACAGCTATGCAGAAATTATAACCCAATATCTTGGTAAAAACTGGGGAGGATTGTTAGGTGTTGCTTACTTTTTAATGTTGCTAATGGGGATTTTGAATTATGCCATGAGTCTGGTAAACGACAGCGCTGCGTATTTTCATAGCTATCACATCACCGATGGTTTTTTATCCAAAACAGCATGGTACCCTCTTATTTTATTAGGTGTTATGGTGTTGATTGCTAATCAGGGTGAAAGATGGCTGTTTCGTATCTCCGGGCCGATGATTTTCTTTAAACTTGCCGTAATTGTCTTTCTTGGTGCAGTAATGACTCCATACTGGAGTATCAATAATATCTCTGCATTTCCTCCTGTCATGAGCTTCCTGCGAGATGTTTTGCTAACGCTGCCATTTACGTTGTTTTCAATTTTGTTTGTTCAGATCCTCAACCCAATGAACATCGCATATCGCAAACTGGAGTCCGACCCAGTCATTGCTTCACTACGAGCAATCCGTGCTACGCGCATTGCCTACATTGTACTTGTCGTCAGTGTGCTGTTCTTCGCCTTTTCCTTTAGTTTCGCCATCACTAAAGAAGAGGCAGCGTCAGCTCTTGAACAAAATATCTCTGCCCTGGCGCTGGCATCACAAATCATGCCGGGAAATTTAGTTAGCATACTTTCAGTAACACTAAATATCTTTGCAATATTAACGGCATTTTTTAGTATTTATCTGGGGTTCAAAGAAGCTATTATGGGACTAGCGGTAAATATGATATCCCGCATCTCAGGCAGCGAAAGTATTAACCGTAGACTGCTTTCAATCATTATTGCCGTAGCGATTGTCATATTTCTCTGGGGTTGGGTAAGTTTTGATTTTTCAGTGATGCTGCTAATGCAAATTTCCGGCCCAGTATTTGGACTGGTAGCCTGTTTAATACCCTTCTATCTGGTAAAAAGAGTCTCGGCACTGGACAACCTGCGATCCGCTAAAAATTATTACGTTGCCTTTTATGGCATTCTTCTTTGCATCTCGCCATTTTTAAAATTTGTTGAATAAAATTGACCAACTGCCAAGGTCATAAATTATGGATGTGTATATGAAAAGTATGAACAGTCACTCCCTTAAATTATCAACCCGCTTAACACAAATGGGGCGGAATACTCGCGAGCAGCACGGTTTTGTGAACAGCCCGGTGTATCGCGGTTCAACCGTTGTATTTGAAACTGTGGAAGATCTCGAAAACAATCGGGCGGCCTTTGCTTACGGTACGCTGGGTACGCCAACTATTAAAAATCTGGAAGATGCATGGACAGAGCTTGCAGGGGCTGCTGGCACAGTGATGTCACCTTCTGGACTGGGCGCCGTGGCCCTGGCGCTAATGACGACACTCAAGGCAGGAGATCATCTCCTGATGCCCGACTCCGTATACCGCCCAACGCGTAATTTTTGCGATCTCACGTTGCAAAAATTTGGCGTCACAACCACTTATTACGACCCGATGGTGGGAGAAGGTATCTGCGCACTGATCCGACCTGAAACCAGCACGCTATTTCTGGAGTCTCCCGGTTCGCAAACCTTTGAGATTCAGGACGTCCCGCTGCTTACCCGCATTGCACGTAGCCGGAATATTAAGACTATCATCGATAACACTTGGGCAACGCCGCTGTTCTTCCAGGCACATCAACACGGCTGCGACATCTCTGTGGAAGCCGGGACCAAATACCTTAGTGGACATTCTGACTTGCTGATGGGAATGGTGAGCGCTAATGCTGAGACCTGGCCTGCGCTACGTGCCACCTATGACAGTATGGCCATGTTACCGGGTGCAGAAGACTGTTTCCTCGCCTTACGTGGTTTGAGAACGTTGCATATTCGTCTGAAAGAAGCGGAAGCACGGGCACTGGCAATTGCTCACTGGCTTGCAGAACAACCTGAAGTCAAAACGGTACTCCACCCCGCAATGCCGGATTGTCCTGGGCATGAAATATGGAAGCGAGACTTTACGGGATCGTCAGGACTGTTCTCTGTGGTGCTTGATCCCGTATTCAGCAAACAGGCGGTAACACGCATGCTGAATGACATGCAGCTGTTCGGAATGGGGTATTCCTGGGGCGGTTTTGAAAGCCTGATTATTCCTTTCGACTGCCGGGAATATCGAACTGCGACAACCTGGAACAAGAAGGGAGAAACCCTCCGGCTCCAGATTGGCCTGGAAGATCCGGATGACCTGATCACCGATCTGCGTCAGGGGCTTGATCGGCTGCATTCATTGACGTAATCGGGTTTTGCTGCTCGCAAACCTGCAAAATTTGCTCTTTCATCCATAAATGTCCAGGTGAGTTACTGAGCTGTGGGCTGTAATAAGCCTTCAGAATATACTGGGGTGTCGGGAATGGAGGAGCAAACACCACAAGATTTTTCATATCAAAAACAGATGAGATGCCCCGTTTGGGAAGCGTGATGACCAGATCAGTATTTGAAACAATGAGCGGGGCAATCATCAGACTTGGCAATTCAACAACAATTCGGCGGCGTACCTGCTGACTTTCCAGATAACGGTCGATAGCACCCCGGGATTCCAGCCATGGGCGTACCACCACGTGTCCGGCGCTAAGATAGCGCTCATGGGTAAGGGAATCATGAATTTCAGGATGACCACGTCGCACAGCAACCACGTAATCATCAGTAAAGCAGGTAATGGACTCAATACCGCGTCGGGGATTTTTCTGCTCTTCTTCAAAACCAAGGGCAAAATTAACTTTGCCCGAAAGCAGATCTTCATCGGCGTTAAAATCGCGTGAGTAGATAAGCTTAATGGTAATGCCCGGCGCGAGGCTGTTAACTCTCGCGATCAGGCCAGGCAGGATCACAGCGGCCGTGTAGTCCGTGGCGGCAAAAGTAAACGTTTCCCGGCTTTTTTCCGGCTCAAAGTGTTCAGTCTCATGCAGGCAAGTCGAGAGATTGCTCAGTGCGGCGGAAACGTTGGCGGCAATGCTCTCTGCTTTTGACGTTGGGACCATGCGTCCACCGGTGCGCACAAATAAAGGATCGTCAAGTGAGGCTCGTAAGCGATTAAGCGCATGACTTAGCGCCGATGGACTTAGTGCCATTTCGTTAGCTGCCTCCGTTACGCTCCCATGCCGATAAAGAGAATCGAAGATAAGCAATAAATTCAAATCGGTCCTGCGCAACGTCGACATCATGGTTCTTTTTCCGGAGCAAATATGAAAACAGCAGTTAATGAATATTATACATTTTATTTTTGCATAAAATGCAGCGAAAGCATGATTGAAAAAAGATAGTATATTTCCAACAAAATGATTCTGAAGAGGCAAATTATGTCTACCCCTGTATTCCGTCAGGCCACTGCCGCCGATGTCGATCGTTGCTATGATATTGAAATCACATCCTACGAAGGGGATGAAGCCGCAACGCGCGAGAAAATAGCCACCCGTATTAACCGCTATCCGGAAGGTTTCATGTGTATGGAACTGAACGGCGACGTTATTGGTTTCATCAATGCAGGCTGCGCATGGGAAGTCGTGATGTCTGATGAAGAGTTTAAAGAACTGGTTGGACACGATCCGGATGCTCCTAATGCCGTGATTATGTCTGTCGTGCTTCACCCGGATTATCAGGGCAAAGGATACTCGTCGTTACTGATGCGTGAATTCGTGGCGCATATGAAAGCAATGAACAAAAAAACAATTCACCTGTTGTGTAAAGATCGCCACGTCGATCTGTATGCTCATTTTGGTTACCAGTATATAAAACCGTCAGCGTCAGACCACGGTGGTATGGCCTGGCATGAAATGATGATGACACTCTGATTTAACGATCAAGACACGACTCTTTTTCTTTCCATCTCCGGTTTGCGCTGACAGTTTGCTGTGGTTGTCAGCGCCTCCTCACCTGATTTTTTTATGCAAAATACTCAAACTGCTCCGCAGACCCTTAAGCGTACCCTGCATACTCGCCATCTTTCGATGATCGCTATTGGTGGTTCTATTGGTACAGGCCTGTTTCTGGCTTCCGGTGCTGCTATCGCTCAGGCGGGTCCTGCTGGTGCGCTGTTGTCGTATATTATCATCGGCCTTATGGTCTACTTCATCATGACTGGCCTCGGGGAACTTGCTGCATTTATGCCCGTTTCCGGTGCGTTTGCCGTCTATGGCGCACGCTTTGTCGATGAAGGTTTTGGCTTCGCACTGGGCTGGAATTACTGGTTCAGCTGGGCCGTCGCCACTGCAGTGGATTTAGTGGCAGCGCAACTGGTGATGGGGTACTGGTTCCCGGAGATCTCTGGATGGATCTGGAGCGCAGGATTTCTGGTTCTGATCTTCCTGCTAAACGCGCTGTCGGTCAGAGGGTTTGGCGAGGCGGAATACTGGTTCTCTCTCATTAAGGTCGCGACGGTAGTGATTTTCATTGTGCTGGGGTTACTGATGATTACTGGTATCCTGCGTGGGGCACCTGACGCCGGGCTGCTTAACTGGCAAACAGGTTCGGGGCCATTTGCAGGCAATATCTTTAGTATGATCGGCGTGGCGATGATTGTTGGCGTATCTTTCCAGGGTACAGAACTGATTGGTATTGCCGCCGGTGAGGCGCAAGAGCCAGAGAAAGCCATTCCGCGTGCCATGCGTCAGGTTTTCTGGCGAATTTTGCTGTTCTACGTTTTTGCGATTCTGGTAATCAGCTTGATTGTACCTTATACGGATCCGCACCTGCTGCAATCCGATGTAGATAATGTCAGCATGAGTCCGTTTACACTGGTATTCCAGAATGCAGGATTATTATCCGCCGCGGCGATCATGAATGCGGTTATCCTCACCTCCGTGGTCTCAGCTGGTAACTCTGGGCTATACGCTTCAACCCGTATGCTCTTTAACCTGGCGCATGAAGGAAAGGCTCCTGCATTTTTTACCCGACTGACGCGTAACGGCGTGCCGCTGCTTGCTTTACTGGCAACTGCCATGGTGTCGGCACTGTGTTTTTTATCGTCGATGTTTGATAACGCATCCGTCTATATGTGGTTACTGAACATGACGGGAATGACTGGCTTTATTGCCTGGTTAGGGATTGCCGTCAGCCACTACCGTTTTCGACGTGGATATGTACAGCAAGGCCATAACGTTGACGTCCTGCCCTATCGTTCAGCGTTTTTCCCTGTAGGAACGATCTTTGCCTTCTTACTCTGCCTGGCAGTAACACTCGGCCAGAACTATCAAGCATTTATGCATGACAAAATCGACTGGTACGGAGTGGCCTCCACCTATATCGGTATTCCGATATTTCTGGTGTTATGGACAGGCTATAAGATAACCACTCGCTGTCGTTGGATAAGGTATGACGAGATGTGTTTTGATAAGCAGGAGTAATGGTTATACCAGTTGTCGCCAGCGTTTAACACTTTTGAATGCGCAGTCAATGTACAGTCAATTGCCCGCAAGATAGCTCGGGAACCGTGGCGACCACTCACTGGCGATTGCCGTAAACTCACCAGTGTATTCTTCATGGGAATTGAGCTGTCCTGTGTTTTAATCAATGTCCGCTTCTCGCTGTGAGTCCAACCGTCACATGCCAGAAGCAGACTCCCCTTCCCCATCCGATATCCACCTCATTACATTTTTATAAATAACAACGCATTAAGAAGTTCAACGTAATACAATTATATTTCTAATTGTAATGATAACCATTCTCATATTACTATAATCGCGTGATAATTAACTTTTGATACATTCCACATGTCTGACCATGCCACTACCACTGCTTCCTTTACGCTCGAGTCGCTTTATGGCGCACATCACGGCTGGTTGAAAAGCTGGCTGACGCGCAAACTCCAGTCCGCCTTTGATGCAGATGACATTGCCCAGGACACTTTTCTACGGGTAATGGGCAGCGACTCGCTCTCGACGATCCGCGATCCGCGCTCCTTTCTGTGCACTCTCGCCAAACGGGTGATGGTCGACCTGTTTCGCCGAAACGCGCTGGAAAAAGCCTATCTGGAGATGTTGGCGCTTATGCCGGAGGCGCTCACGCCTTCCCCCGAGGAACGCGAGAGCCAGCTCGAAACCCTGCAACTCATCGACAGCATGCTTGACGGGCTGAACGGAAAAACACGAGAGGCGTTTCTGCTTTCGCAACTGGATGGTCTGACATACAGCGAGATCGCGCTGAAGCTCGGTATCTCCGTCAGTTCGGTGAAAAAGTATATGGCAAAGGCTATCGAACATTGCCTGCTGTTTCGTCTGGAGCACGGTCTGTGAACGCTTCTATCACCGATTCTCGCCGCCAGGCATTGCGCTCGGCATCGCACTGGTATGCTGTATTGAGCGGCGAGCGTGTCAGCCCACAGCAAGAAGCGCGCTGGCAACAATGGTACGAAGAGGACAAAGATCATCAGTGGGCCTGGCAACAGGTTGAAAACCTGCGCAGCCAGCTCAGCCGCGTACCGGGCGATGTTGCCAGCCGGGCGCTGCACGATACGCGCCTTACCCGTCGTCATGTCATGAAAGGGCTACTGCTGCTGCTCGGCGTGGGCGGCGGCTGGCAGCTCTGGCAGTCTGAAGCCGGTGAAGGTCTGCGCGCGGATTACCGCACCGCTAAAGGCGCGGTCAGCCATCAGCGGCTGGAAGATGGTTCTCTGCTGACGCTCAACACACAAAGCGCCGCGGACGTTCGTTTTGATACGCGTCAACGCGCTGTCCATCTCTGGTATGGCGAAATTGCTATTACTACCGCAAAAGACGCACAGCAGAGACCTTTCCGCGTTGTGACCCGCCAGGGCCAGCTCACCGCATTAGGCACAGAATTTACCGTCTACCAGCAGGACAACGTCACACGCGTTGTCGTTCAACAACACGCTGTTGAAGTCTTACTGGCAAATCGTCCGCAGGAAAAACGCATCGTCAGCGCTGGCGAGAGCCTGCAGTTTAGCGCGTCTGAATTTGGTGCAATAGCCTCAGCGGATGATGAAAGCGCCACCTGGACGCAGGGCATTCTGAGCTTCATCGATAAACCTTTGGGTGAAGTGATTGCCACGCTGAGCCGTTATCGCAACGGCGTGCTGCGCTGCGATCCGGCTGTGGCCGAATTACGCCTGAGTGGCACTTTCCCGCTGAAAAATACTGATGCAATCCTGGATGTTATTGCCAAGACTCTTCCAGTGAAAATTCAGTCAGTTACGCGATACTGGGTAAATATTTCCGCATTGTAAGAAAAATAATTCTCATTTCGATTGTCCTTTTTCCCCTTCTCATTCGACTCATAGATGAACACAACAAAAATGATGATGGAGAAGGTATGACGCCTTTACGCGTTTTTCGCAAAACAACACCTTTGGTTAACGCCGTTCGCCTGAGCCTGCTGCCGCTGGCCGGGCTGTCGTTATCCGCCTTCGCAGCGCAGGTTGATATTGCACCGGGTTCGCTCGACAAAGCCCTTAATCAGTATGCCGCGCTCAGCGGAATTACCCTGTCGGTTGACGCCAGCCTGACGCGCGGCAAACATAGTAACGGTCTTCACGGTGACTACGACGTCGAAACCGGCCTGCAACACCTGCTGAACGGTAGTGGCCTGCAGGTGAAACCGCTGGGTAATAACAGCTGGACGCTGGAGCCCGCACCAACACCGCAAGAAGATGCCCTGACCGTGGTGGGCGACTGGCTGGGGGATGCGCGCGAAAACGACGTATTCGAGCATGCCGGCGCACGTGACGTTATCCGCCGTGAGGATTTTGACAAAACCGGCGCAACATCCATGCGCGAGGTACTGAACCGCATTCCTGGCGTTACCGCCCCAGAAAACAACGGCACCGGTAGCCACGATCTGGCAATGAACTTTGGTATTCGCGGCCTGAATCCGCGCCTGGCCAGCCGTTCAACGGTGCTGATGGACGGTATTCCCGTGCCGTTTGCCCCTTACGGCCAGCCGCAGCTTTCACTGGCGCCCGTCTCACTCGGAAATATGGACGCCATCGACGTGGTTCGCGGCGGTGGCGCGGTGCGTTACGGGCCACAGAGCGTGGGCGGGGTGGTGAACTTTGTTACCCGCGCTATTCCGCAAGACTTCGGCATGGAAGCCGGCGTGGAAGGCCAGCTCAGCCCAACATCTTCACAAAATAACCCAAAAGAAACGCACAACCTGATGGTGGGCGGCACGGCGGATAACGGTTTTGGTACCGCCCTGCTCTACTCCGGTACACGTGGAAGCGACTGGCGCGAACACAGCGCGACCCGCATCGACGACCTGATGCTGAAAAGCAAATATGCGCCAAACGAAGTGCATACCTTCAACAGTCTGTTGCAATACTACGACGGTGAAGCTGACATGCCCGGTGGCCTGTCTCGCGCGGATTACGACGCTGACCGCTGGCAATCCACGCGCCCTTACGATCGCTTCTGGGGGCGCCGCAAGCTGGCAAGCCTCGGCTATCAGTTCCAGCCGGACAGCCAGCATAAATTCAATATTCAGGGCTTCTACACTGAAACCCTGCGCAGCGGCTACCTGGAACAGGGAAAACGCCTCACCCTTTCACCGCGTAACTACTGGGTACGCGGCATTGAACCACGCTACAGTCAGAGCTTTATGGTGGGTCCTTCCGCGCACGAAGTGGGCGTGGGATACCGCTATGTGAGCGAGTCGACGCATGAAATGCGTTACTACACGGCCACCAGCAGTGGACAACTGCCGTCCAGCGCCAGCCCTTACGATCGCGACACTCGTTCGGGCACCGAAGCGCACGCCTGGTATCTGGATGACAAAATCGACATTGGCAACTGGACTATCACACCGGGTATGCGCTTTGAACATATCGAGTCATACCAGAACAACGCCATCAAAGGCACACATGAGGAAGTAAGCTACAACGCCCCACTTCCGGCGCTAAATGTGCTTTATCACCTGACTGATAGCTGGAATCTTTATGCAAACACTGAAGGCTCATTCGGCACCGTACAGTACAGCCAAATTGGCAAGGCTGTGCAAAGCGGCAATGTGGAACCGGAAAAAGCGCGAACCTGGGAGCTCGGAACCCGATACGACGATGGCGCGCTGACGGCGGAAATGGGGCTGTTCCTGATTAACTTTAATAATCAGTACGATTCCAACCAAACCAACGACACCGTTACTGCACGCGGTAAAACGCGTCATACCGGACTGGAAACTCAGACTCGCTATGATCTCGGCACATTGACGCCAACGCTCGACAACGTTTCAGTCTACGCAAGCTATGCGTATGTGAACGCTGAGATTCGCGAGAAAGGCGATACCTATGGCAATCAGGTGCCCTTTTCACCAAAACACAAAGGCACGTTGGGCGTGGACTATAAGCCGGGCAACTGGACCTTCAACCTGAATAGCGATTTCCAGTCCAGCCAGTTTGCGGATAACGCCAACACCGTTAAAGAGAGCGCTGACGGCAGTACCGGTCGCATCCCTGGCTTTATGCTCTGGGGCGCACGCGTAGCCTATGACTTCGGCCCGCAGATGGCAGACCTGAACCTGGCGTTCGGTGTGAAAAATATCTTCGACCAAGAGTATTTCACCCGCTCTTACGACGACAACAACAAAGGCATCTACGCAGGCCAGCCGCGCACGCTGTATATGCAGGGTTCGTTGAAGTTCTAAACCCCGTTTACCCGGCCTGCATGCTGTTTTGTAAGTCGGGCAAACGAAACGCCACCCGACGCAGGCAATTTACATGTTCACACCATTACGCACGCTATTCGCCGCTCTGCTGCTCACCGGCCATGCTTTTGCCGCCACGGTTCATGACGAACATGGCACCTTTACGCTTGATAAAACGCCACAACGGATAGTGGTGCTGGAACTGTCGTTCGCGGACGCACTGGCTGCTGTCGATGTCAGTCCGGTCGGCATTGCCGACGATAACGATGCCACACGCATTCTTCCAGAGGTTCGTGCCCATCTGAAACCCTGGCAGTCTGTCGGCACGCGTGCGCAGCCGAGTTTAGAAGCCATCAGCGCGCTGAAACCGGATCTGATCATTGCCGACAGCAGCCGCCATGCGGGTATTTACAGCGCCTTACAGCAAATCGCACCTGTGCTGCTGCTCAAGTCTCGCAATGAAACCTACGCTGAAAATCTGCAATCTGCGGCCATCATCGGTGAAATCGTGGGTAAAAAAGCACAGATGCAGTCACGCCTGGCGCAACACCAACAACAGATGTCAGCGTGGGCCAGCCAACTGCCAAAAAACACAATGGTGGTGTTTGGTACGTCCCGGGAGCAGCAGTTCAACCTGCATACTCAGGAGACCTGGACCGGGGGCGTCCTGACCTCTCTGGGGCTGACGGTGCCTGCGGCTATGGCGGGTTCGTCTATGCCGTCCATCGGTCTGGAACAGCTGCTGGCGCTCAATCCGGCATGGCTGCTGGTCGCGCACTATCGTGAGGAGAGCATCGTGAAACGCTGGCAACAAGACCCGCTGTGGCAGATGTTAACTGCGGCGCAAAAACAGCAGACGGCGTCGGTCGACAGTAACGCCTGGGCGCGGATGCGCGGCATTTTCGCAGCCGAACGCATTGCCAGCGACACGGTAAAAATCTTTCACCACCAGCCTTTATCCGATGTGAAATGACAGTTTTCAAACATCCAGCGCTACAGTGGGGGCTTCCCCTTGTCGCGCTTATCACTATCTTCTGGCTGAGTCTGTTTTGCTACTCGGCCATTCCTGTTTCCGGCGCTGACGCCATTCACGCCCTGCTACCAGGCCATACGCCGACGCTTCCACAAGCGCTGGTGCAAAACCTTCGTTTGCCGAGAAGCCTGGTCGCCATTTTGATCGGCGCAAGCCTGGCTCTGGCGGGAACGCTGCTGCAGACCCTGACGCATAATGCAATGGCCTCCCCTTCACTACTCGGTATTAACAGTGGCGCAGCGCTGGCGATGGCGCTTACCAGCGCTATCAGCCCTGCGCCCGTTACGGGTTACTCCATCGCCTTTATCGCCGCCTGCGGCGGTGGCGTAAGCTGGCTGATGGTGATGACCGCAGGTGGTGGATTTCGCCACACCCAGGACAGAAACAAACTGATCCTCGCGGGCATCGCGTTCTCGGCTTTCTGCATGGCCCTTACCCGCATCACTCTGCTGCTGACGGAAGATCACGCCTACAGCATTTTTTACTGGCTTGCGGGAGGCGTATCCCACGCACGTTGGCAGGAGTTCTGGCAGCTTTTCCCAATGGTAGTGGTTGCTGTACCGGTGGTATTGCTGCTGGCTAATCAACTGAACCTGCTTAACGTCAGTGACAGCACCGCCCGCACGCTGGGGGTGAATCTGCCGAAGCTCCGTTTGATCATCAATGTTCTGGTGCTGCTTCTGGTCGGTACCTGCGTCAGCGTGGCAGGTCCAGTGGCGTTTATCGGTCTGCTGATGCCGCATCTGGCTCGCTTCTGGGTGGGATTCGATCAGCGCAAGGTCCTGCCGATGAGCATGCTTATGGGCGCCACGCTGCTGCTGCTGGCTGATGTTCTGGCCCGAGCGCTGGCCTTCCCTGGCGAATTGCCCGCGGGGGCAGTAGTGGCGCTGATTGGTGCACCCTGTTTTGTCTGGCTGGTCAGGAGGCGTGGATGAAAATTGCGTTCGTCATTTTCATCGCCCTCGCGCTGGCAGGACTTTCGGTTTTGTCACTACAAATGGGGGTGATCGCCGTTCCCTGGCGTGCTCTGCTGAGCGACTGGCGGACCGGGCGCGAATATCATTTCGTATTAACGTCGTACCGCCTGCCGCGACTGCTGCTGGCGCTGCTTGTTGGTGCAGCTCTCGCAGTGGCAGGCGTGCTGGTGCAAGGGATCGTGCGTAACCCTCTGGCATCACCGGATATCCTCGGCGTAAACCATGCCGCTAGTCTTGCCTCTGTGGGCGCGCTGCTTCTCTTACCGTCACTACCGGTGATTACTCTGCCGCTACTGGCCTTTGCCGGTGGCATGGCGGGCCTGATCCTGCTGAGAATACTGGCGAACACCAGCCAGCCGATGAAGCTGGCGCTCACGGGTGTTGCGCTCTCTGCCTGCTGGGCCAGCCTGACGGATTATCTGATGCTTTCGCGTCCGCAGGATGTGAACAGCGCCCTGCTGTGGCTGACCGGCAGCTTATGGGGCCGTGACTGGAGCTTTGTGAAAATAGCCGCCCCACTGCTGATTTTGTTTCTGCCGCTGAGTCTGCGTTTTTGCCGCGATCTCGACCTCCTGGCATTGGGCGATGCGCGCGCCACCACGCTCGGTGTGTCGGTGCCGCGTATTCGGCTCCAGGCTTTGCTACTGGCCGTCGCCATGACATCGACCGGCGTGGCCGTCTGCGGCCCAATTAGCTTTATTGGTCTTGTGGTGCCGCATATGGTGCGCAGCATTACCGGTGGACGTCACCGCTGGCTGCTGCCCGTATCAGCCATGACAGGTGCGTTACTGCTGGTGGTTGCCGACCTGCTGGCGCGAATTGTTCATCCTCCTCTGGAACTTCCGGCTGGCGTGCTGACCGCCATTATCGGTGCACCATGGTTTGTCTGGCTGCTTGTGAGAATGCGATAAATGACATTACGAACTAAAAATCTGACGGTCTGTTACGGTACAAACAAGGTGCTTGATGGCGTTTCACTCACCCTACCAGCGGGGAAGGCAATCGCCCTGCTCGGCCCTAACGGCTGCGGGAAGTCAACGTTGTTAAACTGTTTTTCACGACTGTTAACGCCGCAGTCCGGCGGCGTATTTCTCGGCGATAGTGCCATCAATACGCTCTCATCACGCCAGCTAGCCCGCAGGCTGGCGCTGCTGCCCCAGCACCATTTAACTCCCGAGGGGATCACCGTCCAGGAGCTTGTTTCGTACGGTCGCAACCCGTGGTTGTCACTCTGGGGGCGTCTCTCCGTTGAAGACAATACGCGGGTCCATGATGCTATGAACCAGACCCGGATCCAACATCTTGCCGACCGACGGTTAACCGATCTTTCTGGCGGTCAGCGACAGCGCGCATTTCTGGCAATGGTCCTGGCGCAGGATACGCCCGTTGTACTACTCGATGAGCCAACCACCTATCTCGATATCAATCATCAGGTGGAACTGATGCGGCTGATGGGCGAACTCCGGGCTCAGGGGAAAACGGTGGTCGCCGTGCTGCACGACCTTAATCAGGCCAGCCGGTACTGCGACCATCTGGTGGTCATGGCGAACGGACATGTTATGGCGCAAGGCACACCAGAAGAGGTGATGAACCCTGGATTGCTGAGAACCGTATTCAGCGTGGATACGGAGATACACCCCGAACCAGTATCTGGCAGGCCGATGTGTGTAGTGAGGTAGATGATACAGTCTGTAATGGTACCAGGGTCTCAACAGGTCGCTTGTCATATCACTCATGCTGCGATGACTTTACTCTGCCCTGTGAGTTCAATCGGTCGATGCAACGCTATCCTTAATCGAAGGGGGACGTTGGACGCTGTATGTTCACTAGAATACGGCAGTTTCCGGTGTGATAATTAACCATTACGCGTGGTTGCCGTTGTATCAACGTACTATCCTGGAAAGGATAAAATCCACACATCCCTCTACAGAAACGCATAACAATTCATAAGAAAATCTGTCGGCGCATCACCACTGATTTTTTTATGAAAATTATTTGACTGATCGTTCCATAATCAATACTATGCCGCCTCAACTCATTTCAAGTCCCACATCCCTATGAGTGCTGAAAAACCAACCTTTCCAGGTCGTCCACGAAAGTTCGAAGATCAGGATGTCATTGATGCTGCCGTCGCTGTTTTCAGCGCCAATGGTTATGCAGGCACCTCTGCGCAAGATTTATGCAATGGTACGGGATTAGGGCGGGGAAGCCTATACAATGCCTTTGGAAGCAAGCAAGCCCTGTACGAGCAAGCTTTGTTGCGCAGCCACGAACAAACTATGTCAGCACAGTTAACAATACTCACACAACCAGGTCTGGTAAAAGAGCGATTGCACACCCTTCTGCTCTGGGGTATTGCCGAAGATCTTTCTCAGCCAGAGCAGCATGATGCGATGGTCTTATTTTCAGCCCTGGAGATGGGCAGTAAAGATGAAGCCGTTGCGAGCCTGAATAATGAATATCGTCAGCATTTAGAAAAAACGCTGGTGTCGGTATTCATCGAAGGCCAACGAAGCGGCGAACTGAACAATAAAGCATCAGCCGTCGAAATGGCGAGAGGCTTTATGGCAGGCTATTACGGTTTACGTGTACTGAATAAAAACATTACAGATAGAAAAATCCTCGAAGATGTCGTCGCTGGTCTGTTAATCAATTTATAAATTTAAGCGAAAAAATTCATTATTTACTTGCACTCATTTTTGTAACGATCATTCCAATACAAGGAAAAATAAAAAAACATGCCATTAGTCGTTTATATTTTAGGGTTAGCCATTTTTTCATTAGGTACAGCAGAGTTAATGGTGGCGGGTATGATGACCACGCTATCGGAAGCATTTGGTGTTACAGTCGGCGAAGTCGGGCATTTGATTTCATATTATGCATTCGGTGTAATGCTAAATAGCTGCGCGGAATAGTAGATCACTGAAAGGGAACTCAGCCCGGATTGTG
>OFOU01001397.1_pt1 | contig 14692 bp, 17 predicted proteins | sample 1542061 | NCBI WGS metagenome assembly OFOU01 (sample SAMN04209239, study PRJEB22552) | human gut metagenome | biome: gut; material: feces | host: Homo sapiens | place: USA: Oklahoma
GCAGTATCAGATGGCTTTTATAAAATGTCAATATACGAATGGTTACCTACTTACATTTCATCTGCTTTCTGTGACAGCTCTTCATAAGTCACACCATGATCCGGAGCTACTGCAATTCCAAAAGAAGCAGAAACATTGATCACTACTCCGTCTTTTTCATAATTTCTGTCACATTCCTTTACAAGACGTTGAAATACATACTCCATTCTCTCAAATCCTCTTGTATTGGGAAGGAAAGCCAGAAATTCGTCCCCGCCAAATCTGCCTACAATGTCACCACTGCGGAACTGATTGGAAAAAATACCGGCCATTTCAACCAGTACCTCATTTCCATACTGATGCCCAAAGGTGTCATTAATAGCTTTAAAGTTATCATTAAGAACTTTGGGATCAAAGGCTATTTTTTCTGATTCAAGCGCGGCATCTCTATTATCTATGCACAACATATGATACCCATGTTTATATTTTTACCTAAGGGTATAAAAGCAGGCCTCCGAAGAGACTCATCTTTAATGGTCTCCATCTTGGCTGCCATTAACCATTAGGGCGCATCAGGAAAATGACCAGAGTCTCCCTGTACCACATTGATGCCATCGTCATTTAACTTCCGCTTGTAAGTAACACTGACGACATTGCCCACACAGCAGGTGGTTTATTTGTTTTTCAAAGTTTCGTTTTTCGGAGCAGCCAAAAGCTCCACAATGTAAAACAGGGCCTTGCCCTAACAAAAAAGAGCACTCTTTGAAATTTTTCTTTCAAAAAGTGCTCAAATCATCGGTTTCCCGATATAGTTCGCAGATAACAACTCTTCACCACGCTTCATGATACTTCGTGGTTATTTCTAAAATTGTTGCCAAAATGAATTTTTGCTGTCAGATCTGAAGGTCATTTCTTATCCTTAGTAGAGCTTCGCTCCTGCCGGAATATGGTCGTCCACCATCAAAAGATGAAGTCTCTCTTCTCCTTCTTCCTCGTGAACTGCTGAAATAAGCATTCCGCAGGAATCAATTCCCATCATGGTGCGGGGCGGAAGATTTACAATTGCGATTGCAGTCTTTCCAATCAGTTCCTCCGGCTCATAATAGTTATGGATTCCGCTTAAGATTGTGCGGTCTGTACCGGTTCCGTCATCCAGTGTAAACTGAAGAAGCTTTTTGCTCTTTGGAACTGCCACACAGTCTTTAATCTTTACAGCCCGGAAATCAGACTTGCTGAAAGTCTCAAAATCAACTGCTTCCTCAAACAATGGCTCGATCTGAACCTTTGAGAAATCAATTACTTCTTTTACTGCCTCCGGTGCTTTTTCTGCTGCAGGTTTCGCAGCTTTTTTGGACTCTGCGCCGCCAAGTGTTTTCATTGTCGGAAAAGATTTCAGGTTTTCTTCACGATTCTTCGTGATACGTTATTATACTATATTGTCCAAATTTATAAACCTTATATATTCTTCACGATTCTTCATTATTAAGTTCTTTTTGTTGTCAATTTGTTGTAAATCAAACAAATTGTTGTCATCCGTTCTACTAAGCACTTCTCAAAAAATATCTAATTTTGTTGCTAAATTCTCGAATGACTCTTGTTTCTTTTCCTCTGTTGCTTCCGCATAAATGTCCATTGTTGTTTCAATGTTTCTATGTCCCATAATGGATTGGATAACTTTTAAATTTGTTTCATTTTCGCAAAGTCGTGTACAAAAAGTATGTCTCAGATGATGGCAAGAAAAATTGGGTAATATAACTGGATCTCTCCGTTCTTTCTTAGCTCGCACCACTTCGTCTGCATTATAACTGTTTGCTATACGCTTAATCGTATGATTGACTGTTTGTGGATTTGGAACTGTTCCAAAACGATTACAAAAAATAAATCCTGACATTCCATCAATTTCTGTTTCATTAAAACCATTTTCCAATTGTTCTTCATAAAGCATTTGAAAAGCATCTTTCACAACATCCAGCATTGGAATTGTACGAATCCCAGCTTCTGTTTTTGGTTTGGATATTCTCAACACACTTTTGTTGGTATCAGGCTTTTGATAATAACTCAAACTATGATTTATACTAATTGTTCTTCTATCATAATCCAAGTCTTGCCATCGAAGCCCTAATGCTTCTCCAATTCTGCACCCTGTCCCAAGCAACACCGTAAACATAGGCCACCAATGATAATAAATCGGGTGGTTCGCAATATATTCCATAAATGCTCTTTGCTGCTCTACTGTCAATGCATGTCTAATTCCTCTGTTCTTTCCGGATTCTCTGCTGATTTCTTTCATTACTCCCTCCGTAGGATTATTTCGTATAATCTCATCTCGTACTGCCAACTGAAACGTTGGATGAAGCAAACAATGAACGGTATCTAAAGTTCCCAATGAAATTTTTACTTCATTAAGAAGATAATAGTAAAATTGCAATACATCAGAATACTTTATTTCTGCAATCCGCTTTTTCCCAAAGGTATCACGTACATAATGATCGTACGTATATAAATATGAACTTTTTGTAGATTCACGCAAATTATACTTCGTGGACATATACCGATCAAACGTATCATTCACACTTGCCTTGCCAGCAACATAGAGATCCAGTCCGTCCAACTGATTCTTCATCAGTTTAGCTTCTTTTTCCCTTAGTTCTGCCAGATCGTTAGCATATATAAATTTACGTCTGCCCATCGGATCTGTATAGGTGTACATGTATCTTTTATCTGATGCTCTTTGTACCTCCCCTTTGCGTAAAGATCTTCCGCGCAAATCTTTTCTGACTTTCGCCATAATGGTTTCCTCCTCTCAAAGAGAGAAGCACTCCCTATTTTCTCTGCTCGGATAAAAGTATCTCTACCCCTTTTATGACAATGTCCGTAGTAGTCATTTTATGTTGTTCGGCGTATGCAAGCATCTGGGAATATAACTGATCAGGAACACGAATACTTAATACTTTCTTCTTTGCATTGTCTGATTTTGGTCTTCCCATCTTTTTCATTTCAGCTCTTATACCTCCTATACCAACATTATACTTTCCGTATGACACAAAGTCAATTAAAAAATGCAGTTAATTATAGAAGTTCTTCTCTCTTATCGTCTCTTTTAAAATTTTAATATTCTCGAAATGTTTCCAAATATTTTTCAAATATCTCACAATTGACTAAAGCTACTTTATCAATTTTGTAGACCGCCTTTGCCTCTTTTGCTAATGCCTGAAATTTCGTCAATCCCAAGCTATATTTCTCCGCACCTTCTGGATATCTCACAAATTTCTTTTCCATTTTCTTAGTAGCTTCCACATCTTTTCTTGCAAAACCCATTTCACAAAACTCCTTTCCATTTAAAAATAAGAAAGAAAACAAATTTGTCTTCTCACATAACGAAAGGAAATCAATGGTTTTTACAGGGTGATTATAAAAAAATTTCAAAAAAAAGTCGCCGAAGTATTTTCTTCAGCAACTATCATGTTAAATTACCTCTATTCGTATCGCATTATTTCATTTTTCACATTTTACATCATAATCCATTCCTATAAATCTCATTTATAACAGCCTGCGACTGCTCCATTTCTTTTTTCTTTATGATTTCTTCCCGGTCACTTAGGATTGCAATCATTTCATCTATCACATCTTCCAGCCTGGACTCTGTATAACGATATAAGTATTCCAACATCCTGGTCGCTGTATAATCTGTATTCAGATTCTTATAGGCTATTTCTACACAAAGTTCTTTCGGATATCCTTTTCCAAGTAAAACCTTATATAATTCATCTGTTCTTTCTGATCTCATAAAGCACCACTCCTGTAAATTTCTCTCTGCTTAAATCAGTATGCCTTCCAAATGATCCAGCTCATGCTGACAAATCTGTGCGGTCCAACCGTCAAGTTTCAAATTCTGTTTCTTCCAATTCATATCCAAATATTCAACTTCTATCATCTGATATCTCGTTGTCTTACGAACTCCCGGAAGAGATAAGCATCCTTCTTCGGTTTCATAAGGCAATTCTTTTTTTACCAATACAGGATTAAACATTACCACATCTACAAATCCCATATTTACAATAATAATACGTTTTTTCACACCGATCATATTCGCCGCCATACCAACACATCCCTCGCGGTTCGCAGCTAAAGTATCCATTAAGTCTCTTCCCACTTGAATATCAGCTTTTGTTGCCGGTTCAGATTTTTGTCCCAGGAAAAATATATCTTTCATGATTGGTTTTGCCATTTTCTTCATACCTCTATTCTAAAAGTCGCTTTTTTTATTGTTCCTGAATGGTAGTATAGCAGTTTTTTTACTTTTTTTCTATCTCACCCTGTTTTTTCTCCCCTGAGCCTTTCGTTATATGAGAGGGTTAATCTTTCAAGAGCAAGATCCACCCGTGTTTAACGTTATGACATTTCTGCCTCCGTTAACCTTACGGGTTTTCATCTTGATGGGGATTTCGTTTCCCGATACCCTCGAATATTTAGGCGCTGTTTGCGTCTACTGGCTTCCACCAAAAGGTGTACGCATCACTAATTTCTATATCGGAAGGGACAGCCGATATCTTAATTAGTGGCATCACTGCATGATGGAAAGATCACATGGAAGGAGGAGTATGAAAAGAAGAAAACAAACCGAATTATCACATCCTAATTTTGTCGCTGTGCGACTATCAGACACGGAGATAACGATATTAGATCAGGCTTGTGCTTCTTCAGGCACAACCCGTTCCGAATATTTGCGAAAGCTTCTAACTGAAAAGAAAATTTATAACAATGTAGAAATTGTTGCTGATATCAAATTGCTTCGGGAGCTGGTCGGACAATACGGCAAAATTGGATCTAATCTAAATCAGATTGCCAAGTATTTTAATACCGGCGGTACTCATTCGCAGGCAATGGAAAACGAGATCCATCAATGTATCTCTGATCTCTTCCGATTACGAAAACAGGTTTTGGAAATGGCAGGTGATTTTCATGGCGATATTAAAGCACATCAAAAGTAGAAATGCAAATTATTCGGATGCTATTGATTATCTGCTTTTCCAACATAATGAAAGTACGGGAAAGAAAATCAAAGACGAGATGGGAAGAAGTCTTTTAAGAGATGAATTCTACATGGATGGTCTCAACTGTGATCCGATGTCTTTTGATAAAGAGTGTAAGCTGACGAATACAAAATTCCATAAAAACACAAAATCATCGGAAATCAAAAGTCATCACTATATCATCAGTTTTGATCCGGATGATAAATCAGAATGTGGGCTGACCGGAGAAAAAGCACAGGCTCTATATAACCATTGTAACCGCCATACGCATCCGGCGTTAAAAGCCGATCCAAGGCATCCAATAAATATAATCTGTCTGGAAGTGAAAGCAAATATTTTACTTCTTTTCTGGATACTGACAGCGTCTGTTCTCCTTCACTTTTTCCTCCCATAAAACCGCCTCCCTGGTTCTTTTTCTTTTTACACTACATAATACAAGGGTAATTTTTTATTTGGGTACTAATTCAAGAAAAAAAATCACTCCGTCTGAAAAATCAGATGCGAAGTGACTTTTTTCTATTTTAGCAATTCTCTTATGCCATTACAACAAAATTTTTTTCTCTCTTTTATAACGTTTTCGTTTCCGCCTTATATACAAAAAGGGATATTCTGATCTTCTATTCGGTCAGAACATCCCCTTTTTTATTAAACTCTATTGTTTTTTCTGGTTGCGCTTTCTAAAATAAGCAAGCGTTGCAATCAGTAATAATGATCCTGCCGCAATCCCAACATACGCCAGGACAGGCGTTGTATCACCTGTTTTTACCGGTTTACTTGGATCATCAGGCTTTGATGGATTAGATGATTCTGAAGATTCCGGCGGATTTCCCTGATAGGAATTCTGGAATTCCAGATCTCCACACTTTTTCCCATCTCCCTTTTCTGCCACTACCTCTGAAACCAATTCTCCATTTTCACCATTTTTCACATAAACCGTAATCTCATAACAGTTTTTATCATATTGATACCGTTCTTTCTCTGCTGTTGTCTGTACCAATTGATAATGATAAACACCTGCATGTAAATATTGCAATGAAAATGTCGTTTCTATCTGCTCTCCGTTTAACGAAAAAGAGTAGATCCCATTTTTCGTATTTTCCGGCATTGGTGCTTCTTGATCTAAAGCACGAAATTCATAATTTCCTGTAAAATCCATTTCCTTGACAGGATTTTCCACCACAAAACTTTGCTTTACTGTCAATGGAACTTCTGTCATGCCAGCCGCCGCAAAAGCCTGTTTTACAGGAAAACACAGAAAACTGAACAATAGAGCGAAAACAAGTATCTGTTTATTTTTTCTCATATTGTAGGTCTCCCTGTTCCTTTTGGATTTCTTCCTGAATTCTTCCAACCAGAAGATGCCTGCCATTGGTGCTGTCGGAAGTACAGGTTGATAAAGTTACAAATCTTTCACTTTTCTGAAAGGAAAGTTCTTCAAAATAACTTGCATTCTGCCGCACATAATCCAGATACATCAAAGTATCTGTTTCTTTCTGCAGCTGCGTATTATACAGAACGCTGTCATAGGCATCGGCATGAAGGAAAGCAAAAAATTCAACCTCATGCCACTTTCCTCCATAATACAATTTCCCATGAGCATGCTTTTTAAAATAAGACGGTTCCTGATAATATTCCACTTCCCCAAACATCGCATCTTTTTCCATATGATGTCCATAGATAATACTGTTCATATCTGAAAAATCTTTTTGATTATTACAATCTAAAAAGATGCTCCCGGAAAGAGAAAACGCTCCCAATGGATCAGTGTTTACATATTTGGAATTATCTTCTCCCTGTACCAGCGGATAATCAATATGGGTTCCATCCACGGTAATCCATCCGATCACTTCCGGATTTTTCTTCTGAAGCTCCGCAAAGGAAATAAAATCCTTTGCGGTCGGCTTATAAGTTTCGTAAAGAGAAGCGTCTGCCTGCTGATTGATCTGCCTGGAATCCCATAGTCCATAAAGTCCATAAAGCAATAATGGCATAAAGCAGAGTACAATCAGCCAGTTTACCGTCTTATCTGCAATCCGAATTATTTTCTTTGCGTTTTTCACTATTTTCCGGATGTTCTGCGTCTTTTTATGACTGCCAGAGAAACAAATGCCACGATTGCAACAGCTACCAATAAGATGAACGGAAGATTATTCATAAGGATACCTGTAGGTACAACACCCTTATGTGTATTGGTAAACGTTACTTTATTCTCAGCTTCTCCAACTAAGTTCTTTGTTCCATCCTGTTTTAATGTATCCAATGCATCACCTTCCTGTGCTACAGTTTTATTTGTTAAAGTAGTTGTTTTATTTTCTACAACAGTAACACTCGGTGTATATCCATCCGATGCTTCAAGCTCTTTTACTACATAAGTTGTTCCTACCGGAAGATTACTAAATACTAATTGTTCTCCATCTGCCAGAGTAAATGGTTTTGCAGTTCCTGCTGTACATTCAACAGGTTCTGATCCAATTTTTCCTGTAAAGGTTGTCTGATCGGACATTGGTGACTTTGTAAACGTGATTTCAAAATTAAACTCTTTTGTTTTATCTGCATATGTTCCCGTTGTATTTTTCTCAATCGTCAAAGTAGCATCATTCTTTGCATAGGTGTTTGTAAATAAAATTTTATTTGTTTTCCCATTTGCTTTTTCTGCTGTAATTTTTTCTATTTCCAATCCGTTTGTTCCGTTAATCACATATACACGGAGTGTATAACTAGAAGTATCATATGTTACGTTTGGCATATTTTCTTGTGTCTCTGTCACTGTATAAACATACTCTCCGGCATGTTTCCAGTTTCCCGTGAAAGAAATAGCTGTATCTTTACTGATTACATATTTGCCATCTTTTAATGTCCCTGTTTCACCTGCCTGATAAGTTACATCTGTTATCGTTGCCGGAAGTGCATCCGGTGTCGTAGAAGTTGCTGTAAATTTAAAGGTTGCTGCCGGTGTCTTCAGTCCATCTGCCATTTCAAATTCTTTTGTAATCGGCACCTGTCCATTACTATTTACATCCGGTACAGTAGGTTCTCCTGCTGCAAATACAGTGGTTCCCATACTCAATAACATCGTTCCTGCTAATACGAATGCTCCAAGTTTCTTTTTATTGATCATATTCTTATACCTCGTTTCTTCTTTTTTAAAATCCTCTGCGTCTCAACAGAGTAATTACTAATCCTTTGATTTCTTCTTTTTTTACCGTACCATAAATTCTGCTGTCCTTTGCATTGGTACGGTGATCTCCCAATACAAAGTATTCATCTTCTCCTACTGTCACCGGAAAGGTGATTCCTTCTGTATAAGGCAGCGTTTCTGTATAAATTTCTGATTCCTGCTGTAAATAACCATTGATTTCCAACCCATCCTCCGTCAGATTGACTTCATCCCCTGCAACTGCAAGAATCCTCCGTACCTGAACCTCTCCGTCTTTTTCCAGTACCACCGTATCAGAAGGCTGGAATTCTTTCTGCAATCGGTAATATACTGCCAGATCGCCATCCTTAAAAGCCGGGGACATCATGTTGTCGCTTATGCGGCAGATACCAAAGATAAAAAGAAAGGTAACTGCCAGCAATGCAACAAAAATCAAAATCTTTAATATCAGAAACAACAGATCATCTTTTATGGATGTTTCTTTTCGTTTCTCCTGTTTCATCTCTTCCTTCCCTTTTTCAAACGCAGAAGAGCTAACCCGCCAAATGACAGTACCGCAATCGCCGCCATTCCAAGTCCGGCACCAATTCCACGGATATTGTCTGTGATTCCTGTAGCAGCAATATCACTTTTTTTATTGACCACATCCACCGTACTGTGTTGTATTAAAATCAAAGTACCGTTGTTCTCCTTTTCTCCATTGACTGTATAGCTTGTTTGATACCCATCAGCTTTTCGTTCTGTAACGGTAATTTGGGCATTTACAGGTAAATTTTTAATCTGGATCTGCTGTCCGTGTTTTAATGTGATCTGCGCTTTTCCATTCTCAAATGTAAGTTTACTATCTTTCGGTCTTTCACTTTGAGTTTCAACACCTGCTTTGACACTTTCTATGTAACTGTAATCACCATTCAATTTCTTTCCACCGCTATCTGATGCCTGAATGTCAAAGACAAACTCTTTGGTACGGTCTCCTGACTTTCCTTCCACCACCTTGCTGACGGTCAAGTCCAGTAAACGTGTGTTTTCTACTACCCATGCTTGCTTATCTGTATCAAACCGGTAGCCAACCTGATAGATATTTTCGCCTGCTGTCATTTTACTGCCTTCTTCAATCGGTTTTCCATTTTCATCAATCTCTACCACACGGTACTCCCAGGTCTTTACTAAATCATTTTTCGTAGAAGGAAGTTCATAATATAAATCAACATCAAACTGATGCTCCCATTTTTTGTTTTCATTTAATACGGTATTTTCTACCGTTTGCCAGCTCTCTTCATCTGTTTGTCTTCTTTGTAACTGAACGCTCACTTCTGCTTCTGTATGATCCCTGCTTGTCCATGCCTTTTCTACATTGACTTTTGTATTTCCTTTGATCAGGTAAATTGTGGCAACATTATGCTTCATATCTACCGATGGAATCATTTTTGTTGTCTCCGGTTCATATACTACCCATCTGACATTGCCGCTATTTGTATAATCTTCTTTCGCAGCGTTTTCTCCCTGGAGAACCGCCTGGATACTCGCAGATGGTGTTTTTGTTCCATCCTGATATAAATCCGTTACCAGCATAGCGCCTTTATTCACGGTATGGGTGCGTTCTTCAATCACCTTTTCTGTACTCGAATCAATTTGTCCATCTTTGATCTCTGCGGTCACATATCTGACTGTATAAGGAATGGTCGGTTTACTTTCATATTTTTTCCACACTGCCCGTACTGTAATGATTGCATGGGTTTGTGCGCCTTTATGCGGTTTATCATTAAATGGGTTTCCATTGGTATGTCCACTTCCCGGATCCGCTTTCATATAGAAACAGTTTTCCAAATCATTGAGCATGGAAACATCCAGTAAATATTCCATTCCCGGTCTGCCTACATACGGATCTCCATTGGCATCCTTTCGTACCTCCCCGGTCAAATATCCCCACATTTTATCATCTGTCATTTTTCGATCCGTTGCCATGACTTCCCAGTGGTCAAAAACAAATTCATTCTTGAGATCCACCGGTTTTAAATTGGATATTAAAAGTCTCTGATTATTTACCAGATTATATCCGTGAGGTCCTCCATATTGTGTCTTCGGCAGGTTGGTAATGTCTTCAGCTCTTGGAGCTTTCTTTCCTGTTTCATCTGCACCGTCTAAATAATCTAATCCAATGCGGATCGGATGGGCATTGATATTTACAAGGATTACTCCTTTATAGGCATTTTCCGGATTCCAGTCTGGTTTTGTATAATTTGTTCCTACAAATTCTTTCACTTCCTCGGAACCCCTGAAATAAAAGTATCCGTCCGGACTTGCTTCCCAATCGTCCCAGGAAACTACCCGATATTCACCCATTGCACTTGGATCTGCTGTATTTCCATCAGTACGGATCAGATACTCAATATATGGTTTTCCATCGTTATCTTCATCATAACCGATCTTATAATTGTTCTGTAAAACAGTACCCTCTTTGGTCGTAAAAGAAATATCCGGTTTATAATAACCGACTTCCCTCTTAAAGCGGAATGGATCTGTCCACTTATTCTTCCCTCCGAATCCAATTTTTGCAATCAATGTATCTGGTCTCATCGTTTTCCATTCCTGCGGATTGCCCTGGGCATCTGTCGCAGTATAAAATCCAGGATCACTTACCCCAAACAATTCACGGATTGCATATTCCTGATGTCTGTGCGCTACCATGTTTCCACCAGAAATCGTAACGTCTTCATAGCAGTTCGCAATTTCCAGCTTATAGTGACGCTTTCCATCATAAGCGTTCGTTCCGCCTAAAGAAGTCACCGACAACGTCACTTCTGTTCCTGATGCAAGCGTTACTTTTTCCGTAAGCGTTTTCCCTACATCATTTAAGAAAACCATCGGGATGATCAGAGCTTCATCATTAATCTCTAACTGGTCTAATTCCCATGTATGTGATGTTGCCCCTCCATTTCCTGTACCATTCGATCCTTCTCCGGTTGTTACACCATCCCATTCCCAAACAAAAGAATGTCCATCGGTCGTTAAATTCGCATTACTTTCCGTTGGATTTTTTCCATCTATTTTTATCCTGTCTTTTGCATATGCCGTCTGTGACCACAGGTACGCATTAAAATGGATCTGCTGAACCTTTTCATATTCCAAAGTGATCACGACATCACTGGTAATATTCTTCAAATTGAAGGAAGTTTCATATATCATACGGTCGGGACTGTCTTTTTTTAAATTGATACGATTCCGGTCTCTTTCATACGCCATCATCCGCCCCAAAGATTCCATATGTTTTGGTGCTTCCCCTCGCCTTACTATCGTAATCTCAGCTTTGTATCCTCTTGGAATTTTCACGGTAATCCCTGCATCATGTCCATTTTTGACATAAATCGCCCGGTCTTCTCCGAATACATCACTATAGCTCCATCCATCCGGTCCATTTTCCACATCATGGTTGCCTTTTTCAAACATCTGATATTCAATCCGGTAATCGGATTCATGAGAATACGTTAAGGTGATCTTTTCATTCTCGGCTTTCTTTAAAACTGCATAGACCGTTTTATTTGTAATCTGTGTATCGGTTGTATAGTAAACATAATCTTCTCTTGTATCATTTCCATTATCAATATGGAGTGTTCCCATATAATAAACAGAAACGTTCCCCACATGGGCTTTTACATAGGAGTGCAGCTTATTGTCCCCGTTCATTACAAAATGAGGGACATGTTCCTTAATCTTTCCCCCATCAATCGTTGTAATCCCTTCCGAAAAGTGCAGATCCTTACAGGGAACTGCCCCCGGTTTGTCATACAGACACTGAAGTTCAAAGTTATCAATCGGAATTTTTGCACTTTCCATCTGTACGCTGTATCCCATTCCCTCTAAATCTGAGAGCGTAAATGGTACATTTTCATCAAACTCTATCGTTTCTTCTGTGCTTCCATCAGTAAATTCTTCTGTAGTTTCTTCTGGAAGTTCTGGGGTATCACTATTTTGAGTTTCTTCTTCTGGAACTGTTTCTGTCGCATCCTCTGGAGATGCTTCTGGTACTTCCTCCGGTACAGATTCCGTTGTTTCTTCTGGAAGTGTCTCTAATCCTTCTTCTGAACCTTCTTCTGTTGTTTCCTCTGGAAGCGTTTCTGGCACTTCTTCCGATGCCTCTTCTGTTACTCCCTCTGGAAGCGTTTCTGTAATTTCCTCAGATGTCACTTCCGTTATTTCCTCTGCAAATGTTTCTGGCGTTTCCTCTGAAATCGGAGTTTCGCTTGGAAGAACCGTAATTTTTCTGGTAGTTGAATACCTTTCTTCTGCATTTGTAGGAGAAACTGCTTCATATTCAATACGGTAAACAGAACCTCCGCTTCCTACATTCAAAACCCCTGATCCATCATACTGGTAATTTCCATTGGTTTCACATGTCACATTTTTTACTGTTACCTGTAGATTTTCTCCCGTAGGACTGGCTGCCGCCACTCCCTGCAGCAGATCTACCATTTCATTTTCTCCTACTTCTAAATCTCCCGTTCCGGCAAACATATTACTCTGTGCAAATACATGCGGAACAGAAATAGAGAAAATCATGATTATAGCCAATAAAAGCGAAAAGGCAGAAGAAATAGCTTTTTTAAATTGCCTTGATTTCATGTTCTATTGTCCTTTCTCAATTTATTTTTTGTTTTCCATAATCTTCTTATTTTTTATTTCCAGACATTCCCTCTTTCCATTGATCATCATAAATTTATGCATACAAAAAGCACCATTGACCATCAAAAGTCAAAAGTGCTTGAATTTGTAAAACCATTGATTTGTTTGCACGCAAAAAGGGCAGAGTTTACCTCTGTCTGTCTGTCTGTCTGTCTGTCTGTCTGTCTGTCTGTCTGTCTGTCTGTCGCAAGCGTAACAGTCTCTAACCATAGCCGTCAACCCCTTTTTGTAATTTATTACTGATTCCTAATTCTCTTATTTTGACTATTTTATTTCTCGCAAAGTCGTTTGTCAACAGTTTTTCCCCGATAGTTGATATTTTATCCCTAATCATTGATTTTGATATCTTTTTTTGGCATAATATACCTAAAGGAGGAAGCCGCTTATGGAAAATGCAGAACTATTAGCAAAAATCACAAAAGAAATCATGCACGATTATTTTCAAGGGAATCCTGAAACCTGGTTTCAATATTTAGATTCACGCTGTGTCTTTGTTGCCACAGAGGAAACGATCCTATCCGGCATTGAAAATATCAAGCATGAACTTCAATCCCATTTAAAAAAGGGACGCGGGAACATCCTGTCCGATGAATATTTTCACATCCCTCTCAGTAAAAAAGTAACCGTAGTGATTGCCTATACCATCTCAGAAAGCAGGGAAGAAAATGATCTCCAAGTCGTCAACCTCATCTCTTTTATCTGGCAGATGAAAGGAAAAGAACCGAAGATCGTATATGAACATGCTTCCTACCGTTTTTATGAAGAGGAAAAGAAAAATACCATTTTACCTTTAAAAACAGAGCAGTCCCATTTTCAGATCGCCAAGCATCTGCTGATGGGAAATCCCAAAAAGAAAAGGCTCTGCTTCCTGCATGGAAACAAAACCATTTATTTAGATACCTCCATGCTGCTGTATATCGAAGGAAACCGCCACACATCCCTGCTTCATTGTATTGACAATACCTACACCTGCACCCAGTCTTTACAGGAATTAAAAGAAGAGCTTCCTGACGATTTTTATCGGATCCACCGAAGCTATATTATCCATGTGGATTACCTCGTTTCCGTCTGCTGCTATGAAGCGGAACTGATCGGAGGAATTACAATCCCTATCCCTGCCAATAAATACCGTCAGGTAAAAACGGATCTGGAAAAAATATCAAATAAAAGCCTTAAAAAAACAAAGAAATAGAATTTTAACGAAACCTACGCTGCATAGGCCTATGTCCACTTGATTGCTTTTGATCATTCAAGCTGTTATAATACATAACGTAAAGCCGAAACAGCTTTGCGAAATAACCGGAAAATCTTTTTAGGAGGAACCGTATGATTCAAACATCACTTGTCGTAAAACACAAAAATGTTATAGAAAACCGACTCATCGCCTTGTTAGTACAGGAAGCCAATCATTTTTCCTGCAAGATTTCCTTTCAAAAAGATAACAAAAAAATCAATGCCAAAAGCATTATGGGAATGATGAGTCTTGTTCTAAAAGAGGGAGATCAGATTATCCTTATCGCGGATGGAGAGGATGAAAACGCAGCAACCGAAAGTATAAAAGAACTTTTAGAAAAATCGGAATAAACAATACAGAGTCTCACAAAAATGGGGCTGTCGGGAAATACCAATTTTTAGCTCCTAAATCTTAAAATAAGAATCTCCTGTAGAACTCAGCGTTTTTATACCTGATTTTCTATAGGAGATTTTTATTTTTCTCTTTCCTGTATGTATTTTAGGGCGCAAAAATCCCTTAACTGCATTTTTGAAAACGCTCTTTTTCTATGCAGCCTTTTCTTCGGTTTTTCCCTCAAATTTCTTGATTTCATCATGAAGAAAACGATGG
>OFOU01001427.1_pt1 | contig 14392 bp, 12 predicted proteins | sample 1542061 | NCBI WGS metagenome assembly OFOU01 (sample SAMN04209239, study PRJEB22552) | human gut metagenome | biome: gut; material: feces | host: Homo sapiens | place: USA: Oklahoma
CCGGAGGAAAACATGGTCAGGCAAAAGTGTAGCGGTATTAGGCGCAGCTATTTAGGGCGACCACTTCGTGGTGCTGGGCAATCAGAATACCGTTCGACAAACCAACATAACCTGTTCCTGAGATAGTTATCTTCATTCGCTGTGTAACTTCTTCCGGTTAAACATTTGAGGATGAACACGCTGCCAACAACGTCGCGCATCGGCTCTGCATTGCACCAGTATATCGTGCTTTGCTACAACACCGGATATCAGACCTGACTGAATCCCATTTTTTGGCAATAAAAAAGCCCGGAGGAGCGCTCCGGGCCTGCATTTACAGTTAGACTAAATCAGATTAATCCAGCCATTCGGTGTGGAACACACCTTCTTTATCGGTGCGTTTATACGTATGTGCACCAAAGTAGTCGCGCTGGGCCTGGATCAGGTTAGCCGGCAGCACCGCAGAACGGTAGCTGTCGTAGTAGGCTACCGCTGCAGAGAAGGTCGGTACCGGAATACCGTTCTGCACAGCATAAGCCACTACATCACGCAGCGCTTGCTGATATTCGTCAGCGATATTTTTGAAGTACGGAGCCAGCAGCAGGTTCGCAATGCCTTTGTTTTCAGCATAAGCGTCAGTGATTTTCTGCAGGAACTGCGCACGAATGATGCAACCTGCGCGGAAGATCTTCGCGATTTCACCGTAGTTCAGATCCCAGTTGTGTTCGTCAGACGCAGCACGCAGTTGAGAGAAGCCCTGCGCGTAAGAGACGATTTTACCCAGGTACAGCGCGCGACGAACTTTCTCAACAAACTCTGCTTTATCACCAGCCAGTTTAGCCTGCGGGCCAGACAGCACTTTAGATGCCGCAACGCGCTGGTCTTTCAAAGAAGAGATGTAGCGCGCGAATACGGATTCGGTGATCAACGACAGCGGTTCGCCCAGATCCAGAGAGCTCTGGCTGGTCCATTTACCGGTACCTTTGTTCGCCGCTTCATCCAGGATCACATCAACAAGGTATTTACCGTCTTCATCTTTTTTAGTGAAGATGTCTTTAGTGATGTCGATCAGGTAACTGCTCAGCTCGCCTTCATTCCACTCGGTGAAGGTAGTTGCCAGCTCTTCGTTAGACAGGTTCAGGCCGCCTTTCAGCAAGGAATAGGCTTCAGCAATCAGCTGCATGTCGCCGTATTCGATGCCGTTGTGAACCATCTTCACGTAATGGCCTGCGCCGTCAGCTCCGATGTAGGTTACGCACGGTTCGCCATCTTCGGCAACAGCGGCAATCTTGGTCAGGATAGGCGCAACCAGCTCATACGCTTCTTTCTGGCCACCAGGCATGATAGATGGGCCTTTCAGGGCGCCCTCTTCACCGCCTGAAACACCGGTACCGATGAAGTTAAAACCTTCTGCGGACAGTTCACGGTTACGACGGATAGTGTCCTGGAAGAAGGTGTTACCACCATCAATAATGATGTCGCCTTTATCCAGATACGGTTTCAGGGAATCGATGGCAGCATCGGTGCCAGCGCCCGCTTTCACCATTAACAGGATACGACGTGGGGTTTCAAGAGACTCGACGAACTCTTTCACCGTGTAATAAGGAACCAGTTTCTTACCCGGGTTCTCGGCAACAACTTCTTCAGTTTTCTCGCGGGAGCGGTTGAAGATGGAGACGGTATAACCGCGGCTTTCGATGTTGAGCGCCAGGTTGCGCCCCATCACTGCCATACCGACGACGCCGATCTGTTGTTTGGACATTATGTACTCCTGTCAGGTGTGGTCCCCGCGCGACGTATGCACGGATTGAAATGTGGTTTAGATGTTAATTCAGACGTTCATTTTCAGGTGGCACTATATAAGTATGAAAAAAAATTTGTGCGTTTTAATTGTCATTAAAAATAACATTACATTAACATGCTACTTATATGTATTTTCATACTGTTTTATAATTGTGGTCCATTGATATCGGCGCTTCGCAATCTCAAATAAACTTTGACCTGTAGATTCAACCTTACCAGTTTCCAACAATTCAATAACATTCACCAATTCATTTTTTGTCGAAAAATAATGAGCTTTATCTTCTGTAGAATACCGATTAAAGTTGCAATCAAATGCAATAATATCCATTCCAAATTGCATTGCTTCGACGAGAGATGGATTAGTACCTCCGGCACTATGCCCATGTATATACCCTTTACAACAACTTCTCAATAAATAAAGAGATTTGATATCATAGACTGGATCTATAATATCAATATTTTCATAACCCCGATATTTCTCTCTTAATTCTCGTCCATATTCGCTATTATTCCAATTCCCTATAAATTTTATTTTATAAGGAAGAAGCGCAAACGCGCCAAGGATAGTTGCTATGTTGTTTTCTGGTTCAATGCGGCAGATAGAAAGATAATAGTCATGCTTAACATCAGGTGTTTGCATACCATCAATTAAAGCGTGTTCACCACCATAAGCTATCACTTCACTATTTTTATTATACTCAGCATTGATATAATCTCCAATCGCTTGATTATCTGAAATAATAACATCTGAAAAAAGTACTGCTATTTTTTCAGATAATTTAAGAAATGCCTTGGACCACCGCCCCCATTTATCTCTTCGCCATTCAAGACCATCAACGTTAGTAACAACTTTTGAACGTGAAAGTAATTTATAAAAAGGTAAAAAAATACAACCCGAAACACCTAAAATAAGTACAACATCATATTTTGTTTTAATGCACTTAATAAGACAGAGTATGTCATAAGCAATACTTGAAATCCCATTCGCTTTTAATGGAATATATTCGAGACGTGCAGCTTTATACATGCTTGGTCTTTCTTTATAAGCTTTAGATGAGCAGAAGACCGTGTACTCGATATCATCACCTTGGTAGTCTACAAGATTTTGAACTAAGGACTCAAATCCTCCGTAACAAGCAGGTATTCCTACTGTACCGATTATTGCAATTTTTTTCATATTTTTATCATTTAATATGCTGGCTTAACGCTAACTGATAGCCTTCAAGTGTTTGCTGGGCAGTATGTTTCCATGTGAAATGAGACATAACACGGTGCTTTAAATGAGGGGAATACTCTTTTGACATAACATCAATAACTCCTTGTCGGATAGAATTAACATCCCCGGGTTCACAATAAATCGCTTCGTCGCTGAAATAATATTCAGTATCTCCGCGATCAGTCACGAGCACATTACAATTCATTACTGCAGCTTCAAGAGTAGATAAACCTGGCGTTTCCATCCATGAGATAAGTGCATGAGATTTTGCGACCTTATATAAGGCAGCGAGCTCTTGCTGCGTAACATGTTCTATGAATATAACATTAGGGCCAGCTTCATTTTTACACTGCTCAAAATATTTTATACTGTTCGGGCTAGGTTTACCTACTAAAACAATTTTATATGGCAAATCTTTACATGCACGAATAAGATCAAGCTGGCATTTACGTATTTCTATTCTTGCGGCGCTTAACAAACATCCTTCAAGATGTTGATACTTTGTAGCATCCACTTTGTCATAGTCAAATATATTTAAATCAACGGCATTCGCTACAGATATACCTTCTTTATTTGGTTGTCGCATATCATTACGAACACGCTCAAGCTCAGTTGGGCTATTTGGAAGCAATACATCAATCGTATTAACAATTTCTTTCTGAGCTGCCAAATGACCTTTTAAAATATATTCAAATGTTCCGGCATGAAAATTTTTATTTTTTATAATTCTTGCAACTGTTTTTAGATATTCAACAAAACTTTCTTTAAAATTATTTGCAACCCATTTTTGGATTCCCCTTCTAGCCTTCTGATCACACTCATAATATGATCCCCAAATAGTAGATAATACCATTGGCTTGTTTTTTTCTCTTGCCAATCGAACATAATGAAGAATATCCTGAGGATTACGTAAATTAAAAAAATGAACTACATCATAAGAATCAAAATTAATATCGCCACCGACATGGATATCTATGTCAAGACCTAGCATCTCTAAATATTCTTTTGTTTTAACTAATTGAACCGTATCTCCCCCTGGACCTGTAAATAAGGTGGGCCTAGAGATAAATAATATTTTTTTAATCATGGAATACGTTCCTTATATAAACGAGAAATAAGAAAGAGAAGAAAAAGATAAATCCATATGTATAATTCATTAAAGCTATATGTATAAATCAATGTAAGAAATGCAGTCATTAAATATGAATAAAATGGCACGTAATAGATCTTACCACATGAATACACAACATAGAATGAATACCCTAATAAAAATGAAAGCAAAAAAATAACGATAAAACCAAAATAACCAAAATCAAAATAAGGAACACCAAACCCTGTTGAAGTTAATAGCCCGTAAAAATCATCTTTTAAAACATCCTTTTGCAAGTCTATTAACTGATAAGCATTGTTTGTAAATAATGAATCAAATGGAAGTACAATGCTAAAATAACCATAAAAATAGCTATCTAACGCAGTTATATAATGATTTAATATTTCGAAATTCATAACAAATGTGACATATCCATAGTATAGGGGCAAAAATAAAAAATTCCCCCCCATAAACCAAACTTTCGAAATATCATCAATAACTGAAGGTCCCGTATACAAGTAATCACGAATCAGTTTAGACGCACCTAAAGCATATAAACACAGAAACATTATATAACAAAGCTTAGCCAATCGAATCTTCTGAAATGAAAATTTAATAATAAAACACTGAACAAAAAATAACGCAATTGTCCCTCTATTCCCAACCATAATAGCCAATAATACATTAATTAATATTAAAGAATAGAAAACAACTTTTTGTGTCAGAGTCCATGAATTCTTATATATTAATATATCATAGTATAAAGATAACCCTACTATAAACCCTGACATAGCCAAGATATGTACATATCCTGAGACAGGGAATTCCATACGCAACACTTCAAAATCAGGATTAAAAATTGGAATAGAGCCGTGTTTATTAAAAAATATATAGTGTTCAAACGCAAAAGCAAGGGTAGATAGAGTGAGTAAAAATAAAACTAGCTTCCTCTGTGCTGCAGGAATCAATTTAGGTTTGAATGGAATAGGCTTGCAACTTCGTAAATTTTTTAATTTTGTACCAAAACTCATCCCTAGAGCCATAGCCCCCAAACACAGGGTAAGATAAAGTACTGTTTCAATACTTGGTAACGTAATTTGGTTGCTCAACCTTAGCAAGTATAAGAATATCACAACAAAAAATGCAATTAGCAAATTAAAAGGAGATGATATTGTTTTGTAAATCATCATTACCTCAGTCTTATTCCATAACGTCTTTTATAACCATCAACTATTCCACAAATTATGTTTTTCAATAGACGATTTTTTTTTAAATACAGAGCCTTAATTGCAAATACAGGCAAGGATTTCATAAAAAATAATATAATATCTATCTTTGAGAACATACTCTCGTGTTTTTGTCTAATCAAAAAAGAATTTCTAAAATAATAATACGAGGCATTGTAAATCCACTCTCTTTCATTAGGGGTTCTAATTATATTTCCAACATCATTGATAAAACAACATTTACCACCAAGCTTTCTGATATTTATACATAAGTCAACCTCCTCCCAATACATAAAAAAACGCTCGTCAAAAAGCGTTTCAAGAGGATTGTATTCATCTAACTTTAAATAAAGAAATGAACCAGGACAGTAATCACTATTGCAAAAATCTTCTGACTGTGTTTCTTTATATATTTTTTGTGTTAAACCTTTTAACCTTATTCGTGTATACATAATATTGCCCTCTGGTGTAACTGCGGGCAATGTATATACTCCCCATTCTTTCACCTTCTGCACGATCTCATTTATTTGGTTAAGACTAAAAAACGTATCGGGGTTACAAATAACAATATCTCCAGTTAGCTTATTTTTTATTATGTACTCATATGCTACATTATTTCCGCCACAATACCCAAGATTAGTTCCTGTACCTAGTAATTTAACATTTGAGAAAGTATTGATTTCTTTATCTGACAAAATCTCACCAGAATTATCAACAACTAGAATTGTATAACTAAATGAGGTTACTTTTTCTCCATCTAATCTCTTGATAGTTTCAGCAATTACATTTCGAGAAAAATAATTAACAATAACAATAAAAACATGTTTCACGTTTATATTCCACCACTAACCATTGTTTTTTATGTTTATATTTTTTAATTCTTATTTATTATAGTCACTTCTATATTACAAGATCGCATATAAATCACGAGCTAATAGCGTCTAGATTGCTATTTAATAAAATAGAAACAATACGTTGCGAAGAACATCCATTTCCATATGGGTTATGAGCATGGCTCATTTTTTGATATGATTCTTTACATGAAAGTAATTCATTTACATTTTCAATAATTTTATCCCTATCTGTTCCTATTAGCTTTACTGTTCCAGCATCAACAGCCTCAGGACGTTCAGTTGTTTCTCGCATCACTAATACCGGCACGCCAAGAGATGGAGCTTCTTCCTGTATCCCACCTGAATCCGTTAATATCAAGTAAGCCTTTGACATTAGAAAAATGAATGGAAGGTACTGTTGTGGTTCAATAAGACTTACATTGTTAATCCCGGACAGAATTCTATTAACGGGCTCACGTACTTGAGGGTTCATATGAACAGGATAAACAATATGAATATCATCATGCTGCTTAGAAAGAGCGGCTAATGCCTCACAAATATTTTCAAAGCCTGCACCAAAACTTTCACGCCTATGCCCTGTAACTAAAATTATTTTTTTGTTCTGAGATAAAAATGGCAGGCGTTCATGCATCGTGTTTACGATGCTAGGGTCTGAGTTAATTTTATCTCTTGCGATCAACAATGCATCGATAACTGTATTCCCAGTTACAAAAATCTTATTTCCCGGATATCCTTCATTAATAAGATTGACTTTTGATTGCTGGGTTGGAGCAAAGTGGTATTGTGTTAATACTGATGTTAATTTTCTATTAGCTTCTTCTGGCCAAGGTGAATATATGTTTCCAGTACGTAAGCCAGCTTCAACATGTCCTACAGCGACTTTGTTATAATAAGCAGCTAAACTTACAGCAAATGTAGTTGCTGTATCCCCATGGACAAGCACGATATCTGGTTGGAATTTATCCAAGTAAGGCTTTATTTTAATCAAAATTTCCGAGGTAATATCACCTAATGTCTGACCTGATTTCATTATATTAAGATCATAGTCTGGTATAATATCAAATACGTCTAACACTTGATCCAACATTTCACGATGTTGACCAGTTACACAGACTTTGCATTCTAAGAATGGATTCTTCTTTACTTCATTTACTACCGATGCCATTTTGATAGCTTCTGGTCTCGTACCAAAAACAATTAATATTTTCTTAATCATAATATATTGCCTTTACATTCCATTACACTGTGTTTTTATATCAACAATGCTATTTGTTACACTTTCAATAATACTCTAAATCAAGCATGATATATATTCCCTATAAACATATATATTGATAGTTTATTCTATAATATTATATTTATTTTTTTCATCCATTTTCCTTCTGACACAGTATAGTATTAAAAAATCAACGACCATCCTTAAAGACCATGCGATAGCTGTGCCAGTTAATCCATAGTCAGATGTTAATACATATAGGATTAAAAGATAAGGAATAACTTCCGTACAATGAATCAATGCTGTTGCTCTTGAGAAACCTGATGCCTGCAATACTGAATATGGAATTTGCGCTAATGAATTAAAATAGAATCCAATTAATAAAATTTGCAATATAATAGATGATTTATCTGCATAACTCTCCCCCATCCATGTAGACATTATTAAGTGTGAGAATATTATTGCGATAATTACAATTGGTAGACATACCACGCTAATGATGAAATAACTTTTTTCTTCCAATGATTTTTTTTCTAATTTATTACTTATAGAACTTATTTTTGGAAAAAGCGCTCGACTTAATGCAAATGGAACGTTTGATAATCGTGATATGCCTTCTGCTGGAGCAGAATAAAAGGCCACACTATTTGCACCTAAAACATTAGATATAATAAATCTATCAAAATAAGTCATAACAGGACTTACTATATTACTTACGGTCAACCAACTCCCATATTTAATCATTCGTTTTAAAGTATCAAAACATATTACAGGACGCACTTTCTTAAGTATATGAGAACTAAATGCATATGTAACAACTAAAGAAAACATACGGGAAATAACAATCCCATATACAGCACTAATTAAAGAACCATAAAAATAAACTAATATTGCTGGCAACCCAGCCAAAATAGAACTTGTTACAGTTCTTTGTATATTTAAAATAGCAAATTGTTCTTCCCCTTCAAGATAGGCTAACCAAATCTGATTAACCAAATATATTGGAATAATCACAGCCAATAAATAAAATATGAATTTTATATCTTGGAAATATATTTCTGACACTTTCAAAAAATGTATTAACTGCAGAGAAAAAACGTTAAGCAGTACAGCGGCGAAAATGCCAAGAATAAAGACAACCGCAGTCGAGGTAGACAATATCTTTAGTTGTTCTTGTTCATTATTCTTATGAATTGACACCTCTCTTATGACAGCTCTGGTTAAACCAGCATCGAATATACTTGAATATCCGACAAGAGCAAAAATCAACATAAAAATACCAAAAGCTTCAATACCTAAGCATCGAGAAATAACACCTAAACTGGGTATTGCTATCAATGTGGGAAGTATATAACCAGCAAGATTGTATGCACTATGTCTTAATAAACTCATTTTTAATTTCTATTCTTTCTAGCAACACATTCAATATTATATATATTTTTAAAATTATTTTGTACTTTGTCTTTTTCTGACAAAAATATTTCATTGACATCTGGCCATTGGATATTCAAATCTTGGTCATTCCAAAGAATACCAGCATCATGCGCTGGTGAATAATATGCTGTCGTTTTATATAAAAATTCTGCTGTATCCGTTAAAACATAAAACCCATGAGCGAATCCTTCAGGTATCCAAAGTTGCCTTTTATTTTCAGCCGAAAGATTTATACCAACCCATTTACCAAATGTTTCAGAATCTCTACGAATGTCCACCGCGACATCAAAAACCTCACCTACAACGCAGCGAACTAATTTCCCTTGGGCAAAAGGTGGAAGTTGATAATGCAGTCCCCTAAGCACGCCTTTCGCAGATTTAGAATGGTTATCCTGCACAAATTCGATCTTACGTCCAACAGCCTCTTCAAATACCTTCTGGTTAAAACTCTCCATGAAAAAACCACGTTCATCACCAAACACTTTAGGTTCGAAAACCAGCACATCAGGAATATCAGTCTTGATAACATTCATATTAATAGCCCTTAATCATCTTAATCAAATACTGCCCATAAGCATTTTTTGACAGTGGGATAGCTAATTGTTTAACCTGCTCCGCGTCAATAAATCCCTTACGGTATGCTATCTCTTCTGGGCAGGAAACTTTCAAACCCTGACGTTCTTCTATGGTCGCAATAAAATTGCTTGCTTCAATCAGACTCTGATGCGTACCAGTATCAAGCCACGCATAGCCGCGTCCCATCATTGCAACAGATAACCTTCCCTGTTCCATATAAATTCGGTTAATGTCGGTAATTTCAAGCTCACCACGTGCAGAAGGCTTTAAGTTTTTTGCCATTTCAACAACATCGTTGTCATAGAAATACAGCCCTGTTACCGCATAATTACTTTTCGGCTCGTGTGGTTTTTCTTCAAGGCTAACTGCTGTACCACTTTTATCGAACTCAACTACACCGTAACGTTCAGGATCGTTGACATGGTAGGCAAATACTGTTGCACCGCTTTCTTTATTTACGGCAGTATCCATTAATTTTGGTAAGTCATGTCCGTAAAAAATATTATCACCCAGTACCAGAGCACAATCATCATTACCGATAAAATCTTCACCAATAATAAATGCCTGAGCCAGTCCATCTGGTGTCGGCTGTACTTTATATTGCAGATTTAGTCCCCACTGGCTACCATCACCCAACAACTGTTCAAATCGAGGGGTATCCTGTGGGGTACTAATAATCAAGATGTCACGAATCCCTGCCAGCATCAGCGTGGAAAGCGGATAATAGATCATTGGCTTATCATAGATCGGCAGAAGCTGCTTGCTTACAGCCATAGTGACAGGATAAAGACGAGTACCTGAGCCACCAGCTAAAATAATCCCTTTACGCGTTTTCATTTCATCATCTCTTTTTGTACAAAATGCCCGCTCACGGGCATTAAAAAGGTTCAAATCGCCGTTGTCGTGAACAACTCATTCAGCATACGTTTTACACCTACGTCCCACTGCGGTAATACCAGATCAAAGTTATTCTGGAATTTATCAGTGTTCAGGCGAGAATTTGTTGGCCGACGTGCGGGTGTAGGATACGCACTAGTCGGCACGGCATTTAAATGGGTTAATGCCAGTTCAATTCCTGCCTTACGGGCTTCATCGAAAACCAGTGCAGCATAGTCACACCAGGTCGTGGTTCCACCCGCAACCAAATGGTAGAGTCCAGCCACGTCAGGTTTGTTCATCGCAACACGGATAGCATGCGCCGTACAGTCAGCGAGAAGTTCAGCCCCGGTTGGCGCACCGAACTGGTCGTTAATCACCGAAAGCTCTGCGCGCTCTTTTGCCAGTTTCAGCATCGTTTTCGCAAAATTATTGCCTTTACCTGCATACACCCAGCTGGTTCTGAAAATCAAATGGTTGGCGCAGTGCGTCTGAAGCGCCATTTCTCCCGCCAGTTTGGTTTCACCGTAGACATTAAGCGGCGCTGTAGCGTCCGTTTCGCGCCATGGTGTTTCGCCGGTGCCAGGAAAAACATAGTCCGTGGAGTAATGCACTACCCACGCTCCGATTTCTGCGGCAGCTCTGGCAATTGCCTCCACACTGGTCGTATTAAGCAACCGGGCAAATTCAACTTCGGACTCAGCCTTATCTACTGCCGTATGGGCTGCCGCATTGACGATAACGTCAGGCCGGATACGGCGTACGGTGTCTGCCACACCTTGTGGATTACTAAAGTCACCACAATAGTCAGTCGAATGTACATCTAACGCAATCAGGTTCCCCAGCGGGGCTAGCGCACGTTGCAATTCCCAACCCACCTGGCCCGTTTTACCAAACAGCAGAATATTCATTACTGGCGTTCTCCGTAATTCTGTTCGATCCACATCTTGTAGGCTCCGCTTTTCACATTCTCAACCCACTGCGTATTCGACAGATACCACTCAACAGTCTTACGGATCCCGCTCTCAAAAGTTTCCAGCGGCTTCCATCTCAGTTCATCGCTGATTTTTGCCGCATCAATCGCATAGCGGCGATCGTGCCCAGGTCTATCCACTACATATGTGATTTGCTCACGGTAAGAGCCCTCTTTAGGCACAATCTCATCCAACAAGTCGCAGATAGTATGGACCACGTCCAGATTTTTCTTCTCGTTATGTCCACCAATATTGTAGGTTTCACCTACAACGCCCTTAGTCACAACGGTGTATAACGCTCGGGCATGATCTTCAACATACAGCCAATCCCGAATCTGATCTCCTTTGCCATAAATTGGTAATGCTTTACCTTCCAGCGCATTCAGAATCACCAGCGGGATTAGTTTTTCAGGGAAGTGATACGGCCCGTAGTTATTGGAACAGTTGGTGACAATCGTTGGGAAACCATAGGTGCGCAACCATGCGCGAACCAGATGATCGCTGGATGCCTTAGAAGCAGAGTATGGGCTACTCGGCGCATAAGCCGTCTTTTCAGTGAACAGAGGCAGCACATTACCGGCAGCCACTTCATCTGGATGTGGCAGGTCGCCGTATACTTCATCTGTGGAAATATGATGGAAACGAAATGCCTGTTTTTTATCTGCATGCAGCTCGTTCCAGTAGCCACGAGCAGCTTCCAGCAGTACATAAGTACCGACGATATTCGTTTCGATAAAAGCCGCAGGCCCTGTAATGGAGCGGTCAACATGACTCTCAGCTGCCAGATGCATCACCGCATCCGGTTGATGAGTGGCAAAAATACGCTCCATTGCCGCTTTATCACAGATATCCGCGTGTTCAAAATAATAGCGATTATTTTCGCTGACTTCGGCAAGTGACTCCAGGTTACCGGCGTAGGTTAGTTTATCAACATTAACAACGGTATCCTGAGTATTTTTAATAATATGACGAACTACTGCAGATCCAATGAAACCCGCCCCACCAGTAACAAGTATTTTCACGTTTTAATTCCGAATATCGTTTATACGAATACTATTAATATGCTGGCACATAATGCATGTATCTGGGCATTATGCACGCTACCGCCCCTGGCTTTGCAGCAACCAGAGCACTACTTAATGATAATGATGTAACTAGCCTCGCCAGTTAGCGCGAAGCTATCTAAAATTCAAACGCTAATTGTCTTACCAAACGCGGCCAGAAACAAGAAAAAATCCAACAAAAAACAGATTAAACTTGGTAGGTTAACTTGTTGTAATTCTTTATTTTTAATATAAAAAACGACAGTAACATTCCATTGCCTAAAGCATAGACGCTGGGATGTTAGCTGCCGCTATTTTTTCTGGCTTGCCGTCACAAAGACCTGTAAATTTCTACTCGCTCAGTAGCTTCTCGATGCTCTTACGGAACTTTGGACCTTCCTTCAGATTACGCAGCCCATACTTAACGAATGCCTGCATGTAGCCCATCTTTTTACCACAGTCGTAGCTGTCGCCCGTCATCAGCATGGCATCAACAGACTGTTTTTTAGCCAACTCTGCAATGGCATCAGTCAGCTGAATACGTCCCCAGGCACCTGGAGCAGTTTTTTCCAGCTCTGCCCAGATATCAGCAGAAAGCACATAGCGTCCTACCGCCATCAGATCGGAATCCAGCGTCTGCGGCTGATCCGGTTTTTCGATGAACTCAACGATACGGCTGACTTTACCTTCGTTGTCCAAAGCCTCTTTGGTTTGAATAACAGAGTATTCAGACAGATCGCCCTCCATACGCTTAGCCAGCACCTGACTGCGCCCGGTTTCATTAAAACGAGCAACCATAGCAGCCAGGTTGTAGCGCAGCGGATCTGCAGTCGCATTATCCAGAACAACGTCAGGTAATACCACGACAAACGGATTATCCCCAACAATTGGGCGAGCACAAAGAATGGAATGGCCCAGACCCAGCAGCTGTGCCTGGCGAACGTTCATAATAGTCACGCCGGGAGGACAAATAGACTGCACCTCGGCTAAGAGCTGGCGCTTAACACGCTGCTCAAGCAGCGATTCTAGTTCGTAAGAGGTGTCGAAGTGGTTCTCAACGGCGTTCTTAGACGCATGAGTCACCAGAACGATTTCTTTGATACCGGCAGCTACAATCTCGTCGACAATGTATTGAATCATCGGCTTGTCTACGATCGGCAGCATCTCTTTAGGGATTGCCTTCGTGGCAGGCAACATGTGCATCCCCAGACCTGCTACCGGAATAACTGCTTTCAAATTAATCATTAAGTCATTCACCTATTCAATTGTTGCTGAATTATAGCTTTTTAGCTTGTTTTAGCCAGTATGAATTACATTACTCCGATGCCGCGTATGTTACGCCGCTTAACTGCGGAATGCAGTAATCTTAATCCCAGGCGGGTACAACTTTTGCCAGGAATGGTCGCAAAGTTACCTCCCCTGCCCCGGCAGTCGAAAATTCACCGCTTCGACATTCACCACCTGATGGTTTACCCGGTCAATGTCAACTGAACTTTGCCCGCTTTCGTTTACCGCATGGATATTCGCCAGTGATAGCAAGGTGCCCTGCTTAGCCATAAACTTGCCGCGTACGTCCTTGCGCAGATCGAAGTGCATCTTGAGCGCGGGTCCTGTTGTGGATTGCTGCATCACCCTGATGTTACGTAAAAAAAGATGCTGTGGTTGGTTGTGCAACTCAAGCGTGGCTCGCTTCATCTCCACGTTGGTGATGGCCACGAACGACGTTGCATTACCTGATGAGATCTTAATTCCACGTAATTTATATTCAAGTTTCGTGTTATCCAGATGGATATTATTTAACTTAAAGTTCTGCGGAATGGATAAATATCGTCCTTTAATAACACCGTAGCCAATGAGCATACCTGCGCTATTTTCCATATTGATATTATCAATCACGAAATTATCACAGCCATAAATAGCGACAGTTGCATTATCAATGCCTGCTTTCTTACTAAAATCTGGGGTAATATTTCGTGCGGTGATATTACGAATGATAAAATGTTTACCGTTCTCTACATGGACTAACTGTCGACAGTCGGTGCCGGTGATATTCGCCACCACAAAGTTTTTTACCGCCAGTTCATCGGGATAGGTATTGTCATAGG
>OFOU01001434.1_pt1 | contig 14295 bp, 12 predicted proteins | sample 1542061 | NCBI WGS metagenome assembly OFOU01 (sample SAMN04209239, study PRJEB22552) | human gut metagenome | biome: gut; material: feces | host: Homo sapiens | place: USA: Oklahoma
CCGGCGGAGACAGCCCACGATGTGCAGTGGCAAAGCGTGGTCGATACCATCAACGAGCTGCGCCCGCACATTCAGGCCGACGGCGGCGACATGGAGTATATAGGCGTTGATGACGAGGGCGTCGTCAAGCTGGAGCTTCAGGGCGCCTGTGCCGGTTGTCCCATGAGCGCCCTGACGCTTTCCATGGGCATCGAGCGAATCCTCAAGGAGCACGTGCCCGGCGTTACGCGTGTCGAGCAGGTCAATGCCTCCGGCGAGACCGACGACCTGTACGACGAGTACGCGCCGTTCTAAGATGCGAAAGCTGCGGACGGTACGCTCCGCATAGACGTTACGCCCAAATATGCGGCTGCGAGCGTAAGGCCCGCGGCCGCATTTGTATGTAGGGAGTAGGAGGGTCGACATGCTCAACGACTTCTACCATATGCTTGATCCCGTCGCGATTTCGGCGGGGCCTATCACGATTTACTGGTATGGTCTGGCCTATGTGGTCGGCGCCCTGCTCACGGCGGTTGTCATGTACCGCACACAGCGTCGCTGGGGCTTTAACATCACGATTGATGACCTGACGAGTGTCGTGGTCGGCGTGGTCTTTGGCCTCATTATCGGTGCGCGCCTGTTCTACGTCGTCTTTTACGGTGATGGCTACTACTGGGCGCACCCGCTCGAGATCTTTGCCACCAACGAGGGCGGCATGAGCTTCCATGGCGGCCTGGTGGGCGGCATTATCGGCGGCATCATCGTGTGCCGCATGTATAAGCTCGACGCATGGACTTTGGCAGACCTTGCCGTCATAGGCGCGCCGCTGGCCTTGTGCCTGGGCCGTTGTGCCAACTTTGTCAACGGAGAGCTGTGGGGCAAGCCGACCGATCTGCCCTGGGGCGTGGTCTTCGGCGGCACCGCGGGCGATATGCCGCGTCACCCCTCCCAGCTCTACGAGGCATTTCTTGAGGGCATCGTGCTCTTCTGTATTTTGCAGGTGCTCAGCCGCAAAAAGCCGCTGCTGCCCCAGGGCACGTTTATGGGCGTGTTCGTGATGGGGTACGGCATCGTCCGCTTTCTCGTTGAGTTCGTGCGCGTGCCCGATGCCCAGCTGGGCTATCTGCTGGGCGGTGTCATCACCATGGGCCAGTTGCTGAGTTTGCCGCTCGTGATCGCCGGTCTGGTGCTCATCATCTTCGCCCGACACCGCAATCGCCCCCAGCGCATCTACCTGGACGCCTAACCACCAAAACCACCAAAAGGGGACAGGCGCCTTTGTGGTGGTTCGCTGGACAACGATGACAGAACCGTAACGTTTTCCCAGATAAAACCTACTAAAATAAACCTGTCCCTTTTTGGCAGGCTTCTAGAAAGGCTTTCGGACTGTGAAGGATTCCGACCTCTCCACAACGGCTGCGCGCGACGCTGCCCGCATCGTCTGGTTTAAGCGCTACCCCGCCAAGCAGACGCTCATCGCATTTTTGCTCGCGCTGTTGGCGACCACGGCGTTTTCCATCGATCCCGCCCCGGTGTCAAGCAACGCAGTCTTGGCGATTGACCCCAAGGCGACGGGTGCGCTGTACGTGTGCTACGAGGTGCTCCTCTCGTTTGCCGGCCATACCGACGCGGTCATGCTGCTTGCACTTGCCTGCCTGCTCACGCTGCCGTTTCGCTACGTATTCTTTGGCCGCGGCGACGCCTGGCGTCCCTCGGTGGTCCTTCCGTCGCTGTTCTTTGCCGTCTGCATGGTGTTTGGCCGCAGCTACGACCTCACCGATTCGGCCGAGATCGTGCTCGGCGACAAGGCCCGCATCATCTGCGCCTGGATAGGCGGTGTGGGCTGGATGCTCTTGGCGGTCGTTGCCTTCTACCTTGCCTTTGAGTGTCTAGATTGGCTGAGCTCTCGGCGCATTCCGTTTTCCGAAGCGCACTTTGGCCGCGTATGGCGCGTGGCTCACGCCGCGCTCTCGGTTCATCCCTTTGCCGGGCCCTTCCTGGTGCTTATGATCGCCTGGGCGCCCACGCTCATCGCTTCGCTGCCCGGCCTTTTTATGGGAGATACGGGTGCGCAGATTCGCCAGTGGTTCAACTACCCCAACGGCACGAGTGACTACCTGCGTCTGCTCAATCCCAATGTGTTGCTCAACGGACATCACCCCGTGGTGCACACGGCTATCATCGGTTCGTGCGTCCAGCTGGGGCTTTCACTGTTCAACAGCGCCAATGCAGGTCTTGCCATCTACACCTGTACTCAGTTCGTCATTACGGCCACCTGCATGGCCTATTCCATCTCGTCGCTGCGCAAGCTGGGCGTGAGCCTGCCGGTTCGCGGTGCGATCCTGCTGTTCTTTGCGTTTATGCCGATGTTCTCTAACTACGCGGTGTTGCTCACCAAAGACGTGCTCTTTGCCGACGCGTTCTTGGTGCTGCTGGTACAGACCGTCAAGCTCGTGGCATGTGGCTTGCCCCGTCGTGATGTCAATGTCGAGCGAGCGGGCGAACAGAGGCCCGTGCTCTTTGCGCGCCACGACTGGCTGTTGCTTGCGCTGGCTGCTATGGGTTCCACGTTTCTGCGCAATGGAGGCCTGGTGTTTCCCCTGGCGGCATGCGTGATCGCGGCGACGTTTAGCGCATGGGACGCGCATGTGGCTCGTCGTGCGGCCAAACAGGCTGGTGCTGAGCCTTCGGGCGCCATCCCGCGTTTCCGCTGGGTGGGCGTTCTTGCGGTGCTTGCGCTCTGTCTTGCCTCCAATATGTACTTCACCAAGGTCTTTATGCCGGCGCACGACATCACGCCTGGTTCCAAGCGCGAAATCCTCTCGATTCCGTTCCAGCAGACGGCTCGTTTCGTCCAAAAGCACGACGGCCTCAACTCGGGCGTCAACCCCACGGTTAAGGAGGACGGCACCATCGTGGAGGCTCCTTGCGACGGTTCGGTGACCGACGAAGAGCGTGCCGTGATCGATCGCGTACTCAAGTACGAGAACCTGGGCCGCCGCTACAACCCCGACAAGTCCGATGCCGTCAAGAACTGCTTTAACGAGTACGCCTCGCAGGAGGACATCGATGCCTATTTTGAGGTATGGGCTCAGATGTTTAAGAAGGATCCCGAGTGCTATATTTCGGCGCTTATCAATAACTACTATGGTTATTTTTATCCGAGCGCGCGCGATGCCTGGGTCTACAGCACGGCGCGTAGTGCCGAGATCATGGCGCGCCCCGACAACCTCAAATACTTCGACTTCCATCCGGTCGACAGCAACGTGGTGCGCTGGTGCGACCACCTGATCAATCTGTACCGTGTGGCGGTGCAGCGCATCCCGTTTATTTCGCTCACCATGAGCTCGGCCACCTATGTGTGGATCATGATCGCCGTGGTGGTCTACCTGCTGCGTCGTCATTCATGGCGTGCGCTGGCGATCTGGGTGCCGCTGTTGGGCGTACTCGCTGTGTGCCTGATTGGCCCGTGCAACGGCTCGACCTACATGCGCTACCTGTATCCGGTCATCGCCTGCATGCCCTTTGCCATCGGCGCCACCATCACCCGCAGCGACCTCCTCTGGTCCTAATTTGGTGCAAAGGGGGCAGGTTACTTTGCACCAAGGGGCTGTATCATCACGACGCCTTCATTTTGGGGTTTATCTCGCAGGCCAGTAGGTATATCATAACGACGTTTGTTTATATTGCCCGAGCATCTGCGCTGGGCTTTAGGTCGAAACCGATAGGAGACACGTATGTCCGGACACTCTAAGTGGGCCACAACCAAGCATCGTAAGGGCGCGCAGGACGCCAAGCGTTCCGCCCTGTTCTCCAAGCTGAGCCGTAACATCACCGTCGCGGCCCGTCTTGGCAACGACCCCAACCCGGACAACAACGCCTCCCTCGCCGCTGCCGTGGCCAAGGCCAAGGCTCAGTCCATGCCCAAGGACAAGATCAAGTCCGCTATCGACAAGGCCTTCGGTTCGGGTGCCGACGCCGCTGTCTACGAGAACATCGTGTACGAGGGCTATGGTCCCGCCGGTGTCGCCGTCTACGTCGACTGCCTGACCGATAACCGCAACCGCACTGCCGCCGATGTCCGTTCCGCCTTCTCCCACGCTGGTGGCAACCTGGGCACCTCCGGCTCCGTCGCCTTCCAGTTTGAGCGCAAGGGGCAGATTGTCGTCGCCAAGGAGATCCTGGACGAGAACGCCAAGAAGGAGACCATGATCGCCAACGGTGCTGCCGGTGACGAGGATGAGTTCATGATGGCAATCGCCGAGGCCGGTGGCGAGGACTACGAGGACGCCGGCGAGGAGTGGATTGTCTGGACCGCTGCTAACGACGTCATGGCTGTCTCCAAGGCACTCGAGGAGCAGGGCATCCAGGTCAAGGGCTCCGAGACCACCATGGTCCCGACCACCCCGACTGAGGTCTCCGGTACCGACGCCAAGAAGGTCCAGCGCCTCATCGATCGTCTCGAGGAGCTCGATGACGTCCAGGACGTCTACAGCACCATGGATATGACCGACGAGGTCATCGCTGCCCTCGAGGAGGAGTAGCGCCTGCGCGGGTTAAGCCGCGCATATCTGGGCATAATGAAACGAGCATGCAAGCCTCGTGGAATAGATGAGCCGGATCCGCGTGCGTACAGCACCGGACCCGGCTCTTTTATAATGATGCGAATCGTTTTGCATTCTGTGGACCGAAACCTGAAGGGAGCGCGCGTGCGCGTACTCAAACGAGCCCTAGCGATCGTGTATCTTGCCGCCGCCATCGTGGCGCTGGGCACGCTTGTCTGCCAGTTCTGGGGACCGTATACGTATCGCTTTATGCTGCTGTTGCGTGACACCATGCCTCGCGTCGTCGTTACGGTGTGTGCCGCCATCGTGGCACTTGGCGTGCTCATCGGTTTTTTCCGCCTGATGTTCGCGCGTCGCGAGCCGTCCTGCGTGCATCCGGCGGGGGAGCGCAATATCGAGGTCACGCTCGCAGCGCTTTCCTCGTGCGCCCGTGCCGCGGCGGAGTGCGATGATCGCGTGATGGTTGAGCATATCGAGGCGCGCGTTCAAGGCCCCGACGAGTCGCGCGTTCGTTTTAAGGTCGAGGCCATCGCCCTCGATGATAAGGACGTTGCAGCTCTTGCCACCTCGATGCAGCAGCGCATCGAGAAGGCCTGCGACACCATGCTCGGCACGCCGGGCACGACCGCGCGCGTCCGTTTTTTGCCGTCCAAGACTACCGTCCAGACCGTGGAGGTTTCCGGTGAGTGATACCAACCAAGACAAGACCGCCCGCACGCCGCGCCTGACGATCGACCAGAACGCTACGCCGGCAGGCGAGACCACCGACACCAAGCCCGAGGCCGGCGAGCAGCACGACAGCGCCGTCAACGACTTTGACGAGGCCATGGGTCTCATCAAAGGTACGGGCGCTGCTATCTGGAGCTACGCCGTGCGCCACCCCAACACTACGCTCGGCGCCGTGGCTGGCTTTATCCTCGCCGTGCTGGTACTTACGTTGGGCCTGTGGGACACGCTCGTCATCGCATTCTTTGTGCTGATTGGCGCCGTGATCGGCCAGATTCGCGACGGCGAGAACGGTATCGTCAACTTCTTCGGCCGTCTGTTTAGCGGCCGCTAATATGTATTCGACTGTCGCATCTGCGGCAGGCATAAGGAGGAACCATGGCTTTTAACACGAAGGTCGATGTGGCCGATACCGAGCTCGAGGCGAATGAGGCCGTCGCCGCCGAGGCGGAGGACGTAACGCTCGAGGACGAGGCGCTCGTCGAGGCCGAGTCCGATGCGGACGAGGATAACGAGGAGATGGATGAGGAGGCGGACGAGTCCGAGGACTCGCTGACCTATTCCAACGGCGTGATCGAGAAAATCGTCGCCATGGCCACCCGCGAGGTGCCGCACGTCCTGGGCATGAAGGGCAACCTCATGCACTTTGTGCAGGAGCAGTTTGGTGCCGAGAACCTGACCAAGGGCGTGACGGTTGAGGTCACCGATGACAACCGCGTGGTCGTCAACATCTCGGTCATCATCGAGTACGGCGCCTATGCGCCTGCGATCTTTGACGACGTTAAGGCGCGCGTCACCGAGCGTCTGGCCGCGATGACCGGCCTTGAGGTGGCGGGCGTCAACCTGCGCATCGAGGATGTCATCACCCCCGAGGAGTACGAGCACCGCGCCAGCCAGCACGAGTAACCTACCAAAAAGGGATGTTTATTTTGGCAGGTTTTACCTGCGAAAACGCTAAACGGTCGACCGCGCAAGCAAAAGTGCGGTCGACCGTTTTCTATATGCCCCCGATGCAGGCATACCGCTCGTCTAACTAAGGGTTGCAATCTTCGCGTTCCGCGTTACCCTAATGGGCGCATTGTTTCCAAATTGTTAACGAGGGGTTGCCGTAATGGCCGACGAACACGAGACCGAAAGCAAGGCATGGGCGATTGAAGCCGCTGCGGCAGAGGCGGCGTCGCGTGCCGCCGAGGAGATGCATCGTCCTCCGGTGGTGCCGATGGAGCGCGTTGTCGGTCGCGAGGATATCGAACGTGGCGAGCGCGCCGGCCGCAAGCGCAGCCAGGAGCCAGGCTTTCCGCGCTTTTTTGCCGAGCTCAATCTGGGCCTGATCCTCACGGCGTTCGCCATTGTGGCCTTTAAAACCCCCAATCACTTTGCCTTCGGCGGCACCTCGGGCGTGTCGGTCATTCTGTCCACGCTGTTCCCGACTCTGCCCGTCGGCGTCTTTATGTGGATTATCAACGCGGTCCTGGTCATCCTGGGTTTTATCTTTTTGGAGCGCAAGGCAATCCTTTGGAGCGTCTTTGCCTCGTTTGCGCTTTCGGCCTACGTCTCGCTGTTTGAGCTCTTCATTCCGTCGGATGTTTCGATGACGGGCGATATGTGGCTCGACCTGTGTTTTGCCGTCATCTTGCCGGCGCTGGGCAGTGCCATTGTCTTTGACATTGGCGCCTCGACGGGCGGCACCGACATCCTTGCCATGATTCTCAAACGCCGCACGACGCTCGAGATCGGCCGTGCCCTGTTGCTGGTCGATATCGGCATCGTGACCATCGCGGCTTTCCTGTATGGCCCGCGCGTCGGCCTGTACTGTGTGCTTGGTCTGTTTGCCAAGACGCTCGTCGTCGATAAGGCCATCGAGAGCATCCACCTGCGCAAGGTCTGTACGATTATTTGCGCCGAGCCCCTTAAAGTCGAGGAGTTTATCGTCAAGCATCTCAACCGCACGGCAACGATCAGCCGTGGCTACGGCGCTTTCTCGGGCAAGTGCGTCACGGTGATCATGAGCGTGCTGAGCCGTCGCGAGGCAGTGCAACTGCGCCGCTATGCCCGCGAGATTGACCCTGGCGCCTTCATCACCATCGTCGATAGCTCCGAAATCGTCGGCAAGGGCTTCCGCGGCACGAACTAGCCCGGGCGTACCCTTCGAATCATTGAATAAAGCCGCCTACGTTGCAAATCGGTCATCTTGGGGTATTTGTCCTCACATTGGGCGATAATGATGCCAAAGACACCGTTTGCGATCCAGGTGATTCGCTCTAGATACGAAGGGATGATTTCGATGTTCTGTTCGCAGTGTGGCGCCCCCATGGGCGCTAACGACAAGTTCTGCGGCGTGTGCGGTGCCCCTAATACCGAGGTCAAGGCCGCCGGCCCCGCTCCGCAAGCTCAACCTCAGCCGCAGGGTCAGCCGTTTGCCCAACCGCAGCCGCAGCCGTTCGTTGCGCCCCAGCCGGCTATGAACGTGCCCAAGGGCTGCATGGCTCAGGCCTTCAACGACATGCTCAAGGTTCCCGGTGCCTTGGTTCGCGTATGCCAGATCGCCTTTTTGCCGGCGCTGATCTGTGTTGTCTCGGTGCTGGTGCTGTTTATCCCCGTTATCGGTGGCATCGCGGCGGCCATTGGCTTTTTGCTCGCGTACGTGGCAAGCGTGTGCGGCGCGGGCTTTGCTATCGAGTGGGGTCGTGACCTGTCGCTCAAGGATGATAACGGCATGGAGCGTCCGCTGCTGCGCTCGACCTCGTTTGGCCTGGGTATCTTCTCGTCCGTCATTACCGGTGTGCTCGAGTTCGTTGCCATTATCCCAGTGATCGGCGTGATCTTCTCGGCTATCGAGAGCGTCGTGATCGGTGCCGTCGGCTCGTACTATTACTCCGGTTCGAGCGGTCTCGAGGCCGCACTCTTCGGCTCGATGGGCCTGCTCGTCTTTGCCATGATCGTGTCGGTGGTACTGGGCATCTTCTTTAAGATGTTTGGTGATGCTGCCGTGATGCACTTTGCCGTCGTCGGGCGCGTGGAGAGCGCGTTCTCGCTTGAGAAGGTTTGGAAGTCCTATAAGGCCAACCTGGGCAAGTTGTTCTGCGCATCGATTCTCCCCGAGTTTTTGACGGGCATCGTGTCGCACATCATCACGTGGATCTTCACCGCCATCTTCGGCGCCATTGCTACGTTTGGTATGTATAGCTATTACTATCGCCCCACGGGTCTTGAGGCAATCATCGAGGGCGGCGGCATCACGCTCATTCTGTTCTTGATGATCATTGCCTTTGTCACGGTGTTCCTGACTGTGTTTGGCAAGATGCTCAAGTATCGCGCCGTTGGCTATTGGGCGGCACGTCATGCCAGCGAGTGGGCCGATGAGGATGCCGACGATGTCCTGACGTTTGTGCTCCCGGGTGAGAAGAAGCCTGCTCCTGCGGGGTTCAATCCCACGGCCGCCACTGGTGCTGCCCCTGCGCCTGCCCCGGCACCTGCGCCTGCCCCTGCTCCGGCACCCGCGCCCGCGCCAGCACCTGCCCCTGCTCCGGCACCCGCGCCCGCACCTGCCCCGGCACCTGCCCCGGCGCCCGAGGCGACGCCTGCGGAGCCCGATTGGGATGCCCTTGCCACGCCGGCGGATGAGCCGGGCGATAATCCTGCTGCCGAAAACAATCAAACCGAATAGTCGGTCGAGGCGCCCTGGGCAACTGAGCCCGGGGTGCCTTTTTCTACTGCGAAAGCAAGAAAATGCCTGGGAAAACGGTTGCAGTAAAATTTCTCGGAAATTGGCCAATGTTGCGCAACAACGTCGCGGCTATTGTTGAGAACATAGACGTGTAAGGTTTGAAGGCGTGCAACGCCTTAGGAAAAGGAGAGGCTTATGTTCTGTCCCACTTGTGGTTCTCCCATTTCGGATGATGCCAAATTCTGCCCTGTCTGCGGTTCTGCCGTCGGTGCCGCTTCCGCTGCTCCTGCTCCGCAGCCCGCGCCGCAGCCTGCACCTCAGCCCCAGCCTGCTCCGCAGCCCACGCAGATTCAGCCCACTCCGGTTCAGGCAGTTCAGCCTCAGCCTCAGCCGCAGTACACCGGCCAGCAGCAGTACACCGGTCAGCAGCAGTATGCTCAGCAGCCTGCACCCGCCCCGATGGGCTATGCTCCGATTAAGACCGACCGTGGCGTGATCGGCTGGCTCCTGCTTTCCATCGTGACCTGCGGCATCTATCCGTATTACTTCCTCTATTGCCTCGCGCGCGACATCAATGTCATGTGCCAGGACGACGGCGATTCCACACCGGGTCTGGCTGCATTCATCCTGCTGTCGTTCGTGACCTGCGGCTTCTACGCACTCTACTGGTACTACAAGATCGGCAACCGCCTGCAGGCTAATGCTCCTCGCTATGGCCTGATGTTCCAGGAGAACGGTACCACCGTTCTTATGTGGCAGATCGTCGGCGCGCTGCTGTGCGGCCTTGGCCCCATCTTTGCCATGAACATCATCATCAAGAATACCAATGCCATGGCAACGGCTTATAACGTCCGTCTTGGCGCTCGTGCCTAACGATAAGAGCGGCGTGAACAGCTCCCAGGGACATAAGGGCGCGGCGGAACTCATTCGCCGCGCCCTTTCTTGCATCGGCGCGCTCTTTGTCGCCTGGCTCGCACTCTACCTGCTCGATATCGGCTGCGTGTTTCGCCTGATGACGGGCATTCCCTGTCCGGGATGTGGCATGACGAGGGCCTGGCTGGCAGCACTGCGCCTCGATTTTGCGGCGGCCTTTGCCTACCATCCGCTGTTTTGGGTGGTGCCGATTGCGTTTGTGCTCGCGTTCGTGCGCGAGGAGGTGACGTCGAGCAAGCTAAAGCGCGGCATCGACATTGCGGTTATTGTTCTGTGCGTGCTGGTCGTTGCCGTATGGATCGTGCGCCTTATCAACCCGGCAGACGCGGGCCTGCTCTTTGGTGGCCACGCTCCCGCCGGAGTTCCCACCGATATCATCCACCTCGAAACCCCACGCTGGCTCACCATCCTTCGCTCTTACCTGTCGTGACGGAGGACGCGTTAGAAAAACGGTCGACACATAAGCGGGGGCGAACGTTGAGATAACGTTCGCCCTCGCTTTGCTCTAGCCAGGTTGTTATGGGTGGGCGTGACGGCTACTCGCCATGCTTCTCCTCGTGGCGAGCGGCAGCCCGCGCATCGTGGATGCCCTTGATTGCGGCATGGCGGGCGGTACGGGCATCGTGCATGGCGTCGCGGGCCTCGGCGGCCGTTGCCTTGGCAGAGCGCAGCTTGGCTGCCAGGTCGGGATTGGTCTCGGCAACCGCGGCGATCGTGGGGCCGTCGAGCTCTTCTTGCGTGGGCTCGGCCAAAAAGTCGATGGCATACTGAGCGGCTACCATGGAGCCCTTGGCGAGCACGCTCTCGTCGATCTTATAGAAGCAGGAGTGCTGGGCATAGGTGGCCCCGATCTGGGGATTGCGCGCGCCGACAAAGGCGAGCACACCTGGCACGCGACGCAGGTACTCCGAGAAGTCCTCGCCCGAAAGCGTGCCGCGGTAATGGCCCTCGCCTGCGGGGCCTAGGCACTTGAGCACAGCTTGGCGGCAGCGCTCGCTCGAGGCGGCATCGTTTTCGACCTTGTAGTTGGCGATGGTGTAGTCGGTGAGTTCGGCCTCGGCGCCTAGCGCTGCTGCGGTGTGCTCCACGATGCGGCGCATAAGCTCGGGCATCTCCTCATGCGTTTTGTCGCCATAGGTGCGCACCGTGCCGGCGAGGTACGCCGTGCCGGCGATAACGTTGCGCGCGGTGCCGCCGTGCAGCTCGCCGACGGTGATGACGGCGGGTTCGTAGGGGCTAATCTCGCGCGAGACGATGGTCTGCAGGGCGTTGACGATCTCTGCCGCAACCATAACGGCGTCGTGGCCGCGCTGGGGCATGGCGCCATGGCACGAGGTGCCGCGGACGTCGATGCGGAACCAGTCGGTGTTTGCCATGCGTGGGCCGGGCTCGCAGCTTACGGTACCGGCGTCGACCTCGCTCCAGATGTGCGCGGCGTAGGCGCCATCGACGCCGTCGAGCACGCCCGTGCCAATCATGAGTTTGGCGCCCTGGCCGTTTTCCTCGCTGGGCTGGAATACGATGCGAATCTCGCCGTGGATGTCATCGGTCATGTGGCGCAGAATCTGCAACGTGCCGAGCATCATGGCGATATGGCAGTCGTGACCGCAGGCGTGCATGCAGCCCTCATTGACGCTGGCGAACTCCTCGCCGGTCTGCTCAGTGACGGGCAGGGCGTCGATATCGGCGCGCAGCAGGATGCGGCGGCGCGGCGTGCCGTCCTCGCGGTAGGCATCCGGCGCGGTGCCGCGAAGCGTCGCCACCAGGCCCGTCTTGAGCGGACGCTCGTAGGGGATATTCATGGCGTCGAGCTGGTTGGCGATGTCGGAAGTCGTGCGCTCCTCGGCAAGGCTCAACTCCGGGTGCTTATGGAAGTGCCGGCGCTGCTTGATGATGTAGGGTTCAAACTCGGCGGCGATATCCTGGATGGCCGCGGTGACGTCGTCTGCCGCGCGAACCTCGGTTGCCGCCATAATTTGCTGTGCCTTGGTCTTCGTCATGGTCGATTTGCTCCTTGCTGGGTTGATCGCAAAATCGTACAGGCTTTCTCCAGTATGCCACCTGCCGCTAGGGCTGGTAAAGTTGCCGTTTGCCGCTTGGGGTTTTGTTACAAGGGCGGGGGAGTACACTCGGGGGTGTTGAATTACCTGCCAGAGATGGGGATGCCCATGCGACATATCGATCGGATTATTCGCTCCAAGAACGTCTTTACCGCGCAAGACGGCATCGATACCGCCCGCGAGTTGGCGATCGCCATCGCGGGCGATCGCATCGTCGCTGTCGGCGCGCCCGATGACGTGATTGCCGCCGCACCTGCCGCCACGCCGGTGGTCGATTACGGCGAGCAGTTTGTCTGCCCCGGTTTCCATGACGCTCATCTGCACTTCTTCCATACCTCGGTCGGTTCCTCGCCGTATATGCTCATGGATATGGGCACGTCCGAGGCGGCACTGGTGCAGCATGCGCTCGAGTTTTCCCAGGGCCTGCCCGACGACGCCTGGGTCGTGACCCAGGGCTGGCGCGATTACCGCTGGGATCCGCCCGAGCATCCTACCAAGGCCTCCCTCGACGCCGCCTTCCCCGGTCGCCCCTGTGTTATGTATTCGGGCGATGGGCATACGCTGTGGCTCAACAGCCGCGCACTCGAAGCCCTCGGCGTGACGCGTGACAGCGAGCCTCCGGCGGGTGGCAGTTACGACAAAGACTCAAACGGTGAGCTTACGGGTATTGCCCACGAGGCAGCTGCTATGCAGCTGCTGCCGCGCTGCCTGGAATGGCTGGGCGAGGACCGCATCGCGAGCGCTTACGGCGACCAGATGAAGCGTATGGCCGAGCAAGGCATCACCTCAATCTGCGATATGTCGCTCATGCCCATGCCGGGCTGCGACTTTATTCGCGACGATGTTTACGACAAGCTGCAGGCCGCCGGCAAGCTGGGCATCCGCGCCCATCTGTTTCCCACGCTGCTGGATGACCAATCGCGCTTGGAGGAACTCCAGACCCGCTACGCAAACAACGCGCTGCTCTCGGCGCCAGGATTTAAACAGTTCTTCGACGGCGTGTCGAGCGAGCATACCGCATACCTCACTGAGCCCTATACCAACCCGCGCTTCCCGGGTGACCAGGGGCGCCTGACGGTTCCTGTCGAGCGCATGCGCAAGTTGGTTCTGGCGGCAGCCGAGCGCGGCCACACCGTGCGCATCCACGTTATCGGCGACGGTGCCATCCATGCCGCACTCGATATCTTTGAGGAGGCGGCAGAGCTCTACGGTCTGCCGCCGCACGGTCATAATACGCTTGAGCATTTGGAGAATCTGCTGCCTCAGGACATCGATCGTCTGCGCAAGCTCAACGTCATTGCCTCGAGCCAGCCTTGCCACATCACGCTCGACCCGGGTGGCCCGGAGCGCGACCTGGGTCTGGAACGCAGCCGCATCATGTGGCCGTTTGCGACCTATAAGCAGCGCGGCATCCGCCAAGCTTTCGGTACCGATAGCCCCATCACAGCCGTTACCAGCATGAACGTGCTCTACACGGCCATCACGCGCCAAGACCCCCGCAGTCACTGGCCCGAGGGCGGCTGGCTCCCCAGCGAGCGTATCGACGCGGCAACTGCCCTGCGCAACTACACGCTTGGTAGCGCGTACGCAGCGGGCGACGAGCAAAACCTCGGCAGCCTAGAGCCCGGCAAATACGCCGACCTGGTAGTCCTGGACCAAAACCCGCTCACCATCGACCCCCAAGAGCTCCAGGCCACAAAAGTTCAGGCCACCTACCTGGCAGGCAACTTGATTTACGAGCGCTAATATTCATGTCGTACCGTTAAACGCGGCTCGCGCAGCCTATTTTGGGATGGCGCTCGAGCCGCGTTTGCGTTTTGGTGGGGATCCGCCATGAGCGTCCCTGCTCTGTTGGATTTGGGTGCGGGGCGGAGGTGCTGCTGCCCCGCGCTCAATTTGGACACCAGCAATGCTATCTCTTGGTGTTTTGCATACTTCCCATTACAGATTGAATAAAAAGGCTGGGATGTCCTTCCTGATCCTGATGTACCCCCGCCCGTGCCGTGCAAAAAACGGAGTATTCAGCACCGCGAGCTCTGCCGGTGCCGCTGCAGTCGGGTAGCATTGCGGAGATCGACGTCATTTTGGGGTCCGACGTGGCGCGAGGCATGCTTGTTTGTCTCGACGAGGCCTGTCTGCCGACCCAAATCGCCGGTCGAAGGCTACCGTGGGACTAATTAGATGCGCCCGGTGCGTATGCATTTGTCCCGGCCTGCTGAAAACTCCCAAAAATGCACGGTGCTCCCCAGGGGACCCGTGCTCGCGACGAAAACCATGCCCATGTCGCTATCCGCATCGCCTTTTTGCTGCACTGACTTTTCTGAATGCCGGGCTCGAATTAGTTAACCTGCCTCCCGTGTGGCTC
>OFOU01001438.1_pt1 | contig 14238 bp, 13 predicted proteins | sample 1542061 | NCBI WGS metagenome assembly OFOU01 (sample SAMN04209239, study PRJEB22552) | human gut metagenome | biome: gut; material: feces | host: Homo sapiens | place: USA: Oklahoma
TTGCCACTCCACCATCGACCCACGCCACCTACGCCATCATGGCCATGAAAAGTGGAAAGGCCGTATATGTTGAAAAACCCATGGCTTCAAACTACGAAGACTGCTGCCGCATCAACCGCATTGCCGAGAAACACGGTACCCCCTGCTTCGTAGCCTACTATCGCCGATACCTACCCTACTTTCAGAAAGTACGCGAACTCGTTGAAAGCGGAGCCGTTGGCAATGTCGTAAACGTACAAATTCGTTTTGCCGTGCCCCCTCGCGACCTCGACTACAACCAAAAAAATCTGCCTTGGCGCGTACAGCCCGACATTGCCGGAGGCGGTTACTTTTACGATTTAGCTCCCCATCAAATCGACCTGCTCGAAGAAATGTTCGGCCCCATACTCGAAGCCGAAGGCATCACCGCCAACCGCGGCGGACTGTATCAAACCGAAGACTCCGTCAGCGCCTGCTTTAAGTTTGCCAACGGCCTGCCCGGTTCCGGTTCCTGGTGCTTCGTTGCCCACGAATCGGCCAAAGAAGACTGTATCGACATTGTTGGTGACCGCGGTTCGTTGTCATTTTCCGTCTTCACATACCAACCCATTGTGTTGCAAAACGAAAATGGCCGTCAGGAATTTGTCATACCCAATCCTCCCTGCGTGCAGTTGCCCCTTATCAAACTCATTGTGGAACATCTGCAGAACAAAGCCATTTGCAAGTGCGACTGCGTGAGTGCCACTTCGGTAAACTGGGTAGTCGACCGCATCCTTGGCAAACTGTAGTTGACCTGCACCCACCGTTCTATGATTAGAAAGCAGCATCGCTGCATTCAATACTTCTCTATACTCCTATACCATTGACTCACCACATCACACCCATCCTCAGAGCCTGCCTGCTGCTCAGCATACTCTGCATAACCAAGGCATCACATGCACAAAACCTTTGCGACACGTTGACCTTGCGAACCGACAGTCTGAAGATTCGCACCGTCAACGAGGCAATGGGTGTGGACAAATCCGACAGCCTTTCCCGTCCACTGCTATTAAACAGCCCCACCGCCTCATCACCCTCGCGCGTAAAACGCATGGCCCATCAGGTAAAACGCACAGGCAATATCTTTTACCGTTTTATCAAGAACTTCGACGACTACGACACCACCTATATATCGCCCAACTACTACAACTTTACGGCGATGTTGCAAAACACAAGTTACTATCAGATTCACCGTCTCTCGGCCAGCAATGCCGAAGGCCACAGCCAGTCGTTGTCGATGAAGCCCGCCCCCTCGTTTAAGATAGGCCCCTACTTCGGTTGGCGATGGATATTTTTAGGCTACACTTTCGATGTGAGCCACCCCCGTTCGTTAGGCAAATCGTCCGAACTTTCGCTAAGCCTTTACAGCTCCATGCTCGGCTGCGATTTTGTTTACGTACGCAACACCGGCGACTACCGCCTTCGCAAAGCCAAAGGATTTGAAGGAGTCGACCCCATGTCGGTAAAAGACAAACCCTTTACCGGCATGAATGCCAAAACCCTATCGTTCAGCGGCTACTATGTGTTCAACCACCGACACTTTTCGTACCCCGCGGCCTACAACCAAAGCACCGTGCAGCGCAAAAGTTGCGGTTCGGCCATGCTGGGCGCAGGTTTCAGCAAACAAGCCATACAATTCGACTACACCAAACTCCCACCCGAACTGGTTGGCACCCCCGAAAAGCCCAACCTCATTGATGAATTCAAGTTCTCGTCTGTCGACTACAATTATTACTATCTCAGTGGCGGCTACGCCTACAACTGGGTGTTTGCCTACAACTGGCTGCTCGGTGCCTCCGTCATGCCATCAGTTGGCATACGCAAAGCCAAAGGCGACAAACTGCAAGGCAATGAAATTTTCTTAGATCTGAAAAACTTCAGTTTCGACTGCACCTCGCGTTTCGGCATTGTATGGAACAACACGCATTGGTTTGCCGGAGCCTCCTGGATTAGCCACCTTTACATGTATCGCAAAAAGCGGCTTTCGGTTACAAACTCCGTCAATTATGTAAACATCTACGCCGGATTCTTTTTCAACCGCAAAAAGCAATACCACAAATAAGGAGAAACACTCCTAAAACAGCCCCAAGCAATAAAAAACCTATCGCTTATGACAAAGTATTTCTACCCCCTTCTTGCCCTCCTCATCATGTGGATGCAAGCCCCTCTTCAGGCCCATGCCGGAGATTTCACCCCTGGCGAAACATTCGGCGATACCCTGTACAACCAAACCCACGTCGATCTCAACGCACTGAAAGACGAAATAGTAAGGCTGCAATTATCTGCCCAAGATTTTCCCTCGGTCTACGACCAAGCTGAAACCTTCATTCAGCAAGCCATTCAAGCGATGACGGAAGAAGACAGCCAGGTAGCCCGATACACCGAGCGATGCAAACAAGAGCTCAATGCCTTATACGAAGAAGGCCTGGGCTACAGTGCTGCTTACGACAAAAAGTATGAAGAACTCATGCAGAACCCCATTGCCAATGCCCAAGCCCTGTTACAACTCTACGAGAATTACCAAAAACAACTGGATGAACTCGACAAGAAGAGAGAGGCTTCCATCAACACCTACAGCAACAATGTAGCAGGCTGCGCCCAACGGCTCAAAGGCACGTTGCAGACGCTGCAAAACGGCAAAACACAGATTGAACAGCTCATTGAAGAATGCAGGAAACTGCAGGAACTTTACTATAACTGCGAAACCGAATGGCAGAAACTCAGTGCCGACATCCAGCAATCGGAAGCAGGCGCAGCCTTGCAGCAATGCATGAACAATGCCCTCAACGGTTTAAGCTCCTCCACCCTCAACACCTTCGACTGCATGAAACTCTATCGCCTGCTGAAGGAAGCCCTCGAATCGCTCAAGGATTACGTCACCGGTGTCAGCGAAGCAGCCGTTCAGCGCAATCCGTACGTCACCGTCCACTCGCTCGACGGGCAACTCCTCTTCACACGCATCACCCGCAGCGAAGCCGCCCGTAAGTTGCCGCAAGGCATCTATCTGCTGAACAAGCGCAAGGTGTATCTGCCCTAAGTGCAGCTGCTTGTCCATCGGGTGCAGCAGTAGCTACAGCATACTGAACATTCAAAATTGCCCATAGCCCAACTTTCCTTCACGGAGGAAGTTGGGCTATTTTTCGTATCAATCCGAATAACTTAATTTTTATTTAGTAACTTTGCAGTATCTTTTGAACTTTGACTTTCTTATGCAACACTTACTTAAAACAAGCATGGTAGCCCTTTTGGCCTTAGCCTCGCAAACTGCTATGGCCGACAATGAGGGCAACGCACCGCACGAAACGGAACGCGAAACGCAAGGCATCACTTTCGAAAGCAAAAACACCGATTCGAAATTGCTGCAAACCATGAAGCCCACCATCAACTTTGGCGGCTACATCATTGCCAAATATTCCATCAGCGACCGCAGCGGTCAGGCCACCAACGGAGGTTTCGACCTTCGCTTTGTGCGTTTGTATGCCGATGGCCATGTGTTCAACGATTTTTACTACAAGTTCCAACTCGAAGTAAACGGTGCACCGGGTGTCGACAAAGGTCCGCGCGTAGTTGACGCCTTCATGGAATGGCAAAAGTTCGACTTTTTCCGCGTCAAACTCGGACAATTCAAGCGTCCCTTCGGTTTTGAAAATCCTTACAGCCCCTTAAAGGTGGGCTACGGCTGCTATTCGCAAGCCACCATGAAAATAGCCTCCATCGGCGATCGAAACGGCGAACACAAAAGTTCGGGCCGCGACTTGGGTGTGCAAATTCAAGGCGACCTGCTCCCGGGTGCCGACGGACACAAGTGGATTCACTACCAATTAGGCTTCTTCAACGGACAGGGTATCAACCATGCCGACAAAGACCACCACAAAGACCTCATTGGCGGACTCTGGATTTCGCCTATCAAGGACCTCGCTATCGGCGGTTTCGGTTGGAACGGCAAATACACCAACGAAAAATACGATGCTACCAACCCCAACCACCTGAAAAGCGTGAAACGCGTAAGATGGGGCGTGGGCATGAAGTATGAAAGCGACTGGACCGTACGTGGCGAATACATGAGTTCGGTTGGCGGAGTGGTCACCAATGCCGCAGCTCCCGACCGTTCGGATGCCTGGTATGCCACCATCGGGGTGCCTGTAATCAAGAACCTCAAAATTTACGGTCGCTACGACTGCTACCGCGACGCCAAAACGTGGAGTTCGCTCCGAACCGACTATGGCATTTCGGGAAACTACCACTTAGGTAAAAACCTGATTTTCCAGCTTAACTACACCTTTACCGACGACCGCACAGCCCGACGCGCCGCCACGCGCACCGACTCGCGCTACAACACCTTCGACGTGCAGGTAACTGCCAAGTTCTAAGCAATCACCGACATTTTGTGCGTGGTTCCAATGCTCGCTCCGGCAGCTACAGCTACCATTTGGCTGAAGCAGCTGAAGCCGCCAATCTCCCCAAATGCCACAAACAAGCCTTAACACATCCAGCTAAGAAATCACCTTGAAGTTCGCTTCTACGCATTGAACTCCGACGCGATTTCTTAGCTGTTTTTCCTCATTATTACACTAATATTCGGTAATTATGTATTTTCAACCCTTTTTATCGTTTTAGTTTGGCACGAAACATCTAACTTCGCAGCATAAAAGAGCAAACAGCACTCCATTTTTATAACGGCAAGGCACACAGCATAGCCAATCTGCATGATTATGGCATGGGGTGTTCCACCTACACTTTTTGTCCTAAGCGTATGACCTTTCTCATTTCTACCTCACATCTGAAGCGAGCCTCGGTATGTATAATCTTCGGTTTTGTTTTTACGCAACTCTTTGCACAGCAAACCGACGGTGCCAATCTCACTGCCTCCCTGCCAACCACAGCCGACAGCCTGATACAATCGCCGGCAACTCCCGACAGCCTGCCCAAGAAACGAGGATTGATTAAAAAAGTAATCGACTACTTTCGCGACTCCAACAAGCCTAAACCACAGAATAAGGTAGACTTTGGCGTACTGCCCGGCCCTCACTACTCGTCGACCACCGGACTCGGCCTCGGCATTATCGGCACAGCCACCTACACCACCGATGCTGCCGACAGCACATTGGCACGCTCGAACGCCTCGGTCTACACCGACATGACCACCGGTGGCTACTTCATGGTGGGGCTACGCGGCACGCACCTTTTTCCAAAAGAAAAATACCGCTTCGACTACAAACTTAAACTCTCCACTTTCAGCACCCAGTTCTGGGGCATTGGCTTTACGAATGGCGAGAACGACAGCAACGAAACCGACTATCGCCTGAACAACATCAATGCCATGGGACGCTTTATGTTCAAACTGGCACACAACACCTACCTCGGTCCGTTCGTCAACTACCGCTTTTTCCAAGCTCGCAGCATCGACCCGGCCTTTGAGCATCTGTGGAACGGACAAAAGCGCAAACTCAACATTTACACCGCAGGTATTTCATTCACCTACGACTCGCGCGACTTTATGCTCAATGCCAAAAAGGGCGTGTTCCTGCAACTCGACCAAACCTTCTCGCCGCGATTCCTGGGTAATAAAAACTATGGTTTCTCAACCACCGAAGTCACCTTTGCCACCTACGGCAAATTGTGGAAGGGAGCTGTATTGGCCGGCGAACTTCACGGGCAGTTCAACTACGGACACACACCTTGGGCCGTGATGAGTGCTGTGGGTTCGAACGACCGCATGCGCGGCTACTACGAAGGACGCTACCGCGACCAAAACCTCATTGAGGGGCAAATTGAGCTGCGCCAGCACATCAAGGGCCGCAACGGCATTGTCCTTTGGGTGGGCATGGCCAATGCATTCGACAACTTCAACAACATGGCCTGGCGCAAAAACCTTTACAATGCCGGCTTTGGCTACCGCTGGGAATTCAAAAAAGGCATCAACGTGCGCATCGACTACGGACTCACCCCCGACGGTGGCGGCTTTATTTTCAACATCAACGAAGCCTTCTGACACTGCACCGACGCATCAAACCGAAACTACAACCAACCTACAAAAAACATCATAGACAAACAATGAAAATCAAGCAATTCATCTTAGGAGCCCTGCTGCTTTTCGGAGCAGGACAAACCCAAGCACTCCCCTATGCTCCTGATTTGGTGCAAGAAGAGGATACCGACGGCAAAATGCAATTCATCCAAAAGGGTAACTTTGAATCATGGACCTCGCAAACCATTAAGGAGAGCCGACTGCTGGGTGGAAAAACAATCAACCTCATGCACATTGGTGCACCGTGGGGTTCGTCGAACGTGTGGGCCAAGGTGTCGGGCGTTACGAAAACCAACGTCAGCGTCTACAAAGACTCGCACCCTGGTCACGGCAACTGCGTAAAACTCTATACGCACATTGTCGAAGCTAAAGTGCTTGGCATCATCAATATCAAAGTGCTTGCTGCCGGCTCCATCTTTTTGGGCAACACCATTCAGCCCATCACCGACACCAAGAACCCAATGGCCAAACTCAATGCCGGCGTAAAGTTCAGCGGACGCCCCAAAGCCCTGGTGTTCGACTACAAGACACACATTGTACCTGGCAACCGTATCCGCCAAAACGGCATAACCAAGGGTAAAACCGTGCCCGGACAGGACATGGCCGACTGCATCCTTTACCTGCAAAAGCGTTGGGAAGATGCACAAGGAAACATCTATGCCAAGCGCGTAGGTACCATGGTTCACCGCTTCAACAAGAGTTGCGATTGGAAACACAATGCCACGTTCAACATTGAATATGGCGACATCACGCACAAGAGTTTCTACTCCTCGGCTTGGGCACTCACCTCGGGCGAAGCGACGAAGTATGCCAAAAACTCGAAAGGCAAAATGGTTCCCGTCAAGGAAGTAGGTTGGGCTTCGGCTGGCGAAATCCCTACTCACATGATACTCCAGTTCGATTCGAGCCACGGCGGTGCCTACATCGGTACGGTGGGCAACACGCTGTGGGTAGACAACGTACGTTTGGCTTACTAAACAAACACTTACATTCCCCATTTACCTTCATTCTGCAGGAAGCAATGACGCGATAAAGCATCATTGCTTCCTGTTTTTTTGGCTATATACCATTCTGAATCAATGCAAGCAAATAGACTATAGCCTCCCGTTGTAAGAAATATTCCTCCTCGATAAAATGTTAAATCAGCAAATCGAAAAAGGCAAAATAATGCTAACACAGCATCTGTTATTCTGCACCCTTATTCGCCTATTTGAGCTGCCAGTCGGGAGGTATAAAAAATTTATTCCGCGATTATCGAAATTAGTTCCGAGCTTGTTGAAATTAGTTCCGCGCTTGTTGAAATTAGTTCCGAGCTAGTTTGAATTAGTTCCGAGCTAGTTTCAAGAATCTCGGAATTACTGATAATCAGCGTGTTCAGAAAAACACCAAAGTAGGTTCCGCACACGCTAATCCCGCCTTAAAATAATGATTAAGGCAATCTTTTCATCTTTGCGTTTATTTACTTATTTGTTAAATCCTCCCTGCGCGCAATAAGCGGCGAAATGCTTCCCAATCCAAAGAGATTGAAGATTATACGATGAGGAATAGACGGAAGCAAAAAGTTGTCTGCTTCAGTAGTTAATTTGTCCGCTTCGGTAGTTTTGCTATTGCATGAAATAAACCTCATCTGTACTTTTGCACCGAATTAAAACAAAAAAAAATGAACATTCCTTCACAACAAACAATCTCTACAACGCTTATTGCAAGCGCAGCATGGAGTCTTACTTCATGCACAAACAATGCCGATGCCTTCACAAAAGGAGTTCACACTGGTTATTTAGCTAAGCGGACTGCTTCACCTCTATTTCAAAATCTGAAATCTGCCAACGTAGGTTTGCCAAAAATTTCGGGTGATACAAAGTATGAGTTAGGAATAAGTATTGGAGAAATCAAGACGGGGACTGAGTCGAACTTGGGAACAAACAAAGAAAGTTCCACAACTACGCATGAAACGATAGAATTATCAACAAAAATCAGTAGTAAAGACGATAGTTTGGGCATGGCCAAAATATACTTCTATGACCCACTCATAATGGAAAAGCGCAATGGAAATTATGTGGTAAAAACCTATAACACCGGATACGTCAACTTTGGTTTAACTGCAAAATAAAATTCAATCATGAAGAGATATTTTATTACTTTATGCTGCTTGATTGCTTCCTTGATTTTTCAAGGGTGTGACAAAGAAATTCCCTTTGAAGAAATCCAGAATACAGTATTCTATGAGATAACTTCACAATCACCAAATACCATCCTTCATATAGACGCTACAGGACTTGAAGAACCCATATACATCAGATCTAAATTTTCGAACAGATGTAGGACTAAGAATCTTTTTGCTTTTCTTGAAGTTTCATGTAGCGACCCTTATGAACTCATTACAGCAAAACTGTATGTAAATGGAAAATTAGTGCGTGCCTGTAGGGCAAACAAATCAATTAGATTTAGCTATCGACTAAAAGGGGATTAAATATTCTCAGAAAAAAGTTCAAGATTGTGTCGTGATGATTTTACGACACAACTTTTTTATGAAGTCGTCTGAACTTTTATGAAATTCAAGATTTGCCTTAATTTTTGAGGCGTCTTTGGGCCTTGTAGAAGGAGTGTAGCGAGCTACACGACTGATGAAAGGTCAAAAAACGTCCAAAAAGAAACGTGAAGATTGAATTTAGAAGAGATAAATCTCCAAATCAAATCTTCGTCAGAATAGTTTAGACGACTTCTATGTGCTACAACGAACCTCGCAAATAATCAATGAAAGCATCGTATGACAAAGACGAGTAGAGAAAATATCGGATGTATTGAATTGATTGTGAAAAATAGCGTACTTTTGTATTCCCAATAAATAACTGCCTCATGATGAATAACTTTAAACGCTGGTTGCTTATTTTTTCAGCATCGTTCACCTTATACGAGGTTCTTTGGTTCGTAATCGAACTACAATTCACCACGTTCAGCATCAATTGGGCTGAAACGGGATGGGATGCCTTCATGTGCATGATTTTTACCAGCGTAGTGTTTGGAATAAACAGTTTTTTTGCAAAATTCAGAAACGGACGTTACGCACAAACAGTTTGGGAAGTAGCCGGACTATTGTTGAGTAACATCCTGATGATTTTTGCAGTTGACAACTTACTTTACATACAAGATACGAACGACGATAAATTGTGGAGCATCATTGACATTTACATCATCTGCCTTATTTGCTCAATGTTTTCGATTCTGAATTTTCAAAAAGTGTATCACAAAAAATTGATTGCAGTAAAAGAAGAACAGTTGAAATTACGATTGAATCTGCTGCAACAACAGCTAAGTCCACATTTCATGTTCAACAGCCTGTCGGTGCTGCAAGGACTCATTACCATTGATTCAGAAAAAGCCGAAAAATATGTTGACACGCTGAGCGACCTGATGAGATATATCACCCAAAATGTAGGTAAAGACAAAACCACACTGATGGAAGCTATCAACTACATTGAAACCTATGCCGAAATGCTTGACACACGCTTTACCGGCCATTTTCATTTTGAAATTGACAAACAAAATATGCCAAACACTGCTCACATTATCCCCGTCAGCCTGCAAATTGCCGTAGAAAATGCCATTCGACATAACCGTCATTCAAACCACCACCCCCTGACTATCAGCATCACGAGCGATGGCAAGACACTAAATGTGTGCAATACAAAATGCCTCATCAACGTACCGGACAAATTGGGAGTAGGACTGAAAAACCTGCATGAACGTTACATACTGCTTACGGGTAAAGGCATTGAATTTAACGAAACCATGGATTGCTTTACCGTAAAAATTCCACTAATCTATGAGAGTTTTAATCATTGAGGACGAAACTTACAACTTCGAGAGTCTGAAACGCAAATTGCTCAGACTCTACCCTTTGGCAGATATTGAAGGTCCTATCACAAATCTGGTGGATTTGGAACAAATGTTGCACTATGAGCAACGTTTTGACGTGATTTACTGCGACATACGGCTTGAGGACGGATTGTGCTTCACGGTGCTTAACGCCAACGAAATCGAGGTACCGATTATTTTTACCACAGCTTACAGCGAATTTGCCCTAGAGGCATTCGATGCTAACGGCATTGCCTACTTACTGAAACCCATCAAAGACGATGCGTTGAAAAAAGCAACAGAAAAGGCACTGGCTATGGGGAGTGATTCGCAGCGCTTGGCCAATATGCTGGAAAGCATTGGCTTGGGCGAAAAGCAAAAAGTGCTGCATTACCTGAAAGCCAATGCGTATGATGGCACTTACATTGTTGACACTGCCGAAGTAAACTATTTTATAGCAACAGACAAAAGAGCCGAAGCCTGCACAACAGACGGACTAAAACATCGGGTTAACTATACATTGGAACAGTTGATGCAAAGGCTTGACCCCATACAGTTCTTCAGAGCTAACCGTCAATTCATCATTGCCCGAAAGGCCATTCACCGCATTCAAAACTATGGCAACCGACAACTACTCGTACAAATTAAGAACTTCGACAACGTTCAGATTCTTATCAGCAAAGAATCTGTGGCGACTTTCTATGATTGGATTGAACAGTAAAACAACACAAGCGCGTGCAAATAGCTACTCATATTTTTTACTTTAATATATTGTACGTATAAAATATATTATATACGTTTGCAACGTTTGTTGCATTAAAGGTATTCATTAGCCCTCAAAGCCAACAAACAAACATTTGAAAAGGGCGTTTTTGTACGCTTTGGTTTTGACTACGTAAGAATCTAGCAGTTCATATCAGTTTATCAAAAACAAAGCAACCAGAACGCCCCTTGGGTGTATTATATGCAGCCATCATTGGCTTTGATTGACTCATTTGTCAGTCGAAGCCAAACGGGTTTTTTATATACATACACAGCGTGGGGCCTTCATGCGTTGCTCGTTTCGATAAACTGGGCAGTGCTAGAGCCTTTACGTAGTGAAACGAGTTGCAGAATGGCTCTGCGCTTTTTTCATTTGTATGTAAACGCAAGGTTAACTTACCTCGGTTTTGGAGCCAGCCGAATCTATAGGTGACACAAACCTGCTCATGAAAATCATACAAAACAACCCGTATAGGCTTTTAGGCGTCTTCTCCAATTCACCACTGAAGGAACGTCTAGCTAATAATAACAAGCTAAAGGCTTTTTTGAAAGTAGGAAAGGAGGCTTCTATTCCTCTTGATCGTATTGAATTCCTTCCGCATCTTCACAGAACAGAAGAAAGTGTTTCCTCTGCAGAAGCAATGTTGACTCTTCCTGCAGACCAAATCAAATATGCTCAATTTTGGTTTATTAAGCAAAGCCCTTTAGATGAAGTTGCCTTTAATCATCTGCTTAACGGTGAAACAGAAAAAGCCCTATCAATTTGGGCAAAAAAAGACTATGTTTCATCGCTGCAAAACCGGGCAATTTGCGCATTGATGCAATCGGACGTAGCTGAAGCCCTTCGCTGCTTTACCCAGCTTTATAATTCTGATGAGCATCTACGTGATTTTGTTATTGCTGTAACAGGCGATGATTCAAACTATTCACAAGAACTTTTGACACACTCCTTGCTTGATACACTTTGCGAAGAATCTGATGTATACGAAATACTACCTTCGTTGTCAGATACTTCATGGAAGGAATATGTAGGCCAAAGAACGGTTACTCCCCTTATTCAGAGTATAGAGGAAGAAATTACCCTTGCGAAGAAAACGAAAGGGGAAGGTTGCACTGTACGCTTAAATGCCGGAAATAAACTTAAAAATGCTACGAGGGAGAATTTACAAACTCTTAAGCAACTTCTGCCAGTTGATGATATTCGTTATCAAATGATAGCCGATAAACTGGGTATCGAAATTTTGCAATGTGGTATTGACTATTACAATGGGGCGGATGCAACTGATGCTGCTCGAAATGCTATGATATTGCAAAAATATGCGCTGAGCATTGTTGTTGGCAAGTTGGCTAAAGACAGATGTCAGGGGAACGTAAATATCCTTCAGAAAATCATTGATAATCTGCCACCTAAGGAAGTGGCTCCTGAAAGTGCTGCAATCGAACAAGAACTACATAACTACTGTAAACTTCCCGATAAAATTGAGCATGCGGTAACGCTTCTTAATAATTGTAAACCTCACTTGAAGTCCATAAAAAACAAGTTAGGAGCAAACAATGCATTCTATCTGAAGATTTCTACAAAGATTGCAGGCAATGCACTGCATAACTTGATTGAGGAGGTAAATGAAGCTCAGGATTTACTGAGTGGCGAGGACGTAAACAATCCTCTCGTAATTATAAAGATTTCATACATAAAGAAGAAAGTAGGTGAAGGATTTGCAGCTATAGCTGGAATGGAAGATTTAAAAAAACAACTTCAAGAAGAAGTTATAGAGCCACTTCTTCATCCTGAAGCATATAAGCGATACGGAATTACCATTCCCAATGGCATGTTGCTCTATGGACCACCAGGCTGTGGTAAGACTTTCTTTGCCAAACATTTTGCAGAAGAAGTAGGGTTTAACTTTATTTGTATTACACCTGCTACGCTGAAGAGCCGTTACGTCAATACAACGCAAGAGAACATTGCAAAAATGTTAGAGGAAGCTGAACAAAAAGCACCCACGATTATCTTCATCGATGAAATAAATGAACTAACTCCCAATCGAGAAAACGATGTGCACGAAATGTCTCGAAGTGCCGTCAATGAAATGCTAGCTCAAATGGATAGAACGGGCGAAAAACTCATTTTTATAGTTGGTGCTTCAAACTATCCCAGCCAAATAGACCCTGCAATTTTGCGTGCAGGAAGATTGGACAGAAAATACTATATTGGAGTACCAGATTTTTCGGCTCGAAAAGCCCTGTTCAAACATTACTTAAAAAATCGTCCATACGACTTTGGATTAAACTATGAAGAGTTAGCTCAATTGAGTGAAAATTATGTTTCGGCTGATATTCAACTTATTGTTAACGATGCATCTCGTAAAGCTATGCATGATGGTTCTAACATTATGATGAAACATCTGAAGGAAGCAATATTGAATACTCAACCCTCGCTTAGTAAGAATGAACTAACAAAGTATGATCGCATCCGAAACCTCATGATGAACAATAATAACAAAGAAAACAGACCCAAAATTGGCTTTAATGCATAAATTTCAAACCACATGACACAACAAGAAATATTTCTTAAAACAGTATTTTGCTGTATGGCATGCGATGGAGACATTGCACCTGAAGAAGTTGATTTTATACGAAATAATTGCACTTCTAACCAGCTTTTCAGGAACCTAGATGTAGAAAATTTATTGACTAATTGGCTAAACAAAATAAATAACGACGGTCGGAAATTCCTCTACAATTATCTAAAGGAACTAGAGGCGTTTAGCATGACAAAAGATAACCTTTTATTGTTACTTGAATTAGCCATGCAAACCATCGAGGCTGACAATATTATTGAATATTCAGAAGTTGCATTTTTTAAACAAATACGAAAACGTATTTCTTTATCAGATGAAGATATCATAGAGAAGCACCCAATTTGGGAAGAATTTCTACTTTCTGATATAAACACATCGGACAAAATAATGTGGGATACTAACACTCATTTTTCTAAAAACGTGTTTGATAATTTAAAAACTACATTACATTTTAAAGAAGGTTTATAAATCATTATACCAAGTAGGAAAAATATAATCATATTCATGGAAATAACGCATGGTGTCGACTTTAATAATTGAGCATATTAACCGCGCTCTTAGCGGAATAGAGCAAATGAGTTATCACATGATAGTAAGCTATGCCATGCTTTATGTAGTACAATACTTCGGTAAATTTTTACCGAAAAATTAAAAGTTAAACAACAGAACCAGTAAAAGCTGGTTCGAAAACACTAAAGAGGTCATTGAAGTGTTGTCAAAACGAATGGTTAAGCATGAAGAAATGTGCTGAAAAAAGTGTGCAAACCCGCTGATAATAAAGGTAAAAAAGTATTGCATAATTCGTTAGTTTTTAGCAAATTAGAAGTCTCCTAACTCTTCTGATTATGACTAAAGAAACACTCCTTATGCAATACCAATCCGAGTGCCTGTCGGCTCTCAAATCAGTTGCGAATATACACAAACCTTTTGAAAAAGCATTCATGGACACCATGAAATTATTCATGGCCATCCCAGATCGTATAAATTTCCTTC
>OFOU01001440.1_pt1 | contig 14233 bp, 25 predicted proteins | sample 1542061 | NCBI WGS metagenome assembly OFOU01 (sample SAMN04209239, study PRJEB22552) | human gut metagenome | biome: gut; material: feces | host: Homo sapiens | place: USA: Oklahoma
AAAAGAAGCTGCTGACCGCCGATGTCGTCCGCGGTCAGCAGCTTCTTTTTGTCGTTATCGCCCTTCCGGGGGTGTGCCACCAGATGCACATGCACCTCGTTTTTCTTGGCGAACTCCACCAGCCGCCCCGTGAACCGGCTCTGCGCCCGGTAGAAGTCCTTATCGCTCTGGTCGTTGAACCGGGCGGTCATCAGGTTGTCCACAAGAAATACACAGCAGCCGAACCGGCGAACGGCATACTCGAACACGGAAATGATGCTGTCCTCGTCCCCAGCACCGGCCACCCGGTTGTCGTACAGGAAAAACTTCCCCTTCCACCAACCGTCGATCCGGTCCGCGATCTCCTTCGGCGTGTAGTAATACAGCTTCCCGGACACCGGGTCCCGCTTCGGCTCGATATGCCCGGCCCCAGCGGCCTGTAGCATGGCCCACTGCTTGAAGCGCCAGGCCGACAGTTCCCCGGAGTATGCGCAGACCGGGAAGCCCTGGTCGATGGCATTTAGAAGCAGCTGGGACAGTAGCGTGGACTTGCCGCTGCCGCGCTTTCCAGTCCACACGGACAGCTCCGATGGGGCAAAGCCTCCGATGGACTGGTCCAGTGCTTTTAGACCGGACATGACGGCGACGGATGCGCTGGGGTCTCTCCGCTCCACGTCCGCCAGGTCCAACAGACCGTCCATGGGTTGTTCCACGGCCCCCAGCAGCAGGTGGTCCACGGCCTTCCTGCCGCCGGAAGCCAGCACGTCCCGGATACGGGAACATTTCCCGAAGGCCCCTTCCTTTGGCAGCAGCACAGCCACAGATGGCGCGTATTCTTTGAGTGCGTCCGCCACGGCTTCGGCCGTATCACGGTCGGACAGAGCCAAAAACACAGATGGGAAGGCACTCAAGAATGGTTCAGCATCCCGGAAGTTCTCAAAGCCCGCTCCGTAGGCAAGGCAAACGGCGTTCTGGTTGTCCAGGGCTGTCACATCCTGGGCGTCCGCCACAAACCACAGCGTTTTCCGGGTGTCCATGGCGATCTCGTCGTAAAGCAGCCAACGGGAAGCATCAGGTAAACTTGGCAAATGGATCTTCTCCTCCTTCGGGTGGTTCATCTTCCCATCTCCCCTGGTTTAGCCAAGTGGCGGGATTTGGGATATATTGTCCTCCGTCTTTCTGCCACTTTGGCCATAGCTTCTGTTTGGAAACGGCATCCAAAATGGTTTCTGTCAGCTCTTCTGACGGTTTCAGTTTCTCCCAAGACTCCCTGGCTTTCTTTTTCCCGGTTTTGTTTGGGTACAAAGCCCAAAACCTGTCAAACCGTTCCCCCTGGGGGGACGATAGGGGGGATTTATTCTCTCTGTTAGGAGAGATAGTATCGGTTTCGGTTTCGGTTTCGGTTTTTTGGGTTAAGTTGGGTTTCTTTGGGTTTTTTTCGGTTTTCTTAGGCCTCCCGCCCTTAACCCCATTTTCCCTGTTTTTCTCCGCCTTTTTGGTATAGGACTCCTTAAAACGGTCCTCCTGCATCATGACACGTTCGGCAAAAAACCGCTCATTGCCACAAAGTGCTATCGGCGTCCCTGACTCGCTGTATTCCAGCAAAGCCCTGCACAGCCGACCGAACTCTGCATCGTTGAGTGCAGACATCTCCCTTTTGTATTCCCATGGGAGTGCAGCATAGTTTCTGGCCATCGTGTCACCTCAAAACGGCAGCTCGCCGTCTTCCTCCGAGATTTCCGCAAAATCAGCCTGCTTGTATTCCGGCGCTTCCTTATTCTCCTTCTTGGAGTCTCCGAAGTACACGTTGTCGGCCACAACCTCCGCTGTACGGCGCTTGTTCCCACTCTTGTCCGTCCACTCTCTGATCTGTAACCGTCCCTCTACAATCGCCATACGGCCCTTGGAGAAGTATTTTGAGACAAACTCTGCCGTGTTGCGCCACGCAACCACTTCAATGAAGTCCGTCTCCTTCTCCCCGTTGGTCTTGAAATCCCGGTCTACGGCCAGTGTAAAGGATGTGACAGCCGTCCCACCGTTTGTCCGTCTGATTTCCGGGTCTTTCGTCATCCGGCCCAGCAAAAAACATTTATTCAGCATTTTCGACTCCTTTGTGATAGATCATATCCTCCCGGTTCCAGTCCGGGTAAAACCCTTTCAGATACGCCACCAGATAGCAGTACAGGCTTTCTCTGGTGGTGCCTCGTCCTAGCCTCTGGATGTTCGCGCCCTCGTCATAGGCTCTGTGACAGGCCGGGCAGAGGGTCACGATATTTCTCTCGATCCCCTTTCCGCCCTGGCTCCGGCGGACCACATGGGCCACTGGATCACCATATGGAGAGCCGCACAGCACACAGAAGCCATTGTCCCGGATGTACACGGCTTTCTTGACTTCCGGAGGAATAGATGTTGCCTTAGTCTCTGCCCGCATGTCCCCACTCCCTTTCCACCTGTGCATCCAGCATTCGAAGCTGCAACTTCATGGCATTGATTGCTTCAAGGGCGGATTTGTAAACGACCTCTGCGCAGTCCCGTTCAAACCGCAGCTTTGCGATTTCCCGGTCTCCACGGCAGATGTCGGAGATGATCGTTACCGGCGTACCTTTGGACCGTTCATCCAAAATTCTCTTTGCCAGGGCGATCCGGTATTCCTGTTCAGACTGGGCATAGGAGCGTCCGCGCTTCCCAAGCTCCTGCACGGCGGCGTCCAACAGCTTGCTTTTCTGACCGATCTCGGAGATCAAATCAATCATGGTTCATCTCCTTAATGCAGTCCAGGCAGTAGACGTGCCCGAACTTCTCCATGCTGGCGTTCACGTGCTTCATGATCGACACCGTGACGCCTTTGGAGTCCTTGTACGCTTCCAAGACCTTCCCGCATTTCTCGCATGTGGTGACATCGACTTTCGCCACAATATCGGTCTTGTCATACTTCGTCTTGTCCTTGTCCCAGTACACGTCAGCGGCGATCCCAAGGGCCTTGCAAGCCACGGAGAGGGCATCCGTCAAGGCCATCTTGTAGCACTCGTCAGAGGTGTACAGACCGCTCTTCTCTTTTGTGATAAAGGCGCTGCCGCCGGTACCGGGAACTGCCTCGGACCACTCGCCGTTGTATTTGTAGTACAGTGAGATGTCCATGAATGCGGAGATTTCCCCGTTGGCCCCGGTCTCCAGCCACTCCCGGTCAATGGTGTATTTCCAGCCAATGCCACATGGGCCGAATTGCTCCGTCAGCTTCTTGATGCGCCACATAGGGTTGATATCGGTCTTTCCGTTCAGCCGCCCACCTCTGATCTCCTTCTTGGCCTCTGCGGGGACGGCCCGGACATTGTTGTAAATGTCAAGGTTCATCACTTCACCCCCACAGAAATCCCTTCAACCAAGACAGCCCCAGGCACTTCCTGCCCAGCCTTTAGGACCTTGCCCAGCTCGCTCTTGCTGATTTCCGGGGCTTTGTACCGGATGCACTCCTTATGCCCGTTCAGCTCCGCCCACTCGATGGCGGCGGAAGGGTTGTCCACATTTACGGAAGTGGTCTTTCGGAACGTCACCGCGCATTTCGGCGTGGAGAACTTCTCCCCGTGTAGCGCGTAAGAGAGATACTCCTTGAGCCGCGCCGCCTTGTTCTCTGCCACTTTCTGCCGCTCCGCCAGGGCCTCCTTCTCCGCTTTGATGGCTTCCGCATCGGAAACCAAGTTCTTGTAGTAACAGGCGATGTTCTCGATCTTCTGGTCCCGCGCCATTTGGAGATTGTCCAGCGCCTCAAAGTCGGTGATCTCTCCAGTCTCCGGGTCTGCCAGATCAGTAATGGCCTTATCGATCTCGTAAAGTGTCATGTCATGTTCTCCCTTCATTCCAAGCTCTCACCGCGTGATTTATATCAGTAAATTTCCGAGTTCGCCATCCGCAGGCGTCGCAGGCCACCAGGAACATATCCGGGTTGCCCTCGATTGCCAATCGCTGGCCGGAATACAGGCCACATCTTGGGCAGGGACCTAACTCGCCTCTTGGGCGTTTCGCATGTGCGTTCATTCTTCGCACCACCAGATATCCGCCGTTTTTACTCCCAGTGATAAGGCTTCCTGGTGCTCCTTGACGGCAATGTCAATGTGGTCTTCCTTGACTGCCGTCCCGGTATCATCCGCCCGCAGATAGGCCATCTCGCCGTTGTACTCGATCATGATGGTGCTGCCCAGCGGTATAATGTCCGTATCCACGGCGCAGCTCACATAGGGCGTTACACGCCTGCCGCTGGCTGTGATGCCGGAGCCTGTCCCACAGATGTGGGGCCGTTCCTCGCAGCAGTAGAAGGTGATGGTCACGTCCTCCAGCTTGTGAGACCGGGCCAGCAAAGCGGCTTCGATCAGCTCATTTTCGGCGGCCTCCATCTCTTCCCCTGTCAGATAACAGCGAGTGGTGGCCGTGGTATTGTCGCCAGGGAGGCTGCCGTCTTCCGCGGTGGGGTCTGGCTTGTGCATAGCGGGTAGTTCCGCTTCCACCGTCATAATCAGGTAGCTTCCCAGCCACGCCAGCAGAAGTAATAGGAACAGAAGATATGTAATCAGCTGCAACCGCCTCTGGCTCCGGCGGCGCCGCTCTTCCCGGGTCAGTTTCTTCATAGGATGTGCCTCACCGCTTCTTCGCGGGTGATATAGAAATGGATGCCCGTGCTGCACTCGTTCCAGCGGTTTTCGTCGAAATCCGAAACGGAGACCACAGTTCCGGGAATGTAATGGAAGTTCTTATCTCTATCACTGACGGCGGCCTGCTCCAATGCATTCCCCTCTAAATCCTGAATCTCCAAAACGGTTGCCTTTGAGCAGCGGCACTCCCGGCCTGCTGCGGAACTGCGCACGGCATCTTCGGTAATTTCCAGCTTTACAATGCACTCATGACCGCTGGTTTTGGCCCTTGCCTTTTTCCAGCCGACAAAAGCGCCGATTTCCGGGCAGGCAATGGGATAAAATAAATTTTTTGCCTTTTCAATGTAGTCGGCCCCGAACAGGTTGGCCCTGGACAGGTTGGCCCCGGACAGGTTGGCCCCGGACAGGTCGGCCCCGAACAGGTTGGCCCTGGACAGGTCGGCCACGAACAGGTTGGCCCCGGACAGGTTGGCCCCGAACAGGTTGGCCCCGAACAGGTTGGCCCGTTTTCCGCCATTTTCGCCTCGTATCCATTTAAGGTGCTTGTCCAAAATATTTTTCAACTCTTGTTTGTCCATGCGTTATTCCTCCTTGTAGGTTTCCCGGAAGCTGCCTTCGGGGAAATCGAACTCCACGGTGAAATGATGGTGCCGCTCGTTGATGGAGACCACCCAGCACCGTCTAGGGCCGTTTTTTTCTTTCATGAATGCGCTGGTGTCCAGTGTAGGCGTCATGTACAGTACGTCTCCGACTTTCACCGCTCTCCCTCCATCCAGGAAAGGAAGCGCATGAACCATCCGGCAACCTTGGCCGTTCCAATGATAATGATTGCCGCCACTATACTCATTTCAATGCTCATGCGCTCACCGTTCTTTCGGCGATCCAGCGATCTAGCAAAGCCTTATAGATATAGCACCATTTGACTTTCTTGCCGTCCTCGGCCATTACGCAGTCCCCGAACGGGAAGACTTTCTTTTGGATGCCATCCCGGATAGTCTCCGGAGTAATACGCAGCCCCGCATTGCGAAGGACTTCTGTTGCTTCGGCCGCAGTTAATGCTTCAATCATAAATACCTCCTTGATTTCTCCCCTTGGAGGCGATATACTGTATCCAAAGGGATTGTTCGTGGTTGCTCAATCCTTGCCCTCGTCGTGTTCGCTGCACGGCGGGGGATTTTCTTTGCCCAGCCGGATTGCCTCGTCAAAGGTCATGCCGTAGGCCGCTCGGTTTAACTTGTCCATCAGGTGTTTGGTGTTGCGCGCCTGGGACTCCAGGTCTTTGATGCTGTCTTTTTCGTTCATAAAAACCTCCTTGTCATTTGACCCGGAGGCGTGTATAATAACCTCGCGGGCCTGTTGGCACTATCAATAGGTCTCCGCAGCCCTCGTCGGTGGTTGCGCACCGGCGGGGGCATTTTTTATTCAGTGTCGTCAGAAAGAAGCTCGTCTACGGTGACGCCGTAGAGCTTTGCGATTTCAGGGAGTCTCTTTGCATTTGGTGTAGTTTCACCTGTCTCCCACTGATAAATAGCCGCGTCTGAAACGGACAAAGCTTTCATAACTTGCGCAACTGATAGACCGGCTTTAACCCTAGCGTTTCTAAAACCCACCTATTTCACCTCCAAACACTAAGTTTTACTTGACAATTTAGCAAACTTAACTTAATATAGAAGTGCCACCTAATATAATAAATTTAGAAGTCCGCTAAATTGTGGGCTTGGTTTTGCATTGCCCTTAAAGCTAAACTTAGTATACTCTTGTTTTTATGCAAAGTCAAGCTTAGATTTAGCATTTTCTCGGTTTTTATGTTTTGCACAAAAATAGGAGTATTTTATGGATGTTCCGACAATTCTAAAAAGAATAGAACTTAGGATAATAGAACTTGGAATGACCAAAACGGAATTTTATGAAAAGTCTGGAATTTCGTCTGCCACCTATTCTCAATGGAATACGAACACATTCCAGCCAAGCAAAAGAAAGCTTATGGCAGCGGCATCCGCCCTCAAAATGACCTATGAAGAATTAGTGGGCGAAGAAACGACAATAGAACAAAAAGAAATCCCGCCCACCGAAAAGGTAGACGGGATAAGTAAAAAAGATATATCTCTTATAAAGTGGTTCCACTCTCTTCCGCCAGAAACTCGGAAAGCAATCCTAACTCTTGGAGGCGGGCCAGAAGACTTGGCCGACTAACTGGATCATTTGCTAGATTTAAAAATCTTTTGTCATCCTCTGTCAAACAGAGCAATTCACCGCAAGTCACATCTCGTTCATCCATCTTCCAGTTGCTCCCTTCATTCGAACACTTGTTCTAGTGTGTTTGTAGTATAGCATTTCATATGCTTCCGCGCAAGTGAAAAAATACTCCGAAAATTTGTGGAAATTACTGGGTTTCTTGTTCAATTAGTTTTTCCAGTTCTGCGTGGATTATGAGCATATCATCCAGCAGAGCCGCTTCACGGTCTTTGCGTTGCGCAATCAGGTCTAATAGTTTATCTCTAAAAGTCATCTTTGGCACCTCCTAAATTGTATATCTGATAATATGCAAATAAGGTCGAAAAAATGCACGGAAATGTGCAACAAAAAATATTTTTTAGAGAAGAGAGATGATAAAATGGGAAATGAAGTTTTACAGCCAGGCAAGAAATTTTGCAAGCATTGCGGCCAGCAAATAGATAAAGATTGTGTTGTGTGCCCGGTTTGCGGAAAGCAAGTTGAAGATTTGAAGTCAAGCCAGCAGCCGGTCGTGATCAACAACACCAACGCAAATACCAATTCTGTTGATGTTAAAATGGAGAACAGAGGGACAGAAAAAAACAAATGGGTAGCTTTTGTCCTTTGCCTTTTCCTTGGGCTTGTCGGCGCCCACAAGTTCTATGAAGGGAAAATACTTGTGGGGGTTGTCTATATCTTCACTGCTGGCTTATTTTTTGTTGGATGGATTATTGATTTGATTGCGATTTTGATGAAGCCAAACCCGTATTATGTATAAAACCCGCCGTCAGGTCTCCCCTGGCGGCGTGTTCATAAGGAGGTGTCCTTTTGAACTGCATACGCTGCAAAGCCGAGCTGCCTGATGGGGCGGCATACTGTCCTGCCTGCGGCAAGAAACAGACTGGCACTCCCCCACGGAAAGCCTTGAAACGGGCGAATGGCACCGGAACAGTCTATAAGCTTTCCGGGCGGCGTCGACGGCCTTGGGTAGCCGCAAAAAACAAAGTAATCATCGGGTACTATGAGCGTAAAACAGACGCCATAGAAGCTCTGGAAAAGCTGTCCGGCCGGGGCTTGTCGGAGCAGTACAACATGACATTCGCCGAGGTATTTGAGGCGTGGAAAGCGGAGCATTATCAAGAGATCGGCGAAAAGGGCATTGAGGGATACAATCGGGCCTTTGCTGTGTTTGCTCCGCTCCACGAGAAGAAGTTCAGGGACCTCCGCACAGCAGATTTCCAGTCGGCCCTAGACCCACACATGAAAAAGTCGCACTCCACCGTATCAAAATACAAGCAGCTGATTACGCAGATGTCCCAATGGGCTATCCGGGAGGAAATCTGCACTACCAACTTTGCCAAATTTGTCCGGCTCCCGGAAAACGTCAAAAAGGAAAAAGACATCTTTACAGACCAAGAAATCGCAAAACTGGAAGCTGATAACAGCGAAACGGCAAAAATCGTTCTTATGCTGATTTATACAGGTATGCGTATTGGGGAGTTGTTCTCACTGCCTCTTGCGGACTACCACGGTGCCTATGTTATAGGCGGAGAAAAAACAGAGGCCGGACGCAATCGCATCATTCCTATCCGTCTAGAAGGGCGCGGCTATTTTGCCTATTTCGCCCAACAGGCAACCGGGCCACTACTCCTGTCTGGATATACCGGCCAGCGCCGCCCGGAAAACTACCGCAAACGGGATTACTACCCTCTGTTGAAGAAACTGGGCATTCCGCAGAAAAACCCGCATTGCACCCGGCACACCTATGCCAGCTGGGCAAGAAAACAGGGAATGGCTCCGGAGACCTTGCAAAAAATCCTGGGCCATGCGGATTACAGTACCACAGCAAATATCTATGTGCATACAGACGCAGATGAATTGATACAGGCAGTCGAAAATTGTTAGAAATTTGTTAGTAACCGAAAAAAGTTTTTAAAAATTTTCCTCGATTTAAGTTTCGATTTTCCTTGAAATTACTCGGTTTAACCATTCTACAATGTTTTGAGAAAGTATAATACTATATTTCACACGCAGGAGGTCACTGGTTCGAGTCCAGTAGTCTCCACCAGAAAATTCCTGATTTCTTGCGAAATCAGGAATTTTTTCTGTTTTGTGGTTCCAAAAGTTTTCTTCAATTTTTGAGTTTTGGTTCCGACCAATACACTGACCAATACGTGTTATTCCCCCATATCAGGTGCATAGTTCCGCTTGTATCAGCATATATTGACCCAAATTATAAATCTTATATGAATTATTATATTGTGGTGCATCTTTTCGTGCAATTTATTTTTACCAATCACTAAAATTAGGGGGCAAAATATTGATTTTCATTTGAAATCAGTATAATATAAATATATCCATATCAACATTTAGCCCGCACAATATTAGGGAGTTGATTTAATGAAAATTAGAACTGGTAGCTTTAATATTGTTTTTCCGAATGTGCTCGACATGCGTGAAAATCTTTTTAATTTGGAAAAAGTATTTTCAAATTTTATGTCACCTTTTAACTTGATGCCTATTCCCAATGAGGCTCCTCCTGAATTTCCAAGAATTACAGCTACTTCAAAGAATGGACACTCACAACTGATGGTATCTGGTAACAATGTGCAAGTTACCACTATGTTTGATTCTCATTTTTGGAAAGATCTTACTTCGTGTTTCTCCTACATGGAAGATATGCGTGATAAGATTTTAGCAAGTCTTAGCCTTTTTGGCCTTGAACACGAAAACGAGCTTACTTTTTATTATTCTGGGCTCAATATGCAAATTGAGTTTTCTGGGGATGATGGTATCGATGACCCCGTGTCTTTTATTGCTGGCCGCTTTTTTAAGGGGAGCATTTCGCAAAGCATAAAAGACATTGCATTTCGAACGACTTTAACCGTTGATGATACTTATTTCATTAACGTAGAAATTAGTAATCATCGATTTCTTGAAGGGGCACAAATTGTTCCCGGTTCCTTGTACGGTATGAAAGAAACCTCCCATACCTTAACAGTTAATATTGATATTAATGATCGATTAGCATTTAATACAAAAAATGCCTACCTTTCAACGAAAGATACCCCGAAAAAGATTTTTGAACTTTCTAAAAAATTCATTACAGAATCTCTCCCTGTTTTGATTGAGAGAGGTGATATTGTTTATGTCTAATAATCTTTGTCAGACATTTTCTTCCGTTGCAATTTCTGCTGGCATTATTATGGCCACATTTACTGCACTTCCCCTTCCTAATGCATCAAGCTCATTTTTCCCAGCCACGATTTCTCAGGAATATACGTCTTCCACGAACTTCTATCAACAATTTTTTCCGGAAAGTCCACGTCAGCAAGCCCAAAGTTTTTTTGGAGAACTGCGAGATTTCACCGAAAAAGAACAGAGCTTGTATCATGCAATGATATCCAGAGCATCTAAGCCCCTTGGGATAAACATATTGAGCTTATACAAATAACTAACAACTTATCACTCCAGAGGTGGAATGTTGCAATGATTCCAGAGTTCATAGATTTTTGTAAAGAATTGTTCCCAAGTATTAGTCCATATACTCGCGATCAAGCCAAACGAGCTATGGAACAGTTTGAAAATCTGTATGGAAACCCAAAGCTTGTAGCTCATCCAAAGGATGCTGAATTATATCAAGGAGATATCTATACTGAGATTCCTTTCTTGTATACCAACGAAAACGGGGAACAAACATGTATTATGAGAAAGGCTCAACTTCTTACAAATACCTGTGATGCTGTTCGAGATGACAATCTTATCTTTGCAGCCATTCATCCTTGTGAAGAGTTTTCAAAAACCGCAAAGGATTTAGTGTCGATAAAAGGCAATCACACCTTTCGCTTATTTTATATTCCAGATCCAGAAACTCAAGATTTATTAATTGATTTTAGCTTGCTTACAACCCTTTCAAGAAATACGTTTTTATCTCTTCTCCAGAAAGGTATTGTTCATAGAATTGCTGCATTGTCTCAGATTGGATACTATATGTTCATATGCAAGCTAACAGTTTTCTTTATGCGGCCAGAAGACGTTCAAGTAAACAAAGATCGGGATACCTGGGGATAATTATGTATTTATAATAGCAAAAGAGTTCCTCCCGAGTAGCTTAAATTTGGCAGGTTCTCTTTTGCTATTATATTATTTGCCCAATCACATTCCCCATCGTATCCGCTGCCTCCCGCATCATCTCCGGCGTGGCATGGGTGTAGGTGCTGAGGGTGAAGCCTGCACTGTAATGCCCCAGGGTGCTGGACAGCGTCTTCACGTCCACGCCGTTCTTCAGGGATAAGGTCGCGAAGGTATGTCTGAGGTCATGGAAGCGAATGTGTTCGGCGCCGATAGCCTTCAAAATCTTATCGTGCGTGTGCCGGAAAGAATCTGGATCGAACATGGTTCCCGTCTTGGGCGACGGGAACATATACGGATTGCCGGGATGCTTCTTGTGCTCATCTACCATCAGAGCCACTGCCTGCTGCGAAACTGGTAAGATGCGGACGGAGTTTTGCGTTTTTGGCTGGCTCACCACCAGTTCTCCTTTGATGCGATTTACCTGCTTCGTGATGGAGATTGTCCTGTTCTCCACGTCCAGATCTGTCCAGAGGAGGGCCAGTAATTCACCCCGCCGCAGGCCCGTGGTCAATTCCAGATAGAACGCCGCCAGCAGACCGCGCTTGTCAGCTTCCATCAGATAGGGCTTGATCTTCTCTTCCGGCAGGACTTTCATCTCCCGCTTTTCCAGCTTCGGCAGCTTGCAGCCCTTTGCGGGGTTCACCAGAATCAACCGCTCCGCCACCGCCTGCTCCAGACAGTTGTTCAGCAAAGTGTGGATACCCCGCACCACCCGAACGCTTAACCCTTTGTCTTGCAGTTCAATATGCTTGTATCTTTGCACTCGTCCATTCTTTTGCAGGTCGTTGTAGAACTTCTGGATCCGGATAGTGGTCAGCTTATCCAGTTTGATGTCACCCAGCTCGGGGATGATGTGGTTCTCGATGTAGTTCAGGTAATAGTCTTTCGTTTTCTCTCTAAGCCTTGGTTCAGCATATACCTCATACCACATCTTCATCCAGCTTTTCACCGTATGGGTACCGCTTCGATTCATGTCCAGCCTCTGACTGTCCGCGATGGCTTTCTTCAGCTTTTCCTTAACTTCCGTTTGGGTCTTGCCCAGTACGTTCTTGATCTTCTGCTTTCCGGTCACCGGGTCATAGGCCGCTGTATAAAACCCTTCCCAGCGGCCGTCCTTGCGCTTTCGGATACTGCCTTCACCATTGGCCCGTTTCTTTGCCATACCAATCACCGCTCCCTTTCAATCATGTCCGTCAAGCACCCGTCATTGTTATCAAGGCTTTCCACGGCCAGCATCATTCCCGGGCGGAAGCCGAGGATGAACTTTTCGATGGCAAGCGTACTGCTGATCTCGTCCTGTGCGTTCACCAGATTCAGAAGCAGATGCTTTTCTTCGTCTTTGAGCCGCGTCATCAGCTTTTCCTCACACTTCTCCGCTTTCTCCATGACCCTCTGCAAATCAGAGCCTGGCTCTACCTGCCGGTCGCATGGGGTGATGTTGCCGTAATATAAATTTTCCAGTGTCTTTCGCATCTGTGTCGCCTCCTTTGCAGCAACACACAATACCATCCCCTGACCTTAATAGCCACCCTAACCAGGCAGTGTTATCAGAATGTTATCAATTCAATGGCGGCACTTTGTTCCCCAAGCGCCGCCATTTTGATCAGCTTACTCCGGTGTTCCGCTTCACCCACTCCTGAAGTTCGTCCTTGGGGATCACGATGCGAGAACCGATCTTCAGTGCAGGGAATCCCTCTGTACGAACCAACTCATATGCTCCGGCGCGGGAGATGCCCAGCGCCGCCGCCATCTCCGGAACAGAGAGCATCAGCGGAAGTTCCTCGTAGGATCTAAACTGAACTTTTTTCATGTATCCCTTTCTACCTTCCATACGGAAGGATTTTCGTTTGTTATCATTCATCTTGTTGATTTACTCCCCCCATTTGATGCAGGGAGGGCACCGAAAGAGCTGCTGTCAACCCATGGTCATACCGCCCATGCCGAAGCCATGGTACTGCCGGTATTCTTCCTCCTGGTCGTCATCAACCATGACAGCTACGCCGTGCTCGATCTTTCTGCCCATTGCCAGCATCCGTTCGATCTCGCCCTCGCTGTGGTGAACAGTTTCCAGGTGGAAGCGGTCGTTGTCGCCGGCGGCCAGTGCCTCAAAGATGGAGGCGAGGCCGCACACTGCGTCATCCAGTGTCGGTTCCGGCTCTCCATATCCACACCACTCCCGGCGGTTCTCCAGATACTCTCGTCCCCCCATGGCGAAATACAGTTCCATGTTTTCCCGCAGCAGCGTCTGGTCGAATAGTTTGCTGTCCCGGCAGCGGATGTTGTCCGGCGTGGTGTAGGTGATGTACTTCTGCTCCGGCTCCCACTTGACGCCGTAGCCCCACGCCTCCATACAGGCAATGAAATCCTCGCGGTCATAGGACTGCTCCATGGCAGCCTTGATTGCCTTTCGCAGTCGCTTCTTCCATGCGGGGATACGGAACGGATCCGCCTTTGTCTCCGTGATAGACAGTCCATATTGCAGACAGAGCTGGTTAGAGTATTCCTTTGCCATTCGCATTTCATGGGCGCTCTGGTGATACTTCCGGCCTGTCTCATAGTCCACGGAGTTCATGATGATGTGGTTGTGAATGTGGTCGGTATTCATGTGCGTAGCCACCACGCACTGATAGCCCTTGAAGTACTCCGCGAACTTGATACCGATCTCGTGAGCGGTATCGAAGTCCAGCGGATCGTCCGGAGCAAACGCCTGGACGATGTGGTAGTAGCCCCGGCCGTCTGTTTTACGGAACTGCTTTTTCACAGTTTCAAATTCCTCCAGCGCTGTCCGGGCCACGCAGTTGACGCCGCTGATGAGAGAATCCGTGGTTTTCTCTCGGCTGGTGACATAGTCCAGAATATCCTTCAGGCCACGCGAGACAGCAACGAATTTAACGTTTGCCATGTCCTTTCGTACACCTCCATGAACGGTTCCATGTCCACCAGCCCGACGCGGCCCTGCCGCGCCATGACTGTAAGCTGATTCAAATTGTTCCCCTGCCGCCGCAGCTCCCGGATGAGATCATCCAGCCCCTCGACAACGGTGACGTCCTGGTCCATCGCGGCCGCGCGGACGAACTCGCTGATGGTCATATGCGCTTTCTCCGCGTTTTTCGAGATATGGACCTTTTCCCAGCCCGCCACCCGGAAACGGATAAAATGATCTTTTGACATTTCTGCTCTCCTTCCTAAAATCAGTTCCGCTCAGCCAGGAATAGGGGTGCGGGCTTAGCCCGCTCTGCCGAAGTGGGCGGACGGGGCAAACG
>OFOU01001444.1_pt1 | contig 14207 bp, 18 predicted proteins | sample 1542061 | NCBI WGS metagenome assembly OFOU01 (sample SAMN04209239, study PRJEB22552) | human gut metagenome | biome: gut; material: feces | host: Homo sapiens | place: USA: Oklahoma
CAAGCACATAGTTCTTGAAATCCCATCCATCAACAGCCCCACGTAGCTCGTCTGCAATTGCCCAAATAGCTCTATGCAACTCCTCACGTTCTTGCTCTTTTTTTAAATCTTTAGCCATTATATACCCTCCATTTATGTCACAAAATATAACCAAATCTACTTAAATAATTATATTAAATCACTAATATTATCTCTATTTTACTACTTTATCTTCATTTAGTCTTTACTCGACAATACAACAAAATCAAACTAATGACATATATAATTGTGTACTTAACAAGGCTTTTTCAAAAGATGATTTTGTTATCTTTAATTCATCATTTGCGATTGCCCTAGTTATCTTTGGAAAATGTTCAGACTCATTTTCCATCATTGCAATTGCACTAGAATATCCATCAATTCCTACCGATTTATGACTAGAAGGTCCAAAAATAATATCTGAATAGATAAAACTATCTTTAAATCTAGAAAAATCAAATCTTTTATTCTTTTCATAATCCATGTGAAATTCAATTCTTGAAGGATTGATTCCAGCCTTTTTGGCAACAAGTTCAAGATTGTTAACACTTAATTTTGAACAACCAAACACCGCAATTTTTGCTTCTCTAGGAATAAATGATGTATTATAATTTGCCACAAACTCAGAACAATGAATAGATGTTAAATAATTGTCTAAGCACCCTAAACTATTCTGTATTTCTAATTCTTTTTGAATCTTTTCCATTACTCTTAAAGTAATTTCTCGTAGAGCTTCTACTGATAATACCACTCTAATCACTCACTTCCATATCAAATAAACCATTGATCTTATTTTCATATTCAGCAACAGCTTTCTTTGCTTCCTCAAGCTTTTGTTGAAGTTTATTAAAACGAATCTCAATTACTCCTTGTGTATCCATATCCACCATAGGAACATCCATCTCACGTAATGATTTAAGCGAAACACTCATTACTGTAGTACCAGTTTGAAGCATTTTTAACTCATTCATTCCTAAATCACTATTCAAGTAGCTTAACAAGAATTCCGGAATCATTTTTATACCCTGTTTAATACGAATAACATTAATATTACTATTAAAAATACATGGTTCCTCTATGTTCTGTACAATAGCAGCCCTTATAATAGTTCCTTTAGAAGCTAGTAAAATATCCCCTTTTTGAATCAAATAATTGGACACCTTTGACTCTTCTATTTCGATTTCTTCTGCGTTTACTGTATCTACTAAACTTCCATCAAAATTTTCAACTTTAATCATCTTAACAGCTACTGGAGATTCTATTTTTTTATGAGTATTATATACATAACCACCAATTACATCTGCACACTCATTCAATGCAACAGGATTCATTTTTTCTGAAATTCCAGATGTATATAAATATCTAGATAAATCAAATGAATAATTTTTATTTTCTATTTCCTCATAAGAGAATGTATAAGCAGATGTTTTCTCTGCCTTTTTAAAACTTTCAAGATCAAATAGCTTCATTTTTTTATCAGTTGTATAACAACTGCTTGCATCAACAAAAGTCACTTTATCATTTCCATTAGAAAATACTAATAAATAATACTGTATATTTGTATAATGTAATGTACCTTGTGGCATAACAATTACTTTTTCCAATAGTCTATTATCAATAATAAGCTGTCTGCTTTTCATCTCAACGTTATTTGACACGCTACTATGACTTAAAATTGCAAATGTTTTACCATCTGTATTCATTGCATTAATTGCTTTAAAGACAAATGCCCAGTCTACCTTTACACCAAAATGATTAAATCCAAGCAAGCCATTATGATCATCCATGATTTTTTGTTTGTATCTTAAGCCTAGAGGACATTGAGTAAAGCATAAGTCGTACTTACCATCCACACTAGTGGCCAACACATCTTCATTATGAATTTCAAGATTACCATCTAAAACATATGACATCATCTTAGAAAAAATCACATTCTTTTGAAGATACTCATATCCTACCAACTTATTTCTATTTTCATTTAATACATTTTGAAGTAAAAATGAACCTGAACCTGAACACAAATCAAGCACTGATTTGTAGTTTTTATCTTTTACCAAATAATTCACTAATTTGGAAATACCTTCCTCTGTATCATCTACACGATATGTCGTATTACACATACGCTTAACAGATTCTGACTGTAATTGTGTGATCAATTCTTTTAATTCAGTATCTGTATAATCAACAACTCGTCTTACGCAAGCTTCTAAAATAACTAAAGAATCAAAGCGTAAACAACTAGCCATATCATTTAAATCAATAGGTAGTTCATCTGGTGCTTTCACATTTTCACATAAGCAATCTAAATAAGAACCGCTTTTTTCATCAAAAACAATATTTTCCAATACCCCATTAAGCTGGAGTTTTCTTATAAAACAAGAACCCTCTAATGCATTCATTATATCTTCAACTTGTGTCATCCCTCTGAAGCTATCAATTAATTCATATAAATCTTTTGCCATGCCAAGACCTCCATTAATAGTTTTTTAAAACTATTTTTTATTTACAACATAATAGTATTACAAAACTATTTTAATTTCAATAGTTTTGTAATACTGTTTTTAAAGCTAATTAAAAAGCCAAGAATCTGTTAAACTCTTGGCAGTCATTTTTTATAATTCTAATAATTCAACAATCTATAATGAGCATTACTTGCTTTTGCGCTTAGATATTCAAATACAGATCTAAATAAGAAAAATACAATAATAGCTCCTACACTGACTATATACTCCGTTGATGTATAATGATCCAACACCCTGGCTATTCCTGTAAAATGTAAAAACAACATAAACACAAAGAATCCGGTATATAGATATGCAATGAAATGTGTTATCACAATACACCATCTACAAACTATCGCAACCAAATACAATACTTCTGCAAGTAAAATCGAAAATAAACGTTTCATAATATTATTTTCCTTCCCTTTATTATCTTTAAGGCAACTTGCCTTAACATTTTAATTTCCCTTCTATCTCATCTTTTATCTCAGACAATGCTTTAAATCGTAAAAGCTCAACATCCATCTTTTGTCCATAATATGCTTCAACAATCGCAGTATCCTCACGTAACATTTTGAAAGCTATATCCTTATCACCATTCGCTATTTGCAATATACTAAGTGCCAGCAAACATCCATAACAATCACTCTCATCAAATTCAGCATCTACTAATGCATGCTCTATTAATTCATCTGATGAATACCTAGTAAGCATCTCATTAGCCATCTTATAATTCATTATCTCTACTTCCCTTTGAGTTATGTGATCATCCATTTTATTCCTGGAAACACTCATCTGTTTGTTGATCTGATCCAACTTACCACTTTTAAATTTATCCAATATCTTTTGATTCATGATTTCATCCTCCCCTACCCCAGGTCATTAAGGCAAATTGCCTTAAACATTCCGGCGCTATCAATATATAGTCCTTTCACTAATAACCTACACCTTTATTTGACACTATCCATGTCAGAATATTAAATTTACACATTATTTAATCATCCAGGCATTGAAAAAGCGCCCACATAAACGTGAACGCTTTTAAAAATACATATTTTTATGTTCTGTCTTTGAAAAAGTTCTTCCAACATGGATTTTCTTCATCAAAGATTTTCTTTTGTTCTAATGTCAATGCATGTGGATAATCGCTGAACATATTAAATTCTGTTTTCTTATCGAAAGAAAACGCCATTCACCTTTTCTTCCAGGATCATCTAGCCACCATATTTTGTCATTGGGATTATTTTTAAACCACTTACTCGATTGTTCCATATTATCCCTTCTTTCAGTTTTTCTTATCCTTATTTTAACAACAAGACAAACTTAAGGCAATCTGCCTTAAATCCACTCTGATTGACATATATAACATTCTTATTTATCATTTAATTAGATAGAGCAAATTTCAAATCATCCAACACTTGGAATTGGAATGAATTGATAATTTGTTCTTTTTTTAACCCCTCAAACAAAAAAACACATATTAAAGTAACTCTTATTACATAAATAAAAAAAACAGCATACTTCCATATAGTACGCTGTTGAAATTACTTTTGCGTTAAAACATTAAATATTTCCCTGGAATATCCTGTCCATATATTCCCAAACTTTACGAGCGTCAGATTTAAAAGTGCCCGATTTAGTCCAATACAATTCTGCACTATATGCAAGAAATCCAGCAATATCGATTTCAGAATTATTAGAGACAACATTAGCATATTGATTATATAAAGATATAGCTTCATCTGTGTGCTCTAAATCGTGATGATAATTGTACAAGAAAAATAACGATTGCGTTACCGTTCCCACACTTTGCCCGCTATCAAAACTATGTACCGTAATACTATCATCGCTAGGGTCGGAAAGAGCATAAGTTTGCGCATCTTGTTTAACTGCATCAAATTTTTCTTGATTCCATATATGTATAACCGAACATTCATTAAGTAAAAACTGTGGCTGAGTTTCAGCAATTAACGATGCGACTCCATATACATCTCTTTTTAAAACCTGTCCATTTTCAGTAGCAAGTTGAACATCTAAGGCTGGTAACCCCTCAAAATGATAAACACCATCCGGTATCGGTTCGTATTGCCCAGCAATATAAAAATCAAACGTTTCCTCCATCATTGGCCATCCATCATATGCCGTAAAAGCAATACTACCAACTATTGTCAGCATAAGCAAAGGTCGTAGAATCCTTATTGCCTTAGGTGCATATCCATGCTCCCAGTCAAAAACTTTATTTTGAAGCTTATTTCGTTCTTCTCTATCTAATTTTTCTTCAAAATTTTTAATAAAACAAGCCTTTTCTTCTTCACCCATCTCATCAAACGTCTTCTTTTCTTCATCGTTAAACAAGTTATAGCAATACTCGGCTTTTTTAGTATTTATTTCGTTTGATTTAAAACTCTTTCTGTAGCTCATTATTAAATAACAAGCCGCTACAATTCCACCTAATTTATATAAAACATCTGCTGGATAAGCCTTTTCGAAAGAAGGCACTAAAATTGCAGGTAATATCTTAGGTGCCCCATACTGAATGCCATAACCAATAATCAAGAACAAAAGAATAGCTTTAATAATTTTATTTAATTTCATGATAACCCCTTTATTTTTTCTAAGTAGTTATATTTCCTATCTACTTGAACCCTATATTTCAATGATATCATATATAAATTAGAATGAATAGGAGGCTTATAAAATACTATTTTACGTTCTTTTGGAAGAAAATCATTTTGTAATGAACGGTTATAAAAATTCATCCGTTATATGCTTTATATATATTGAATTAAGATAATAGACATTTTTTAAAGCTGTTATCAAAAGGCAGAATCATATATTAAATCCTGCCATAATCGTACATATTCTAATTAGCCCTAGTTTTCCCACAGCCACTGCACTTGTAGCCTGTCAATCCCTGCTTTACCGTTGCAGGTGAATCGACCACATATTGTGTTTCGTAGACTGCATCATGATGAACGGTATTATACCTTGTTACAACTTCTCTCCATTCAGAATGCCACCCTGAATCCCCGTTAGAGTTATTTAATAAATATTCATTTGGATCACCATTAATTTGTACACCACTTTGATTACCTACACATATTTCTTTCATCTCTGTAATTGGAACCTGTTCATCGTAGGCAGCTTGCACCAAGACCTGCTCGTTATGTCCTTTTTCAGGAACATTTATAGTCTTGTACTGAGTTACCCAGTCGTGCTTATGTTCAGCTGGTTTAGAACTGCTTGAGCTTGAGCCGCTGTTATTAGATGGTTTTGACGTGCTAGAGTTATTGCTACTACTGTTTGAAGGCTTAGAAGAAGGTTTGGAACTAGTCGAAGCTGTATTATCCTTCTTCGATTTTGAAGTATTTGAATCAGTATTAGAAACATCTACCTTCTCCTTTTCTTCCTGGCCTGGTATCTTATCCACATCTGTAGATTTATTATTTTCTGGCTTTTTAGCATTCACTTTTTTCTTTGACTTTTCTACTGTTTTATCCGATTTAACACTCTTAGTTTCTGCTGTATTTGTACAGTGTGTTAACATCATCCCTAGTAAAACAACAATAAGAACCACAACTCCTAATTTAATCATCTGTCTTCTTGAATTCATTTTTACCCTCTCTTTATTTAAGGCAATTTGCCTTAAGCTCACTTAATTTGATATTTAATCGCAACAAATTACAATCGATTTTCCATGTGTAAAACAGTTAAATCAATCACACCATATTCTAATTTCTAAAGAAATCTGTATCTTTTACTATAAAACACAGTTATCTAATATTGATTTTACTCGATTCTGAAGCACATGATTTAATACATTTAATTTATCATCCGACACGTTGTATTTATCATGTTTCGGCAATGCGAATCCCAGGACTCTACTTAATTCCTGTCTTTGTCTTTCGCTCATAAAATATTTTATATTTTTTTCAAAAGAATTCCATAAAGTCGGATATAAAGTATTTATATGTTTTTCAAAAGTATAAGTACTTTCATATAAATCTTCTTTCGGTTTATTAAACATACAATTTCCATGGTCAAATAAAGGAGCCATACATTTAATTTTGTTTGTTCTGTTATCTACAAGAACACCGAAATTATTTAAATGACGATCCACATTACATATCAATGCATCAAATACCATCATCGAACAAAAATCTTGATAAAACTCATCTCCAAGACTCTTATAAAATTCAACGACTGAACGTAAATTAAATCTCTTTAGAAATCGCGATACCGGGACAAAAGAAGTATCTATATTCGTAAATAACTTACAAACACTTGCTAACTGACAATGCCACATATCTAAATCGTACGCTACAACGTTTAATCCCATTGGTTCTGCAACTTTATATGCATAATATTCTGCATAAGGTTCATAACCACCAGTATTATACCTTTGAACATTTCCTTTATATAGAACAACATCTCCATCAATTCTTCTCCACGCTTTGTTTAATGTACCATTAGTGGATAATTCAGCAATATTTCCAACCCCATCATTTCTACCGCGACCAGTAAAAGCAATCTCAGCAATGGATTCATTAAATGCATTATCATACAAATTATAATTTTTATATTCACCTTTAAAATCAGTTTCAACAACCCAATACGGATCATTTAACGACAAACCTTTTCCCACAGTTAAAATGCCAATTAAATCATTTCTGGTCAACTCTAAGCTTCCTAGAATCTCATTGACAAAAGCACGATTCTTTGGAATATTTCTTTGTTTCAACCATTCCAGTAATGCTTCAGAATCACCATTTTCTAATGCTATTGGATATAAAGATGGACTCATATTATATGTTTCTAGAATGGTAAGTTCATAATCACCATACATTCCATCATCAATCTTAAATTTTAATATATCAATATCTTTGTTTTTCAAAATAAATTGTTTATACACTAATATCACCACACTTCTTTTTTATCAACCAATCATGCTTAAGGCAATCTGCCTTAACCAATATATACCTTTGAAAAAGGCAGAACCATACCTCAGATTCCACCTTAATCATACATACTCTAATTGCTTCTAGTTTTGCCACAGCCACTACACTTGTAGCCTGTCAATTCTTGCTTTGTAGTAGCAGCTGAATCGACTACATATCTTGTTTCATACACTGCTTCGTGATGTACAGTCTTGTACCCTGTTACGACTTCTCTCCATTCAGAGTGATATCCTCCACAGTTTCCGCCATTAACTGCACTTTGCTCTAAATGTCCCCACGGATCACCAGTAATATCCGCTCCACATTGATTACAGATTGAGAACTCCTTCATCTCAGTAATTGGAACCTGTTCATCATAGGCAGCTTGCACCAAAACTTGTTCGTTGTGCCCTTTTTCAGGCACATTTACAGTCTTATATTGAGCCACCCAGTTGTGTGTATGTTCAGCAGGCTTAGAACTGTTTGAGTTTGAACCACTGTTATTCGATGGCTTTGATGAGCCAGAGTTATTGCTACTGTTATTTGAAGACTTAGAAGGTGTACCAGTGTTCTCCTTATTTGAATTAGTAGCTATAGAACCAGGATTATCCTTCTTTGATTCTGAAGAATTGGATTTATTTGAAGAATCCGTTTTCGAAGTTTCTTCTTTCTTTTCTTCCTGGTCTGATGCTTTATCTACATCTGTAGCCTTATTCTTTCCTGGCTTTTTAGCATTCGCTTTTTTCTTTGACTTTTCTACTGTTTTATCCGATTTAGCACTCTTAGTATCAGTTGTATTTGCACAGTGCGTTAAAATCATTCCTAACAAAACAATAATAAGAACTATAATTCCTACTTTAATTATCTGTTTTACCCTTGAATTCATATTTACCCTCTCATTGTTTAAGGCAAATTGCCTTAATATTCATAACTCTATTGTACAATACATCCTGGTATATTGATTAGATGTATGTAGAATTTTAAAATCCGGCTAAAAAGCCGGAATTGTATTCTATTTAAACTTCCAAGTTGGAGTTTTCAACTTTCCTCGTATATACGCCTGGTAGATAAAGTGCGTGCATACCGCAACCACTAAAAACAATCCAAACGAATTAACAGGTATGAAAAAAAATATATCTACATAGACTATTACCACGAATTCAGAGAAATATATAGCTGGAAGAAAGTATGTTTCATCTAAATTCTTATAGTCAAATTTCTCAGAAATCACTTTTGTCTTTTCACTCCATCTTACTTGAGATAATTTGTATACTCCATAGCTGATTACTACAAAAACTATGAATAAAATACCAATCGCAAGCCACTCACGATCAATATTATAAATATTTGCAACTATCTTAATAAGCCTAATCACTTCTTTAAGGGGAGCTATTGTGACCATGTACATGAAATTCAGTATTTCCATACTCTTATCAATATTCAATATCATAGAAGCCAACACAACCGGTACAAATACAATCAAGATTAGTCTAAGTATAATACTGTACTCCTTTTTAATTGCATCTAATTTACCTTCAAACTGAATTTTTCTTTGATCATATTCACTGCGTTCCTGGTCGAATTTCTTCTGAGATTCCTCTAAATTACGTGATTTGTTATCAAGTTCATTCTTTTTATTTTCATAATCTTCGTATACCCATAACGCTTCTTGCATTCTATAATCTTCTGATCTTTTATTAACTTTTAGAGTGTTAATTTCGCTTTGCGCACTCGATAATTCATCGCGATAACTCGTATTCTCGTTCTCTATCTCCTCGTACCTCTTCTTCAATTTCGCTAATTCGACTTCTCTGTTCTTCAATTCTATTTTTAAACCGTTCTCGATCTTCAAGTTGTCTTCTTGCGTCTCCTGCAGCTTCCTGTGCAATTGCAGACACTCGTCCCTCAATTCGTCTATTTCTTGATTCGAGTTCACGTTCTCGTTCTGTATTTCGTTCAAATTCATTTATCAACTTCTCCTTATTTATATCAACATCAAATACATCTGATAGTTTCTTATCGCGAATCTTGTGATTATCACTATCCATGTATGTTACATATTTTCTATTATCGGACCACTGCGTGGAAATCCCCTCTTTCTCTAGACTAACAATATACTCATCTTTAGACTTTGGCTTTTGATTCAAAACCTTCATTATGATCTGGAAAATAGCTAAAACCCAAGACGTATATTTTTGTTCTTTACCATTTAAAGATTCAATATTTCGACGAATTGCCTGGTATCCCTTTTGGCTATTCTGAACAATATCGCCACGCTGCCTTCTCTTCCTTTTTATGGATTTATGCAAACAATATTCAACCTCTAAATCTCGCACAATCTCTTTCATCTGTTCTAGATCTTTATAGCTCTGACGATATTTTATTCCGGTTTCCATGTTAACCGAATTCACAACGATGTGACTATGCAAATGTCCTCTATCTACATGTGTAGCCACTGCAATTTCAAAGCCATCCAGTGAATCATTGATTCTAGGATCGTTCAAAAATTTCAATGTAATCTCATGTGCTTTGTCTGCAGCATTCGCTAATAAATTTCCATTTTCATCTTTAAAATCATCAGGATGAAAAGACAATACATAATGCTTATACTGTCTTCCTCCTTCTTTTTTATACATAGCTTTAGTCATCTTCATTTGCTGAATACAGTCCGTAGATCCTTCACAATTAATTCCTGTTATTAATTTTAAATCCGTCTTCTCGTTCTTCATTATGTAGTGAATAACTCGTGCAATAGATCCTTTATTTTTACCGCTTACTGCCTTAATAATTGCCATATATTATCTAAATTATCCTTGTTTATTTTTAATAAATTTAACGCTTCTTTGAAGCATACATAACTACCTGCATCAAGCTGTTTTCCTGAGTTACAAGCCTTCGCAATCTGATTCAAATTCGCTCCTATTTTATTCAATGCAATCGTATTATCGCGAAGCAAATTTAAATCTATGTGTATGGTGGTATTGGATCTGATCAGGTGCAAAATAACATCTGCATACGATCCGAATTGTGGCTCATTCAATGAGTCGCAGTACTTCAACCATTCCCTTTTTTCACTTTCATCAAAACGAATAGTAATGCTATTCGATCTCCTTCTATTAACTTTTTGATTCATTCATTTCCTCCTATATTCAAAAAGTTTAGGTTTGTTAAGGGGTACCTTAACTATGGGTTCCAAGGGCTTAGCCCTGGCAAGATTCCACATAGTGTACATTGAAAATTCAAAACGACCTAGAGGAGTTTTAATTTGAAAATGGACTGCCATGTGGGTATCTTGCAATTCACTTTAAAAAAGTGAATTTGGCCTTTAATTTTGGGTTGTGCTCAAGTTCGAGTGCAATCCAAAATAACAATCAAATTGACGAGCTGTCCCATTGCTCTGGGGCAGCTTGAACCAACGTGTACTACAGTTCCATTCCGCCATATTCCTGCTCGTCTTCTTCTTCATCATACTCTTCATCCTCAAACTCTTTCTGCAATTGCATGAATAGATTCAGTTGATTTCTAAGGAACTGGAAGAACTCATTATCTCCTTCTTCATTGCCATCTGAATAGTATCTATCAACCACTTTCTGAATGTCGTCTCGACGTCTTTCATAATCAAGGCATAACGAATTATCGAACCACTTATCATACCAATCGTCCTCATAATTCAATAGGTATTTAACAAGTAATATCGAACCATCATACATCCCCTGTTGGTATATATTTTCCTTAGTATCTTCCTGCAAACACTTTTGTAATTGTACTTCAAAATCGTCCTGTAGACGCTCTAATAAATCTTTCATTTTATTTATTCTCCTTCATTATTTTTAATAATTCTTCATTAAAGTAACGACTTTCTAGAATTACTTTTTGGAATTCTAGATTCTCTTTTTGGATTTCAATAACAGCTTCATTAAGTTCATTTAATCGTTTTGTAATCGCACTAATTTCTTCTGTGTAATCCTTTATTATCTTTTGATTTTTGTCATATATCAGTTCAGCATTTCGTAAAAATACATTCATATTTTCCAACTGAACACTCAGTCGATCCGATCCAAATTTTCCACCGATTACTTCTAACTTTTTTTCTAAACAAGAGCCGATATAGAACTCTGACTTGGGCAAACCAGATGCATTGATTCGTGTTTCAATGGCCACTTTTTCAGCATCTGAAACATGAAATGCAATTGTATTTGGACGTTTTCTATTCTTTTTTAACCCTGGCATTTTTGATTCCTTCTCGTTCTAATGTATTCAACCCATCCGCAATTTTTTCCTGTTTATTTGGGTATAAATGCGTATAGATATTCAGCGTTGTTTCCACTTTTTCGTGACCTAATCGATCACGAATTTCCAGTATGTTGTATCCCAATTCGAACAACAATGCAGTATGCGAATGACGAATTGAATGAATATGTAGATTCTTTTGAATGCCACTCAACTTCATTCCACGACGAAATTCGTTATCCAAATAATGCTTATTATATGTCAGTAAACGATGCGATGGATCTGGATCGTATAATCGATTCAGATAGTCTCCAATATCCTCGGCCAGGAAACCTGGAATGCTAATTATGCGTTTTGATTTTTTAGTTTTTGGTTCAGTTATTATATCCTCACTTTTAACACGATGTAGTGATTTATTGATACGAATAGTGTGGTCTTCTAGGTTTATATCCCCTATATTCAACGCCAATAATTCACTGACACGCATCCCTGTATAGAACAGTATTTCAAAAGCTAAATGGGATTCAGGTTTGTCATACAAGCAATTTAAAAATTCTGTGAACTCTTCTCGTGTGAAGATTTCCATCTCATCCGCTTTGCTCTTACCTATGCTCCCAGCTAATTTACAAGGGTTTTGATTTAATCCATAGAACCGGCATGCGTAGTTGAACATAGCACTCAATTGATTGTTTATGGTCTTCAAATACGTTTCCTTATATCCGCTTTTAAGTAGCGTACCCTGCCACATTCGAATATCTCGTGGAGTGATTTCATTTATTTTTTTCTTTCCAAAATATGGAAGAATCTTCAATTCAATTATGTATTTCTTATTTTCCACTGTGTTCTTCCGCAGCCGCTTAGACATATCATTTATATATGATTCATAAAATGCACTAAAACGTATTGAACTCGATGATGCCTGGTTTTGAAGAAAGTCAATTTTGAAATCTATTGCATCCTTGATTTTCTTAAATCCTCTTTTTTTGACAGTGCGCTTTTCGCCTGTAAAATCCTGATAGTCAAATTTGATCCAATACTTTTTCGTTACAACATCTTTATATACACCAGGTGTATTAGTTTTTTCGTATAAATCAGACATAGGGAGTTCGGACCTAGTCCGAAGTCACCCCGTCTTCTTTCATCCACGTTTCAATATGTCTTACAAATGCTTCAGGTCCGCAGGTTTCACGAATCACATTGAAATGACCTTCTTCAATAAATTTATCACATTTGTTTATATATTCGTCGGCACGACCATTCGAAATTTTATTCAAATACGTATATAAATTATCAGTTAATTGAACATTTCCATACAATCCAAATTTTTTAATTTTCCAATCACACTCTGAAAGATTTGTATTAATTATAATATTATTACTTTTAAATATATTATTGGGTGCACTTTCTGCAGTACCGTCATGCACTGAGTTCAACACCCCTGTTGCGCTTTCTGCAGTACCCTTATACACCGAGTTCATTACACATGCTACATTATCCTTAGCGTTTTTTTCATTTTGTTCTTTTTCCAATTCATATTTCTTTTTTAATTTTGATATTTCAGTAATATTCGATGTATACTTGCATCTTCTTTGTCTTTTTTTGTCACGCCAGTAATGTTTTAGAAGAAAATTATTATCAACCAATCTTTTTAAGGCTTCGTCTACGCCTCGAATTGAACAACCGCATATCTCTGCTAGGTATCGCCTTCCTCCAAAGTAACATCCTTCTCCGTTCACAGTATAGCCATGTATGATAGCGAACACTTTTGACTCTAGTCCTTTTAATTTAAGAGCTTTTACCATCCAGGGATATGTAATGAAAAACTTATCATCTTTCAATTCTTCTTTTAATTCTTCCACTTTTCAATTTATCCTCCTTTAAATCGTTGATTTTCGGAAGCAAATTTTATAAAATTACGATGGACTGGTAATTTATAAATTACTTCCAAACCTAATGATAATTGCCGTTATCGTTAGGTTTTTTTATTTGTAGATTTTTTCATTGAGAAATTTTCGAGGGACTCTGCCACTAATAACAATAAAATTTCGCATTCTAAGTTCCTCATTCATTTCCGCAATAACTTTGTACGCTTTCGCTTTGCTCACCCCCATAATTTCAGCCACTTCGCTTGCCTTGACATACATTGATTCCATGATATCACCTCCTTTTCGATAATATTATATCATGAATAGCATATTTGTATATATATTTTATTTTTATTTATGTTATACAATATTCTCTATTTTCTCCGTATTATATAATATAGGTATTTGTATATTTGCTTTTTTTTACGTTTTATTAGAAAATATGTTTATGAACAAATACAATCCTCTAAAAAATTATTTTTATAATGCAAAGACAAAATATAATCTTGAAACATATAGTGACATTGCTAAACACTTTGGTATAACACGTGGTATTGTAAGTAATGTTTTGTGCGATCAAACACTAAATCCATCGCGAAAACTTACTAAAATTTTATCAAGCAATTTAAATCAAAAGCCTGAAATAGTTCTCAAAG
>OFOU01001449.1_pt1 | contig 14183 bp, 13 predicted proteins | sample 1542061 | NCBI WGS metagenome assembly OFOU01 (sample SAMN04209239, study PRJEB22552) | human gut metagenome | biome: gut; material: feces | host: Homo sapiens | place: USA: Oklahoma
GCGACGAAATCGCAGCAGTTGTTCTGCAGGTTGACGCAGAGCGTGAGCGTATCTCCCTGGGCGTTAAACAGCTCGCGGAAGATCCGTTCAACAACTACGTTGCTCTGAACAAGAAAGGCGCTATCGTTGTTGGTAAAGTGACTGCAGTTGACGCTAAAGGCGCAACCGTAGAACTGGCTGACGGCGTAGAAGGTTACCTGCGTGCTTCTGAAGCATCCCGTGACCGCGTTGAAGACGCAACTCTGGTTCTGAGCGTTGGCGACGAAGTTGAAGCGAAATTCACCGGCGTGGATCGTAAGAACCGCGTAGTGAGCCTGTCTGTACGTGCGAAAGACGAAGCGGAAGAAAAAGACGCTATCGCTACCGTGAACAAGCAGGAAGACGCGAACTTCTCCAACAACGCTATGGCTGAAGCGTTCAAAGCAGCGAAAGGCGAGTAATCTTTGTCATTCAGGTAATAACAACCTGAATAGCGACGAGTTTACTTGACAGATTGCAGGATTCGTCCTGTAATCAAGCACAAAGGGCGGCTACGGCCGCCCTTGTTTAAGCTGTTAGCTAATTTTTGCCTTGAAGGAAACCGGAGGAATAATGACCAAGTCAGAATTGATTGAAAGACTTGCCAGCCAGCAATCTCACATTCCGGCGAAAGCGGTGGAAGATGCTGTTAAAGAAATGCTGGAACATATGGCCTCAACGCTTGCTCAAGGTGAGCGCATTGAAATCCGCGGTTTCGGCAGCTTTTCTCTGCACTATCGAGCACCTCGCACCGGACGTAACCCGAAAACTGGTGATAAAGTCGAACTGGAAGGTAAGTACGTTCCGCACTTTAAGCCCGGGAAAGAATTACGTGACCGCGCCAATATTTATGAAGGGTGAGTTGCACGACGTGCAGCCTGCCTGACGATAAAGAAAGCACCTTCGGGTGCTTTTTTTGTGCCCGCCATTTACGGCCATCCTCACAAAAAAAGCGTGCCCGGCTGCAAGCGAGGCGATTGTCTGGAATGCGCCGCGCAAGCCTGAATTCGCCTCCAGGACGCCAGCACCGCTTTGCGTAACACTGCCCACTCACAGGGAGGTGTTTATGCGTCTACCATGGCTTGCCGGATGCGCCATCATTGCAATGCTGCCGCTTCTCTGGCTACCCGTTTTGCCGGGCCCGTGCAGTCTGGCGGGCGCGAGCGCACTGGCGCTGGCGCTGATTCGTCTGCATGGAAGGGCCGTCGCCGGAGTGGCGATGACGCTTCTGCTGGTGGTCTGGGGAGTATTGAGCGCGCATCAGGCGCTGTGGCCGACCCGGCACCTTACCGGCGCCATCCGGCAAGCGGAAGTGATCCTTAGCGAGACGGATGGCCAGACCTTGCACCGTGGACAAATGGTGCGCCTGCGGGGCCGCTATCTGTTTCCCCCGGTAGGCGTAACGCTGTACGGGGAACTTGCACCTGCGCCAGCCTGTGCGGGTCAACACTGGCTGATGACGCTGCGCCTGCGCCCGGTGCACGGGCAGCTCAATGACGGGGGCTTCGACAGCCAGCGCTATGCGCTGGCGCAGCACCGACCGCTGAGCGGAGGGATCGTCGCCGCTTCCGCGCTGGATGCCCGCTGCAGTCTGCGCGCCCGCTATCTGACGTCGCTGACCCGGCGACTGCAGACTTATCCCTGGCGCGCGGTGATGTTGGGATTAGGAATGGGGGAGCGGCTGTCTCTGCCGACGGAGATAAAGATCCTGATGCAGAACACGGGCACTTCCCATCTGATGGCTATCTCGGGTCTGCATATCGCTCTCGCGGCTTCTCTTATCATGCTGTTGCTGCGCGGCGTGCAGTATATTCTCCCGGGCCGCTGGATTGGCTGGCGGTTGCCCCTTGTCGCCGGGCTGGCGGGCGCCGTCGGCTATGCCTGGCTGACCGGTATGCAGCCGCCGGCCCTGCGCACTTGCTTAGGGCTTGCGGTCTGTTGTGCTTTACGTTTGTCGGGTCAACGCTGGACGGCGTGGCAGGTGTGGCTCTGCTGTCTGGGAGCGATACTGGTTGCCGACCCGCTGGCGGTCCTGTCGCAAAGCCTGTGGCTATCTGCCTTCGCCGTGGCGGGGCTGATCTTCTGGTTCCAGTGGCTCCCGTTGCCTGCCGGCCGCTGGCGCTGGCCGTGGAAGACCATAATTGCTCTTGTTCATTTGCAGGCTGGCGTGACGCTGCTGCTGCTGCCGCTGCAGTTGTTGCTATTCCATGGAGTCAGCCTGACGTCGATGGCGGCTAATTTGCTGGCGGTACCGTTAGTCACCCTGTTGGCGGTGCCGCTTATTCTGACCGCGATGCTGGTGCATCTCTCGGGGCCGGATATAGTGGAGTCGCTACTCTGGCTGGCGGCCGATCGCGTGCTGGCGCTACTGTTTTGGGGATTACGACGTTTACCGGACGGCTGGTTGACGCTGGATGCTCGCTGGCTGTGGATCAGTATCCTGCCGTGGCTGTTGGTGATGGGCTGGCGTTTTCAGAGCTGGCGGCATTCACCGGCGCTGTGTCTCAGCGTGCTGTTTTTACTGACGCGGCCATTCAGCCGACAACCGCCTGCGGACGAATGGCGGGTGACGATGCTGGATGTCGGACAGGGGCTGGCGATGGTGATCGAGCGTCACGGTAAGGCATTGCTTTACGATACCGGGCCGGCTTGGCCGCAGGGTGATAGCGGTCAACAGGTGATTATCCCGTGGCTGCGCTGGCACCATCTGCAGCTGCAAGGGATTATGCTGAGCCATGAACATCTGGATCATCGCGGCGGCCTTGATTCAGTGCTGCAGGCATGGCCGCAGGCGTGGGTGCGCAGCCCGTTAGGCTGGGCGCATCATCTGCCGTGTCATCGCGGTGAGCGCTGGCAATGGCAGGGACTCAACTTCCAGGCCCTGTGGCCGCTGCCGGGCAGCACGGCAAAGGGTAACAATCATTCCTGTGTGGTGCGGATCGATGATGGTCGCTCCAGCATCCTGCTCACCGGCGATATAGAACGTCAGGCGGAGCAGGCGATGATCAGTCGTTACTGGCGGCATCTGACGTCTACACTTATTCAGGTTCCCCACCACGGCAGCAATACCTCCTCCAGCGCGCTGCTGATCCGCCGGGTGGATGGCGCGGCCGCGCTGGCCTCCGCTTCGCGCTACAATGCGTGGCGGATGCCCTCGTACAAGGTGGTTCAGCGCTACCGCCAGCGGGGTTATCGCTGGTTCGCCACGCCGCAGCAGGGGCAGATAACGGTGGTTTTTTCCGCAGAAGGTTGGCAAATCCATAGCTTACGGGATCAAGTTTTACCGCGTTGGTATCATCAGTGGTTTGGCGCGCCCGCCGATAACGGGTAGAATATGCGGCTATTTCAACACAAGCTGGTTTATTGAATGCAGAACGATAAAGATCTCTCCACGTGGCAGACCTTCCGCCGACTTTGGCCGATTATCGCGCCGTTTAAAGCCGGGCTAATCGTAGCGGCGGTGGCGTTGGTGCTTAACGCGGGCAGTGACACCTTCATGTTATCGCTTCTTAAACCGTTATTGGATGATGGTTTTGGTAAAACGGATCGCTCAGTGCTGCTATGGATGCCGCTGGTGGTTATCGGCCTGATGGTGCTGCGTGGGATCACCAGCTACATCTCGAGCTATTGTATTTCCTGGGTTTCCGGCAAAGTGGTGATGACCATGCGTCGTCGCCTGTTCGGCCACATGATGGGTATGCCGGTGGCCTTCTTTGACAAGCAGTCTACCGGAACGCTGCTGTCACGCATCACCTATGATTCTGAGCAGGTCGCCTCCTCCTCTTCCAGCGCGCTGATCACCGTGGTCCGCGAAGGGGCATCGATTATCGGTCTGTTCGTGATGATGTTCTATTACAGCTGGCAGCTGTCGCTGATCCTGATCGTACTGGCGCCGATTGTGTCGGTGGCGATCCGCGTGGTCTCCAAGCGTTTTCGCAATATCAGTAAGAATATGCAGAACACGATGGGGCAGGTCACCACCAGCGCCGAGCAGATGCTGAAAGGGCACAAAGAGGTGCTGATGTTTGGCGGCCAGGAAGTGGAAACCAAACGTTTTGATAAAGTCAGCAATAAAATGCGTCTGCAGGGGATGAAGATGGTTTCCGCCTCGTCTATCTCCGACCCGATCATTCAGCTTATCGCCTCCCTGGCGCTGGCCTTTGTCCTGTATGCCGCCAGCTTCCCGAGCGTGATGGACACCCTGACCGCCGGGACCATTACCGTGGTCTTCTCCTCGATGATTGCGCTGATGCGTCCGCTGAAGTCGCTGACCAACGTCAATGCCCAGTTCCAGCGTGGGATGGCGGCGTGCCAGACGCTGTTTGCGATCCTCGATTCCGAGCAGGAAAAAGACGAAGGTACGCGGGTCATTGAGCGGGCGAAAGGCAATCTCAAGTTCGAGAACGTCACCTTTACCTACCCGGGTCGCGAAGTGGCCGCGCTGCGCAATATCAATCTCGATATCCCGGAAGGGAAAACCGTGGCGCTGGTGGGGCGCTCAGGGTCGGGTAAATCGACCATTGCCAGCCTGATCACCCGCTTCTACGATGTCGACGAGGGGCAGATCCTGCTGGATGGCCACGACCTGCGCGAGTACAAGCTGAGCTCGCTGCGCGATCAGGTGGCGCTGGTTTCACAGAACGTGCATCTGTTCAACGATACCGTCGCCAACAATATCGCCTATGCCCGTACCGAAGAGTACAGCCGCGAGCAGATTGAAGAGGCCGCGCGCATGGCCTACGCCATGGATTTCATTAACAAGATGGATAATGGTCTGGATACCATCATCGGCGAGAATGGCGTGATGCTGTCCGGCGGCCAGCGCCAGCGTATTGCTATTGCCCGCGCGCTGCTGCGTAACAGCCCGATCCTGATCCTTGATGAAGCCACCTCGGCGCTGGATACCGAGTCCGAGCGTGCCATTCAGGCGGCGCTGGATGAGCTGCAGAAAAACCGTACCTCGCTGGTTATCGCTCACCGTCTGTCGACCATTGAGCAGGCTGATGAAATCGTGGTGGTTGAAGACGGGCGGATCGTGGAGCGCGGAACGCACCATGACCTGCTGGAGCATAAGGGCGTGTACGCCCAGCTGCATAAGATGCAATTCGGCGAATGATCGCGCGCATCTGGTCCGGGGAATCGCCGCTGTGGCGCCTGCTGCTGCCGCTCTCCTGGCTGTATGGCCTGGTGAGCGGGGTGATTCGCCTCAGCTATCGGCTGGGGTGGCAAAAAGCCTGGCGCGCGCCGGTGCCGGTAGTGGTTGTTGGTAACCTGACCGCCGGCGGCAATGGCAAAACGCCGGTGGTGATCTGGCTGGTGGAGCAGCTGCAGCAGCGAGGTATTCGCGTTGGCGTCGTGTCTCGCGGCTACGGCGGTAAAGCCGACCGCTATCCGCTGGTGTTGGACGACAGGACCAGTACGGCGCAGGCGGGTGATGAACCGGTGTTGATCCATCAGCGTACCGGTGCCCCGGTCGCTGTCGCTCCGCTACGCAGCGACGCGGTAAAAGCGTTGCTCAGCGCGCACGATCTGCAGATGATTGTGACCGACGACGGGTTGCAGCACTATAAGCTCGCGCGGGACAGAGAAATTGTCGTTATTGACGGCGTGCGCCGCTTTGGCAACGGCTGGTGGCTGCCTGCCGGGCCGATGCGCGAGCGGGCGTCGCGCTTGCAAAGCGTTGATGCGGTTATCGTTAACGGCGGCGTGGCACGTCCGGGTGAGATCCCGATGCGGCTGCGCCCAGGGATGGCGGTTAACCTGCTTACCGGCGAACGTCGCGATGTCTCCACCTTCACGAACGTGGTGGCGATGGCCGGCATCGGCCATCCGCCGCGCTTCTTCGCCACCCTCGAAAGCTGCGGCGTCCAGCCGGTCAAAACCGTGGCGCTGGCGGACCATCAGGCGCTGAGCCAGGCTGATGTCGCCGCCCTGGTGACCGCCGATCAGACGCTGCTGATGACCGAGAAAGATGCCGTGAAATGTCGCGATTTCGCCGCTGCAAACTGGTGGTATTTACCGGTCGACGCCATAATGGCCGATGAACGCGCACAGCGGTTGCTTGCGGACTTAGCGACGTTGGCGCAACGTTAACTGACGCGCCGGCTTTGCTCGCCGCTGTGCTGGAATTCCTGACGGAGAACCTGCATGTCGGTATTGCAACTATCGCTTAACGAGGCGCGCCACCTCCATCTCGCGGCGCAGGGGTTGTTAAAGAAGCCCCGACGTCGCGCTCGCCCGAAAGACATTCTTTCCACCATCCAGCAGATGTCGCTGCTGCAAATCGATACCATCAACGTGGTGGCCCGCAGCCCCTACCTGGTGCTGTTCAGCCGTCTTGGCAGCTATCCGCAGCACTGGCTGGATGAGTCGCTGCGCAACGGCGAGCTAATGGAATACTGGGCGCATGAAGCCTGCTTTCTGCCGCGCAGCGATTTCGCCCTGGTGCGCCATCGCATGTTGAATCCCGACAATATGGGCTGGAAATACCATCGCGCGTGGATGGAGGAGCATGCCGGGAGTATTGCCGAGCTGGTGGCGCATATCGGACAAAACGGCCCGGTTCGCTCGGCGGATTTTACCCACACGCGCAAAGGCGCCAGCGGCTGGTGGGAGTGGAAACCGCATAAGCGCCACCTGGAAGGGCTGTTTACCGCCGGCGAAGTGATGGTGGTGGAGCGGCGCAATTTTCACCGCGTGTATGATCTAACCCGGCGGGTGATGCCGGACTGGGACGACGAGCGCGACGCGCTCTCCCGCGAAGACGCAGAGGCCATTATGTTGCGCAATAGCGCCCGTAGTCTCGGCATCTTCCGCGCCCAGTGGCTGGCCGATTACTATCGCTTGCGCCAGCCGTCGCTACCGGGTCTGCTGGCGGCCTGGCAGGAAGAGGGGCTGGTGGTGCCGGTTAACGTGGAAGCACTCGGCGAGATGTGGCTGCATCACGAGGCGCTGGCGCAGCTGGAGACCGCGCCCGGCGGTAAGCTGACCGCCAGCCATAGCGCCGTGCTCTCGCCCTTCGACCCGGTGGTCTGGGATCGGAAACGCGCTGAGCAGCTGTTCAACTTCAGCTATCGCCTGGAGTGTTATACCCCGGCGCCGAAGCGTCAGTATGGCTAGTTCGTACTGCCTCTGCTGCACCAGGGAAAACTGGTCGGGCGGATGGACAGTAAAATACATCGCAAAAGCCGGGAGCTGGAGATCTTCGCTCTATGGCTGGAGGAGGGGGTGAAGATCACCCGTGGTCTGGAGCAGGGGCTGCGCCGGGCGATTAACGACTTCGCACACTGGCAATCGGCAGAGCGGATCCTTTGCCGACGCCTGCCGGAAGGGCTGTTTGTCGGCCAGGAGCAGGGGTGGGAAATCGACGCCGATTGATCCCGGCGCCTGCCTTCCTGTGATATGCTGCTGAGAAATCTATCCGGTCCATCAGGAGGAAACATGGATCACCGTTTACTTGAAATCATCGCCTGCCCGGTCTGTAACGGCAAGCTGTATTACAGTCAGGATAAGCAAGAACTTATTTGCAAACTTGATAGCCTGGCGTTTCCGCTGCGCGACGGTATCCCGGTGCTGCTGGAGACAGAGGCGCGTCCGCTGGCGCTAGAAGAGAGTCACTCATGAGTTTCGTGGTCATTATTCCTGCGCGTTTCGCCTCCACGCGCCTGCCGGGAAAACCACTGCAGGACATTAATGGTAAGCCGATGATTGTCCATGTGCTGGAGCGCGCTCGCGAATCCGGCGCGGATCGCATTATTGTCGCCACCGATCACGAAGATGTCGCCCGGGCGGTTGAAGCCGCCGGCGGCGAGGTCTGTATGACCCGCGCCGACCATCAGTCCGGCACCGAACGGCTGGCGGAAGTGGTGGAAAAGTGTGCGTTCAGCGATGACACCATTATCGTCAATATTCAGGGCGATGAGCCGATGATCCCCCCGGCGATTGTCCGCCAGGTGGCGGAGAATCTGGCTGCCAGCAGCAGCGGAATGGCGACCCTGGCGGTACCGATCCATGATGCGGAAGAGGCGTTTAACCCGAATGCGGTCAAAGTGGTGATGGATGCCAAGGGTTACGCGCTCTATTTCTCCCGCGCGACTATTCCCTGGGATCGCGATCGCTTTGCCCAAACCCGCGAGACCATCGGTGACTCCCTGCTGCGGCACATCGGCATCTATGGCTATCGCGCCGGCTTTATCCGCCGCTATGTCAGCTGGGCGCCGAGCCCGCTGGAGCAGATTGAAATGCTCGAGCAGCTGCGAGTGCTGTGGTATGGCGAGAAAATCCATGTTGCCGTGGCGGCCGAAGTGCCCGGCACCGGCGTGGATACCCCGGAAGATCTGGAGCGCGTCCGCGCTGAGCTGCGTTAGTCCTCTGTCCCCTCCTTGCTGGAGGGGATATCCCCGTCGGTTTTTTGCTTTTTTTACCCCTTTTTGATCTTATCCGATGACAACCCAGGTGCGGGCGCTCATTATGAAACCAGTAGTGTTCATAGGGGTAATCGACAATGGAACAGTTGCGAACCGAACTCAGTCATCTTCTTGGCGAAAAGCTAAGCCGGGTGGAGTGTGTCAGTGAACAAGCCGCTACGGCGCTGTGGTTCCTGTACGATGCGCAGGGAAACCCGATGCCGCTGCTGGCGCGAAGTTTCACCACGCCCGGCGTGGCGCGGCAGCTGGCATGGAAGATCTCGACCCTGGCGCGTAATGGTACGGTGCGTATGCCGGTGGTTTATGGCGTCATGACGCACGAAGAACATCCCGGACCAGATGTGCTGTTGCTTGAGCGCCTGCGCGGCGTACCGGTGGAGGCGCCGACGCGCACCCCGGCGCGCTGGGAGCAACTGCAGGAGCAAATCGTCGAGGCGCTGCTGGCGTGGCATCGGCAGGACAGTGGCGGCTGCGTGGGAATGGTCGACAATACCCAGGAAAACCTATGGCCGAACTGGTACCGCCAGCGGGTAGAGATATTGTGGAGCACCCTGAACCTGTATCAGGACAGCGGTCTCACCATGCAGGATAAGCGCCTTTTGTTCCGCTCCCGCGAGTGCCTTCCGGAGCTATTCCGCGATTTCAATGATAATGCTGTGCTGGTGCATGGCAACTTCACTCTGCGCAGCATGCTAAAAGATCCGCGCAGCGATCAGCTGCTGGCGATGGTGGGGCCGGGGATGATGCTGTGGGCGCCACGCGAGTATGAACTGTTCCGCCTTGCTGAAGGCGGCCAGGCGGAACAGCTGCTGTGGCGCTACCTGCAGCAGGCGCCAGTTTCCGAGGCCTTTGTCTGGCGGCGCTGGCTTTATCTGCTGTGGGATGAGGTGGATAGTCTGGTCAACACCGGGCGCTTTGATCGCGCCCGTTTTGACCTCGCTGCAAAATCACTCCTGCCCTGGCTCGCCTGAGCTGCCTTTCAGCCATTGCCAGACGCGACCAAGGGTTTCATAGCCGACCCGGTCGCTGTGCATCAGCCACACTGGAGAAGGAATGGCCCGCTCCCACGGATTGAGCGGCGAGGTCACCGCCAGCTGATTGGCCGGCGCGGGAAGCGGATCCAGGCCGGCATGGCGAAAGAATATCATCGCCCGCGGAAGGTGTGACGCCGAGGTGACCAGCAGGAAGGGCGCGTCGCCGATGGCGCGCTTCACCGCCAGCGCTTCCTCTTCTGTATCTTTCGGCCGATCGAGCACAATGATATCGCTGCGAGGTACGCCAAGGCTCTCCGCCACTCTCGCCCCGGCTTCCGCCGTGCTGACGGGGTTCGTTTTCGCCGCCGCGCCGGTAAAGATCATTTTCGAACCGGGATTCGCCTGCCACAGGCGGATGCCCTCCGTCAGGCGCGGCAGGCTGTTATTGATAAGATTAGAGCTTGGCGCCCACTCCGGATTCCAGGTATAGCCGCCGCCCAGCACCACCACGTAGTTCACCGGCTGCTCGCCGCGCCAGGTGGGGTAGGTATCTTCAATCGGTTTCAGCAGGCTGTCGGCCACGGGCTGCAGGCTCAGCAGCGTCAGCAGCAGCCAGCCGAGGCTCACGCATAGCTTCCCGGTACGCTGAAAGCGGCTGAACCATAACAGCGCGATCCCGATACCGATCAACAACAGTAAGGCGGGTAGCGGCAACAGCAGGCCGCCGACGATCTTTTTTAGCGTGAAAAGCATGCCAGATGGTTCCTTTTTTAACCATATAACCAAAGTTATGTTCGGATCTTATAACAGATCGCTTCATTCTCGGCGCGGGTATGACAAAATAGCGGTTTTGTGTTGGCTTGTGGAGTCACTCGTGCAGGATCGCAATTTCGATGACATTGCTGAAAAGTTTTCGCGCAATATTTACGGCACCACAAAAGGCCAGCTGCGCCAGGCAATCCTCTGGCAGGATCTGGAGCCGCTGCTGGCGCAGCTGGGGCCGGGACCGCTGAGGGTACTGGATGCCGGCGGCGGCGAAGGGCAAACGGCCATTAAAGTGGCGCAACTGGGCCATCACGTGACGCTGTGCGATCTCTCTGCTGAAATGGTGGCCCGCGCCCGCCAGGCTGCTGTCGATAAAGGTGTGATCGACAACATGCATTTTGTACAATGCGCGGCTCAGGATATTGCGCAGCATTTGGAAAGCCCGGTCGATCTGGTACTGTTTCATGCGGTGCTGGAGTGGGTGGCGGAGCCCCAGGAAATACTGCATACCCTGTGGTCGACGCTGCGTGCTGGCGGTGGACTGTCATTGATGTTCTACAATGCTAACGGCCTGTTGATGCACAATATGGTTGCCGGTAATTTTGATTACGTTCAACTGGGCATGCCAAAAAAGAAAAAACGCACGCTGTCGCCGGATTATCCGCGTGAACCACAGCAGGTTTATCACTGGCTGGAAGAGATTGGCTGGCAGATCGTCAGCAAAACCGGCGTGCGGGTGTTTCATGATTATCTGCGTGAAAAACGCCAACAGCATGACAGCTATGCGGCGCTGCTGGCGCTGGAGACGCGCTACTGTCGTCAGGAGCCGTATCTCAGCCTGGGCCGTTATATTCATGTCACCGCGCTTAAGAGCCAGGCTCATAGCCGCAGATGCAAGGATAAAGTATGAGTGAATTTTCCCAGACAGTCCCCGAACTGGTTGCCTGGGCCAGAAAAAATGATTTTTCAATCTCGCTACCGGTCGACAGACTCTCTTTCCTGCTGGCGATCGCCACTCTGAATGGTGAACGACTGGAAGGGGAAATGAGCGAGGGTGAACTGGTGGATGCGTTCCGCCACGTCAGTGATGCGTTTGAGCAGACCAGCGAAACCATCAGCCAGCGCGCCAATAACGCGATCAACGATTTGGTGCGCCAGCGTCTGCTGAACCGCTTTACCAGCGAAATTACCGAAGGCAATGCGATCTATCGCCTGACGCCGTTGGGGATTGGGATCACCGATTATTATATCCGTCAGCGCGAATTCTCGACGCTGCGTCTCTCGATGCAGCTGTCAATCGTCGCCGGCGAGCTGAAGCGCGCGGCGGACGCCGCGGAAGAGGGCGGTGATGAATTCCACTGGCATCGCAACGTTTTTGCGCCGCTGAAGTATTCCGTAGCGGAAATTTTCGACAGCATCGACCTGACGCAGCGCATTATGGATGAGCAGCAGCAGCTGGTGAAAGACGATATCGCGCAGTTGTTGAATAAAGACTGGCGCGCGGCGATTTCCAGCTGTGAACTGCTGCTGTCGGAAACCTCCGGCACCCTGCGCGAACTGCAGGATACGCTGGATGCGGCAGGGGATAAGCTGCAGGCGAACCTGCTGCGCATTCAGGACTCGACCATGGCGCGCGACGATCTCCATTTTGTCGATCGGCTGGTGTTCGATCTGCAAAGCAAGCTCGACCGCATCGTCAGCTGGGGTCAGCAGGCGATTGACCTGTGGATCGGCTACGACCGCCATGTGCACAAGTTTATCCGTACCGCTATCGATATGGATAAGAACCGCGTCTTCGCCCAGCGTCTGCGCCAGTCGGTACAGACCTATTTTGATGAACCGTGGGCGCTAACTTACGCCAACGCCGACCGCCTGCTGGATATGCGCGATGAAGAGATGGCCCTGCGCGATGAAGAGGTCACCGGCGAGCTGCCGGCGGACCTCGAATTTGAAGAGTTTAACGAAATTCGCGAGCAGCTGGCGGCGCTGATCGAAGCGCAGCTGGCGGTCTATAAAGAGAAAGGAATACCGCTGGATCTCGGCCTGGTGGCGCGGGAGTTCCTGGCGCAGTATCCGCGCGGGCGTCACTTCGACGTGGCGCGGATCGTCGTGGATCAGGCGGTACAGCTGGGCGTCGCCCAGGCAGATTTCACCGGACTGCCGGCAAAATGGCAGCCGATTAATGATTACGGAGCCAAGGTACAGGCGCATGTCATTGACAAATATTGAACAAGTGATGCCGGTTAAGCTGGCGCAGGCGTTGGCCAATCCGTTATTTCCGGCGCTGGACAGCGCCCTGCGCGCGGGCCGTCATATCGGTCTCGACGAGCTGGATAATCACGCATTTTTGATGGATTTTCAGGATTACCTGGAAGAGTTTTACGCTCGCTATAACGTCGAGCTGATCCGCGCGCCGGAGGGATTCTTCTACCTGCGCCCGCGGTCCACCACGCTGATTTCGCGCTCGGTACTGTCCGAGCTGGATATGATGGTGGGCAAAATTCTTTGCTATCTCTATCTCAGCCCGGAGCGCCTGGCGAACGAAGGGATTTTTACCCAGCAGGAGCTCTATGACGAGCTGCTGACCCTGGCCGATGAATCCAGGCTGCTGAAGCTGGTGAACAACCGTTCCACCGGTTCGGATCTGGACCGCCAGAAGCTGCAGGAAAAAATGCGGGCCTCGCTTAACCGCTTACGCCGTCTGGGGATGGTGTGGTTTATGGGCCACGATAGCAGCAAGTTTCGCATTACCGAATCGGTATTCCGCTTTGGCGCCGATGTGCGCGCCGGCGACGACCCGCGCGAAGCGCAGCGCCGTCTGATCCGCGACGGGGAAGCGATGGCCCTGGAAAATCACCTGCAGCTCAATGATGAGAATGAAGAAAACCAGCCGGATAGCGGGGAGGAAGAGTAATGATTGAACGCGGTAAGTTTCGCTCGCTAACGCTGGTTAACTGGAACGGCTTCTTTGCCCGGACCTTTGATCTTGATGAACTGGTGACCACCCTCTCCGGGGGGAACGGCGCGGGTAAGTCCACGACCATGGCGGCCTTCGTCACGGCGCTGATCCCGGATTTAACCCTGCTGCACTTCCGTAACACCACCGAAGCGGGGGCCACCAGCGGCTCACGCGATAAAGGCCTGCACGGTAAGCTGCGCGCCGGGGTGTGTTACTCGGTACTCGATGTGATCAACTCCCGCCACCAGCGCGTGGTGGTCGGCGTGCGCCTGCAGCAGGTCGCCGGGCGCGATCGTAAAGTCGATATTAAACCTTTCGCCATTCAGGGACTGCCGACCTCTATCCTGCCGACCCAGCTGTTGACCGAAACGCTGAACGAGCGCCAGGCGCGCGTCGTGAGCCTCAACGAGCTGAAAGATAAACTCGAGGCGATGGAAGGGGTCCAGTTTAAACAGTTCAACTCGATCACCGAATATCACTCGCTAATGTTCGATCTGGGCGTGGTGGCGCGTCGCCTGCGTTCCGCCTCCGATCGTAGCAAGTACTACCGCCTGATTGAGGCCTCGCTGTACGGCGGGATCTCCAGCACCATTACCCGCTCGCTGCGCGACTACCTGCTGCCGGAAAACAGCGGCGTGCGTAAAGCGTTCCAGGATATGGAAGCGGCGCTGCGGGAAAACCGCATGACGCTGGAAGCCATTCGCGTTACCCAGTCCGACCGCGATCTGTTTAAACACCTGATCAGCGAAGCCACCAACTACGTGGCGGCGGACTATATGCGTCACGCCAACGAGAGGCGCATTCACCTGGATAAGGCGCTGGAGTATCGCCGCGATCTCTTCACCTCGCGTTCGCAGCTGGCGGCTGAGCAGTATAAGCACGTCGACATGGCGCGCGAACTGCAGGAGCATAACGGCGCGGAGGGCGATCTGGAAGCCGATTACCAGGCCGCCAGCGATCACCTGAACCTGGTGCAGACTGCGCTGCGTCAGCAGGAAAAAATCGAGCGCTACGAAGCGGATCTCGACGAGCTGCAGATCC
>OFOU01001462.1_pt1 | contig 14102 bp, 17 predicted proteins | sample 1542061 | NCBI WGS metagenome assembly OFOU01 (sample SAMN04209239, study PRJEB22552) | human gut metagenome | biome: gut; material: feces | host: Homo sapiens | place: USA: Oklahoma
CATTGAAGTAAAAGACATTGTCAAAAAAAAATTAATTCGCATGTATCATTTTTGAAAAGAAGCAGTCCGAGAGCATTCAGCGTTGAAAGTAGTAAAAAAATTATCTCATGTTTATTTAATACTTTGCTTTTAATGCTAGATATTACATGTGACGAGGCGATTGAACTTGTGGGGATTGATGATTTATTTTTGTTTATGTAGAGGTTTAATGTTATGCATGATTTTTTACTTGTAATTTGGGGAATTACGATAGGTTATATTTACACGAAATGGAGAGATAGGAAATGAAAGTTTTAGAATTATTTGCGGGCACACGTTCAATAGGTAAAGCGTTTGAGGAAAGAGGACACAAGGTATATTCGGTTGAATGGTGCAAGGATTTTGAAAACATAGACTTGTATTGCGATATAGGAACATTGTCAGTAGAGGACATTTTAAGTAAATTTGGAAAACCTGATATTATATGGGCCTCACCAGATTGCACTACATATTCCATAGCCGCCATTTCTCATCATCGTAAAAAAAGAGTTAAGTGGAAATTTAGCACCAATTTCAGAGTATGCTAAGTTTTGTGATAGCGTAAATAAAAATATGCTAAAATTAATAGCAGAATTAAACCCCAAATACTATTTTATTGAAAATCCTAGAGGTGGATTGCGTAAAATGGACTTTATGCAAGGAATACCAAAATACACTGTGACTTATTGTCAGTATGGTGATAAGAGACAGAAACCGACAGATATATTTACAAATTATCCTAATCCTAATTTTAAACCGCCATGTAAACGAGGGTCTAGTTGCCACATATCAGCACCAAGGGGAAGTAAGACAGGGACTCAAGGTTTAAAGGGGTCTGTTGAGAGATCACGTATACCTAGGGAATTGTGTGATTATATTGTATATCTTTGTGAGAAATAGTGGAGGGTAGAAAATGTTAAAAAAAGAAGTAGCAGTTCAACTTATGGAACACTTAGTAAACCACGACTGGCATGGCTATAGCCAAGTCAGCCGTTGGGGTGACGGCGAGGGAAAATGCATTGTCAATATTGACAATATGCCTTTTGAACTTGAGCAAGGTGATCGAGACTGTTCGTCTGCCATCATTTCTGCTTTTGAATCAGCGGGAATCAGTTGCGGTGGTGCAACCTACACAGGAAACATGCGGTCATGTATGACTAGTACAGGAAACTTTATTTGGCATCCTATGACATCTGGCTACATTGCACAGCGGGGGGATATATATCTTAATGAGGTAAACCATACTGCTCTATGCACGTCTGCCGTGCCAGATATGCTTGCGGAATTTTGTATATCTGAAAATGGAACAACTGATGGATCAGAGGGTGATCAGACAGGCTACGAATCATATATACATGATTATTATAGTTATCCATGGGACGGTATTTTACAATGTGTAAACACGGAAAGTTACAATACCGTTGGCGAGGGATGGAAACAAGATAATGTTGGTTGGTGGTACAGGTTCTCTAATGGTACATATGCAAAAAATCAATGGTTAAAACTTGCTGATGTATGGTATTGGTTTGATAGTATTGGCTATGCAAGTCAGAATAAGTGGGAATATATTGATGGTAACTATTATTATTTTAACAATGATTGTAAGATGGTTACAGGGTGGGCAAAAGTAGATAACTTGTGGTACTTTTTGAACAATGGAGTAATGATTGACCGACCTATTGGCGCAATGCTCACAGGTTGGGTAAACATTGATGAAGATTGGTATTACTTTAGAAAACGTAATGACGGTCTGCCTATTGGATCAATGGTATCGAATCAATGGCTGTATGAGAATGGGAGTTACTATTATTTAGACAAAAGTGGGAAGTGGGAAACAAATGATTAATAGAGAGGATTATTTAACCGAAATACAAAGATGTATAAGTTGTTCACCGTTTTTTGATTGTGACGAAGTGACCAATTTAGCAATAGCAAGTGTTATAGAGGACGCTATGAGAGCGGGAATCAAGTTAGCGGGGGTCGATTTGTTACCTCGTCACACAGAACATAAAGAAAGGATGTACATGATCCAATGAAATTTAAACCGAGTGAAAAAATTGAACTAGATTTAAGAGGAGACTTTACATCTTTAGACGATTTAAACAAATTAAGAGTAAAACTAGCAAGGCGGGCAAACTCCCGCCTTTTGCGTCTTGAAAAGAAAGCGTCGAAAGATAGTAAAGGAAATAAGTATATAGGTTGGGCTTACAAGCCGGCAACCAGATATACTCAAAAAGCATATGGATCGAACCGCTTTAGTACGAGAAAAGAAATCAGTGATGATCCGTTTGAAGTAATAGAGGAAGTAGAGGAAATCATAAATTTTTTGAATGCTGAAAGCTCCACAGTCACAGGAGTAAAAAATATTGAATCCCGAATTACAGAAACGTTTAGAAAAAAAGGTCTTGATATCAAAAATCCTAAAGATTTTTTTGACTTTTTAAGTTCCGAAACTTATAAACAAAGTGAAAAGAATCTATCATCAGAGCAAATACAGGAGCTGTTTGATCGTGCTGTTGGAGCGGGCAAGACAGCAATGGAGATAAAGCAGACTTTAGAAGATTTTAATAATAAAAAAATTAATACAATTGACGAATTGTATGAGGGTGTAGGACTTGATTTTTGGGAATATGTGAAAGAGGATTAGAAAAAAACATGATCGCAGAATGTTTAATGAAAGACGGAAGTTATAAGGAAGAGGAAGTATATACATGGGATTCTATTCCACTACAAAGTTACTTACATTGTGGGGAAGTGGGGAAGAAAAAAGTAATACTGAATTTAGTATCAGCTTTTGACATAGAGACAACTTCCATAGATTGCGATCAACCCTATGGCTTTATGTATTTATGGCAGTTTTGCATTGAGAATCATGTATGTATGGGAAGAACATGGAACGAATTTTTGTTATTTATACAACGATTGAAAAACGTATTTAATTTAAACGCAAAAAGAAAGTTTGTGATTTATGTCCATAACCTCTCATTTGAATTTCAATTTTTATCTTCTTTTGTAAATTTTACGAACATATTTGCTAAGGATAAAAGGAAAGTATTAAAATGCGAAATTGATTCTTGTATCGAGTTTAGATGCAGTTTAGCATTAAGCAATAAGCCATTATTTCGTTTTTTAAAAGATTCTGACGTTGACTATGTAAAGGGAGTTGGGGATCTAGATTATAGCGTAATAAGAACACCGTCAACGGTATTGAAACCAAAAGAACTCGGTTATGCGTATAATGACGTTAGGGGTTTAGTACAAGCAATTAAGACAAAATTAGTTGATGACGATCTAAGAACTATACCTTTGACTTCCACTGGATACGTTAGGCGAAATTGCCGTAATGCTATGAGAAAGAATCCTAACAATAGAAAACAATTTAAAAGTTTTTCTTTAAATGAGGATACTTACAATCTATGCATGAAATTGCGTAGAGGTGGAAACACTCATGCGTATAGGGCTATCGTAGGAAAGAAATTGCATAATATAAGGAACTTTGACATATCCTCTTCATACCCCTTTGTTATGTTATGTTGCTATTTTCCAATGGAAAAATTTACACCGATAAAGGTCAAAAATATGCGACAAGTAAAGCTGTTACTAAATACTTACTGTTGTATGTTTACAGTGTCATTCAAAGGGCTGACTTTAAAAAATCACGTTCCAATACCATATATACCAGTATCAAAATGCGAGCAGATAAAAGATTTTAGCCAATTTACAGGACGAGTTTTAGAAGCTAATGAAGTGACTATGAGCATGACGGAAATTGACTGGGAGATCATAAATAAGCAATATGATTACAAGGAAATAGCATTTCATTGTTTTTATATTGCCAAACGTGGGGAATTGCCGGATGAATTAAAAGAGGAAATACGAGAGTATTTTCAAGGCAAAAGTGAGCTGAAAAACTCCGATCCTTATTTATATGCAAAATACAAAGAACTGCTTAATGCCATTTTTGGCATGACAATGACCGACCCTATACATGATGAATATGTTTGGAATGATTTCGAGTTTTGGGACGCTATACCAGAAGAGGAAGAAAAAACACTATCCGAAAAATTAGAAGACTACTATAATAGCAGAAATGCTTTTTTGACTTTGCAGTGGAGTTGTTGGGTAACTGCCCATGCAAGGAAAAGGCTACAGGACATTATTGATATTACAGGCATGGGGACTCTTTATTGTGACACAGATTCCGATAAATGCCAGATACTAGACGAGTCCGTTATTGAAAAGATCAATGAACTTAATAGACAGACAATTGTTATTGCAGAAAAGTATAGAGCGTATGCGGTTGTAAATAACAGAAAAATTTACATGGGGGTGTATGAGGAAGAAGAGCCGTACGATGAATTTAAGACATACGGTCCGAAGAAATACGCATACACGATAGACGGTGAATTACATATAACAATAGCCGGAGTAAATAAAAAGTATGGTGCAATGGATTTAGGAACAATTGATAATTTTAAACTTGGTTACAAGTTTAATAAAATCTATGACGGTATTAGTAGTGGCGGGAATGCTGTCTGGTATAATGATTGTCCTGTACATTACATAACAGTAAATGGCGAAAAGATAATAACAGGTTCAAACATAGCGGTGCTACCCTCAGAGTACACTTTGGGAATTACGGAAGAGTATTTAGAATTATTAGATTTTAATATTGACAATTTGATTTATATGTAATAGAATTAATAATGTAATAATTAACATATCAAATACAGAAAAAAAGGAGATTAAAACAATGACAAGCATTAACATCACAGCAAAAGATTTATTCAACTCAAACGCGGGAAAGAGCTTCAAAGAAGCCGGAAACGAAGAAACAGAGATCACAATGATTGGCTTCGGAATCAAAGAAACAGAATCAGAAGATCGTGAAACAAAAGAAGCAGTAAAAAAAGAAATCGTTGTTATTAAAGACGCTTCTGGCGAATTGTATTCTGGGGAATCGGTTGTACTTGCTAAAAGAGTGAAAGAACTCGCTGAACTGTTCACAGAGGAAGAAATCAAAGCCGGAATCCCGATTCAGTTCAGAAACATCAAAGCCGGAAGAGGTTTGGCAGTAACATTCCTTGTAAAATAGAAAGGAAATTAAAGGCTCGAAAGAGCCTTTTTTTAATAGGTGATAAATATGAAGAATGATATTAATTTAGTGGAGACCACTTTTAATAATGCCTTTACCGAAGAGGAATCAAAGAAATATTTAGAAGTGTTTGAGAAGAATAACGCTAATATAGACTTTTACTATCCGAAAGCGTGCCGACGTACTAGACGCTTAAAACGTCCTTTTAACTTTTCAATCGGTGGACGAGGATCGGGGAAAACCATGGGGAATCTGGTATCAGAAGCATTAGAAAAGCGACGTTGTTTTTTATACCTACGGCGCACGCAAGCGGAGTTAGATACAATCTTGAACGATAAAACAGGAAAAGCAAATCCATTTAAGTCTATTAATAGCATGACTGGTTTAGATTTTTGTATGCTAAAGATCAATAAGCAATTAGCGGGTATCTATGTTAAAGAAAAATCTTGTTGTATTGGTTATGCCGCGGCACTATCGACTTTCGCAAATATGCGAAGCGTAGAACTTCCAGAAGTCGAAAGTCTAGTATATGACGAGTTTATTCCCGAAAAACACAAAAAGAAAATAAAAGGGGAAGCGGACGCATTCTTAAATCTTTATGAGACAATATCACGAAATCGGGAGTTGTTCGGGAAAGAACCTTTATATGCTTATCTGCTATCCAATGCAAATAGTCTAGCTTCGCCAATTTTATTTGAACTGAATTTAATGCCATATTATGAGAAAATGGTGTCAAAGCATATTGGTTTTATGGATCTAACTGATAAAGGTACAATCCTAGAACTATATGAAAATAAAGACTTTAAAGAAAAGAAGAGCCAGACAGCACTGTATAAATTAACAAGTGGTACAAGGTTTTCTGAAATGGCATTGAATAATTCTTTCGCATACGATGACTTAAGATCAATAATTTCACGTCCTTTAAGGGAGTATAACCCTATTGCGTCTTTCGATCGCTTTGGGGTATTTAAGCACAAGTCTAATGGTATGTGGTATATAAGTAAAGTGTTTAATAAGTCAGTTCCTCACTATGACCGTGACGATGTAAGTATCAGACAGTTTAATATCAATTATGGCAGATGGTTAACAGCAATGATACTTGAGGATAAAGTCGAGTATGAGGACTATGAATGCAAGTATATTATACTTGACATACTGTTCTAGTAGTTATATAATAAATATCAGAAAGGAGAGTTAAAAGAGCAACGCAAGGGACGGAATCCCGCTCTAGGCTAGTCGGCGGACTAGAGATTTTAACTTTCCTTTTTTGTATTTACTATATCTTTGCTACAAAAAATTATATGCCGACAGAAAGGGGTGATTATATGTCAATTGAGTTTATTCAATTCTTATCAAACTTCGGTTTATCTGCTGTTCTTTGTGGGGCAATGATGTGGTATGTATATCACAGAGAGTCAAAAAATGATGAAAAGATCGAAAAAATGGAAGAACGTCACGCAGATGAGGTTACCGGATTACAGTGTGCGCTTGAAAACAATACGCAAGCGATCACTGAATTAGCCACATATTTAAAGACTAAGGAGACATTATAATGGAGTGGATAAGGGGAAATTTTTACTTATCAGCAGATCAGAGTGATAACAACGCAAAACTGGTATGGAATTATCTGAAACAAAAAGGATGGTCAAAAGAAGCCGTTGCCGGAATGTTGGGGAACATGGTATGGGAATCAACTGTAAACCCGGATATCTGGGAGTCGTTGATTGTCGACTACTCAAGAGGTTTCGGGTTTACGCAATGGACACCCGCAACAAAGTTGTTTGATTGGGTGGGAACTACAAACCCGTCACCAGAACAGGAACTCGATCGTATTAACTATGAAGCTGAAAATAATATACAATGGTTCGAGAACCCAGAAGTTTCCCCGAGCTCCCCACCTATCAGTTTTACGGAATTTAAGACAAGCAAATTGGATATACGCACACTTGCCACTTATTTTTTATACTACTATGAGCATCCGGCTGACCCTCACCAAGAGCAAAAAAGAGGTGATAGCGCAGAACACTTTTATAGTATACTTGAGGGCGAAAGTTGTATTGTATATCCAAAGCGTTTAACTGACGACGGAATACGAGACAATCCGTTATGGTACAGCGACAATCCATTTTATCAAGCCGGTTACGGTCTTCCAAACTGTACTTGTTATGCATGGGGGAGATTCTACGAACTAACAGGCGAACGACCCACTTTATCAACTGGAAATGCTGACCAATGGTTTGGAAATACTGCTGACGGTTACAAAAGAGGGCAAGACCCACTACTTGGTTCAATCATTTGTTTTGGTTACACTGGTAGCCTTGCAGGACAAGGTGGACACGTTGCAATTGTGGAAGAGATAAACTGGGAAACTGGTGATATCGTTACTTCTAATAGTGCCTATGGTGGGACATTCTTTTACACCCAAACACTTAAAAAGTCGGAAAAGTGGACATGGACACCCGATGCTTATGTCCAAGGGTTTATATACAACCCTATTGACTTTTGTCAAAATGGAGAGACACCTATTCCGTCTCAAACAAAGTTAGAACCGTGGTTATTAAAAGCAATCAAACGAAAACATTATTATAGGAGAAGATTATGTTATTGAATGAAATTATGAAATTAATTGATGCCGGATATACGAAAGAAGAAATCAAGGCATTTACAGAAACAAAGCCAGAAACAAAGCCGGAAACAAAACCAGAAACAAAACCGGAAACAAAGCCGGAAATGAGTATGAAAGACCTCATTAGACAGGTCATTGACGAGGTGCAGTCAGAAAACCGAGGGGCTTCTGGCGGTAAAAAAGACGAACCTATGTCAGTAGACGATTTCTTGAAAAAAGTAATTGAGGAGGGGAGATAATGGCACAGAACGGCGGAACATTTGAACAGGGTGCAACCATTATGAATGAGTTGTACAATCAGGCAACAGGAAAGAAAACACTTGCACCAGTAAATACAAGCGAATTTATTTCAATGGCAACTACGGTGCAGAAAGTTATGGAAGATCAACTGGGGGGTTGGATCACACAGATGATCGACCGCACCATTTTTTCCATGCGTCCGTTGCCAGAACAGACACTCGGTCTGGAAGTTTCCGAGCAGAAGTGGGGAAACCAAGTAAGAAAACTTACGCCAGTCTATGACGAGAAGTTTTACACGGATGACAGCAGACTTCCGTTGATCTCCACACAGGAAAACGGTAACGCATACGGCGACGGAGTGGATATGTTCAAGGTGAAGACACGGCAGATTCTACAGACGAACTTTTACGGTGGAAACCGTTTTGAAAACTATATCACATACTTTAGAGACCAGTTGAATCAGGCATTCAAATCCCCAGATGAACTTGCTCGGTACATTCAGATGCTGACGATTGACAGAAGAAACTATCTGAACCTGTCGAAAAAAGTAACGGCACAGGCATGTCTTAACAACTTTATCGGGGCGAAGCTGAGTTCAGACGCAGAGGAAAAGAACCGTATTCATCTTTTGACGGAATACAATGCGATCGCCGGAACACAGTTGACATATGATACTGTTTTTGCGCCGGATAACTTCCGACCGTTTATGATGTGGGTGAAAGCACGAATTGAAACAATCTGCGCTTTGATGACAGAGGGAAGCACTCTGTTCCACACGAACATCACGAATAAACCCGTCATGCGACACACGCCGTATAAGAATCAGAAAGCGTGGATTTATGCACCGATGGATAGAATGTTAGATTCCGAGGTACTTTCAAATCTGTTTAACACAGAGTATATGAAGCTCATTGATCACAGGCGCGTTAATTACTGGCAGAACATCGAGAAGCCCAGCACGATCAATATTGAACCGTCTATTATGGGAGTTGACGGAACAATTACTAAAGCAAAAGAAGCGGTAAATGAAGATCATGTGTTCGGAGTAATTGCTGATGAAGACGCACTCGGAATCAGCCTGATTAGCCACTGGACATCAACGACCCCATTCAATTCACGAGGCGGGTACTATACCATGTGGGAACACTGGACAGTTCGCTATTGGAACGATCTGACAGAAAATGGAGTTGTATTACTTCTGGACTAAGGAGAATGATATGAAAATTGCAATTGCAAAAGTATCAAAGGAAGTAAATAGCACTTATAAGCCGAATGTAAATGATTCGGATTTTATCGAGGTACGATTAAAAGATCGTACCTCGATACTAACGCCAACGTTTGAGATTTACAATACTGATATTACAGGATTATCGGAAGTAAACTACGTTATAGCAAAAGAATTTAATAGGTGCTATTGGATTATGAATATTACTTTTACATCAAATAATACTGCTGAATTGGAATGTAAAGAAGACGTCCTCGCTACTTACAGAGATCAAATCTTGAGCAGTACCCAATTTGTAATGAGATCGGAAAGCGAATATTCCAATGCATATACAGATCCAATTTTACCAATGCAAGCGTTTGTTGAGGAGAGGTACACAACTCAAACAATTGAAGAATTTAAAAAAGGTTTCTTTGTACTTGGTATAGGTGGTGGAGAGTCTTTACTGGGAACTAGCTTTTATGCTATGGATGCCGTGATGCTAAGGCTGTTCACTCAATATATATTTAACGCTGACAACTTTGCGGAATTAATCGATAACAAAGTAAGCAAAATGTTTTTCAATCCTTTGGAATATTTATCGACCTGCATATATTTCCCCTATGATTTTGTGGCAGATAGTGAAGCAGCTTGGGACGCTGACACTATAAAGCTTGGGTTTTATGAATGGAGTGTACCGAGCAGTGTCGGATCATATTGTAAAAAAATTCCAACCCCAACAGTAGCAATAGATAACGTTTATGAATATCAATTATCTGTGTTAAAAAAATACGACAGTGGGAACTTCCGAAACTTTGCACCGTACGCATCTTATAAGGTTTTCATTCCTTTTAGAGGCATGATCGACTTACCTAACGGAATTATCGGAAATACCGATAAAATAGGATTGAAAACAGTATGCGATCTCACAAGCGGAAAGGCTTTCACAGACTTGTATTTTCTGGAATCTGGCGAAAAGCGTTTCTTGCAAAGAGAAGAGTATCAGATCGGGGTTCAAGTTCCGATTACTTTTATTGATAATAGTCCTAGTGGGCAAGTTATATCTGGTTTCAGTGGAGCACTTGAAAAAGCGTATGAAACTGGTGTCAATGCCGAGGGTGGGGCGTTGGAGAGTCTGAAAGCCTATGGAAGTAGTCTATTAGACAGTCTCTCAGAGGGAGTGGAAAACGCTGTTGGAGTTGTAACTGGTGGCAGTAATATTTTAAGCGGTGGCGGAATGAAGCTATCAGTCGGCGGAGTAGGTGAGGGGGTATACAACAATCAAATAATTATGATTACATTGCAACAAAGTACACCAACTTTGCCATTAAATACATTCGGCGCGCCATTAATGCAACCAAAAAAGCTGTCAGACCTTAGTGGATATGTGGAGATTGCGAATCCAGAAATCATGATTAACACAGCCACACAAACCGAACTGTTGACAATTATCAATTTTATGAAAGGGGGTATGAGAATTGTATAACGGTTTTATTCCTAATTATTCGATCACACCGAGTTGCGATTGTATGAAGAGCCGAGAAGATCTGTTCTTCTACTGGGCAAAATACTTGTTGCAACGTGCAATAGCGGTATTTGATGTGACTCTTCCAAAAAGTATTGATTATGACTATTTCATGTTCACGTTGCTTCTGGATGGTGGAATTGCAGTATTTAAAACTCCGAAGTATGGAGTAATTGCACAACGTTGTTCTGTGCTTGGTTATAACCTGTATGACAAACCAACGGAAATACAAGTAAACAATACTGTTGTACAGGGGATTGAAAGAACCATTGATAAAGATTGTGTACTGTTCACGATCAACCCAAACTATACGGGGATGTGGGATATCATTAGTTATTATGCTGTACAGTTAGCAGAAATTCAACTTTCCGCAAACGTCAATCTTAGGAATGTAAAGTTAGCCTATGTTTATCTCGCAGAAGACAACAAAGAAGCCGAAAACTTTAAGAAAATGACTGATAAGGTTGACAGAGGAGAAGCAATGGTATTCGCTAAGAAAGGAAGTTCCCAGAATAAAGCTGAATTGTTTTTTAACAATGTAACGAATACTTATATTGTTGATAAATTGCTTGTTGATATGAGGAAAGTCATTAGTAACTTTGACATGGAAATGGGTATTCCAACGGTGAATACCGAAAAGAAAGAACGGCTAATTTCTGATGAAGCGGTAAGCAATAATGCGGAGACAACTTTACGAATCAACTATATCATTGAAAGGTTACAAAAAGAGTGTGAGAAATGCCGAAAGATGTTTGGCATTGAAATTAATATTAGACTGAAAGGAGAATTGAAAAATGCAAACACTATACCACAATACAGAGGAAAAAGTATTGATTCAGAGTGACAAGGATACAGACGGAAGAACGATCTATTTAGTAGTAGATGGAAACGTTGTGAATGGTCAACCATCAGTTAAAAGTGTGGGGGTAGTGCACGATTCTGTTGCGTACGAAGAGAGGAAACCAGTATGAGACACATATTGATTACATTAAATTCCATGATTGATTATTACGGTGACACGTTCGACAATATTGTCATTCCAAATGGAGTGGAAAAAGATACATTAATTGAGTGTATAAGAGACTACTGTGGAGAGAATGAATGCCGTTATTTCGATCCTGTAAAATTAAAGAAAATGGTTGAAGAGTTCTTTCGAATGTACAAGTACAAGTATGAGAGGTTATGGCTGAGTACGCAACAGGAATACGAAATGATCGAAAACTATGATCGTAAAGAAGAAACAACGGAAAACGTTATTGGAGATACTACCCGAAGTAACAAGGGAACGGCAGAAACAACGACCGATACAACGTCTGTTACTGATCGGTCAAAAAGTAGTTCCAATGTGAATAGCATCAGTGCTTATAATACACAAGACTTTAGCAATAAAGACAAAGCTGTGCTGGAATCGAGTGAAAATGACACTGATACTAATAATATGAGGAGTAACGCTTCTGGTACGAGTGAGGACAAAGAAAACGAGAATAGGAAACGAACAGTGTCTACGAGAGCACATGGTAACATTGGAGTAACAACAAGTCAGCAGATGATCCGAAGTGAGAGAGAAGACGTTGCAAATTTTAGTTGGTATTATACCGTTGCTATGGATTTTGAAGACGCAATAACGATTCCAGTATATTAAAGGGGGTAAAATTATGGATTGTTGTAAATGTATGGGATATCATGAGGATAACTTGTCATGGTTGATAGACGAAATGAAAAAAGCACTAGAAAAACTTAAGGTATTGGATAGTGTTCCAGAAGAGGTGCAAAAAATAATAGACACTATGGTACAAAATGGGCAGTTAGAAGAAATAGTAAGCGGCAACCTGATATATAACCAGTTCAATGGTAAGAGTGTGGCATTTATAGGTGACTCTACCATTTACGGAGACAATACAACAGGAGGGCAGACTACAACTACTTTACCGAGTGCATTTGCAGAAAAAACAAACTGTATTCCGTATAATTACGGACGGAATGGAATGACAATAACAGGCAAAGAGGGAAATACTCTGTATAATAGAATTCAGGATATTAACTTTGATAAAGATTACGTTATTCTATTAGCGTCTTATAATGATTGGAATACTTGTGCCCCTATTGGTGAAATTATCGGTGTAGAGAGTTATGGTTTTTTCAAAAATGCATTATACTATAACTTACTCGCTATTATTAATAAGTGTCCAGAAACAACAAGAATATATGTATGTACAATGTTACCAAGTGGGCAAAGCGTTTCTGGAATACCTAACAAAAACAATGTATATTGCGAAAGCTATGTAAAAGCTATGGAAGAGGTATGTTATAAATTGCATATACCAGTAATTAACTTATTTAATTCAGTACCTATCAATAAAAACAACTTTCAAAAACTTTTCTATGATATGACACACCCTAAAGCCGACACGTACAAAATGATTGCCGATTCTATGCTATACGCAATAGGGAGCGGGGAAGTTTGGAATGATAACAACGAAAGAGGATACAATCTCCTAAACAACGGTGATTTCGTTAGTGTGAATAGTTCCATATCAAACGGTGGTATCTCTTTAAAATTTGAAGGTGCAAAGCAAAATGAACTTAGCAGAGTACTTTATAATATAGAAAAAGGTACATATAGTGTCGGTATGACAGTATGGAATGAGGACACCAAAAAACATAATATACAGATTAAAATCGGCGAAGAAATATTAATAAATCAAACGGTATTGAACGGAAAGAACTATATTCAAAATGAAGTACGTCTGACGGAAAATCACTACAACGAAAACATTAACATTCTATGCACTGATATGACGACTTCATCCCCAAAAATAGAAATCATTGATCCGTTTATCGTAAAAGGCGGGAGCGTAAAATACCATGCCGAGATACCAAACAAACAAAATGGAACTATGCTAAAAGGCAAAGGATCTGTAAAGTATGTAACAATGGGTAACTATATGACGTTGATAGGAGACTACACAACAACTGAACAGGTCAACAACGGAGATACAATAAGTAATATCAGATGTGGCAAAAGTGATATTGCGACTCAAAGAAAGTTCATCAAAGCATATAATCTTGATAACCAAGATGAATATATCGTAGAAGTCACGACTGAAAAGCTTATTATGCGGAGTTCTATTCCGGCTAGAAATCATATAGTATTTCAAGAGACTTTTCTTCCATAATAAATAAGAGGGCTTATGCCCTCTTTATTTGTATAAACAGAAATATAAATCCAGTATTAAACGTTTCAATTTTATAAAATAATCTAGTTGTTCTTTTGTACATTTACCTAATCTATACAATTTGAACATTTTTTCGTTATAGCTTCCCATGGCGTCCGAGCAATCATATTCGCCTATATTCTCTGCAATGTATTTAGTTATTTCTAAAATCCTTTTCA
>OFOU01001467.1_pt1 | contig 14034 bp, 9 predicted proteins | sample 1542061 | NCBI WGS metagenome assembly OFOU01 (sample SAMN04209239, study PRJEB22552) | human gut metagenome | biome: gut; material: feces | host: Homo sapiens | place: USA: Oklahoma
CTGATTATGACAGCAAGAAAGCCACCCCGGTAAAGGTAGGCACCGACATCAACGATATGTCCACATGGACGACCCATATCCCCGGCGCGAACAGCACCAATGACCCGTTCCATAAATATGTGGAGTGGGAAATGGGCGGCCAGACCGTATATATGCCCACCTTCAATAAAAACAAGGATTCGCTGGCTGCTGACATCAACGGTACTTACGAAGGAACCGCAAAGGGCGACGATACCCACTATGACGATTACCATGCCTACAGGCCCGGTGAGCAGAAAACCGAGGACGCTATCTATGACAACGACGACAATACCATTGATGAGGGCAACAGCGCGGTAAACCCGGACAACATTACGGCGGTGGAAGAACAGCACACCGCTAAGACTACCCTAAACGCCACTGTGATGACCATGCAGGAGTGGATTGACGCGGGTGCCAAACCCGGCCCCTACTGGGTGTATGACACAGACGGCTGGGCGTACTGGGCGCAGGCGATTGAGCCAGATACTTCCACCGGCCTGCTGCTGAATGGTCTGAACCAGCTTTCTGTACCGGATGACGACTGGTACTATGCTATCAATGTGGTGGGCCAGTTTGCCAGCTTGGGCGACTGGGGCACAGCAGAAGGCAACGACGGCTTCTTTGGAGACGACGCGGGTGCGAAACCGACCGACGAGGCTGTTTTCCTCTTAAATCAGGCGGCGGGGTACAAACTGAAGGTAACGGTTTCCGCAAAGGGTGACGCAACCACCGCCAAGCTGGGTGAAACCCTGCAAATGAGCGCAGAAGTCACCATAGGCGGCAAGAAGCACGCGAATCAGGAGGTTACTTGGTCGGTTGTTCGCAAGAATTCGGGCGATACCAATATCAGCGAAAGCGGCCTGCTGACGGTTGGTGCGGACGAAATTGTTGGCGGCAAGCTGGAAGTCCGGGCAATCTCTTTGGTTGATAACACGACAATCGGAACTTATGAAGTGCAAGTAGAATCTTCTTGGGATACGTCCGGTGTGGGGAATATCACTCCAGGCAGTACACAGACAGCCACCATTGACGGCATTGAATGGTATGTACTGGCAAAGAAAGGTAACGAGAGGTTGTTGCTCTCCAAAGATGTTTTGGAACAAAGAGCTTTTGATATAGATAACAACGCATGGGAAGGCAGCGACGTTCAGACTTATCTCAATGGTGACTGGCTAACTGGCAAGGCAATTCTAAATGCTCATGCGATAGAAACGGTAATCCATACCCATAAAAAGCCAGATGGTGATTCATGGACAGATTCTAACGACAAAGTATTTTTGCTTTCTCAAGCAGATGTATATGGAACAACATTTGGTATTGCGAATGAACCCGCAAAAGTGAATGATTATACGTTGGGAAAGCAAGGAATCGTTGTGCCAGAGGGCATGAAAGCTACGAACGGGCAATGGTGGTTACGCTCACCAGATCAAGGCCTTCCCGGCAGTGGAGTTGTAACAGAAGATGGCACCGTTTCGAGCAGAACTATATCTCGACCCTGTGGCATCCGCCCCGCCATGTGGATCGACTTGGCGCAGTAACACTTTCAGGCAACAACCATAGGCAGCAAACCCTGCGGCACCCGGCCTTTGCCGGGGCCGTAGGCGGCGCTGCTGCCTGTTGTGGGCTTCCCCAAAGCGGAGAGCCTGCAACAGACAGCAGTACAAAAAATATACTTTGGATTACTTTAAGGAAGGGAGGCTTTGCCATGCGGTCAGCAGCATACCGGGTCGTCAGCTTGGTTCTGGCGGCGGTGTTTGTGTTATCCGGCCTTGTATCCGGTACGCTGGGCTGGCAAAGCCTCAGCCAGCAGGCGAGAAACGAGACACAGAGCAAAATTGTGCAGGACGTGGAGCTGCTAAAGCTCCAAAAACTGCCCGACGGAACCGAAAACCAAATCCCCGTCCCCGGCGCGGTGTTCTACCTGTTCACGGCGGACGGGGTGCAGATCGGCGGGCGGTACGTCACCAACAGCGAGGGCAAAATCCCCGTCCGCTTGGAGCCGGGCAGCTACTACTTCGAGGAATTTTCCCCGGCACCCGGCTTTACCTTTGATAAGGACGCGGACGGCAACCGCATCACCCGGTATCCCTTCACCGTCACCGAAAATGACACCGAGACGGTGGTTGTCACCGCCTACAATGTCCGGCTGCAAGGGGCGCTCACCATTGAAAAGACTGTCCAGAATGCAGACGGCTCCCCTTTGACCGAAGTGCAAAAGCAGCAGGAATTTACCTTTACGGTTGTGTTTTCAGACGGCGGGACGTATTCCTATTCCATTGACGGCGGCGAACCCCAGCAGCTTGCCAGCGGCGGCACCCTTGTTCTTAAGCACGGCCAGCAGGCGGTGTTTGAAAAAATCCCGGTGGGCGTGACCTATACCGTCACCGAGCAGCCGGTGCCCGGCTATACCGTCTCCGCTACCGGCCACACAGGAACCATCACCGAAACAGGCAGCGCGGCGCTGTTCACCAACACTTACGCCCCCGGTCAGACGGGAAGCCTGACCGTTTCCAAGGAAGTGGTGGACGCAAGCCCGGACGGAAGCGCGGATATCAATAAAGAATTTACCTTTACCGCTATCATCGGTGGGCAAACCCATACCTTCACCCTCAAACACGGCGAAAGCAAAACCTTCCCGGATCTGCCGGTGGGGACAGAATATATCGTCACCGAAACCGACTACACCGCAGACGGGTATGTAGCAAACATCAAAACCTATACCGGCACCATCACCGGGGCGGAAACACTGCGCCTGCCCTTTGTCAATACCTACCAGCCCCAAGGGGCGCTGGGCAGCCTGCGGATCACCAAGGAAGTGGTGGGCGAAAATCCAGACCCGGATAAGGTGTTCACCTTTGCGGTCGAGTTCTCGGACGGAAAAGGCTACCCCTATTCCATCAATGGCGGAGAGCCTGTTGCTACCACCGGCCCCGTCATCACCTTGCAGCTTAAAGGTGGAGAAACCGCCACGTTTGAAGGGATTCCCGAAGGGGTCACCTATACGGTTAAAGAAACCGACCCGTCGGGCTACTGGCAGGATTTGAGCGAGGCAGGCGGCACCATCATAGGCGACACCGCCTATGTGATCTTCCGCAACCGGGTGCCGGAGAAGCCGGAGCAGCCCGCCACCCTCATTGTCAAAAAACAGCTTGCGGGCGAATCCCCGGAGGCGGATAAAGACAAGGAGTTCCATTTTACCCTTACTGTTGACGGCGTGGAGCAGAGGTTTACCCTAAGGCCCGGCGAAAGCAAAGAGTTTGAAATCCCTGCCGGTTCCCGGTATGAAGTGCGGGAGGATGACTATTTCCAGGACGGCTATGCCCTCACGCTGGAAAACGGCACCGGCACCGCCCTGCCCGGTGGGACGGTTACCGTCACCGCCACCAACACCTACATCGGCGCGGTGCAGGCGGAAATCAAAGGCGAAAAGACATGGGAGCAGGGCGGCCATGCGGTAGCCCTGCCCGAATCCATCACCGTGCGGCTCAAAAACGGGGAGATTGTGGTGGAGGAAATCACCGTCACCCCGGACGAACATGGCGAGTGGCACTATGCCTTTACCGCGCCCCAATACGACGCGGACGGCAAAGAGATTGTCTATACCGTGGAAGAACTGCCGGTGGTTGGCTTTATCCCCAGCTATGACGGCTTCAATATTCTTAATACCTATATCCCGCCCATAGAGATTGACCCGCCCATCATTGAAAAAGTGGTGGAGGGCGAGAACGCCCCGGAAACCGAGTTTACCTTCCTGCTGCGGGGTGAGAACGGCGCGCCCATGCCGCAGGGCAGCGACGGCAGCACCAAGACCCTCACCATCACCGGCAGCGGCGAGGTGGAAATCGGCACCTTCTCCTTTGCGTCCCCCGGCATTTACACCTATACCGTTTCCGAGCTGAACACCGGCGCGGAGGGCTGGACGTATGACAGCACCGTTTATACCCTGACCTTTACCGTCACCTTAGAGGACGGCGCACTTCATGCTTCCTACACCCTGACAAAAGCCGGAGAAGCGGCGGACAAGGCGCGCTTTGTGAACCGCTACGCGCCGGTAGAGCCGGACACCGTGGAAATCTCCGGCACCAAGACATGGAACCACGGGGACAACCCCAACCCGCCGGAATCCATCATTGTGTATGTCTATGGAGACGGGAAGCTTGCCGCCCAGCGGCTGGTGACTGGGAAAGACGGCTGGAAGTACGCCTTTGAACTGCCGAAATTCGCAGAGGACGGGCATGAGATCATCTACACCGTGGGCGAGGCCGAGGTGCCCGGCTACACCGCCAAAATCCACGGGTATGATATTGTCAATACCTACACTGGCACCGCGCCGAAACCGGAGCCGCCCGACCCCGGCGACAAGCCTACCGATCCGGATAAGCCAGACGAACCCAGCAATCCGTCGAACCCAGGCGGCGGCGACGGCCCGCAGACCGGCGACAGCACGGTTCTCTGGCCTTGGATTGCAGCCATGATTCTCAGCCTGCTGGGTATCCTTGTCACCCTGACTATGGAACAGCGAAGCAGGCGCAGGAACACAGGGAAACATTTTAAGTTCTGAATGAGGGAGGAACCAACCCATGAGCCGGTTGATTGATTTGACCGGACAGCGATTTGGAATGCTGACGGTGCTGCGCCGGGCGGAAAGCAGAAACGGCAAGGTGTGCTGGACTTGCCGGTGCGACTGCGGCAGCACCATAGAGGTATCCGGCAATAACTTGAAGCGGGGGCATACCGTAAGCTGCGGGTGCAAGCGCGTTTTCCCATATATCGGAAAACGCTTTGGAATGCTGACCGTGCTGGAAAAAACAGCGGAAACCGTCCGGCACGGCAGCACTTGGTCGCCGCTGTGGAAATGCCGGTGCGACTGCGGGAATATTGTGCTGGTACGGCTGGACTCAATTACTTCCGGGAATATCAAAAGCTGCGGCTGTCAGGAAAACAAAGGTAAAACCGAAAAAATGCGGGAAGCCGCCGGGTTTATTGACGGCACGCAGGTCTCGAAAATCCGCAGAATTTTGGAGCATAACGCGGTGGCCGCCGATGAAGAAATGATCGGCGTGACCTATGACCCCAAAACCCAAAAATGGCGGGCGCACCTAACTTTTCAGGGGGTCAAACACCAACTCGGTTATTATGACACGCTGAGGAAAGCCGCAGAAGTACGGAGAGAGGCAGAAAGGAAATGGTTTGAACCGATACTGAAGGATTTGCTGCCTGCTGATAAACAGGAGGGAGACTATGAGGATCATACATAGCCTGTTGAGACGGCTTTTGCCGTCGCCTATACCGATCCACTGTGGACAAGCCGCCCGGCTTGAGTTTTTACACTCAGGCCGGGCGGCTTTCTATATTCCCGCGAATTTTGCAGACTTACCGCGAGTTTTGACTGTTGCGGCTGTATGGTATTGCCTTATGACAATTCTCTATGCCGCGTCATGAGAAAGGATGAAGAAGCGTTGAAGGAAGCGGAATTTTACAGAAGTGTGGTGCTGCCCTTGTAGCGTGAAGCCTTTTGCCGCCCAGCCTATGAGGTGAGGGCGGCGCTGCGCCGTCAGGGGGCATTTGCTATGGTGGGTTGTCACCGCGGCCTACTGTCGTCCGGGTTGCTTTAACCCGGACAATACATACCACCAATATAGCCGGATTTTCAAAGGATAAGAAAACCGGCTTAATCCAACATGCTCTATCTTCATTTACTTACCAAAGGAGGCCATGGCTAAGAACTCATAGCGGCAGGCCGCCGCCCCGACAATCTGAATTTTCAAATTTCAGATTGATCGGAGGAAACAGCCATGGCTTACAACAAAGCCAAAGCGGAGAGAGAATGGCTTCGCTGGAAAGAAGCGGAAGAAAAGAAACTCAGAGAACTTGGCGTGGATGAGGAAACCATCCAGCGCCTTCATACATACGATTGGGCACAGTTCAATAAAGAGCGCCAGTACCTGCAGCGGCAGGTAGAATGGTCACCATATATAGATTGGGTTTCGGCACAGGATCTGGAGCTGCCTGTAGAAGATACCGAATCCCTGCTGGACAGCATCGAGGATATAGAGCTTTTTTCTTTATTACATAATGTGGACAAGCTCACCCTCGAAATTCTCTTCATGAAGATGGACGGATATGGCAGCAAGGAAATCTCAGAGAAAACTGGCCTTTCCGTAAATGCCATTGATCTGCGAATTTTCAAGCTCAAGAAAAAATTAAAAAATTTTTTATAAGCGGAAAGATTCCGGCCTTTTTCCTGGGCTATAGGGCGAACGGGGAAAAAGAAACGTTCGCCTTGTAGCTTGAAAAATGAATACCAGCCATGCGGGTACGTTCCCGCCTGAGCGAGCGACACAGGAAAAAGCGCCATGACGAACCAAAGCAAGAGCTGCCTCCCTTTTATGGGACGGCGGCTGTTGCTCTTGGTTTCGAGCGATGCATTTTGACCGGAAAGAGGGGGTAGTTGCCCTTTTCGCCATGACCTTGGGCGGGGGATTATGATACGCGCTATCGTTTTGCCCACACGTCAGATGGGTTGGCCGACCTTTGGTTGTAATCAGCAAGACCTTTGGGGAGCCAGTGAACGGCTTGTCAACTGCAAGCCTGCCCGCATGGTTCCCAAGGTTGCCGGGGGGCGAGCTGCAAATACGGCACATCAAAATCAACCTTTTTATTTTATTCAGATTGCCGTTGACGGCGAATCCGTGCGGCGCAGGTTTTCTGCGCCGCATCAGTTTGCCGCCAACAGGCCAAGAGCAAATTGCTCTAAGGAGAATGTGCCGAAATGAACAAGCCTACTTTAAAGGAGCAGGCACATGGGGAGATTGAACGGATTTTCCGAATCCTCCTGCCTCAAAACGGGCTGGCAGTGCGGGAAGAACAGATTACCCTCTGCCACGCCATGCTGGACACCCTGCTCCAAAACAATATCGCTTTATGCGACGCGGGTGTCGGGATTGGAAAAACTTATGCCTACCTGACCGCCTGCATTTTACTGAAAAAGTTTGCGCCCCATGGGCCTGCCGGTTCCCAGCCGGTGGTGGTTTCCACCTCCAGCGTTGCCCTGCAGGACGCTATCATCGGGGAATACATTCCATTTTTGTCCCGGATTTTTCTGGAGAACCGCATCATTCAAAAGCCCATCCGGGCGATGGTGCGAAAGGGCAAGGAACGCTTTGTCTGCGACGTCCGCCTTTCCCGGCGTTTGGAAGCGGTGAAAAACAAGAAAAAGAATGCGGAGCAGATGAAAGCCCTGCTCTCTCTTCGCGCCTATTATGATTTGGACTCGGTAACCGGTCTCAGTGGATTTGACCGGCGGCAGGTGTGCGTCCCCAAGGTTTGCGAGAAAACCTGTTCTTTGCGAAATGCCTGCCGATACCATCAATACCTGAAGGAAGCCAGAAGCGCGGAGATTTTTGTCCAGATTTGCAATCACAATTACTTACTGGCAGATGCATCCCATCGTTTGCAGGAGCTGCGGCCTCTTCTCAATGATTACAGGGCTTTGGTGATTGACGAAGCCCATAAGCTGCCGGACGCAGCCCGCCAGATGTATGGGCAGAGTTTGTCGGCGGAGGATTTCCGAGAGCTCTGCGACCTGCTGGCAAAAGAAAAATATATCCTTGCGGCCCAGCGACTGAAAGAAAAGTTTACTGCCCTATTGGGTGCTATGTGCCGGGGTGAACTGTTGGAAGAAGCCCAACGCACCGCCTTTATTTTAACGCCGGATCGGGAAGTGGCCCTTCGGGATTGCCTTTCCCTTCTTCGGCAGCTTCAAAAACAGCTTGCCCCACACCTCCCACGATGGCTTCTTCACCGGCTGGGAACAACAGAACAGGCACTGGGCCTCTTTTTTACCGGAGACCGCAGATACATCCTTTACATCCAGTACGACAGGGATGGAAGCCCCAGCCTTTGCGCCGCCAGCCGGGAGATGCCGGAGCAGCTGCGCCGGGCGCTGTGGTTAAAGGACATTCCCGCCATCCTGACCTCCGGCACCCTCATGGCTGGCGGCAGTTTTGAACGAACAAAAAAGGTCATGGGATTGTCCGAGAACAATCAGCTGGAGGATTTTATCGCGGTTTCTCCCTTTAATTATGAGGAAAACTGCATCCTCTACATTCCAAATGATCTTCCCAAAACACAAATGGGCAGTGAAAAGGAAACTAAGTGTCTGGCAGAGCAGATCTGCCGGTTGGTGGAAGCCACTCATGGCCACACTCTGGTGCTCTTTACCTCCTATTCCCTCATGGGCGCTGTTTACAATCAGGTAAAGGACCGGCTGTCTTTTCCCTTGATGGAAGTATGGCGGCATTCGCAGGACGTGATCCATCAGTTCAAGCAGGCCAGCAATGCTGTACTGTTCGCGGCGGGTTCCTGTTGGGAAGGTGTGGACTTTCCCGGCGATATGGTGTCATCGCTCATCATTGTGCGGCTGCCGTTCCCTGTTCCTGATCCACTGAGCGAAGCGGAACGGGAACAATATCCCACCCTGCAGGATTATATCCGGGCTGTCATTATCCCGGATATGCAGGTGAAACTCCGACAGGGCTTCGGACGGGCCATCCGCATCGAAACCGACACCTGCGTGGTGAGCATTTTGGACCACCGGGCAGCTCCCGGTCAGCGGTATCACCAAGCTGTGCTGGAAACCCTGCCGAACCTTCGACTCACCAGAAAAATCGAAGATGTAGAGGATTTCATCCGGGCAAAGAAAAGCCCGGATTACTTTATATCATAAAGGAGATTACCATAGATGAACAGAAAAACAGAAACGGCGGGATTTCCCTACGCAGACCGCCCCATGTGGCTATACAGCCGCAGCAGCGATAAAAGGATGTTTGTCCTGATTCAGCAGATGCGGAATCTTTTAGAGGAAGCCAATCATCGGGGATACACTGTCGTTGGTACCTTGCAGGATATGGGGACCGGCAGGAGCACAGCCCGCATGGGCTTGAAACAGATGATGCAGGCAGTGCAGGGCGGCTTCGTCCGCGCTGTGCTTGTGCGGGATTTAACCCGTCTGAGCCACGATCCCGCCATCCTGATTCAAATATTAGAGTTTTTGCAGGACCATAATGCGGTACTGATCACCACCGAAAGCGACCTGCGGTATGAACTTTACGTCAAGGGGCTGGAAAACCGCTTTTTCCAGAGGGCGGCCCAAAGGGGTCTCCATTTGCCGTGGTGAATTTTCATGGCAATTCCCTATACCTTGCAGACCCCAAGCGAAAAGGTGATCAATGAAATCAAATACTTTGCAGCATTCTCCGCATTAAAACGGCTGTTAGAACAAGAAAAAATCACATTGGAAAACTGCCAGCTGGCGAATGTTGCTATTGCCGAAAAGTACGGCGTTTCACAACTCCATATTTAGTGGTTGTCGTGATAGCTATCCCAAACCGGTTGTGGTAGTCTTTGGTGTGACAAAAAAGATGTCCAACCGGAAAGGGGGTGGCAAAGGTGCCGCAGGTCAAAGTCATACAGCCAATAGCAGAACAGGCCAAAAAGCTGCGGGTTGCAGCTTACGCCCGTGTGAGCAGCGATTCAGCCGACCAGCTGAATTCCTTTGCCACCCAAGTGGACTATTACACCAGTTACATTAGGGCGAAAGAAGAATGGGAATTCGCAGGGATGTATGCGGATGAAGCGGTCTCCGGTACCACAGCCGACAAGCGGGATGATTTTCAGCGCCTGCTTGCCGACTGCCGTGCCGGGAAAATCGACCGCATCCTCGTCAAATCCATTTCCCGATTTGCCCGGAATACCATCGACTGCATCCAGACGGTGCGGGAACTTGGGCAGCTTGGCGTTGCGGTGGAATTTGAAAAAGAGGAAATCGACACTGGGAACATGGGCAGCGAAATGCTGCTGAGTATTTTGGGATCAGCCGCACAGGAAGAATCCCTCTCTATCTCGAAAAACCTCAAATGGAGCTATCGACGCCGGATGAAATCCGGCGATTTTATTACCTGCAAAGCCCCACTTGGCTATTTTTTTAAAAACAACACTCTGGTTCCTGATCCGAAGGAAATCCCCATTGTAAAATATATTTTCAATAGTTACCTTGCAGGAAAAAGCCTCGAAGAAATTGCCGACGAATTAAACGAAGCGGAATTGAAATCCGACAAAAAAAATTCAGAACAATGGCATGCTACCATTATACGATATATCCTATCCAACGAGAAATATATTGGGGATTCCCTTGTTCAAAAAAGATATACACCTGACGAATTGCCGCTAAGACAGCGACGAAATAAAGGAGAAGTTTCTCAATATTACATAAAGGACTCCCATCCGGCCATTATTGCAAAAGAAATATACGAAGCGGTTCAGGAACTATTGCAGCAAAGAATAGAACAGCATGCTCCCAAACAGAAAATACGGAAATCACCATTGAGTAATACAATGCAATGTGGTCTTTGCGGATCTGCATTCCATAAGCATAAAAGTAATGATGAAAATTGCTGGTTTTGTTATCAACATCGAAAAGGGAAAACACTATGTCCAATGGGTATCCTTTATGAAAAGGACATATATGCGGCATTTTTATCCGTTCACAATAAGCTGCTGGATAATCAGGATATCCTAAAAGCCATGCTGAACCAGCTATTAGAGTTGCAAACAAAGGTCATGTTTACAAGATCAGACATTGTAGAACTAAATGAAAAAATATCTGAACTCATTAAGCAGAATCATTCACTCACAAGGTTGCAGACCAAGGGGTGCATTGATTCTGCTATTTTTATAGAGCGAAGCAACCTCAACAACCAAAAAATCGAAGAACTGCGGCGGGAACTGCAGCAGCTTCAAGAACCGGACGAGGTTAGTCGTATCGTTGACAGCACCAAACTGCTGCTGGAACTGCTGGAAGAAGCCCAGCCTATGCTGGAGTTTGAACCTTCCGTGTTCAAAAGCATGGTGCTAAAAATCGTCGTTTATCCTGAAAGGTTTTCTTTTCACCTTATCAACGGGCTGGTGCTCGACGAAGGGAGGTGTTAGAGATGAAGAAAAAACGCTACTTCCCATTCGGATATCGCATGGCCGGTGGGCAGATTGAAATTGTTCCCGAAGAAAGTTCCTTGCTTCAAAACTTGTTTGACAACTACCTAAAAGGCGCTTCTTTAATAAAGCTGGCAGAAACGGCCCAGCAAACAGGAATCAAATTCCGAGAAAATACAGAACGCTGGAACAAGAATATGATTGCCAGAATGCTGGATGATGAACGTTATTGGAATGACAATGGATTTCCACCTATCGTTAGCAAAGAAATAGGTTCTGCAATCACTGCCTTAAGGAAACAGAAAACCACTTCCCAATGTCCCATACAGTTTATAAAGAAAAAATTAGTTTGCTGTATCTGCGGAGAAAACATAAACCGTAACGGTAAAAATGCACCTCGAATACGTTGGGATTGTCCAAAATGTGGGTGGTACTTCGGTCCCATTACCGACAACGAACTAAAACAGGCAGTCACGGAAAAACTGCTGGCTGTTTGCCGGAACCCACAGGGAGCGGAACCGGATCAGCAGCCCACCAACAGTCTATCCATACAGGCAGTCCGACTGACCAATGAAATCAATCAACTGCTGGATCAGCGTGAAGTAGATACAGACAGACTACTTCCCTTGATTTTGGAATGCGCTGCCGAAAAGTATAAGACCTGCAGCATCAAGGAATCTGACCACCTCACCATCAAAATAAAGGCTCTTTTTCAGGAGCATAGCAACGACGAGGAACTGAACCGGGAACTTTTCGAGCAGACCGTGAAGCAGGTGATCCTGCAGCCGGATGGTTCCATAAAGTTTCAGCTGCTGAATGGAAAAATAGTTTGAAAGGAGCGAACTTCCCATGCCAAAAAAGGTAGTCATGGAAATCCCGGCAAACCCCATGCTGGGAGATTTGCGAAAGCGAAAACGAAAGCTGAGAGTTGCGGCCTACTGCCGGGTAAGCACCGAGGAAGAAGAACAGCAAAACAGCTTTGAGGTACAGGTGGACTATTACACCGAAAAGATCACCCATCACGATGGCTGGCAACTTGCCGGAATTTTTGCAGACGATGGGATCTCCGGGGTGCGGACCAAAAAGAGGGATCAATTCAATGAAATGATAGAGCTCTGCAGGAAAAAGAAAATAGACCTCATCCTGACAAAATCCATTTCCCGATTTGCAAGGAATACCCTCGACTGCATCAAGCACGTCCGAATCCTCAAAAGCTGGGGTATCCCCGTTATATTTGAGAAAGAAAACATCGATACCTCGAATATGAACAGCGAAATGATCCTGACTTGCCTGAGTTCCTTTGCACAGGCTGAAAGCGAATCCATCAGCGGTAATGTTACCAAAGGAATCCGCATGGGATACAAACAGGGACGGTTTGCCTTCCGCTACACCGGCTTCGCCTTTCAAAAGGGGCCAGATGGAGAACCTGAAATCATCCCCAAGGACGCCCAGACCATTCGCATGATTGTGCGGGAATTCCTGAATGGCGACAGTTTGAAAGGAATCAAGGAAAAACTGGAGAAAGCAAGCATCCCAAGCCCTGCGAGAGAGTCGAAATGGACAACACAGACAATCCTGAGAATCCTCCAGAATGAGAAATACGCAGGCGACGTCCTACTGCAGAAAACCTACACCTCCGATTTTTTGGAAGGAAAGGTAAAGAAAAATAACGGCGAACTCCCGCAATACTACATCAAAGACAATCACCCGGCTATCATCCCAAGAGAAATGTTTTTTGAAATTCAGGAAGAACTCGCCCGGAGAAGAAGTAAAAAACCTGCCAATACCAAGAAGGCCAAAACCAATCGTGGCAGGTTTACCAGCAAATATGCCCTGTCCGAAAGGTTGGTCTGCGGGGACTGCGGTTGCTACTTCCGCAGGGTAACATGGAATATCCATGGAAGAAAGCAAATCGTCTGGCGGTGCATCAATCGGCTGGAGTTCGGACCGAAATCCTGCGGAAATTCACCCAGCCTTGAAGAATCTGCCCTCCACACTGCCATACTGGAAGCCATCCGTTCTCTGGTTCATGGGCAGCAGGAAGAAATGGCTGCGGCGCTGCAGGATACCCTGATACACTGCATTGCCGGAGAAAAGGAAGAAGTCAGCCCCATTGTGATAGAGAACAAAATCAAGGAACTGGAAATAGAATTTGACCGGCTGCTGGTTCTGGCGGTTGACGAAAACGACATCATTGACCATAAGTTAAAACAAATCAGCGAAACTATCCTCAAATTAAAGCAGCAGAAAAAGCGGCTCGAATACACCGCAGAGCGTTCCGAGGTAATGGAATCCAAGGCCCAAGAAGTCATGGGACTGATTTCCGCAGAGGACCTCGACCTAACAGAATACTCCGACGCCTTAGTATATCGCATTATTGAAAGAATCACCGTACTTTCCAAAGAGGAAATCCGCATCCGCTTTGTAGGCGGATTTGAAATCACACAACCACTTCACTAAGAAGCAGGTACAGAGAAACGCTGACAGATCACATGCTGTCGGTGTTTCTCTGTACCTGCTTTTTTCGTTGAGAAATTGATGGATTTGTGATATAATATAAAAAGAGAATAACTTTTTAGAAGGTGTAGATTGCAATGTCCCAGGTAACAAAACGGGCGTTGGAGCAGTCCCTTAAAAACCTGCTGCTGAAAAAGCCGCTTACAAAAATCACGGTAGGCGATATTACAGATGATTGCGGAATCAACCGTATGACCTTTTATTATCACTTTAAAGATATATACGATTTAGTAGAATGGTCGTGCCTTGAAGATGCCAAAAGGGCATTAGATGAGAAGAAAACCTACGATACATGGCAGCAGGGGCTCTTACAAATTTTTAAAGCGGTGCAGGAAAACAAGCCGTTTATTCTGAATGTTTACCGTTGCGTTCACCGAGAGCAGGTTGAAAAATACCTACAGCCGCTGGTGGATCAGCTGCTTTTGAATGTTATTAACGAGGAGGCAGCCGGGATAACGGTTCGAGACGAAGATAAGCAGTTTATTGCACAGGTTTATTCTTATATGT
>OFOU01001468.1_pt1 | contig 14032 bp, 14 predicted proteins | sample 1542061 | NCBI WGS metagenome assembly OFOU01 (sample SAMN04209239, study PRJEB22552) | human gut metagenome | biome: gut; material: feces | host: Homo sapiens | place: USA: Oklahoma
GTGCCCTTTGCTTCAGCGTGATGGAGACGGCCAAACGCAACGGACTGAATCCCTTGGCTTAACAGTGATAAGGAACTAATTCAACCTTATTACTGTTAGCTGACGGTTTCAGGTGTGCAGAACAGGAGCAAAAAAGCGAAGGCATTTTGGGTGCCTTCGCTTTTTGCTTCAATTTTTTGTTATTCCTCTCTACCGCGCAGACGGTTGTTCCGGAACTGCATCCCTGATCGCAGTGGTTATACATGCCTGGCATCAGGAAAAGGCGACTTGGCCGGTAAAGGTCATGATGCCGAACCAGAGCAGGAACGCGGCAAAAACGAAGAAGCCGAACCCGCCGAAAACAGGCTTCCGCGGCCTGTTTTCCGTAATGCATTCAGGCTTAGCCGGGTCATAGTATCCCATCACCTGCCGTCCCAGCTCCCGCTTGCCGGAGAGGGACTGACGGCTCAAGTACCGGTAGGTCCTGCCATTCACCGTGTACTCATAGGTCGGAAGATAGACCGTCTCCCGGCGCAGCCGATCACTGCCGTCCTCCTGGTGCTCCCACCTTTCATCGACCGATTCCTCGATCCACACCACCTTCATCATCGTGGTGCCTGTGTACCGCCGCACGTCATCCTCGTATCCTTTCCATGCACCTTTCCGCCGGGGGACCCCGAGCCATGCCACCAGCACAGCCCCGAGAATGAAGCCGATTCCCGCTGTGATATTCCGCGTATATTCTACGGGCCATGCCACAAGCGCTACTGCAAGGATGAAGCCGATCACGATAACTTTGATACTCTTCATACGTCCTCTTTCCTGCCGCCATTGGCGGAGATCTCCTCTTACGATACCGGCGGCTGGTTCTGCACCGCGTCCACAAACAAAATGGTCAGCCCGATATATGCGGCGCTTGCCAATGCCAGCAGGACACAGAGAATGATACAGACGATTTGAACCGGTTTCCGCAAGTAACGGCGGGAGAGGACGATCCCCAGCAGTGACAGCAACAGCAGCACAGCAGCGAGCCAAAGAGGCATATTGTCCACCTCCTTTACGCGCCGCGGAATGCGTCGATCATATCCGTGAACCAGCGCAGCTCACGGGCAAAGCGCTGGCGCAGCTGCTCCGGCGTCTCCCGACCCTTGCCGATATCAAAAAAACCGCGACCGCTGTGAACGGCAAGATACAGCCTGCCGTCTGGATTGAGATTCACGGCAAATTTACCGATGGAGGAATCCGCCAGCGTAAGAATCCGCTCCATTCGGCCGGGGGTCAGGATGCGAAGGGTTGCCGCTTCATCGTCGCTGCTCAGATTGAACCGTTTATCAAACATCTCATTGCCTGTCTTGATCGTTCGGGCGTTGAACAGCTTATCCATTTTGTCCCGCGGCCAGATGGTCAGCCATGTTTGAAATTCCTGTCCCAGCTCGCACAGTATCCACTGGCCAGTGTAGACCTCCCGCTCGTTTTTCTCCCACATGCCGGTCTCCTCCCGCTGGACCTCGCTGACTTCCGTCAGCCTGACGGTACACAGCTCCGTGGTTAGCCCCTGATAGGTTCCCCGGACATACCCGCTGCCGCTGCAATGGGTGTGGCTGGGCAGGGGAATGTTTGTGTCCTTCGCGTCTAAAAGGTGAGGGGTGGGGTTCATCTGCACGTTTTCAAGGGCAGCGCTTACGATGTCCGGTGCGGTGGCATCGAAGGTCTGCTGGCTTGCCTTGTCCTTGGACTTGCCCTGCACCGCCTGCCCCAGCGCGAGGACCACACCGCCCAAAACGATCAGCGCGATATTGCCGCCCAGAATGATGCCCACCACGGCGATCACTACGCCCAGCAGCGAAAGAATTTTTCCGCCCAGCTTGCCGCCCTTGCTTTTGCGAAGCTGCTGCGACAGACGTTCATCCGTCATGTTCCTGTTCTTTTCTTCCATATTCTTCTCCTTATTCTGTCGTGCCGGTCAGAGCAGGGCTTTCCGTTATCAGATCCAGCAGATTGCCCATACCGGTCAGCGAGGCGGTGAACCACTTGCGGATGCCGTCGATGTCCCGCAGATCCAGCTCCTCCGGAACGCCCGCAAACACATACCGGGTGTGCAGCGCCAGCGCCAGATCGCTGTCACGGAGGATAAGGCCGCACAGCTTGGCACTGTTGGAAGATGTCTCCAGCTTCTGTACCAGGTCACGAAGCTGCGGCGTGACCTGATCGTTCGCCTCCCGGCCATCCGCCGTGTGAGCGGCAAAGTGCTTCCGGAAGGCGGCAAGGTCGGTGATGTCGTCCTTCTTCCGCTCCTGAAACATGTCGTTCAGGGCGATGTCCAGCGCCGTGTCACAGATGTCCTTGCAGCGGACCACGATGCCGCGGAACAGCGTCTCGGTTCGGGTCATCCAGTTGTCGTTGTCGGGGCCGGACTTTTCCTCCACGGTGCGGCGCAGCTCCACGTTGGCCGCGGAGAACCGCAGCCCCTTGTGCTCGCCCTCGTGGAAGTCCGTCACGGTACACTCCGTAAAGGAGACCGCCGACAGCTTTGCCGCCTTCAGGTACGCCCAGTCGATGGGCAGCGTGGCCGGCTCCGGCTCCGGGCCGAAGGCTTTTGTCAGCTCCTTGCGGAAGAAGCCGCCTAGCTGCTGCTGCATCAGGGCTTTTTTCTTCTTCTGGGCGGGCTGTGCCACCAGCAGGAATAGCGCCACACCGGCAAAGACCAGAATGCAGATCACAATGATATTGCGATACACAAACATCATGATGCACCCGGTGATCACCAGAATAACACCCAGCAATATGCCGATGCTCTCCGTTCTCTGATAGCTTCCCAGCTTTTTTGACAGCTCCGTGTCGGTCATGCGCCCGGCGCCCACCGCGTCAAAGTCATTGCGTTTCATTCCCATAGCCGTCCCTCCTCTTAGTAACAAAGGCTGAAATACAGGCTGCGGTAGGGATCCACAGTGTCGATGTCCATGAGGGCAGCTTCGGGCGAAATGCTGTCGAGCTGCATGCGCTTGGCACTGTCTTTATAGTTGTCCGGCTGCGCCTCGGCGGCAAAGACCAGACCGTCATAGTCCTCCGGGAGATAGACGGCGTAGCTCTTGGTCAGGACCTGCGCCCAGTCGCCCACGTTGTACTGCCAGTCAGTGGAGTAGGCGAATTCAATGAGATAACTGTTCCCCTGCCAGCTGATGGTGTGGAGATAATAGTTGTCCCCGCGCTGGCTGTTGCCATAGGCCGTTGAGGTGGTGAGCCACATACCAGTGTAGAAGTCATAGAGCTCACTGCTGGTGACAGTCGTATACTGCTGGTCAAAGTAGGGGATGGAGTCCTCCGGGATGTAGCAGATGGCGTCAAAGTGCAGTTCGCGGATGCCGTCGTGGGTGTAGTCGCCGGTCTTCGTGATCTCCCAATAGCAGTCGTCGGTGTTGTAGCCATCTCCGAGGCCCGAATAGCTGCAAACTCCGTCTTCCAGCGGGAATGTCCCCATCTCCACGGCGGCATTGATCTCAATGCCGTTTCTTGTGAAGTACGGCTCCTGAGACTGGATGCCCTCCACAGGCAGGAGCGTACCGCCGTTCACGCTGTCGATGAGGTCGCCGCTGACGGTACGGTCCAACTGCAAGGTATCGCCGCTGCCGTCGAAGTGGAGCGTGATGCCATATTCATCCACCCAAAGCGTACCGTATTCGATCACTTCATCCTGATCGTTTACAAATTCCCATGTGGCGTCGTCGCGGATGCGCAGCCAGAGGTTCTCCCCTTGATACTCCCAAAGGCCCACATACTCGCTGAGATCATCGCCGCTGAGGTCACCGCCGCTGATGGCAACGGTGGAAAGGTCCTCTCGGAAGACATAGCGCTCCACCGGGTCCCAGATCCAGATCAGCTCCGTAGCGTCGCCGTTTTCGTGGATGAAGCTGACCAGCACATCGCTTTCCCCGTCGTCGTCCATATCGTCAAAGGAGATGGCGTTGAATGCCTGCTCCGCGTCTGGGATGTTCATGGGAAAGGACACGCTGTCAAAGAGGACCTGTTCCGGCAGATCCCGGTAGAAGGCCGCGCTGCTCTCGCTCACCGTGACCAGCACATCCACGCTCTCGCCATCATGGGTGATGGTACCGCTGCCAACTACCATGCCGGTCGTGCGCCAGTCATCTCCCGCGACATTGTCAGAATTGCCGCAGGCGGCAAGGCTCAGGCAGAGCGCCATGGTCAGCACAGGGATAAAAATATGTTTCCATCGATTCTTCATGGTTCTCCTTCCTTTCCATCACTCCATCATGTAGTAAACGCCCTCATCGCCCCAGACCAGAGAGTCCTCGTCAACCTCAAAGACCCGGTAAGAAACGCCGTCATACATGGTGGAGTCCGCATAATAGGTGCTCACCTCGTCCATGGAGTAGGTGAAAACTCCACAGTCCATTTCCGCAGGCTCAGCGCCGGGGGCGCGCTGGTAATAGCTCCAGTTTCCGTTACCGTCGATGACGATATAGGTCTCAGCCGAGAGGTCGCCGTCATAGTACCAGATACCCTCGAATTCGGAGACATTCCGCTGGCAGAGGTCGGAATCCCAGCTCCAATAGGAGTCCGGGTCTCCGTCTAAACTGCCGTTCCAGTCGGGCACCTCGTCCCCCGAGGGATCGGGCTCGTCATCCTCGGTGAGACGACCGCAGTCTTCATACCAAAGGTACTCCATCCCTTCGCCGGGGTTGAAGTAGCCGTAAGCGGCGCTGTAGAGCTGGCCGTCCTCCATGGCGATGAGGCTGCCGGAATCGTCCAAGTTGCTGTAGGCATAGATGGCCTCCCACTCCGGCTCATAGCGGAGGTAGCCGTCGTCCACCACTTCACCGCTGAGGTAGAGGGTCCAGTTGCCCTCGGCGTCGAACTCCATGGAGTCGTAGTCATTATTTGCTTCGCCCAGCCAGATACCCTCGAAGCCGCTGAAGTCGTTGACGGTGTCCTCGTTGAGACCACCTCCCAAACCCTCGTTGGGATCATCCTGCGGGGCGATTTGTCCCTCCGCATTGCCGCAGGCTGTACACAGCAGGAAAAGCAGCAATACCAGTCCCGCCAGAAGATATGGCTTTTTTCTCTTCATGTGATATTCCTCCTCATTCTTCATCGCTCAAATACAGCTGCGAAAAAATATTTTGATAGGTCTCATCCATATCCGCCGCAGCATCGGGGGGTACGCAGAAGCCGTAAAGATAGGTACAAATGTCGGTGTCCATGACAAACACGGTCCATTCCCGGGTATCTTCGTTCTCACCGGCGGTATAGGTTACGATGTAAACCGGATAGCTTAAATTTTTGCTGTATTCCTCATTTTCTTCGGCGGACAACAGCTCATAGGTATCCGCATCACTTAAAGACAGAGCGCAGGCTGTCAGATAATCGTCCAGCTCCTGCACATCCGGAACAAAGCAGCTTTGCTCCGCTGCATTGACCACAAGGAGCTGCCCGTCCTCGGTGATATCCTCATAGCGGTAGGTGCTGTCGTCATGATTCTCAGAGAGCAGGTTCTGCATATTGGTAAAAGGCAGTGCGCCACCCATCAAAACCGGGATGCCGTCCTGCGGAATTACATCGCCCCGGCCGTCGCCGTCCGCAGCGTAGAGCTCCGCGATCTTCTGGTCATAGGTCTCCCGGTCGTAAGCGGTGTCCATGAAGATGGCGATGCCGAGATCTGGCGGCGAGAAAATGAGGAAGTCGCCGTTTTCAAAAAAGGTAGGGGAACTGGGATCGTAGTCCGGGTTGACGGGCTGGCCGTCCTCCCCGTAGAACTGAAGGTGGAAGCCTGCGCTCAGCTGTTCTTCCGTGTACTCGCCCAAGTCGATCCCAACGCTTTCGCCTTCCTCCAGCGTGGTCTCCAGGCGGTTTTCGCCCCAGCCCTCCTCCGAGGCAAGGCTGATGCGGATATCCGCGATGGGGTAGGTGCTGCGATTCACCACGGCAATCTGCATGGGATACTGCTTCGCACCGCAGGCGGCAAGGCTCAGGCAGAGCAGCGCCAGGGCGAATATCAAAAGGGGTCTCCGTTGTCTCACTTCATTTTCCTCCTTCTTCCGCGGGGCTTCAGATGTCCCAGCTATCCATCCAGTTTTCGCCCCAATCGTCGGCGGGATCATACGGCGCTTCGGGGATCCAGCCCGCGGGATAGACGAGACCGTCTTCGTCGTGGTAGGCAAGGCCGTCTTCGCCGATGGTGTAATCGTTGCCCAAAAGGTAACGGTTCACGCCGTCGTAGTACCAGATATAGAAGGTGGAGTATTCGTCTTCATAAAACTCCGCGTTTTCCATATCCGTGTAGGCGTAGAAGTCGGCATTGCGGTAAAAGACGCCATCAAAATGCTGATCGTCCCCGTAGCGGCCGAAGCGTTCGGCGGAGAGGGTGAAGCTGTTGCCGTCGTCACCGGGGCAGAGGTAGGCGCGCGTCCCGTTGTCGTAAAGATAGAGGCCCATGCCCTCGCCCTCGTCGTTCATGGTGCCACTCATGGAATAGTCCGGCGAGCAGGCGATGTACTGCATGAGGGACGAGTCGATGACGATGGTCTCGCCCAGGGCATTTTGCCACATGCCGTCCCAGTTGCTTATGTCCCATTCGACGATCTCCGCCTCATCGTCGCGGAGGAAGGTGTTTCGATGGATGGTGAGTCCGCTGCCCTCGCCGTTCCGGTTTGGCAGCAGCACGCCATCGTCGCGCAGGAGGAAGTTGTAGAGAAGACCGTTGAAGAAGATCATCGGCCGGCCGCTCGCCTCGGACAGCTCGAATTCTCCGCGCCCGCCGAGTCCCCAGCGAGTGCGGTAGGCGTAAAAGCCCTCCGTACTGTCAAAGTATAACTTCGCGGTGCCGTCGATGCTCCACATCCCGTCGAGAAATTCCATATCCATGACGGTCTCATAGCCGCTTTGCGTATCGTCAGATTCGGTGTCGCCGCAGGCGGTCAAGCCCAGGCACAATGCCAGCGCCAAGAATAGGACAAGTTGCTTTTTCATCTCTCTCCTTCCCGCAGCCGCTATGCCATTTTTTGATAAAACTCGAACTCACTGCCCCAGCGCAGCGTGTCGTGGTCAAGGAGGGTAAATTCATAACCCACATCGTCGAACTGGGAGGAAACAGCGAGATACATCTCCTCGGAGCCTTCGGGGGCCAACTCGATGGTGCCGCTGTCCACCGTGGTGGGGTCGCCGTCGCCGCCGGGACGCTCCAGCAACTCCCAGCCGCCGTTTTCGTCAAACACAAGGATGCTGGGCGCATCCGCCTCGGCGTCCAGGTACCAGGTGCCCGCCATCATCTCAAAATCGATGTCGCCGGTATTCTCGCCCGGCGCGTCGCCGGTCATCTGCGTAAAGGTGCCAAACTCGGCCACATGCAGGGCGCCGACCTCGTCGAACCAGCTGCGGTAGGCCACGCCGTCGTGCTCATTGTAGAAATAATCATAGTCATACTCCGGTACGAACTGAATAAAGCCGCTGGCGGTCAGCTCTTCGTCGATGTCGTACAGCGCAAAGCGCACCTCGTCGCCCTCATCATTGTTGGCGACGATCAGCGTGCCGCCGTCCTCGCCCGTCCATGCGCCGCCGTAGATATACAGGTTCGCCATCTGTTCGCTGTCCTTGACCAGCCCCTCAAAGGAATCCGGAACGCCGTATAAATTGTAGTCGCTGCCGTCATCGCCGTAGTCTTCGTTGCTCTCGCCGCAGGCGGCAAGGCTCAGGCACAGCACCAGAGCCAATGCAAGAGACAAATATTTATTTACGTGTTTCATCATGTTCTTCTCCTTTTTCAGATCAACTGTGTCAATGTTCCTGTTCCGCCATAGACAATATCTCATCATGGCTCAGCTCCACATCGCCGAAGCGGACAAAGATGCCGTTGGTCACAGCGCTGTTCCATACCCGCGCATCTGCCAGCGGGCGAAACCGGATCTTGTCCAGATACGGCTTCATGTCCAGCAAAAGCCGGCTTCCGGACACAAAATCCACCTGCAAAACATGGTTGGGTAGCGGCGTGACGGCTGTGAGATACCTTCGGTTCAAGTGCGTGCCCTCCTTTCCGCCAAAATAAAAATCCACCGTACATATATTGTACGGTGGATCGTATGGGATAACCATTAACCAAAGGTTAGGTCTTTTGCCCGAATAGCTCGGCAAGCCGCTTCCGCTTGGTTCGGGTGTCACCCTCCATATGAAGCTTGGAATAGATCTGATTCACATACTGCTTGACGCTCCCCTCGGAGAGATAGAGCTTTTCCGCGATCTCGCGGTTGGAAAGCCGCTGCGCCATCAGCTCCACGATCTCGAATTCCCGCGGTGTCAGTGCGTCAAAGACCGCCGGACGGGCGCTGGCTGCGCTTCGCGCCTTTGCTGCTTCGCCAAGCTCGGTGGTCTTCGCAATCAAGCCATTTTTTATCTCCCGCGTCAGCAAGGGCTTCAAGAGGTCGTAGTTTTCCACGAACGGCATCACAAAACCGTCCGGCTCAGCATCGGAAAGCGCCTTTCTTAGCCATATGTGGGCTTCCTCGGGCTTGCCCAGCTGCTCATAGGCCGCCGCCGTCTGGATGCGGATATGCAACGCTACCAATGCGTAGTGCATCGCCTCGCAGACGGCCAGCAGCTCTGCGCTGCGTCCCACTACCTTGGCATAAGCGCCCTGGGCAAGATACACCTGATTTTCGATCATTTCCATCATGGGCTTGCCCGGCGCAAGCATATTGACGGCGGAGAGCCGGTGCTGCGAAAAAATCTCCGGGATTTTGTCCGTTTCGCCCAGCAGCGCATGGTAGTAAGCACTGGTGGCACTCCAGATGTTGATCCACGACGCATCGTGGTAGCGCAGCAGCGCCGCGTATCGCTCCTCAAAGGTATATCGTTGTTCCACACCGGTATGCAGCGAGAGCCGCCGCGACAGAAAATCGCAGCAGAGCTCCATGTTGATCTGCCCGTTGTCCTTCACCTGCGCGTAGGCGCACTCCAATTCGATGTGCGCATCGGTGAAACGACCCTGACAGAACAGTGCCTCTGCGCGCATGATGGTTTCCGCGCCCTGCCCGTGGTTGTTGGTGACCTTATAGTAATGGGGCATACATTCGTCCATTTCGGCAAGCTCGCTTTGCAGTTCTCCCGGCGCGCGATAGAACATCATCAGAACGGAAGGAGAGCCAAAGGTCCAGCCGCCGCTGGATTGGATGCTGATGGCGGGGCGGGACATCTGTGTGCTGGCACTGCGGTGCAGACGGCTCATGGCGCTGATGTCATTGTAGCAGAGAAAGCTCAGAATGAGATCACACTCGCCCAGCAGGTTGCCGCGTTCTTCCTTGGGCAGCTCCGGGTGCTCCTCAATGGCTGTCAGCAGCAGCGCCTTCAGCTCCAGCATTTTCGGGATCTGCTGCCATGTGAACATCCGGCGCATCAGCACCAGAATGGCAAAGGGATGTGACTTCAATGTTTTCGCCGGACACCCATCCAGTATCTCCAGTACCTCCGAGGGCTTCAACGATGCCAGCAGGATGCCCGCATCATTGCGAATGACCCGCAGCAGCGCATCGTAGTTTTCGCTTTTCCGGTAAGCAGCGATGGCATGGAGATACTGCCGGTGCTCTTCATACCAGAGACCAAAACGCTCCCAATAGAGCTTCTGCGTTTCAGACTCCATCGCCAGAAAACTCCGCTCGGCGCACTCCTTCATCATGTGGTGGAAACGATAGGTCGCGCCGTCCGGCAGGCGCGTAACAAAGGCGTTCTGCTCGGTCAGCATGGAGAGAATTTGCCCCGCGTCCGCATCGCCTGTGATACACTGAGCCATCTCCACAGTAAATTCGTCGGCAAGTCCCATGACCGCCAAAAACTCCCGCTGTTTTTCCGGCAGCGGATCGATCATGGCGGCGGTAAAGATGGTATAGATGTCGGAATTGCGGCTGGGCAGCACGCCGCGCTCAGAGAGCGTTCGCAGATTCAGGTACACGGCGGAGAACCAGCCCTCGCTGGAATAGAGGAGACTTTCGACCTGCGCTTCGGAAAGCTCCGTGCCGCAGCGATGGGCATAGACGGCAAGCTCCGTATGGTTTAGGCGCAGCTGCTCCGTGCCGATCTGATACACCTTGGCTCCCAGACGCACCGCCTCTGCGGCAGGCAGAAAACGGTCCCGGCTGGCAACGATCAGATGCACGTTCGCAGACAGCCGGTTTGCCAGCATACAGAGGAACAGCGAGGCGCGTTTGTCCGTTAGCAGGTGGAAATCGTCGATGAAGAGATAGCAGGGCGTCTCGCCCGCCAGCGTATGGCAGAGATCGTCCACCAGCAATCCGCCGCCCGCGGCGTCCGTGGGACAGGGATAGTCGTGCAGAACGTCAAAACCGGCCCGGGCAAACGCGTCCTGTACGCTTTTCCAGAAGATCGCAAGGTTATCGGAATACACGCTGATACGGATGATGTGCAGTGTCTCTGCTTTGGCGCGCTCACCCAGATACCAGTTCACCGCCGTGGTCTTTCCGTAGCCCATGGGCGCCACCACCGTGGTCATGGCGCAGCGGGAGATGGGCCGCAGGCTCTCCTGCAGCCGCTCAGATATGTAAATGGTATTCAAATTCCATTTCGGTTTTGGCATAATGCGTACCTCCGACGATTTATTTTCCCAAAGTCTCCGACTCAAACGGCACGACCACGGATTTCAGCAGCCTCGCTTCCGGTAAGCCCTGAACAAACCGGATCGCCGTTTTTGCAAAGATGTTGGACTTTGTCGTATCCCAATCTGCCAGCCTGACGATCTCCGCTGTGCCGCTTTCAAAATCAAACCGAATCTCACCCCATTCGCCGTCGTTGTCCGCCTGATACAGGTAGACAGCGGCGGCTATTTTTTTGTTCTTTTTGCGGCACTCGGTCTGCTTCAGCGTTACGGTATGAACAAGGCTGCGTTCCAGCAGCTTCAGGCGCAGCTTGTCCAACGTGCGCCGGTAAAACCTCTCCGCGCCGCTGGCTGTTGTTCCCTCAAAATCCACCGCCAAGTCCTCAAAGGTGGACTGCGTAGACAAAGTGCTGACGCGCCCGCAGGTCATGCAGATGGCGTTCCGCTTTTCCAGATACCATTGCTCTTTATAGGATAGCTGGTCAAATGCCGCCGCTACTGCCTTTGCCCGAATCCCGTTCCAGAGAATGTCCGCATAGTTCCAGCTATCGTCGCGCGTCACATCCTCGCCAGTTTCCTCGCCGTCCTCGTCCTGCTCCGTTCGATAGAGGGAAACGATACTGCGGTTGCGCCGGGCAATGGTCAGCAGCTCGTCCGCAGAAACGCTTTCGCCCTTATATCCGCTTTGGGCGGCGAACTCAGAAATGACCTCTGCGCGGCTTTTACCCGAATTGTTATATATCGCGCCAATCTGCCGCACACGCCGGTACTCCGCAAGGCTGGCAAAGGAACCGGCTTCGCCCATCATACGGCAGAACAGCAGTCCGTCCCGGATATAGTGTTTCGCGTATTTCAGAAACTCCGTCTCCTGCTCTGGGTCAAACCTCGGCAGACAGTACAGCAGCATTTGCAGGACTTCCAGCTTGTAGTCCAGAAACCGCGCCGGGTCGTAGCGGTCATATCCGTTGCGGGTGAGAAAGCGGTAAACCACGCCGTTCAGCCGCTTTTCAAAGTGGTGCAGGAAGAAGGAAAAGTAAGATAAATCTCTTTTCCGAACAGCTTCGCGTATGTAGTCGTTCAGCTCCATTTGCGGCGGTTCCGGGTCAAGCTGAAAGACACTCTGGACTTCGCGCATGGTCAGATCGTCGGCGTTATAGAATGGCACTTTTGCTGCATAGCCGTTCAAATCCCATGCCCAGTCCGCAAGCTGCGCTGGTATCATCTCATTACGATTATCCTTCATCTCCGCACCTCCTTCCGCTGTGGGTTTTGATTACTGCTTCCTATTCGCTTTCGCTTCTGCCAACAAAGCCGTCTGCTCCATTTCGGTGGCATAGCTACCCTGCGCATAGTCATTGTCTTGCAGCGCTTTTTCCAGCTTGCTTTTTGCAAGTACTTTCATCACAGCGGCGGTCTGCTCGTCCAGCGTGCCGCGCCCAAGATACTGCGTGATCGTGTTGAACCGCTTTGTATAGATTTTCTTGATAGGATGGTCAGGGGCAAGCTCCCGCTGCTCCCGCCCGCGAAGATTTCCGACCTGACGGCAGGTGCGACCGCGTTTGTCATTTGGCGCGTAGCCGCTGCAATATTTCGTGTGTCGCGCGTCGGTGGTCAGGAACCATTTCCCGCAGACGGCGCATTTTCTCGGCGCGTGCCCGACGCATAACCCCTCAAAAAGATCGGCGCGAAACATCCCAACAAAGGATACAAAGTGCATCCGCTTGACGAGCTGCGCCTCCGCATTGCCGGGATGGATCGCGGGAACATACTGCACCGTCGCATTGGTCAGCGCCATCCACGACGGATTGCTTTCTTCCAAGGTGGCGTTCTCCCTGAAAAACTGCCCAAACGCGGCGGCATATCCAATGGGCGTCCGTATTTCGGCGTTTTCTTGCAAGAACTCTGCAAATGCAGTCAACGTCATTTTATACTGTCGCAGGGAATAGCTCAGATGCCCCAGCACCGGAATGACGCGGATCAGGAGTGCCGCCAAAGGCTGTGTGCCCATGACACCGCTGAGCGCCTGCTGCTCCATTGAAAGCTGCAAATACTCGTTCAGCTCGGTAAATGCTTTCTCAGAAAACGCCGGCGTGAGGCAATCTTCAAACTGTTTTCTGTCCAAATGGGAAAACGGCTGGACATCGTGTAGCTCGTGAATGATAGCCCGTCCCGCCTCCTGCGCTTTCGGGAGAAGCTGCATATCTACATTCTTTAAGCCAATGCCGGTCAGCAGTTGATTCAGGATCATGCACGGCGCGTCCAATCGCGTGATCGTTTCGTCGGGAATGTTCAATACCGCGCAGCCGATTGTTCCGGTCGGCATGACGCTGCCCGCGTAGGTCACGGTATCCTGCCAGAAATCCAAAGATAAAACCTTGTGGCTGATAAGCTCCTGTGCCATACTGCGTCCTCCTGTCACGTTTTTCTATTTTCATTATACCACGAGAATATGAACGTGGAAAGACCTGTCATGTTTTTTGAAATGAACTTGTCATGCCATCCGCCTGTTATTTACGAATCCGAACATAAAACAGACAGAGAGGGAAGAAAACTTTCTCTTGAATCTATTTTACGGAGGATACAGCATGAACCTTTTTCAAAACGTCAAGTATGGCGTGAGCTGTCGGGAAGCTGCGGAACGGTACGGGGTATCTGTCAACCGGCAGGGCAAAGCCCTCTGTCCGTTTCACAACGACCGGCACCCCAGCCTGTATGTGGCAGACAATCATTATTTTTGTTTTGCCTGCGGCGCACATGGGGACGTGATTGACTTTGCCGCAGACTTTTTTGATTTGCCGCTTTACGAAGCCGCCCAGCGGCTTGCGGCAGACTTCGGCATTGACACGGACCGACCGCCAACAAAGAAAATTCTTGAAAAGCGCAGACAGCAAGCAGAAGCACAGCAGCTCACGGAAAACGAGCGGCTGTGCTTTTCTGTTCTGTCCGATTACGCCCGCGTACTGCGGGAGTGGAAGTTGCGGTATGCGCCGCAGTCGTCTGACGAGACCGTTCACGCACGGTTTACGGAAGCCTGTCACAAACTCGACGAAACGGAATACTATCTGGATATTTTGTGCGCCGGGAATTCTCACGAACGTGCCGAAGTGGTGCAGCAGCAGATGGCGGACGGCAAGCTGGACAGGCTGCAAAGAAGATTAGAGGAAATTCACAAGGAGGAATTGGAAGATGGATATGACAGCGCAGGCGTGGCCTGAGTGGTACGACGGCAGGCATATCAATGAGGTGCTGTTCTGCCAGCAGTTTTTGGACAAGCACCCCATGAAATGCGTGCGCGGTCGGCTGTTCACGGTGGATGGGCTGATCGAGGACGAGGGGCAGATCGGCAATCTCATTCTGGAGGAAATCTCCGGGGTGCTGACCGCTGTGCCCTTCCCGGTTTCGTGGACAGTAAAAATGAAGAAAAAACAGAAAGAAACG
>OFOU01001469.1_pt1 | contig 14011 bp, 14 predicted proteins | sample 1542061 | NCBI WGS metagenome assembly OFOU01 (sample SAMN04209239, study PRJEB22552) | human gut metagenome | biome: gut; material: feces | host: Homo sapiens | place: USA: Oklahoma
GAATTTCATCCATGATCTATGTATCTATCATCCAGTAAGATATCATAAACTTCTGATCCTGTTCTGATACCAAAATCTTAATATAAAAAAAGAGTTCAAAACGAACTCTTACTTTGTAGTTTCTCTAAATAATTTTGAGAATGAAATTTCAATATCTTTGTTCTGTTTAACCGTCTCATCTTCCACTAACATCTTAGTTAGTAAACGCATCGCAACAGCTCCTAAATCATATTCAGGAATGTTGTAAGTTGAAATTGTTGGACGCATCATTGTCAAATATTTTGAGTTCAAGATACATACAAGTTCTGTGTCATCTGGAATTGAATATCCGCATTCTTTACATGCGTTCATTAAAGCGATGGCCTGAGAATCACGGAATGTGATGACCATACGACTTGGCTTGTGGTTCTTGTAGTAGTCTGATAAGAATGTGTAGCTTGATTTGTAGCTATCATCGTATGTAACATACTTATCAAATACCAATCCTTTTTCTGCATAAGCACGATCTACACCCGCTTTTAATTGTTCCATCATAGAAAGATTCAATTTATCTTCTACCATAGAGATATCATCAATGCCCTTTTCGAAGCATTCATTCACAAATTCATAAGCCATACGTTCGAAGTTGATATATACATTTCCAACGTTACCAATCTTTTGGCCTTTTAATTTACTTCCAACTACAACCATTGGAATTTGGTATTCATGTAAAACTTCCATTTCATCTTCTGAGAAGTTGTCGTTAAACAAGATAACACCATCGACACGTGATTTAATAATAGATTCAATCACATCCTGCATTTTTGAAATTCCCTTGCTTGTTGTATGGAACATGATGTTGTAGTTATAGATTTTTGCGACATCCATCAAACCATTCAAGATTTTTGCGTTGTACGCAAACAATTTCTCGCTCATTACGATCGAAATTGTCGTAGTTTTAGACAATGCTAAACCTTGCGCAATCGCATTTGGTTTATAACCCAATTTTTCAATCGCTTGTTGAACACGCATACGTGTATCTTCGCGCACTACATTACTATCATTAATAACACGTGATACAGTTGCCAATGAGACATCGGCTTCTTTGGCAACATCATAAATGGTAATTCGTTTCATTCCTATTCGTCCCCCTTATTAAAAATCTTCTTTAATCCACTAAACAATGCTTCGGTAGCTTTACCCGTTACTTCTTCTGCTTTATCAACGGCACGAATAACAGAATCATTCGTACGAATTTCATCGACTTTTTCATCCGCCTTATCAATCACCTTGCGCAAAGAATCATTTTTTCTTAGTGTTTCTTTTCCATATTTAAAGCCATCAACAACCAATCCAGCTGTACCCTGTAAGAATTCTTTTCCAGCTGTCATTGTCTGTTTAAATTGTTCACTTTCACTTACTTCAACCACTTTATCCTTTGTCGAAGAAAGAATATCTTTCACATCTTCTTTTGCCTGTGATAATGCTTCCTTAACCTTTTCAGGATCTGAAGCATCCTTTAATAAGTCACGCACATCATCGAATAATTTTTCGATTTTGCTCTTGGCATCCTCAATAATTCTTTCATTATCTGTATTTTCGGATTCATGCATTACTTCAAGCTCTAGCATCGATTCTTTTTCTAAATCATCAATTAATTGTTTTTCATCCATGTCATTCATCCTCCTTTGTTTCTATGCTTTCTTTTCCAGTTTTTTTACTTTGAAACCAGTCTTTGGCATTTTGTACATTTTCACTGAACGCACCAACCACATTTATAAACGCTTCTTTTGCGGTTTGATTTATCTCATCCACCGTATTTGAAATATTTTCTGCCGTTTTTAATGGCGCATCTAGTTTTTTCAATTGATCATTGGCCGTATCCAATGTTTTTGAAACTTGTTTTAAAGTTTCAATCAATTGTTTCAAAAAAAGAATCATATAAATTAATGCGATGACACCAACGATGGGTAACACATATGAAAATGCACGAGCTAATGTACTCATAAAGATATCTAAACTCACAATACCACCTCAGAAAGATTATAACATGAACTTTCTAACTTATCTATTTATTTTGAAACTTTTTTCACAAGTGTGTAAACGCTACAAATAATAAAGGAAGTGTCGAATTACTCAAACACTTCCATAAAATACATTCTAGACGCAAAATTTAGGGAAATGATGAACATGTTCACCATAAACGCAGGCTTTCATTTAACACTCACATATCTCTATACTCTTCAAAACAGGATATGCTTAAATCGATGTATGACCATGTTGTTTTTTCATATTTTCTTTGAAATCAGCTCATCCTTTATTATTTTCTCTGTTAATTCAAGTATTTTCGTATGAATGGAGTGAATGGCTTTTGAAAACTCCACATCATTTTTTCCGGTAGGATCACTCAATCCCCAATCTTCTCTATATTTGCATGGAATTGCAGGACAATTTACATTACATCCCATTGTGATCACAATATCTACTTGCGGTATTTCTGACAACAGTTTGGAATATTGTGTTTTTTCCATGTCTATTTGATACATGTCTTTCATTAAACGTACGGCATCTTGATTGATTTGTGGTTTTGTTTCTGTTCCAGCGGAATAGCTTTCAAATACATTTGAAGAAAGATGTTTTGACAATGCTTCCGCAATTTGACTACGACAAGAATTATGAACACAGATAAAAGCCACCTTTGGTTTTTTCATAAATACATACCCACCTTTCCTAGTTTTTAGCTTCGTCTTAGGTCAATGTTTTTCCATAGGATATGATTTCACTTCTTCTGTCTTAACAGAACAAAAAGCCTATATCCTAATGAAAAGGTATAGACTTTTATCCTTAGATACTCTTATAAGATTTTTTCTAATTTATCTCTCAATAAGTAGATGTCCTTACTAGACATAAAGACGAAGGCTGCTGGAGCTAATTCTTTTAACTTTTCAGCTGAAGCATCATCTACATCTAATAAAATCGCATTAGGACAACGATCCATTAAATCTTGAATTGTGACTGTGATTGTTTCATCTTCTCTTACGGCATTTTTAGGGAAATCCAGTAAACATACTTGATCCGCCGTATTTAAACTCTTCGCAAAGTCATCCAAGAAATATTGTAGACGTGAATAACGATCTGGTTTATATAACGCTACGATTTTCTTTTTTGGATATTTTTTACGAACTGCATCAATCATTAGACGAATCGCTGTTGGATGGTGTGCATAGTCATCGACTAATACACTATCCTTGACTTCATCAATCACAAATCGACGAGCGATTCCTTTGTAGTCTTGTAAGCCTTGTACAATGATATCGGCTGGCATACCTAACATATGGGCTAGCGCAAAACAGCCTAAGGCATCCTGCATAAAGGCATCTCCCACTTCATTTAATTCAACGTGAGCTAGAATTTCACCATTATGCTTACAATCAAAATGCATACCAAATGGGCCTTGTTCTATATGAATGGCTTGATAATCATTGCCATCCTTTAAACCATATGTAGTTACTGGCACATTGTAGTGTAGATTTTTAAGGTGTTCATCATCCCCAAAGATGACAATGCTTTTTTTGACTTGGTTTGCAAAACTTTGGAATGCCGATACATAATCATTCATATCTTTATAGTAGTCAATGTGATCCAATTCAATATTCGTGATGATCGCATAATCTGGATGATATGCCAAGAAATGTCTTTGAAATTCACAAGATTCTAATACAAAATGGTTGGCATGTTCTGGCATATAGCCATGGCCATCTCCAATTAAGTATGCACATTCATCTTGTAAAGAAAGAACTTGGCCTAAAATACCTGTTGTTGTAGACTTACCATGCGTTCCCGCAACACAGATGGAACTGTATGACTCTAATAAAATACCTAAGTATTCATTATAATAATATGTTTTTACAGTTGGATTGTCCATCGCTGCTTTCACTTCCGGATGCGTTTGATCAAAAGATAAACCAATGATCACTGTGTCATTGTCCTTGATGTTAGCAGAACTGAACGAATAGATTGGAATATGACGTGCTCTTAATCCATCTTCTGTAAAGATATATTTATCGATATCACTACCTGTGACCTCTTTATGTTCATCATGTAAGATACATGCCAAGGCAGCCATACCTGTTCCTTTAATACCAATAAAATGATAAGCCATTTTATTCACCTTCTTTGTCAAATAACGATTCTTGTTTGTTGGTTTCCTTTTTTGGCTTCTCTAACATTTCAGAAAGATTCATATTTTTCTTTGATCCTTCAAGCTTGTATTCAGGAATGGAATCCGCAGGCTGCATACTTGGTAAGTATGTTCCATACATTGGAGATAAGATCTTTGAGAAATCTTCATCTTCTGGTTTGTTTAACGTAATCGCATCGTGCACTTTATCAAATTCTTTTTTAGAATCTTCCACATTTCCAAAGATTGGAGAAATGACTGGTTGATAATCTAAATCTTCGGCAACACGACGTACTTTTACGGATTTATGACGATCATATTTATACACTTTTTGTTTCGGTTTTGCCTCTTCTTGCGCAATCGAATCGACATCTAAGCCTTGGAAAATTGTTGTTTTCTTAGGCTTAGGTTGAATAATCGCCTTTTCAAAAATAGGAGAATTCATAAAGTTTTCAGGATCCGTTTCAATAGAGCTTTCTGCTTCCTTTAAAATTGGCTCTGGCTTTACAACTTCTTCTTGAACTTGTGGCTCTGCAACAACAGGTTCAGGTGTTACTTCTTCTTGTTTCGCAGGTTCTTCTACGACTTCTTCTTCATCGTCTTCTTCAACATCTTCATTGAAGATCGCATGCATTAAATCCTTTAACATATTTCCTTCTCACTTTCTATTGTCTGATTCAGAAATGCTTCTATTTCTTCTTTTGTCTTGCGAAGTGTAGAAACAAATCTTGATATTTCTTTTCCATCCTTGAAACATATAAAGCTAGGAATACCCATCACTTCATATTCAATCGCAATATCCATACAATGATCACGATTTAAAGAATAGAACTGTAAATCACTAAATTGCTCTTCAATTTCAGGCAAGAAAGGTTTGATGTACATACAGTCTGGACACCAAAATGCCGTAAACATCATCACTTGAATGCCTGAATTTGTTAATGCGTTTAAAAATTCATCTTTATTACGAAGTTCAGTCATGTGCATATCTCCAAACACAACGATAAATTGGCTGACCTAAAGAAATGAATTTTTGTTCATATTCTGTAATCGCATCTTCATCATGTTTTTCACGACGATAATCTACACTGATTTCAACCATCTTAAAACCAGCATTTTGCAATTCAATCAAGCTATACTCAAATAAAGCACTGTTATCGGTTTTCATTTGGATTTCACCATTGAAAGATAAAATACGCTTGTATTGATCTAAAAAAGTAGCGCTGGATAAACGTCTTTTCGCATAGCGCTTTTTAGGCCATGGATCCGAGAAATTCAAATGGATCACATCCACTTCACGCGGACCAAACCATTCTCCAATGGAACTCGCATCTTCTTGAATCAGTTTCAAACGTTTCTTTTCTGTATCCTCATCGTATTTTTTTGCGGCAATACCTGCAGCACTCTCATTCTTTTCAATCGCAATAAATCCAGTGTCTGGATACATCTTAGCCATATCTAAAGAATAGTTTCCTTTACCACATCCAATTTCGATATGTAAAGTATCTGTATCCAATAGCTTTTTCCAGTTTCCTGCTTGTTTAGATGGTTCTTTTACTAAACAACTCGCAGTAGGCAAATAGTCTGTTGCCCACTTTACTTTACGCATTCTCATATTAGCTACACAATGCCACGATCGCATCGGCATAAATACAGATAGCTTGTAATAAGTTATCTAATTTAATACCTTCATCGCGTTGGTGACATCCTCCTACAAAAGCATCGGTTTCTATCACTTCATTTGGAAGTTCTGGTCCATAAGATACAAAATTTTCAAATTTACGAGCATACGTTCCACCACCAATTGTGATTGGACAAGAGAAAGTATCGCCTGTGTATTTTTGGTAGACACTCATTAAATCTTTCACTAAACGAGAATCTGGGTCTACGAACAATGGTGTTGAATCTCCACGATTTTCTGCTTTGATATTTGAAGTCAAGTTTGCACAAGTTGCATCAAATTTTGACATGATTTCATCGGCATTTGTATCATTTGGATAACGAATATCAATTAAGATGTCTGTTTCATTGTTTTCCATATTGACAATACCCGTATTCATTGTCAAGAAAGACATATATAAACCATCTTTTTCAATACCTACTGGTTTACCCATCCAGTCTTTTAGTAAGAAATATAAATCTTTTGAAAGTTGATCATTATAGGCTTCACCAATAAAGTTCAACAATAAGACGGCGGCATTTACACCATTATATGGCATAGCTGCATGCGCAAATGCACCATCAATATGTAAAGTTACACCATCTTCACTTCTTTTGATGGAACCCTTAACGCCTTGCGTAGCACAATAAAATTTAAATAAATCTTCTTGTTGATAACTCATGACATCCACTGTGACATCAGCTTTACCAATCACGATATTTGGACGGCTTCCCGCATGAAGTTTCTTGATGACAGTTGCATCACTACTTACTAAGCCAACATGTAAGCCACCTTTTTCACCATAAATAACTGGGAAATTGGCATCTGGTACAAATCCCATTTGTGGAACTTCGGCATGATCAACATAGTAGTTCATACATTCCATACCTGATTCTTCATCGCATCCCGTAATCAACATGACTCTTTTTTTCAAAGGAATGTTTAAGTCACGAATCATCTTTAATGCATAGTATCCAGCTAATGCAGGACCTTTATCATCCATAACACCACGTCCAAAGATGTAGCCATTTTCTAATGTTACTTTTAAAGGATCTTTTGTCCATCCTTCGCCTAGTGGCACAATGTCCAAGTGTCCTAAAACACCAAATGTTTCTTCTCCTTGACCATATTCAACAACGCCTGCATATCCATCAATGTCTTTGGTTTCAAAGCCATCACGCTTAGCCATATCTAACATGGCATCCAATACGTCACGACAGTTTTTTCCAAAAGGAGCATTTTCAGCTTTCGTTGATTCATCACGAACACTTTCATATGATACAAGTGTATTTAAGTCTTTTAAGAAATCGTCTTTATATTTAAGTACTTCTGTATTAAAATCCATAATTTTCACCTCTACCCAACTATTTTACCACATAGTCAAGAAAAAAGAACTCGTTTTTAACGAGTTCCTAACTTTTACGCTTCTGTTTTTTCTTCTTCTGTTTTAGGTTTTGGAAGTAAAGCTTTTGCACTTACATTGATACGACCCTTATTGTCGATTTCTGTAACCTTAACATCGATGATATCGCCAAGTTTTAACACGTCTTCTACTTTATCTACACGGTGGTGAGAAATCTTAGAAATGTGTAATAAACCATCTGTATTACCAAACAAGTTCACGAAAGCACCGAATTTTTCAAGACGAACAACTTTAGCTGCATATACATCTCCAACTTTGGCAACACGTACGATGTCACTAATCATTTGTTTCGCCTTTTCGATTGTATCGTAATCATTGTGATAGATGACTACTTTTCCATCATCATCAATATCAATTTTTACATTGTCACATTGTGCAATGATTTCGTTGATCATTTTTCCACCAGGTCCGATTACATCTTTAATCTTATCTGGATCAATGTTCATCATCGCAATCTTAGGTGCATATGGACTCAATTGTTCTCTTGGACTTGAGATACATGCCAACATGTTATCTAAGATTTCTAAACGTGCCTTGTGAGCTTGTGCCAATGCTTCTTCGAAGATATTTTTAGTAATACCTGTTACTTTGATATCCATCTGTAAAGCTGTGATACCATTTTTCGTTCCGGCAACCTTAAAGTCCATATCTCCAAAGTGGTCTTCCATACCTTGGATATCTGTTAAAACAGTATATTTACCTGAATTATCATCCATGATCAATCCCATCGCAATTCCCGCAACAGGTGCTTTGATTGGAACACCAGCAGCCATTAAAGACATTGTTCCTGCACAAATACTTGCCTGAGAACTAGATCCGTTACTTTCCATAACATCCGCTACTGTACGAATTGTATATGGGAATTCATCTACACTTGGTAACACTTGAGCTAAAGCTCTTTCACCTAAGGCACCATGACCAATTTCACGACGTCCTGGATTTCCCATACGTCCAGTTTCACCAACACAATATGGTGGGAAGTTATAGTGATGCATGAAACGTTTTGAATCGACAACAGTTAAGTCATCAATAATCTGGTTGTCATTTAATGCACCCAATGTAGTTGTAGATAATACCTGTGTTTCTCCACGCGTAAATAAAGCTGAACCATGAACACGAGGAAGTAAATCCACTTGTGAGTTCAATGGACGGATTTCATCGATTTTACGGCCATCTGGACGTACTTTGTCTTCAATGATCAAACGACGTACTTCGTCTGCTTCAATACCACGACAGATTTCACGAGCTTGTTTCACCGCATTGTTTTGATCTTTTTCAGATTCATATTCTTTGTTTGCGATCATTTGGGCTGCTTCATCTGTTAAATCATCAATTTTTCCGTAACGCTCTAATTTTTCTTTAATCGATACAGCTGCACGAATTTGTGCTTCAAAGTTTGCACGAACTTCACTATTGATCGTTTCATCTACAGCATACAATTCAATTTCACGTTTTTCTTTACCACAAGCGGCTACGATTTCTTCTTGGAATGCACATAATTTTTTGATTTGTTCATGTCCAAACATCAATGCCGCAAGCATATCTTCTTCGCTAACTTCTTTAGCACCAGCTTCAACCATGTTTAAAGCTTGTGCAGTACCCGCAACAGTTAAATCGATATCACTTTCTTCCATTTGAGCCACTGTAGGGTTGGCAACCAATTCTCCATTGATACGTCCAACTTTAACACCTGCGATTGGTCCATTGAATGGAATATCTGAAATACATAATGCCAATGAAGCACCAAACATAGCTGCCATTTCAGGACTTGCATCTTGATCTACACTTAATACCGTGTTGACAACCTGTACTTCATTACGGAATCCTTCCGCAAATAAAGGGCGGATTGGACGGTCGATCATACGCGCTGTTAATGTCGCATGTTCGCTTGGTCTTCCTTCACGACGTAAAAATCCTCCTGGAATTTTTCCAACAGAATATAATTTTTCTTCAAAACTTACTGTCAAAGGGAAAAAGTCAATCCCTTCTTTTGCCTGGTTTGATGCACATGCAGTTGATAAAGTCACCGTATCTCCATAACGGATAATAACGGCTCCATCAGCCTGTTTTGCGATTTCACCAGTTTCTACTGTGATCCCCCGACCACAAAAATCTAAATGAAACTCTTGTTTCGCCATTTTTTCACCTCAATCATACTTTTATATTCTATCAAATAAATGCATAAAAAAAAAGTAATCTTTTCGATTACTTTCTTAAACCTAATTTAGCGATCAATGCTTTGTAACGGTCTAAATCTTTACCCTTCAAGTAAGCTAACAATTTTTTACGACGACCAACTTTTTTCATCAATCCACGTTGTGAGTGGTAATCGTGTTTGTGTTCTTTGAAGTGTTCAGTTAAACGGTTGATTTCTTCAGTCAATACAGCGATTTGAACTTCAGGAGAACCTGTGTCACCTTCGTGTACTGCATACTCTTGCATAATTGCTTGTTTTTCAGATTTTAATAACATTTTTCTTCCTCCATGTATATTAGTCCTTTTCTACCGAGCGAAAGGTTGGAAGTTTCCAGACTCTCAGTACAAAAGCTATTAAATGATATCATTCTATCATCATAAAATCAACTAGAATCGTATTTAATATTTCAAGTCCAGCATCATTTAAATAGATACATTCCCCTTCAAAACAAAAATACTCATGATACGTATCTAATACAGTGGCATAATGATTTTTAAAATCATTCTGATATTTCAAATTCCATTCTCTTATATTCAATCCAAACTTTGTACGCAACGCCATCATGATCGCATCCATACCTCGTTCAGATAGTGGTTCAGGAATATATGTAGAACAAGGACCCTCCAAACAATACTGCTTTAAACTTGTCGTATTATCATAACGAATGCCATCAATTCTTCCACTTGCGCCACAGCCAAAGCCATAGAAGTCTTTATCTTGCCAATAGGCTAAATTGTGTTTGGAATAATAGCCTGGCTTACAAAAGCTAGAAATCTCATAATGAATATACCCAGCTGCTTCAAGTGTTTTCGTAATGTATTCAAACATATCCGCTTCAAGATCTGGATCACAAGGCTCTACACCTGTCTTTCCAAACATTGAATTTTCTTCGATCTGTAAAGAATAGATGGATAAGTGTGGTATATCTAAACTTAAAAATGTAAAAATATCTCTTTTCACATCTTCCATTGTTTGATTGGGAAGTCCAAAAATTAAATCAATGGAGAAATTATGAATACCACTTTCTTGAATCCATCGAATCACATTCTTAGCCTGATTGGATGTATGTCTTCTTCGACAGACTTTTAATAGATCATCATTAAAGCTTTGTACACCCAAACTAATACGGTTGACTCCCAAAGAAACATAAGATGCTAGTTTTTCTTCATCTAAGGATTCGGGATTGCATTCTACAGTAAATTCATCAATACTTGATGGAAAGCCATTTCTTATCGATGCAAAATCATCCAAACTCAATACACTTGGTGTGCCTCCACCAAAATAAAGAGTATGAAGATTTGAAATCTTATACTCTTGAATTTCTTGCATTAACTTTTCTTTCCAACTTGAAAAGAATTGTTCATTTTTTTGAATACGGACAAAATCACAATACGCACATATCGAATCACAGAACGGAATATGTACATAGGCTGATGGTACCATTAGTCGTCATCCATACTTAAAACGGCCATGAAGGCTTCTTGAGGAATCTCTACCGATCCAACCATCTTCATACGTTTCTTTCCTTCTTTTTGTTTCTCTAACAATTTCTTTTTACGCGAGATATCTCCACCATAACATTTTGCCAATACGTTTTTACGCAATGCCTTAATGTTTGTACGTGCAATGATCTTTCCACCAATGGCTGCCTGCACAGGAATTTCAAATTGCTGCTTAGGAATCAAGTCTTTTAATTTTACGGCCATCGCATTACCGCGGTTGTACGCAAAATCTCTAAAGACAATCGTAGATAGGGCATCGACGATCTGTCCATTTAATAAAATATCCATCTTTACTAGACTGCTTGTACGGTATCCACTAAATTCATAGTCAAAACTAGCATATCCTTTTGTACAAGATTTCATCTTATCAAAGAAATCATAAATAATTTCACTTAATGGCATTTGGTAAACCATCATCATACGAACATCATCTAAAACTTGAAGGTCTACATATTCACCACGTTTTTTCTGACAAAGATCCATCATCGGACCCACAAATTCTTTTGGCACCATGATGTCACACTTCACATATGGTTCCTCAATATGATCCACTTTTTGAGGTTCTGGTAAAGCCGATGGGTTATCAATTTCTTCCATAGTACCATCTGTTTTATAGACATGATAAATTACGGAAGGACTTGTTGCGATCAAACTAAGATTGTATTCACGCTCTAAACGCTCTTCAACTACGTCCATATGTAATAAGCCTAAGAATCCGCATCGGAATCCAAACCCTAAAGCTTGTGATGTTTCCGGTTCATAGTGTAGAGCCGCATCGTTTAATTTTAATTTGGACAATGCTTCTTTTAAGTCGTCATAACGCGCATTGTCTACAGGATACAAACCACAATATACCATTGGATGCATTTCACGATATCCAGATAGTGGCTCACTTGCAGGATTGGATGCAACTGTAATCGTATCACCGACACGAACATCTTCAATGTTTTTAATGGCTGCACTGACCCATCCTACATCTCCACAGTTCAACTGGTCTTCCACAACTTCTTTTGGTGTACGAACACCCACTTCTGTGACTTCATATTCAGCGCCGGTTGCCATAAAGCGAATCTTATCTTTTGGTTTGATTGTTCCATTCTTTACCGATACAAACGCAATGATTCCACGATAGGAATCATAGAAAGAGTCAAAGACTAAAGCTTGTGTTGGTGCTTCTTTATCCCCTTTTGGACTTGGTAATTTATGCACGATTTCTTCTAGCACTTTATCCACATTCAATCCCGATTTAGCACTGATTTCAACCGCTTCACTACAATCTAATCCAATCAAGTCTTCAATTTCTTTTTTTACAACTTCCGGTTGGGCACTAGGAAGATCCACCTTATTTAATACAGGCAAGATTTCCAAGTCGTTTTCTAATGCCAAATATACATTAGCTAAAGTCTGTGCTTGTACGCCTTGAGCTGCATCGACAACTAAGATAGCCCCATCACAAGCCGCTAAAGAGCGAGACACTTCATATGTAAAGTCGACATGGCCTGGTGTATCAATAAGATGGAACAAATAGTCTTGTCCATTTTTGGCATGATATACAAGCTGTACGGCATTTAATTTAATGGTGATACCACGCTCTCTTTCTAGATCCATTGAATCTAGAATCTGATCTTTCATTTCACGCTTTTCTACCGTATCTGTAAGTTCTAAGATACGATCGGCTAACGTACTTTTTCCGTGGTCAATATGTGCAATGATGCAAAAATTTCGAACATTCTTTTGATCCATAGATTTCCCCCTACTCTACAATATTTCCGACTAAGTTACGACCCTGTCCATTAAAGAAGCTTGCACAATCCATGACTGGCTTTCCTTCCATTTGACAAGTTTCAACCACAAGTGTACCTGTATGAAGTCCAATACCTAGCTTGTTTTTACCAATCTTGACTAAAGAGGCAAGCGAATTCTCTTCATTTAAATAACTTGCCTTTAAGATTTTAAATTTCTTTCCTTTTAATAATACATAAGCACCTGGTGCATCTGAAAAAGCACGAATTTGATTCAAGATATGTTCATCATCCTGATTTAAATCAATATGCTCTTCTTCTTTGGATAAGACAGGAGAGAATACAACTTGACTCTCATCTTGTTCGACATAGACCGCCTTACCTGAACAAATCTCTTCAAAATGAGAAAGCAATAATTCTCCAGCACAAATGGCCATTTTATCAAATAAAGATGTAGAATTGTCTTCAGGCAATATTTCAATTTCCTTTTGAGCTAAAACAGGTCCCGCATCCATTTTAGGTGCCATTTTCATCAATGACATTCCACTTACTTTATCACCATTCCAAATAGCTCTTTGGATAGGGGCTCCCCCTCTATATTTAGGAAGCAAAGAACCGTGAAGGTTCACACAACCATACTTTGGAAGATCCAAGACTTCCTTAGGAACAATTTGTCCATAAGCACATGTCACAATTAAATCAGGGGCAAAATCAAGAATCGTTTGATAGTCTGACTTAATTTTAACAGGCTGAAATACAGGAATGTCATATTCTAAAGCCACTTCTTTGACTTCTGAATAGATTAGCTGTTGTTTTCTACCCTTTTTCTTATCCGGCTGTGTTACCACCAAGCCTACATGTATATCGTTTTCTAACATTGTTTTTAATACGACACTAGCAATTTTGGGTGTTCCCATAAAAATAATGCGTCTATTTTCCATAATATCACTCCAATACTAGAGTATTATAGCGTATTTTTTTGAAGTTGTGTTGCAATAAATCAGAAATTTTGCTATAATCCATTTGCAATTTATGTCAGGAGGTGCACTTCATGCCACAGATTAAATCTCAAAAGAAACGTGTTAAAACAAATAACAAGGCTCACAAATTAGTCGTATCTAAAAAATCAGCATTGAAATCAAGTATTAAAGCTGTATTAGCAGCTGTTGATGCTAAAGATAAAGAAGCTGCTGTAGCAGCTTACAACGACTGTAGTTCAAAATTGGACAAAGCCGTAGCTAAAGGTATTCACCACAAAAACTACGCTAGCCGTCAAAAAGCACGTTTAGCAAAAGCTATTAACGAAATCGCGTAATGAAGGATTAAGA
>OFOU01001481.1_pt1 | contig 13937 bp, 10 predicted proteins | sample 1542061 | NCBI WGS metagenome assembly OFOU01 (sample SAMN04209239, study PRJEB22552) | human gut metagenome | biome: gut; material: feces | host: Homo sapiens | place: USA: Oklahoma
TGAAGCCTAATTTCTGCCACATTTGTATTCTTTGAGTATATATGTATTCAAAATGCAGCTTATTTTCCGATACAATAAAAGAAACAGAGAGGAGCGGATAGACTATGTTGAACGCGGAAACAGTAGGAGCGGCGATTCGTCAGGTGCGGGAGAAAAAGGGGATTTCCCAGGAGGTGGTCAGCAGTTTCGCTGGAATCGGAAGAACCCACCTAAGCGCCATTGAACGGGGGCAGCGCAAGCCTACCCTGGAGACCTTTTTTCGCCTCAGCGAGGCTTTGGGAATGGCAGCCAGCGATTTGATGCGGGAAATTGAAAAGGAAATTCAAAAGGAAAATGACAAGCAGGAGGAAAAATAATAAGCGGAGGATAGGGAACCGAGGCCTGGCATTGTTCAGGAAGCGCGGCGGATGAAGCTGCCCTGCTGCGGCGCTGTTTTTCTCTGGATAGGAGACTCTGCGGGGGAAAGCGGACTCAAAGAGAAAAACTCCTATTGACCAACATGAGATGATAAAAAGAATACGAGAAAAGGCATCATAGGTGAGATCCCTTGGTGCCTTTTTATTTTATAAGTGTTTTGGGAATGGCTGCTGGTCTGGCCGCCGTGTTTTTTGAATATAAAAAAGCCAGCGCTAATAGACGCTGACTTTTTGCCTTCTTTATGGGCCGCTTAAGGTTTTCTTACGCCGTGGTTTTCCAAATATGGAATATTATATTTAAGGCCGCAAAACCAGGGAAGCACCTTCAGCCCAGCCGATGGGAGCGAAAGAGGGGCTTGATAAAAGAAGCCCGTAAAGAGCTCTACTCATCCAGCTTAAGCACCGCCATAAAGGCCTCCTGGGGAACCTCCACAGAACCCAGCTGGCGCATCTTCTTTTTGCCCTCTTTTTGCTTTTCCAGCAGCTTCTTTTTCCGGGTGATGTCGCCGCCGTAGCACTTGGCCAGAACATCCTTCCGCAGGGCCTTGACCGTTTCCCGGGCAATGATTTTGCCGCCGATGCAGGCCTGAATCGGCACCTCAAAAAGCTGTCTCGGAATTTTTTCCTTCAGCTTTTCCGCCATTTTCCTGGCGCGGGGATAGGCTTTTTCCGCGTGAATAATAAAGGACAGAGCGTCCACCACTTCGCCGTTAAGCATGATGTCCAGCTTTACCAGGTCGGATTTCTGATAGCCCATCAGCTCGTAGTCAAAGGAGGCGTAGCCTCTTGTGCGGGACTTCAGTGCGTCGAAAAAGTCATAGATAATCTCGTTCAGAGGCAGCTCGTAATGGATGTCCACACGGGTTTCCTCAATATAGTGCATATCCTTGAAAACGCCCCGGCGCTCCTGGCAAAGCTCCATGATATTGCCAACATATTCCGAGGGCGCGTAAATATGGGCGTTGGTGATCGGCTCCTCCGCCTGAGCGATGACGGACGGGTCAGGGTAGTTGGTAGGGTTGTCGATCATCACCACAGAACCGTCGGTCTTAGTGATCTTATAAATAACGCTGGGCGCGGTGGTCACCAGGTCCAGGTTGTATTCCCTCTCCAGGCGCTCCTGAATGATCTCCATGTGAAGCAGACCTAAAAAGCCGCAGCGAAAGCCAAAGCCCAGAGCGACCGAGGTTTCCGGCTCAAAGGTCAGAGAGGCGTCGTTGAGCTGAAGCTTTTCCAAGGCGTCCCGCAGGTCGGTGTAGTGGGCGCCGTCTGCGGGATAAATGCCGCAGAACACCATCGGGTTTACCGCCCGGTAGCCGGGCAGAGGCTCTGGGGCGGGCCGGGCCGCTAGGGTGACCGTGTCGCCGACCCGGGCGTCGGATACCGTTTTAATGGAGGCGGCGATGTAGCCCACCTCGCCGGCGGAAAGCTCGCTGGCAGGCTCCAAAGAGGTGGCCCGCAGAAAGCCGCACTCCACTACGTTGTATTCGGAGCCGGTAGCCATCAGCTTGATGTTATCCCCGGGATGGAGGGTTCCTTCCTTTACTCTTACGTATATAATAACGCCTTTATACGCATCGTAATAAGAGTCGAAGATCAGGGCCTGCAATGGGGCCGTTTCGTCGCCCTCGGGGGAGGGAATTTTATGAACGATCTCCTCCATGACCGCCTTGATGTTGGTGCCCATTTTCGCGGAGATCGCCGGGGCGCTTTCCGCCTCGATGCCGATCACATCCTCGATTTCCTGGCGCACCCGGTCCGGATCGGCGCTGGGCAGGTCGATTTTATTAATGACCGGCACGATCTCCAGTCCCGCGTCCACCGCCAGATAGGTGTTGGCCAGGGTCTGGGCCTCAATGCCCTGAGAGGCGTCCACCACCAAAATAGCTCCCTCGCAGGCGGCCAGAGAGCGGGAGACCTCATAGTTGAAGTCCACATGGCCGGGGGTGTCGATGAGATTAAAAATATAGTCCTCGCCGTCGTCGGCGTGGTAAACCAGCGTTACCGCATGGGCCTTGATGGTAATGCCCCGCTCACGCTCCAGATCCATGTTGTCCAAAAGCTGGTCGGACATATCCCGCAGGGAAACCGACTGGGTCTGTTCCAGAATCCGGTCCGCCAGGGTGGATTTGCCGTGGTCGATGTGGGCGATAATGCTGAAGTTTCGAATTTGCTCCCGTGGAATTGACAAGTAACATTCCTCCGTTTACTCGATGGAAACTTAAATTTGAAAGGATATGGGATTTTTCATTCCTCCTTATTGTAGCATAAACCGTTTAAAATAAAAAGAGGGAAGAGGCCGGAAAACAGGCCTCTTCCCAGAAGGAGAAGAAAATAAAAAACTGATGAATGGAAGGAACCGGGAAGTAAAAGGCTCCCGGCCGCTGCCCGCGCGCTGTTCCCGCTTGTGAGGCCGGCGAAGCGATAAAGAAGCCTGCTTTATTTCGCATACTGCCGTAAAGGGCCGCGGGAACCGCGCTTGCCGCCTATGGCGATAAAATGTATAAAACAATAAAAATAATACGATAAGTAAATTTGAAAGCCTAGCGAATGGGACCGGCTTCGCGGCCAGAGCACGGAAAATCTGTCCGGGGAGCATTCAAAGGCCTTTTTTGGCCTTCCAGTGGTTCCACGCCTTTTCGATTTCCACGATAAACAGGGGGCTCAGGGCCAGGCCCGCCACCACCAGCCACTGAACCATGTTCAGCGGAACCGTCTTAAAGACCGCAGACAGAGCGGGAATGGAAATGACGGAGACCTGGAGGGCCAGGCAGACCAGGAAGGAATACAGCATTTTCAGGTTGCCGAAAATACCGATCTCAAAGAGAGATTTCTCACTGCGGACGTTAAAGGCATGGATCAGCTGGGAGCAGCTCAGCACGGCGAAGGCCATGGTCCGGCCCGCCGCTGGGGCTCCGGCGCCATCGAAGAACACCCGGCCGATGGTGAAAGCCAGCAGAGAGATCATGCCGATGAAGCAGCCCTCGATGGCGATGCTGTAGGTCATACCTCCGGCGAACAGGCTTTTTTTGGCGTCGGTCGGCGGCTTTTTCATAATATCCTCATCCACCGGCTCCACGCCCAGGGCGAGAGCGGGCAGACTGTCGGTGACCAGGTTCACCCAAAGCAGCTGGATTGCCAGCAGAGGGGTGGGCAGCCGCATGAGGAAAGCGGCCAGCACGGTGATGATTTCTCCGATATTGCAGGACAGAAGAAAATGGACGGTTTTTTTGATGTTTTCAAAGATTCCCCGTCCCTGCCGCACCGCGGCCACAATGGTGGAAAAGTTGTCGTCGGTCAGAATCATATCGGCGGCGCCTTTGGCTACATCGGTGCCGGAAACCCCCATAGCGCAGCCGATGTCAGCGGCCTTGAGGGCGGGCGCGTCGTTGATGCCGTCTCCGGTCATGGCCACCACGGCTCCCCGGGACTGGAACGCCTTGACGATCCGCACCTTGTGCTCCGGGGAAACTCGGGCGAATACGGTGTATTCAAAAATATGCCGGCTCAGCTCCTTCTGGCTCATGGCGTCCAGCTGGGCACCGGTGAGAGAGCGGTCCTTGCTCCGAAGGATTCCCAGCTCCTTGGCGATGGCCCGGGCGGTGACAATGTGATCCCCGGTGATCATCACCGGGAGGATTCCCGCCTGCTGGCATTCCCGCACCGCAGCCTTGGCCTGTGGCCTGGGGGGATCGATCATTCCCAGCAGGCCGCAGAACACCAGGCGGGTTTCGATTTCATCAGCATTTTTCGGCAGGCGCTCCACATCCCGGTAGGCCACCCCAAGCACACGAAGGGCCCGGCCGGCCATGTCCTCGTTGTATCCCTCAATCTGGGCCCGCTTGGCCGCGGTCAGCGGGGAAGCGCCCAGCCCCACGGCATAGGCCTCGCACCGGCGCAGCAGCACGTCGGGGGCGCCCTTGGTGATGATCCGGTACCGGCCGCCGCCCAAAGAGTGGACGGTGGTCATCAATTTTCTCCCGGAATCAAAGGGGATCTCCCGCACTCTGGGAAAGGAGAGCTCTAACAGATTTTTCCGCTTGCCGCTGTTGGCCGCCGCCAGCACCAGGGCCACCTCGGTGGGCTCTCCGGCGGCGGAGGGGCGGTCCAGGCCGCCGGACAGGGTGGAATTGTTGCACAGGGCGGCAAAGCTTAGCATGGTCTGACCCTCGGCGGAGGAAAAGGCGGCGGGGCCGGAGGGAGAGCAAAGCTCCGTAACGGTCATGCGGTTTTGAGTCAGGGTCCCGGTTTTATCCGAGCAGATCACGTTGGCGCTGCCCAGGGTTTCCACCGCAGGCAGCTTGCGGATGATTGCCCGGTTAGCGGCCAAACGCCGGACGCCGATGGCCAGCACGATGGTCACCACGGCGGGCAGGCCCTCGGGAATCGCCGCTACCGCCAGGCTGATGGAGATCATAAACATCTCCAGGGGCGGCACGCTTTCCATCAGGCCCAGGAGAAAGATCACCAGGCAGATAATCAGCGCCCCGATCCCCAGGTATTTCCCAGTTTGGGCCAGCTTCTGCTGTAAGGGCGTCTGGGGCGAATCCTCCTGGTTGATCATATGGGCGATTCTGCCCACCTGGGTTTCCATTCCAGTGCTGGTCACCACGCAGGTGCCGTGACCAGCGGTGATGGTGCTGGAGGAAAACACCATGTTTTTCCGGTCGCCCAGGGGCGCTGCCTCCGGACAGCGGGCAGAGGCGTTTTTCTCCACGGACAGGGATTCCCCTGTGAGGGCGGATTCCTCCGCTTTCAGGTTGACCGCTTCCAGAAGCCGGGCGTCGGCCGGAACGAAATCCCCGGCCTCCAGCAGAAGAATGTCTCCGGGCACCAGATCCTCAGAGGCGATTTCCGCCGGCTTGGAATTGCGGATGACTCTGGCATGGGGGGCGGACAGCTTTTTCAGGGCGGCGATGGCCTTTTCCGCCTTGCTCTCCTGGACTACACCGGTGATGGCGTTGATGATAACGATCAATAAAATGATAATGGAGTCGATGTAATCACCGTCGCCGCTGATTCTGGCGGTAAAAAAGGAGATGGCCGCCGCGATCAGCAGCACGATAACCATAAAGTCGGAAAACTGCTCTAAAAACCGGAGGAAAAGGCTTTTCGGTTTCTTTTCCGCCAGTTTGTTTTTTCCGTATTTTTTCTGCCGCTGAGCCGCCGATTGCCCGGTCAGCCCCTGCTTTTGGTTCACATTCAGCTGGGCCAGGGCCTCGGCGGCGGAGATGCTGTGCCAGTTCATACCATACCCCCGTTCCAGTCAGCGGATTACGCTGTCCGCTGACGCTTTGATTTTTCTTTTTGTTTAGATTCCACAGCCGCGGCCCGCGGCTGGTTTTCCGGTTCCCACGGGCCTTTTCAGGCAGAAAGGGAGAAAGCGGCCCCAGAGCCTAAAAAGGCTCCGCCCGATTATGCCTTCACACAGCGGGAACCGCAGTATGAGACGGCTGTTTTTATCCTTTGGGTTCGGAGCCTGCCGTCCTGACTTATATATATGAGGGCAGGCTCTGGAACATACACCATTTTTGTCCGTTTCCCATAGAATGGGGGGAATGGAGTTGGTAACATGAGCTTTGCTGCGGTCTTAATTTTGGCTGTTTCCCTCAGCATGGACGCCTTGGGCATCGGCATTTCCTATGGGCTCCGGGGAATCCGGGTATCCTGGAAGGCGCGGGTGGTAATCTGCGCCATGTCTATGATGGTCACCGGCGCGGCGGTGGGCCTTGGCAGCGTGCTGCTGGAGGTCATCCCCCTGCCGGCGGCTAAGCTGCTCGGCTGCGGTATGCTGCTGATTCTGGGCCTCGTCATTATCGTGCAGGGATTTCGGAAACGAAAGGAGGAAAACTCCTTCTCCTGCGATTTTGACCGTTCTAAGGCCATTGAAACCGCCGAGGCCCTTTATCTGGGGGCGGCGCTTTCTGTGGACTCCTTCGGCGCAGGAGTTTCCAGCGCCGTTTCCGGCATGAATTCAATTTTGGTGCCGATCCTGGCGGGGCTCATGCAGATGCTGTTCCTTTGGGGCGGCGGCTTTTTAGGGAAAAGGCTGAAGCTGATCCGGCTGAAAAATCCCGGGATCTTTGTCTATCTTTCCGGCGGCCTGCTGGTCATTCTGGCCGTGCTGCGGTGGTTTTCCTGATACCGGCGGGGCCGCGCGGCGTTCTACGGTTCCGCGGAGCGTTTTCCGGGGACCGCTCCCCCTTTACCTTTATGCCGGCGTGAAAAGCAGGGAGGTCTCCGCCCGAAGGCTTCCAGCCGCCTGAGGCTTTCTCTGGCAAAAGAAATAAAAAAACCAGGCGGGCCTGCCGGAAACATCTGACGGCAGGCCCGCCTGGTCGCTTGGCGTGGAAGTAAGCGCGCGGAGGCTTGCCTCCTGCGCGTCAATCCGTCAAGCCCAGAATATAGTCTACAGATACCTGGTAAAACCTTGCGAGAGCGATTAGAATATTGCTTGGAATATCCAAATACCCGCTTTCATACCGGGAATAGGTGGACTGGCTCACGTTCAATAGCTTTGCCAGGGCGGCTTGGCTCAGATCCCGGTCCTCCCGCAAATCTCGAATCCTTTGATACATTTTCCTCACCGTGTTTATCATATCCAATGCAATAATTGCATATTGACTTTTATGCATTTTTTGCATAAAATAAAACCAGCGCCAGCTTCAGAGCTTTTCTGAAAGAGCTGATTTTGGTTTTGGCCCGGCGTTTTACCCTTGCGGCTCAAAGCTGGCCGGTATTTTCCAGAGCTTTTTTGATTTGGTTGTATTACAGAGGGCCATATTATATAATGAAAGAAACAAGCGGATAAAAACAACCGAAAAAAGGCGGGAAATCAATAAATGGAATTTTATGAGAATGAAGTCCGTCCGGAGCGGGCGTTTCTGGTGTCGGTGGACACCGGGGAATTTGACGCCGAGGCCTCGATGAGCGAGCTATACGAACTAACGGAGAGCGCCGGCGCCCAGCCGGTGGGGGCGATGATCCAAAAGAGGGAGAAGCCCGACGGAGCCACGTGCATCGGCAGCGGAAGGCTGGAGGAGCTGAAAGAGGTCTGTCAAAGCCAGGAGATCGATTTGATTATCTTCGACTGCGAGCTGTCGCCCACACAGATCCGCAATCTGGAATTTGAGACGGAGGTCCGGATCATCGACCGGACCATGCTGATTTTGGATATTTTTGCTTCCCGGGCCAGATCCCGGGAGGGCAAGCTGCAGGTGGAGCTTGCTCAGCTGAAATATTTGCTGCCGAGGCTCACGGGCAAGGGCGCGGCTATGTCCCGGTTGGGCGGCGGCATCGGCACCAGGGGCCCGGGGGAAAGCAAGCTGGAGACCGACCGGCGGCATATCCGCCGCAGGCTTGAAAGCCTCAGGGAGCAGCTTGCCCAGGTGGAGCAGCACCGGAACCAGCTTCGGAGACGGCGGGAAAAGGAAGGAATCATTACCGCCGCCATTGTGGGCTACACCAACGCGGGAAAATCTACCTTGATGAATACCCTCACCGACGCCGGAGTGCTGGCAGAGGACAAGCTGTTTGCTACCCTGGACCCGACCTCCCGTGCGCTGAAGCTGCCCAACGGGGTGTCGGTTATGCTGATCGATACGGTGGGCCTGGTGCGGCGGCTGCCCCATCATCTGGTGGAGGCGTTTCACTCCACGCTGGAGGAAGCGGCCCTGGCGGATATGATCTTAAACGTGTGCGACGCCTCCAGCCCGGAGGCACAGGTTCATCTGGAGGTCACCCGAAAGCTGCTGGCGGACCTGGGATGCACAGGCCGGCCGGTGATCCCGGTGATGAACAAGTGTGATTTGGTGCCCTCCCTGCTGGATATTCCCATGATTGGAAACGCGGTGCGGATTTCCGCCAAGACCGGGGAAGGGATCGGGGATCTGCTGGCGGCGGTGGAGGAAAACCTGCCGGTATCGCTGCGGAGAGTATGCCTGCTGCTGTCCTTTGACCAGGCGGGGCTGGTGGCGCAGATCAGAAAGGATCATGTGCTGTATCAGGAGGAATACCGGCCCGACGGAATTTTTGTTTCCGCTCTGCTGGACCCGGTTCTTTATGGCCGGGTGCGTGAATATGAAATTTTAGAAAACACTTGATTTTTACAGGAAAGTATTGTAGTATTGTATTAAGTCAATGGTACAAAAAGAAAGGGTGGGACGGATGAACGCTCTTGCGATGTGGACTCCGGCTTTTATCATTGGATACCTTTTGACTCTGGCGGTGAGCATTACCGGTTCGGTAATGGTAGGGCTGGCGGTTTACAACGATGCGAAATCCAAAATGAGCCTGAATGCCGTCATGTGGGCGATGCTGGTAGGGATTCTCGGATGGATTCCCGGGATCGTGTATCTTTGCGTCAGGAATAAGCCGCTGGAACGGATTTATGCGTGCTACAGCTGCGGCTGGGGCAATCCTTTGAGCGCCCGGCAGTGCCGCCGCTGCGGCGCCGGGCTTTACTACCCCACGGAGGAGACAGCCAGGCTGCAAAAGAAAGCAAAGGCCTTTTTAATCATAGGCCTGGTTCTGTGGGGGCTGGCGGCTATCGGGGAAATCTTCATGATAGCCCATATGATCCAGACCGTAATGGCTCCCATACTGGAGGGCCTCCATTGGTGACCTGGGCGTTATTCACCTGACTTTCCCGTTTGTAAGGCAAAACGGATTCCGTGGGCGCCGGGCGGCGCCCTGATGATAGGAAGGATGGTTTTTATGAATGTTTGGACGATGATATCAGGGCTGATCGCGCTGTACATACTGGTGTTTCTGGCGGCGGTCGCGGGTTCAGTGCTGTTTGGATGCGCGGTCTACAACGACGCAAAATCCAAATGGAACGACAACGCCACCATGTGGGGCGTGCTGGTGGGAATCCTGGGGCTGATCCCGGGAATCATTTACCTGTGCGTCAGAAACGAGCCGCTCAAAAGAATTTACGTATGCCATAACTGCGGCTGGGGCAATCCTTTGAGCGCCCAGCAGTGCGGCCACTGCGGCGCGGGACTTTATTATCCCACAGAGGAGACCCTTCAGCGGCAGAAAAAGGCTAAGACCCTGCTGATTTGGGGGATCGTCATGTGGGTTGTGATGATTTTGGCCTTTATCAGCATTTTTATCGTGATGTTTACTATGATTCCCGCGATTGCCGAGGGAAATATTTATTATTAATCAAGGCTTCTCAAGGGCGGATCAGGCGGAGCCCAAACGGGAGCCAGGCGGCGGTCAAATGGAAGAAAAAAGGAAAACAGCGGGAAAGCAGCCGGCACAGGAGCCCCTGTCCGGGCTTCCGGAGCTGTTATGTCCAGGACGTTTCTCAGCCGCCGGCGGATGCCTGAATTCATTCACCTGGAAATTATGATGCAAGGAGAACAGTTATGCTGACAGTAAATAGCCTGACTAAGCGTTACGGAGATGTTTTGGCAAACAGCAAGGTTACCTTTACCGCGGAGGATGGACAGATCACCCTGATGGTGGGGCCCAACGGCGCGGGAAAGTCCACGGCGATCAAATGCATCGCGGGGCTGCTCCGGTTCCAGGGTGAGGTCCTGATCGGGCCTTACCGGAACAAAACCCTGGAGGCCAAGCGGATTTTCGGCTACATACCGGAGCTTCCGGTGATGTACGATTCCCTGACGGTTTACGAACATTTGGAATTTATCGGAAGAGCCTATGGGGTTAAGGACTGGAAACAGCGGGCGGACCAGCTTTTGGAGCGGATGGAATTAAGCGACAAGGTGAAAAAGCTGGGGAAGGAGCTTTCCAAGGGTATGCAGCAAAAGGTGAGCATCTGCTGCGCGCTTTTGCCCCGGCCCCAGGTAGTCCTGTTCGACGAGCCCTTTGTGGGGCTGGATCCTCACGCCATCAAGGAATTGAAGCAGATGATGCTGGAGATGAAGCGCCAGGGCTGCGCCGTGGTGATCAGCACCCATATGCTGGACAGCGTGGAGGAGCTCTGGGACAAGACCCTGATCATGATGAAGGGCCAGATTGTGGCCTCCCGCACCAGACGGGAAATTGAAGAGTACGGCGAGAATCTGGAGGAGCTGTTCTTCTCCATTACCGAGGGGGAGGCCCCCCGTGTTCAGGAGGAGCGTGGCTGATATGAGTTCGATCGCGTTCATTCTGAGAAAATCCCTGAAAAACAATATCCTGGAGCTTCTGCGCCATCCGGGCAAGCTGGTGGCTTATCTTTTCGTGGCGGCCTGTTTGCTGGTTTCCGCCTTGTCCATGGTCTTTTCTCCCCAGGAGGAGCTGCCGGAATTTCTGGATCTCCGGATCCTTCAGGGGATCTATTTCGCCCTGCTGATGTTTATTGTCATGATCAACCTGATCAAGGGCGTGGATTCCGGATCCACCTTTTTCAGCATGGGAGATGTGAATATGCTGTTTATCTCTCCCATCTCGCCTAAGAAGATTTTGGTTTACGGCCTGATGAAGCAGATGGGCATGACCGTGCTGGTCGCCTGCTGTATGGTGGCCTACGGCGGTATGGCGGTCCAGTTCTTCGGCATCACCGCGCTGGACGCGGTGCTGCTGTTCGCCGGGTTCATCGTGTCGCTGCTGGTCTCCCAGATTTTCACCATCCTGATTTACAGCTTCTGCAACGGCAGCCGAAAAAGAAGCGCCGCCGTCAAGCGACTTTTATACGCGGTGGTTCTCCTGGTGCTGGCCTATGTAGCCATGACGGTTTATGAAAAGGGCTTTTCCATGGAAACCGTGTGCGCTGCCGTCACCGACCCTTATCTCCAGTGGGTGCCCATTATCGGCTGGATGACCGGCGGGATTTTCAGCGCCATTCGGGGCTTTGACATGATGGGAGCCGTTTATTTCGCTCTTCTGGCTGCGGCTGCCTTAATTGCTTTATTGGCGTTTCTGAAAAGTGATTCCGATTATTACGAGGATGTGCTGCAAAACACGGAGACCACCTACGAGGTGAAAAAGGCGGCCAAGGAAGGCAATATCAATATGAACCTGCCGGGACAAAAGATCCGGAAGGTAAAGACCGTAGGCATCGGCCGCGGATGGGGTGCCAGCGCCTTTTTCTTCAAGCAGGTAAAGGAGATGCACCGCCATTCTCCCCTGGTATTCTGGGGAGGCTCCACCATTATGCTGGCTGCGGTGGGCGCCTTTATTTCCATTGTGATGATGAACTCCGGGGACGACGGAGAACCTATGTCCTCCAGCCTGATTATGATGGTCGCTACCATCACGTCTATTTACGTGCTGTTTTTCCTCAACGCGGCCGGCCCCTGGAGCAAGGAAATGATGAAGCCGTATTTGTATATGGTTCCGCAAAGTCCCTTTAAAAAGCTGTTTTTCGCCAGCCTTACCAGCCTGCTGACTCCTATCGCCGACGGCCTTGTGGCGTTCCCCCTGATAGGAGCTTTGGTCAGGGCCAATCCTCTGACGGTGATTATTTGCTTTTTGATGTTTATCAGCTTCGGCTTTTTGTTCACCGCCTTCAACATCCTTTCCGAGCGTCTGTTTGGCCAGATGGCCAATAAGGGCATGATTTTAATGCTGTACGCCCTGGTGCTGATGGTTTCCACTGCCCCCGGCGTGGCTGCCGGCGTCGTGCTGGGAGTAGCTTTCCAGGCTCCGCCGTTCTTGATGGGGCTTCCCGTATTCCTGTGGAACACGGGCGTCAGCGCCCTGGTTTATTTCCTGTGCAAGGAGACCATCGGAGATATTGAGCTGAAGGCCTAAAAGGAAATGGGCGGCAGGGGGCGGGAGCGGCCTGGTAACAGCCCAGCTGGCCCGGAGGATCCTCCCATGAGAATCTGCTTGCGGGCTCCGGAGGAAAGCCGTGGATTTTACCTTACCGCAGCGGCTGGCGTTGGCCGCCTCGGGGACAGCGCCGCTGCTTTTCCAGGGGCTTTTTCCCGGTAAAGTCAAAAGTCATCGCCCAGCCATGGCCGGGCTGTTTCCCTTAGTACGTTGAAAGCCCCCGGCTCTGCCGGGGGCTTTTTGCTTCTGCCTGCGCGCGGCTTGCGCCCGGCATACCGGAAGAACCCGCGCGTATAAAAATATTAAAATTTTGATGGATAAATATCATGCTGAGGAAGAACGAAGGAGTGAAAAGCATGGCTCAAGCAAACGGCTTTTCCTGGCGGCTTATCACTGAAAATACGGAGGAAAAGCTTCTTGATTTTTCTGTTAATGTAAATCCGCTGGGAATCCCCGGCACAGTGAAAAAGCATATTGCGGGCTTGGCTGATATCACAGGGGGGTATCCAGACCCGGATTGCAGATATCTGCGTTCTTGTCTGGCGGAGAAATATCAGGTGGGTATGGAACAGATCTTATGCGGCAATGGAGCGGACGATTTATTATACCGTTTAGTACTTGCGGTCAAGCCAAAACGCGCTATTGTGATAGAGCCTACCTTTGAAGAATATGGCCGCGCGTTAAAGCTGGCAGGCTGCGAAGTAGATCACTATGTATTAAAGGCGGAAAATGATTTCCTGTTAGACGACGGAATATTATCCGCGATCCAAAAGGGCTATGACATGATGTTCCTATGCAATCCGAACAATCCGACGGGGCAGGTCTTAAATCCGCCGCTTTTAAAAGAAATTGTGGAACGCTGCTGTGATAATAATATTCTGCTTGCCGTAGATGAATGCTTTATGGAATTTCTGCCTCTTTGGAAGGAATACACCGCAAAAAGCCTGGTAACCCGAACCACAAATTTGATTGTAATAGACGCGTTTACCAAAACCTATTCTCTAGCGGGGTTCCGGCTTGGCTTTTGTGCTTCCGGCAACACGGGCCTGCTTTCCAGTATGCGGTTATACGGACAAAATTTCGCGGTATCTACCCCAGCGCAGCTTGCTGGTATCTGCGCGCTTATGGATGATTCCTATATGAAAAACACTTATCATATCCTCTCGGAGGAACGGGAATGGCTGGCTGCTGAACTGGGAAAACTTCCGCTGGAGGTTTATCCCTCCCAGGGAAATTTTCTGCTGTTAAGAGCGGTTGATAAAAATATACGGCAAATGCTTTTTGATCAGGGCATAAAAGTAAGAGACTGCTCTCGGTTTTATGGTTTAAATTCAGAATACTGCCGTATAGCGATCCGCGCTCACGATGATAATAGGAAGCTGATAAAAGCGTTATCAAATATATTTTCTTAGTACAATCGGAATAGCGTGTACTGCCGCCATGTTCTTTTACGCCGCTTTAGAGAAAGACAAGCATTTTTTGCTGGATTCCCCCCGGGACCGCTTGGTCCCCGGCAGGGACCAAGCCGTTTTTTGCCTGAGCGGTGTTATCCGGCTGCCCGGCCCTGTCCGGTTCCTCTTCCCTGCCCGGCGCCCGTGCGGCTTCCTTGTCCAGGGCTGCCGGCACCGTTCCCCTGCCTGGAACCGCCCGCGCCGTTCTGTTCGCAGGCGCTTTGACATTCTCCCTGGGTTCCGGCGGCGCCTTGGCCTTTTCCGGAGGGAGAAGCCTCGGCGCCGAAGCGGTATCCGGCGCCGTCCCTCGGGGGATTGCCGCCGTTGGGGCAGCTCTCTGAGG
>OFOU01001487.1_pt1 | contig 13912 bp, 13 predicted proteins | sample 1542061 | NCBI WGS metagenome assembly OFOU01 (sample SAMN04209239, study PRJEB22552) | human gut metagenome | biome: gut; material: feces | host: Homo sapiens | place: USA: Oklahoma
AAAAAAGACCCAAGCCCATTTTTTTTGAACTTGAGTCTTAAATTTTAATTTATAGTTGAGTAATTACAAATACAAATAGTCTATTTCTGTCCTCGTATTCTATGAGGTTTGTGGATTAAAAAATCCCCAGTATCTCTACTGAGGATTTTTTATTTACCCTAGAATTCCCATCTAAAGCCTAAGTTAGCTTGCCATTTGTTTTCAACTGTTGCCTCTTCTGTTCTTTGAATATCAACATACATATTTACATTTTCTCTGATTCTATAGTTTACTCCAACTCCAAATTCTCCCCATGTATCTGATAGATCTTCTGAAGTGTATTCTGATTTTCCACCATAGCTATATTTTGTGTCAATATCCCCTTTAAACTCTTTTACCAATGAGGCTCTAGCATAGACATTTCCTTTGTCACTAAATTTGTATCCAACTGCTGTTCCCACATCTCCAACAAGTGTATAAGCTGTGTCTTGTTCAACTTTTACCCCTGCACTTGTTGTGTAGTCCTCACTACTTACTCTTCCAAATGTCAATTGCACACTTGGCTCAACAAAGAATTTATCATCTAGGTCAAATCTTCTTCCATATTGTCCACTTAAACTTGTTCCCCAGTTGCTATAATCTCCATGTTGAGATAAATTACCATTTTTACTTCTTACATCAAATTTATTGTGTAATCTACTTTGTTTTAATACAACATCTGCAAACTGTCCATCTCTATTTAACCAAGTTGCATAGATTCCAGCACCTACTGAGTAGTTTTCACCATCACCTAAGTTGTAATCAGTTTTTCCATCTGTGTAACTTACTAAAGCCCCTACAAATAGATCTCCATTTTCCACTGGATATTTCTTATCATATCCAACTTGATATGTTTGATACTCATTGTCATATTTGCTACCATTTTCAACTTTTCCACCATAAACTCTAGCCCAAACTCCATTGCTACCAGTTGAATTTCTAAGTTCTCCCATTCTTTCATTTAATGAACTCATCTCTTGTCTCCAAGATAGTACATTGATAGTTGCTAAATCTCTCATTCCCTCTACCATTGAGTTACTTCCAGTTGTTACTGTATTTGGTTTAACAACAACTTCATTACCTTGACCTTTTACAAATTCAGCAGTATGCTCACCAGAGATAAGTCCCTCTTCAATTTTAGCATTGGCATTAAAGCTGTTTCCTTCACCAACTGTTATATTTTCAGCTAAATCCTCAAACACCTTTTTAGCTTCCTCTTGACTAACTTCAAGATTTCCCTCTCCAGAGTAGTTTACATTAAATTTAGCATCTTTATTATCAACTTTATCAATAGCAAGTTTACCAGAAGTTGCTGTTCCATCTGCTTCTATTTCAGCAACCATATTAATATCTCCGCCATTTCCTTTTAAAGTTCCAACAGAGATATCGTTTTTAACAGATGTGTTATTGATAATTCCATTATTTAAATCAAGATTTGATACAAAACTATCTCCTGTGTTTTCCCAAGTTGCTTTATTTGATAATCCTAAATTCATATTACTTACTTTTTCATAATTTTCAGGGATACCCTCTCCAGTTACAACTATTTTTCCTTTAAAGAAAGACTCTGCATTAGATAAATTTAAATCTACTGTTGCATCTACAGGAGTTCCAGAAGTAGGTTTATCATAGTTAAATTCGATATCTCCATTTAATTTAACAGTTTTATCTTTATTTTTATTAATTGTTGTTACAGCATTTCCTCTAGTTAAAATAGCTGTTTCTGCATTAACTTCTAAATTTCCATTAACTTCTAATTTTCCTTGAGACATTGCAACTAACCCTAAAGCATTTCCTTTAGTATCTGAAGTAACATTAATTACTGTATTTTCTGAATTAACGACAACATTAGCTATTTTATCAGTACTTCCTTCTTTTAGTGTACTATTTTGTACCCAAATTCCAGCAGCTTCTGAATCACTTGAATGAACATCAATAATAAGATTTTTAGAATTTACTTCTACTTTACTTCCTGCTATTTTTTGTCCATCTTTAGGATTGTGATTTACAACTTCTATTCCAGTTGCAAAATTTTTACCGTTAGCTTTTAAAACTATATTTTCAGTATTTTCTCCACCTAATTTTACAACTTCACCACCTGTACCAGTTCCATTATTTGCTTCTACAGCAGTAGCATTTCCTCCTGTACTAGTTGCAGCTATTGAGATATTTTTTCCAGTAGCACTAACTGTTCCACCATTTTTAGCACTAATTCCAAAAGCTCCACTATTTCCATTTACATTAATATTTGTATCTCCATTTAATGTTGTTTCTCCATATTTACCTGTAGTATAAACCCCAATAGCTTGTCCTGTTTTAGATGTTGCTGAAATACTCAAATCTTTACCTACTAATACTTTTCCATCATTTTCATCAACAACATCAGGGTCAGCTATATTTACAATACCACCTGAAAATCCTGCATTTGCTTGAGTAATGATATCAACAGAACCATTTAATATAACATTTCCATTATAACCTGCATGCTGTGATGAATAAATTCCATAAGTATTTGAATTAGAATCACTACTATTATTTATAACATTAAGAGATAACTTCGTTCCTGCTAGACTTGTTACATGTCCTCCGTATTGAGCATTTAAAGCCATTACTGCTGAAGAGTTATCAGTAGTTACATCTATTATAGCTTCTTTTCCATTAAAGTTTATGTAACCTTTTGAACCACTTGCACTAACTCCAGTCATTGCACTATTGCTTTTTCCTGTGCCAACATAATTTAAAACAGTTAAATCTCCTTTGAAGTTTACCAATGTTTCATGTTCATCAGAATAATCACAAGATATATCCACAAGAGAAATTTCTTCTGTTCCTATATTACTATTATTTGTAATTGTTATATTTGTATTTTTATTAAAATCTGTTGTTCCTTGATTTGCTCTGATTGCTCCTATTTTACCAGAATAATTTTCTCCTGTCTCTATATTAAAAGTAGCAGTTTTATTAAAAGTTAAATTTTTCCCTTCATTTTCAAAATTTCTAACTGCATATAAATATCCAGAACCATTTTTCTTCAAAGTTAGATTTACATCTCCATTTATAACGGTTTCAGTTCCATACCATGATTCTATTCCGATTAAATCTTCTCCAGTATTAACTAAAGTTCCTGTAATATTACTATTTATAGTTAAAGTCCCATCAAGTCCATTACCATTTTTATATATACCATTATTTCTTATTCCTACAACTCTTACATTATCCTTTGGAGCAGTAACATTAAAATTAATTTCATTAGCTGTTATATTTCCAGTAGCACCACCATTTAATACTATTCCATATAATCTTTCTGAATTTGTAACTGTAGGATCATTAACTATATTTATATTTCCAGTAGTTGTTAAATCTATCTTATGTTTATTTTCAGCTCCGATAGCTGTAAATCTATTATTATTTTCAGCTGATAGTGATGTATTAACTTTAGCTGTTATATCCTCTGCTTTTTCTACAGATACCTCTTTATCTTTAGCATAATAGTCAGCCTCAGCAAATCCAACTGTTCCAGTAATTAAAAATGCCACAACAAATCCCATTGTAATCTTAACTTTTCTCTTTAAGAATCTTTTTAATGAACTTTCAATATTGTGTTTCATATCAAATTCCCTCCCAGTAAAATTAGACTTCTCTAATATACTATATACCCCATAAATGTTATTTTATCAATCTATTTTTTCAGTATAAATACAAAAAATAACTATAATATGCACTATTCCTCTACAATTTTTTTATCTTTGTTTTACATTTCAACCAAAAAACATTAGCAGAAAATTTAATAATTTATAGGCAAAAAAATAACTCCAGTGAAAATTACTGGAGTTACTTGAAAATTTATTTGTTTTTTCCACCAACACTATTTGACAAAGAGCCTTTTTTGTTTGTCTACCTTGCTTAAGGGCAGAATAAAAGCCGTAAATGAATTTACGGCTGATATTCTAAGCTTAATTAAACAAAAATTTCAGTTCCCCATACGGGTTGTTACTTAAATTATAGCAACTATCTCTCAAAAAGTCAAATTACAGAAAATAAAATCACTAAAATAAAGTTTTAATGAAAAGTTTAAATTATTTGTATTTAACAATAATCTCTATTTTATAATTTCTTTTAGTTCTAAAATGCTTTTTATTTCAAAGTCTGGTATAATATCACTACTGTTTATCTCATTTTCTAAATTTATCCAGCAAGTTTTAATTCCACCATTGATACCACCTTTAATATCAGCAGTTAAAGAGTCACCTACAATTATAACTCTATCTTTAGGAATATCTCCCACTCTTTCAAAAATATAGTCAAAATATCTTTTATCGGGTTTATTAAAACCAACCTCTTCAGAGATAAACATATAATTCATATATCTATCCAATCCAACTTTTTTCATCCTCTTTATCTGAATATCTTTCCCACCATTTGAGGCAGTAGCCATCTTAACTTTACCATCAAAATATCTGCAAATCTCCTCTGTTCCATCTAAAAGATAAGCTCCCTCTCCCAATCTTTTTCTATATTTTACATTAAACTCTTTAGTATCTCCAACTAAACCATACTCTTTAAAAAGTTGATCAAATCTAGCATAACCAAGTTTATCTTTATCTATATTCCCTTTTTCTAGCTCTTTCCAATAGAAAATATTAATATTGTGGTATCTTTTATGAATCTCTTCATTAAATTCAAAATTATATTCTTCAAAAGTCTCTTTTAAAGCATTTTTCTCTGTAAGATTAAAATCTAAAAGTGTACCATCTATATCAAATAGTATTAAATCAAAATTCATCTTTTCACTCCTGGTTTTTTTATAAGATTATAACATGAAATCTATATTTTTGAATAATATTTATTTTATATTGAAAATTCCCTTTTAAAACTTCTATAAAAATGTTAAAATTTAGGGAGAAATTAAAAGAGGAAAAAGAGGAAGATATGGCAGTTTATACATATTTAAGTAAAGAGGACATAAATAATATAGCAAAAGAATATGATTTAGTGGTATACTCCTTTGAAGGTATTCCAGAGGGAATTTTAAATAGTAACTATCTTTTAAACACAGATAGAGGAAGATTTATTTTAAGGGTTCTAGAGGGAAATAGAAGTTTTGAGTCTGAAAAAGAGGAGCTAGATTTTTTATTGGAACTAAATAAGATAATCCCTTGTACAATTCCATGTGAAACTAAATCTGGTGAGACTTTAATAAGGTATAGTAATAAACTTATGAGCCTTTTTTACTATATTGATGGGGAAAAAATAGAAGAGATTACAACTGATTATCTTAAAGAGATTGGTATCTTATTAGGAAAACTTCATAAATTTTCTGAGAATAAAGTTATAAGTAGAAAAACACGAATAGATGAAAATTATTATTTTAAAAAGTTAAATTTGAGCTCTATTAATATTCCAAAGGCTGATATAGATGAGATTTCAGAATTGTATAATAAGCTGTCAAAAATAGATTTTACCTCTCTTCCACAGGGAATTATACACAATGATATTTTTCCAGATAATGTCTTTGTCAAAGATGGGAAAATTGTAGGGATTCTTGATTTTAATGATGCTACAACTGCTCCCTTTATTTTTGATATTGGAATTGTGATTAATTTTTGGATTAGAATTAAGAGATTTGATTCAATACAAGAGAGAGAGTGCATAAAAATATTTTTAGATGCCTATGAAAGTATTCGGAAATTAACTTCTAAAGAGAGGGAGTTATTGGATATGGGGATATTAAAAATGGCATTGGCATTTATTTTAGTTAGAATAGATAGGCTTATTGTAAGAAAAGAGGAGAATGCTCTCATTGAGCAGAAAAGTTATAAAGAGTTGATGTTGCTTTTAAAATATTTTTAAATTATATAAGGGGTTGTTGCAAATTGATGATTTTATATTATTAATTTGCTCAGCTCCTTTTTATTTTTTTTACAAAGTAATTATTCATCTATAAATTAAAAAATAATTTACCCTAACATCAAGTTGATGTAATTTCCAAAAGTAAAGGAGTGTAAACGACTATTACTTTTGAGACACAGGCGAAGTCCTGTGCTACATTAAGGATCACAGAAACTCCATTTCTGCGTCTCAATAATCATAGTCGTTCTATTGAACTCCTTGATTATTGGAACTTTGCTCTAAATCTAACAATTCTTTTTTATATTGAAATTTTTTTTAAATTTAGTATAATAATATAAAACATATATATAACATATAAATTTTATAAAATTTAGGGGGAGTGGTATGAAGAAAAAGTTAGATTTGGAAAATGGAAATCTTCCTGAACTATTTATTAGCTTTGCTATGCCAGCTACTATAAGTTTGATTATGACATTTTTATATACAGTGGCAGATGGTATTTTTATTACAAGAGGGGTAGGAAGTAATGGAATTGCTGCTGTAAATATAGGGTATCCAATTATTAACTTTACAGTTGCTCTTAGTTTGATGTTTGGAATAGGGGGAGCAACCCTTATAACCTTTAAAAAAGGGGATATAAAATATCAAAATAGATATTTTTCACACATAATTTTTCTAAATATTGTAGTGTATATTGTAGTTGCAATAGCAATATTTCTGTTTACAAATCCAGTGATGATGGCATTGGGAGCTAGTGAAGAGCTACTGCCAATGATCAAGGTATATATGTATCCTTGTACTGTGTCAACTTCATTTTTAATGATAGCTACCTCTTTAAATGCAGTTGTTAGAAGTGATAATGCACCTAAAAGGGCTATGAAGTCAACTCTTATTGGAGCAGGGATGAATATAGTTTTAGACTATCTATTTATCTTTAAATTTCATTTAGGTATAGAGGGGGGAGCTTATGCCACTGCTATTAGCCAAATAGTTGCAGCTATATATCTTTGTAGACACTTTGTTGGATCAACTTTTAAACTTGATCTATCTTGGAAAAATTTAGATTTTAGAATAATGAAAAGAATAATTAATATAGGGTTTCCCTCTTTTGTACTGGAGTTTGCTGTGGCTATAATCACAGTTTTGTTAAATATAGCTTTTATGAAAGAGGCTGGGGTTTTTGCTACATCAGCTTATGGAATTATCTCATATAGTTTTATGCTATTTAGAATGCTATTTACTGGGCTTTCTCAAGGGATACAACCTATTGTAAGCTATAACTACGGAAGAAGGAACTTTGGAAGAATAAAGAAAATTCTTATCTATACTCATAAGGTTACTTTTGTAATCTCAATAATATCACTTATTGCAATAGTGTTTTTAGGTAAATATATGGTAAATATCTTTACTTCAGATGTTGAGCTGATAAAAGAGTCAGCAAAAGGGTTTATCTTGTATTCAGCAGCTCTTTCATTCTTAGGATTTAACTTTGTAAATATAGCTTATCTTCAAGCAATAGATAGAGCTAAGGTTTCTAATGTAATATGTATGTCAAGAAGTTTTGTCTTTGTATTTATTGGGCTTTTGATTCTTCCTAAGTTTTTAGGAATCAATGGAATTTGGTTAGCTCTTCCCTTTGCAGATTTTATGACAGCAATATTGACAATACCATTTTTAAAAAGAATAATGACAAATTATATTAGTACTGTGAAGTAAGATTAAAAAGTTTGTTGTCACTTAAATATTTTAGGTCTTAAACTTAGTGAGTTTAGGACCTTTTTTTATATCTGATAATTTTTTAAGTTTGGAAAAAATGTTGACTTTCTCTTTTTGATGTATTACAATAGTAGTACATAAAAGGAGGAGATAAAAATGTCTGTTATTTCTTTGAGATTAAATGAAAATGAAGAAAAAATATTAAAAGAAGTTTCTGAATTTGAAGGGCTTGGAATTTCAAGTTATATAAAAAAAATAATCTTTGAAAAACTAGAAGATGAATATGATATAAAGTTAGCTGATAAAGCTTATAAAAATCATATAGCTAGTGGAATGAAAACAACTTCATTTGATGATTTGGTAAAAGAATTAGGATTTGATGAAACAGATGGGTTATAAAGTTGAATTTTCCGAGCAAGGAAAAAAAGATTTAAAAAAATTAGATACTTCTGTACAAAGATTGATTTTAAAATGGATAAAGAAAAATTTAGTAGATTGTGAAGATCCAAGAGTTCATGGAAAAGCGTTAATTGGTAATTTAAAAGGTTATTGGAGATATAGAGTAGGTAATTATAGAGTATTGTGTGATATTGAAGATGAAAAAATTACAATATTAGTGCTTGAGATAGGGCATAGAAGTGAGATATATAAATAATAAGTTTAAAATCCTCAGTATTAATTTACTGGGGATTTTTTAATTAAAAAATTTGATATATTAATTTTAATACAACTGAAAATATATATACTCATAAAGATACTGAAGAATTAAGAAAAACAATCAAATTATTGAAGTAATTTTGTCGTCTACTCGTTGCCTATATAAGAAAAAATGATATAATAATAGATATATATAAATAACTTTAAGAGAGGAAAAGGAGAGAAAATGGACAGAGTTATTCTTCATTATGATATGGACTGTTTTTATGTAAACTCATAAACCTAGTATTTTTAAAGGGTTTAAGTAATTAAATATTTATTTTGTTGCCTACCTGTTGCCTACCAAAGAAAGAGAGGATTTTCATAGTTTTTTATTATTCTACTAGTAATAGTAGTTTTTTTATTTTTTGATCTTAAAAAAATTAAGAAAATAAAAATTAGCTGGGAATAACTCCCAGCCTTTTTTTATTCTTTACGATTTATAAAATAATCTTCTATTCTACCTAACCTTTCTTCAATTTTATTTATACATTTAAAGAGGGTTTTTTCATTTTCAGTGCGAATCTCTTTAATATACTGATGAGTTGATTTGCAATCATCTTTATCTACTTTTTTACCTAATTGGGTACTTAAAAATTTATGATAAGCATATAAAGCAGATGCAATTGCTGATCCTACTTTCAACCAAAATTCTTTTTCCTCCATCACTTTCTCTCCTTTTTTATTTTGTTTTTTTATCAAGATGTTTTTTGCCTAAAATTACACTTCCAAGTCCTAGAACAAGGTATGTAAGCTCTTCAGGAACAGGCTGGACATAGATTGCTTTGCCTGTAAAGGCTGTGATGTACGGCACAATTATATGCTGATTTACAATAAGTAATGAATAGATATAGAAGAGATGCAAAATTCCACCTCTCTCTAAAATTCCTGAAAATGCTGCTACTCTCTGCTTTTCTACATCAGCCATTATCTCATTAACCTTTTCATCATCTCCGAGATGCTTTTTTAAAAGATCAGGTAAAAAATCTCTAACTAAATTAAAGACCCATTTATTCAAGTTATCACTCTCCATAAAATAGCTTTGCTTCTCTTTTTCTTCTACTTGTAAGTGCTACTAAAACTTTTCCACCAGCTTTATTCCATCTTAGAAACTCAGCTCTAATCTCATTCCAAGGTGCGTTAGCATTTATTTTTTTAGCTAGCGTTGAGTTTATAAAAGCTTGAGTTCCTACATTAAAACTAAAGCTTACGAGTGCATCAAATTGATGCTGAAGAAGTTCGTGTTTAATAGTTTCACTAACTGCTTTTTCGAATCTACATAAGTCTGATTTTAAAAGTTGTCTTGACTGTTCCTTAGTTATTTTCATGTTTGATGTAACTCCACCTGTATGTCCTACTCCAATAGTCCATACTCCAGCAGCACATCTATAAGCATGTAGAACTTCTCCCTCTTCTTTTATTAAAAATTCGATTCCTTTATCTGATATTTTCATAAATCCCCTCCAAAATTAAAATAAAACCTTATAATTTAGCCTTAGAGGAGTTTTAAACCTCTAAGGCATTACATTATCAGCTAATTAAAAAAACTTATTAAAACGATTTTTGAAAGCTTCTAAAGCTGAGCTTGGTTTTGGAAGTTCTATTCTAGCTGCAAAAGTGCTAGTTTCACTATTGGAAAATAAAATTTCTTCACATCTGCTCATAAAATCATTATATTCATCAACTAATCCTGCAACTGATAACATTTTCATTCCTCTTGAGTCTGCAAAATATTTATACTCTTGATATTCCTTTTCTAATTCTGACATCTCATTTTTCCCTGCTAACATTTCCTTGATCTCACTTAATAATCTTACAATAGCTTTTAAATCTTTTAACATAAATATCATCTCCTTATTTTATTAAATCAAATTTATTTTTAAATTCTTTTAGTGCTTTACTTGGTGTAGGAAGTTGTATAGCTGTATACCCTACTGGTTGAGTTTCAGATTTCTTCAGAGCATAAATAAGTTTTCTAAGTTCTAACATCATATTATAATATTCAGTAAGAAGATTAGGGTCTTGCATTTCCATTTCTTTTAATGTCAAAGGATCATTCATAACTTCATATTCTTTATACTGTGCTTCTACAACTTCTAAATTAGTAGCTTTATCTTCCCAAATATGATTTACCCAATCCCATTCTACTCTCACCCCTTCAAGCTTTGGAATTGTCACAAGCTCATTATCTTTTATATATTGACCTGCCTCAAGAACTAAAATATCATTCTTGTACTCAACTTCATTGTAAGCTAGTTCATATAGTCCAGCTTTGAATTTTTCATATTTCGACATCTCTCTCAAGGAATTAGTCTCTTGATCCACGATAGGATGTTCATATTTCTCTTGAGTAGCATAGTAAGATGCTTGCCACTCTGGATAGAATTTTGAAGGCTCTTTTATAAAGTCTTCATAGTTATAATTTAAAGTCATAAGAAACTTCAAATTGTTATCATAAATATGTGTCATTTTTACCTCCTTAAATTTTTATAAAATTATTGATCATTAGATCAATCTTTAAACAATTTAGCTTTTTAAAATTCTGTCAGATTTCAAAATTTGAGTAGTTCTGAAGTCATCTCACCAGTTTTTGTTTCTGAAAAAATAAATACTAACTTTTTAAACATTGTAAAAATTGCTAACTTTATTTCTATATTTGTAGGATTTAAAAATAGTGGAACTTTTAATTATGGTGAAAAAATATTGGAATTGCCTAAAAAATATAAATTTAAAGAACAAGTAACAATATTCAATTACAAAAACATAGGTTTAATCACAATAAAAAATGAAAATTATTTATCTATTGCAAGTGGTTCTGTTCTGTCTAGCACTCAATGTTATTCTCAATTGCTTGTCCCTATATTCGAAGTTTAAAAAATAAAAAAATCTTCTTTAAACATTGATATAAGAACAATTTTAAAGGGGTTGATACAATGAAATATAGCATATTTATACTTATATTATTAATTGTTATAAAAATACAAATAATTATAATAGCTATCTAAATGTTATTTCTTTCTATAACAAATTACTATTCAACAAATGCTATACCAAAAACCATTGTGTTAGTTCTTATTTGTGTATTACCACCAGTTCCTAAAAAAACAGTATTATTATCTGTGCTTGTGATAACTGGAATTGCTTGTCCCATACTAGTAGCTACAAACTTTGTTTTAATTTTGAGATCATTGAATGTTATCAAAATTTCGTTAGCTTCAAAATTATTGCTTGGAAAAATGGTAAAAGAATAAGCAAGTATATTACCAGAACGCAATATTGATAGTAAGCTTATTTTTTCATTAGCAACATAAGAAGGAATTGTAATTTCTGTCAAATTACTTAATCTGTCAGAATTTTCTTTGTTTGAAAAATTCTTGAAACATGAGCTATCATTAACCACTGCTGTTGTCTGTTTGATACACTCAAAGATACCATCAGTTAATCTGTCTAAATAGCAAAATCCAACTTTTTTAGTTCCTGCATCATTCAAGTATAAAAGATTTTCATCAAACTTCATTCCTGTGTTTGCTTGCAATGCTTTTACTATTGCATTTGCATCAGTAAATTGTTTAGAAAGATCTCCTCTTGCTAGAACAGTTGATGTATCAAAAATAACTTCTCCAGTTTCAGTCTGAACTAATGTATCTCCTTTATCACCTTTATCTCCCTTGTCCCCTTTTTCCCCACGAGGACCCATAGGTCCAACAGGGCCTTGAACCCCAGTAGCTCCTTGAGGGCCTGTGTCTCCTTTAGCCCCAGTAGGACCGACATCTCCAGTAGCTCCCTTAGGACCAATAGGACCTTGAATCCCTTGAGGTCCTGGCTCCCCTTGAGGACCCTTATCCCCTTTTTCGCCTCTAGGCCCAACAGGCCCAATCTCTCCTCTATCACCTCTAGGTCCAATAGGTCCTGTATCTCCTTTGTCTCCTTTAGGGCCTTTCTCTCCAATGGCCCCCTGTGGACCAATATCCCCTTTAGGACCGACAGGACCTATGTCTCCTTTATCTCCCTTAGGCCCTGTATCTCCAGGATCTCCTTTATCCCCTTTTAACTCTTGTTTTTTCTCATTTATATAGTCATCAATAGCTGTTTTAGATACTTCTACATGCTTATCAAACTCATTAGTTTTATTAGTTACATTCTCATCATATCTATCAATTTCAGTTTGAGCTTGTGCTAGTAGATTAGTTAATTTTTCTAACTGCTCAGCAATAGTCTGTTTAGTAGTATCACCAAGCTGGATATTTTCTACATAAGTAGCATTGATAGTTGCTCTGACTTTTAAAGTTAAGTTTTTATTGACTGTGATAAGTTCATTATTTTTCTTTAAAGCAAACTCTATTGTTAGTTCTCCTGATTTCAGCAGAGCATCGTTAGAGATCAATATATTCATCTCTTGTTGTAGTTTAGTATATGTATCAACAAGCGGTATTTTTTCAGGAAATGGAAGCTTAAAGAATACTAATAATTGACTATCTGCTAAATCAGTAGTTTCATCAAATTTTAAGTTTATAAAGTGACTGTTTTTATCTCCTTGAGTCAGTTCTTGACTCTCTGTTACTTGCAATTTGTTCAAAGCAACTTCAACTTTTATAACTCTTTGATTCATTGAACTATCCCTCCTTGATAATCGAAAATCTCTCTTTAAATTTCTTTAACGGCTCACTTGGAGTTGGAATAACTATTTCTTCAACTTTAATAGCAAGAAAACCCTTTTGTTTCTGATTTTCTAACTGTATGATTAAAGCTCTTAACTCTTTCATTAAACTAACATACTCAGTCTTTAAACCTTGCTCTTCTAATTCAATAAGAGTAATACTGTCATTCATGCTATTATATTCATTGTATTGAGCTCTGACTCTATCTAAATCAGTAGTTAAGTCAATCCAAATATGTTTAACCTTATCCCATTCTTTTACAAGATACTCAGCAGGACATGGAACAGTGACTACTTCATCAGCTTCAACATATTGACCGTCTAAAAGACTAACAATAATCTTTTTACTATCAATAGCTACTTCATTCTCTTCAAGCTTTCTCTGAGATCTTTTATATTTCTCATACTCTGTTGCTTCTCTTATAACACTATCTTCAACTGTGATGTAGTAAGGAATATCTTTTCCATAATGCTGATATACTTCTCTTTGAAAATATTCAACAGGATTTTTAAGAGGTTGAGGGAATACAGCTATAATTTGAGATTTAAAGTATTTATCAGTATACTCTTTATCTATGTAAAAATATTGTTTTTCAGGATCTATCTCTACACTCTCATTAAAGTCACTTTCTGCTTGTAAAGCTCTATCTTCTACAAATAAAGCAGGTTGCTCTGTAACTTCTATAAACTCTTCAATAGTATCTAAATCTTCATTGTAAATAAACTTATGAGGAATATCATTACCCTCAAAAATTAGAACTTCATTGACTTGAAAATATTCTTTTCTCTTTTCAAGTTCTATTTCATCAATCATTTTTTCAGATGCAGCTATACATTTAGCTACATTTTGTTTAGCAAGATCTTTATCTAAATAAAAATACATTTTTTTCTCCTTTCTTTTTAAAAATAAAATTGCTAGTAATTTAAAAATTTCTGTCCATATAGCGTGGGTGACATCTACATCACCACTAAGTC
>OFOU01001504.1_pt1 | contig 13798 bp, 17 predicted proteins | sample 1542061 | NCBI WGS metagenome assembly OFOU01 (sample SAMN04209239, study PRJEB22552) | human gut metagenome | biome: gut; material: feces | host: Homo sapiens | place: USA: Oklahoma
AGATAAAAATTTCAATTGGTATCAGATGGAGCAAATAAGACTTGGTTTAGAAAATAATATTAATATCTCTAAATATGCAAGTCCTGAATATTCTTGGTGGCAGATGAGAGAAATTAGACTTGAGTTAGAAAATAACTATTAATGGAGGGTGTGTATGGAAAATATAAATGATTTACTAAAAGAATATAAAGCTAAAAAGTTCAATGATAGCCAACTTGCAAAAATACGAGAAGGACTTTTAAAAGGATTAGATGTATCTTGGTATGCTAAAAAAGGTATGAATTGGCGAAAAATGGGAATTATATTAGATGGCTTAGAAGAAGGTTTAGATGTTTCTCATTATGCACTAATTAAATATAATATTGATCAGATGCAGGAAATAAAATGGGGGCTTGAAAGTGGTGTTGATGTTAGTATCTATGCAAAACCTGATTTTAAATATTACCAAATGTCAGAAATACGTAGAGGGCTTGAAGAAGGTTTAGATGTTTCAATTTATGCTGATCCTATGTTTGACGATTCACAAATGACACAGATACGTTGGGGACTTGTAGAAGGAGTTGATGTATCAGTTTATGCAAATACTAAATATACTGCTAATCAAATGTTTGAAATAAGAAAAGGGCTTGAAAGTAATATTGATGTATCTAAATACAGTAATGTTGAATATAATTTTGAACAAATGGCAGAAATAAGAAAAGGGCTAGAAATTGGTATAGATGTAAGCCCTTATATAAACTCAAATTATATTTGGCAACAAATGTATCACATAAAAAAAGGTTTGGAAAATGGTGTTGATATTAGTCTATACGCAGATGTTAATTATAAAAGTGGGCAGATGGGAGAGATACGTTTAGGACTTGAAAAAGGTCTTGATGTATCAGCCTATACAAGTCCTGAATATTCACCTGAACAGATGAGAAAAATAAGAGAAAGATTAGAAGAAGGTAAATAGCCTTCTTTTTTTATGCTATTTTTATAAATATAACAACTTTAAAACATTGAAATTTCAATAAAAACTCTACATTTTTATAAAATATATAAATTAAATAATATATTTTTAATTGCAATATATTTTATTATTAATATAATAATATATTAATCTATTTTTTTATTATGACTAATTATATATTAATATATTATTATACTTGACATTATGCACTTTATAGAGTATAATATAATTAAGGAAATATACTACAAAACACATAAAAGGAGGATACAAATGTTAAATAAAATAGATTATAACGGACAAAAATTCACTTCTTATCAAATGAAAGAAATCAGAAAAGGCTTAGAAAGTGGGATAGATGTAAGTTTTTACACTAACTCTAAATTTAATGTTTCCCAAATGGAGCAGATAAGATACGGACTTGAAAATGGAGTAGATGTATCCATATACAATGATATCAAATACAATGAGCTACAAATGGAAGCTATAAGAGAAGGTTTAGAAAGTGGAGTAGATGTATCCATATACTCAGATAATGAATCTTACAATGGCTACCAAATGAGAGAAATACGCAAAGGTCTTGAGAAAAACTTGAATATAAATGTATACTCAGATCCAAAATTTACTTGGGATGAAATGTCAGAAATACGCAGGGGACTTGAGGAAGGAATAGATGTTAGTATCTTTTCTAACTACAACTATTCATCACTTCAAATGGGTATAATATCTCAAGGTTTAAAAGAAGGACTTGATGTATCAGTTTATGCAAATCCTGAATACGATTGGTCGCAGATGTATGAGATACGTTATGGACTTTTACATAAATTAGATGTAAGTCTTTACGCAAGTCCTAAATTTTCAAGGGGACAGATGGAGGAAATAAGACTTGGTCTTTTAGAAGGACTTGATGTATCAGTTTATGCAGATACTAAATACACAGTTCTTGAAATGAAAGGAATTAGAAGATGTCTAATGAATAAGGAAGATTATTCAAAACTTTTAAAATGATTTTTAGGCTAAAAAATTAGTTTGTTTTATATTGACAATATGCACTATTTAGAGTATAATATAATTAAAGAAAGATACAAAACATTGTAAAAAGTAGGAGGACAAGGATATGATAGAAAAATACAAAGAGATGGGATTTAATAAAGAACAATTAAATCAAATAGAAATAGGACTAGAAAAAGAGTTAAATGTAAGTCTTTATGCAAACCCTAAGTTTAATTGGTTACAGATGATGCAGATACGTTTTGGTTTAGAAGATAAGCTAGATGTAAGTCTTTATGCAAACCCTGAATTTGACGAAAATCAAATGGAAGAGATAAGACTTGGATTAGAAAAAAGTCTTGATGTATCTCAATATGCAGATATAAATTGTCATTCTTCTAAAATGAAAGATATTAGACTTATGATGATTGATAATAGTAATATAAAAAACACAATAAAAAATAACATTATAGAACGTACAATAGAAAAAGAAGAAACTATAAATAAAACATTATTCCATTTCACAAAGATTATAGATTATTTAACTTGCAAACAGGGATATAAATCAGAAGAAAGAATAGTATTAGAAAACATAGATAACATAGCTTTTGAAAACGATAGAGAAATAGACTTAACTAATGCAATAGTCAAAATCGCAGTAGGGAAAAAAGATAGTATTTTTACTAATAAAGAAGTGTATAGCTTAGATTTTAAAAATAAAGCTATAGAAAAGTACTTAGAACTTCTTTCAGAAGGAGAAGATGTAGACATCTTCTATGTTATAGGAAAAAATAACACTTTCTTCTATGAAAAAACTGATTGTGAAATAGTAAAAAATTTAAGAAAAGAAGTTGTAGAATAGGAATTATCCTATTCTACTTTTTTTAGAGGAGAATTAATATGTTTAATAGACATCAAAAGGTTATTTATAAAAATGGAGATATAACCCTTACGGAATTTAGCTTTCCTGAAGCAAGTTTTTTAGATAATATTTTCTATGAAGATAAGGATATCTGCTTTACATCAGATAAACTGACACTAGCTCATAGATCTTCAATGTTATCAAAAGAAAATAATAATAAAATTATAGATTTAAATAGTGTTTCTGATGAGCAGATAATAGATACAGTACTCTTTTTAGCCGATATAAATAAAAAGCAGTATGAAAAGTATCAGGCTGAGGGGGATATATTCAGGGCTACTATTTTCTGTGATAAAAGGGATAGAACAGTAATGTTCTACAAACTTCTAAATAACAAAGCTTTCACTTGGAAAAGCTTATATGAATATGCAGTAGATTCATATTCTTTAATTGAAGATAGTTATGGCTATGACTTATTAGCAAATGGAATGAAAATTTGTATAATTAATGATGATAGCATCAAAGAAGATATAATAAACTCTTTACAAGACAAAATAATAGATAACAAAGTTATCGTTTATCGTGGAGAAAACGATAAAAACAGAAAACAAAAAGGTATTAGTTATACTTTCAATAAAAAGATTGCAGAGTTTTTCGCTAATCGTTGGAGCAGTAATGGTGTTGTAAAAAAATATGAAATTAAGATAGATGATATATTAGCTTATATTGAAAAAGAAGATGAAATAGTATCTCAATATGCTAGAAAGATAAGATAAGGCATTTTTACCTTATCTTTTTTATTGCTTGTTTTTTTGAATATATAAATATATTTCATATTATAATATATTAATATATTTATATATTATATAGTTTAATATATTGAATTCACACATTAATCAGACTAGAATTTTAGCCAAATACGTTGACATTTCGCACTAAATAGAGTATAATATATACTATAAAGAGGCAATATAATATATTTTAGAATTAATATATTAATATAGTATTTATAATTATATACTTATATATTTTATAATTAAATGAATTAATATATTTTAAAATTAATATATAAATATACTTGACGACTTGCACTTTATAGAGTATAATATAATTAAAGATAAATACTACAAAATATCAGGAGGACAAAATTATGGAACACAAATTAAATTTAAAATTAGGAAACGATAACGGAAATAGCGAACACGATCTAGTTATAGAGGGAAACCTTATAGCTCAGGCAAATGTAATGTCAAAAGTTAGAAAAGCTCCAAATGTAGAGGAACTTAACAACAAATTATTTATATCTCATATAGAAAAAAATCTGATAGTAGATGTTGTATCAGATGAAGTTAAAACAGGTACTTATATATGTGGGAACTATGCTTTAAAATCAGGTGAAACTGTAAGAACTATACCAATAGGGTATGATAATGATAAAGCTAATAGTGAGATAGTAATGGTTAATACTCTTGCAAATATAGCAGGATACGCAGTAAAAAAGGTATTTGCTGAAAACGAAGATGATAAAGATATGAAAATAAATGTAAATGTCGATATGACAACTGCACTTCCAATAAGTCAGTATAGCAAAGCTAAGGCTAATGAATTTGCAAATAGATTTATGAATAAAAAACACTTTGTAAATGTATCTACACCAAACGGAAAGATACCTGTAGAAATAGAATTTGACTTTGTAAAAGTAATTCCAGAAGGGATAACTACAGTATTTGCACTTACAAATGAAGATGATGCTTTCTTTAAAAAACATAACGATTTTGTAGAAAAATTCTACGAAGGTGATACTAATAAATCATTTGATGGTGTATATACTCATCTTGACAAAACTTATTTTGAAGGAAAAAGAATACTTCATATAGCGATAGGTGAAGGTACTACAGAATATCCTATAACAGAAGGTAAAGCTTTCAATCCTAACTTCATAAAAGGATCTAATAATGGATTAGGACACGCAATAAATAAATCTATAGAAGAATTTAAAGAAGAAGTAGGTCAGACTTCTCTTACTAGACAGAAATATAGCGATATACTAAAAGATAAAAACCATAAATTCTATCCATTAGCAAAAGATATAATAGATATACCGATAGAAGAACAGGCAGAAGAAATATTCCAAACTGCTAAAACTGAAATAGATAGAGCTAATAATGAAATAGATATAATTGTTGTATATGGTGGTGGTTCTATATTAATGAGAGATGCACTAGAACCTAAATTAAGAAATATATGTAAATCAGCTAAAATAAACTTATTCTACGTTGATGAAAAAGATGCAGTAAGTCTTGAAGCTAAAGGGTTATACAACTTCACTACAAGCAAAATATTTGCTCAGGTTAAAAAAGTAAATAAAAAATAATTTCTAATTGATAAGGAGGTATTCCGAGAAGCCTAGAAATAGGTTTCTCGGATATAATAAATATGGCAAACAAAAAAACTACTAAAAGAAAAGAAGTAAAACCTATAAATATAGATGCAGATATACATAAAATGTTAAAAATGAAAGCAACAATAGAAGATAGAAATATGGTTGAAATAGTTGAATCAGCTATACTTGAAACTATTCCTGATGAGATTTTAAAAATGTTTAAAAAAAGTAAAAACTTACAGAAAAAAGAAGTTGCTAAAAATAATGAAGAAAAAACTATCGCTACTAATGTAGTAGAAGAAGTAACAGTTGAAACTAAAGAAGTTGAAGAAATAAAGAAAGATATAGATCTAGTAGAAAATGTTAAAAACGAAGAAAATATAATAGAAAATACTAACGATAGTTCAGATGAAATAAATGATGAAGTAGATGATGAAACATCTTGTTATTTCTAAAATAGAGGTGATAAAAAATGGCAGAAAGCATAGTGAATACTGAAAAAACGATAAATTGGGAATACCTTATATCACTTACAGATGCAGGAAAAAAATACAATAGAAGCAATAAAACTCTAAATAAAAATTTACTTAATGGAATGTTTGTAGATGGTATAGATTGTAAAAAAATAGGTAAGACTTGGATTTTAGATGATAGAAGATTACAGGATATATACATTAACAATGTATATCATAATACTTTCCCTCCTGAACCATTTGATAGAAGCAAAGATAGAAAATATGAGTTAATAGAGTGGGAATACCTTATATCACTTACAGATGCAGGAAAAAAATACCACAAAGATAACAAAACTTTAAATAGATATATCCTAAAAGGAAAATTAGAAGAAGGTGTTGATTGTATAAAAGTTGGTAATACTTGGCTTTTAGATGATAGAAGAGTACAGACCTTTTTCAATAATAAAGAAGATTAGAAAAGGGCATCAAATAGAGATGTCCTTTTTTGTAATGTAAAATAAGTTAAATTTCATTTTAGGGAAAGAGAAGGTTAAGCCTTCTCTTTTTTTGTATATCATTTTATAGATATAAAAAGATAGCCCCTAGTAAAATTATTTTACATAGGAGCGTCCTTTTCGCAGTTAAATAAACTCTCACCTTTATTTAACCATATCCAAAATAACAAAACGTTTTAGCTTCTGTTATCCTCGAAAGTATTATATCACGAATTATTTTTATAATATCATAAACAATTAAAAAATACAATCTTTAAAAGCTTTAGGGTTTTCTTTTTGTATAAGTATATTAATATATTTTAAAATTAATTTTATTGTATATTAATATATTAATTAAATAATATATAATCATTATAAATATATTAATATATTTGACAAATTGCACCTTATAGAGTATAATATAATTAAAGATAAATACTACAAAACATCAAAATACAGGAGGATTTAACTATGTATATTTACAAGAATTTTCAAGGTACAATTCCTGAAATAATTGAACATTTTGACTTAGATTTAAAAAGAAAGACTATCTATGATAGGATTGAAAGAGGAATGACAATCGCCCAAGCCATTGAAAAACCTATAAGAAGCTACAATATCTATGAATACAAAGGTTTTAAAGGAACTGTTCCTGATATAATCAAATACTTCAATTTAGATATCAAAAGAAAAACTGTATATGATCGATTAAGTAAAGGAATGTCTATAGCCCAAGCTATCGAATTTCCACTTAACTATAATAAAACTACAAGAAAGCTTTAGGGCTTTCTTTTTGTATATAAATATATAAATATATTTTAATTAGTTATAAATTAATATATTATATATATTTATATATTAATAAGATAATGTATTAATATACTTGACAATATGCACTAATCAGAGTATAATATAATTAAAGATAGGAAATACAAAATATCATAGATAAACGGAGGATAATAAAATGCTTTTAAAAGACAGAACATTTGTGTTAATAGACACAGAAACAACAGGACTTAACAAGGAGAAAAATCAACTTTTAGAAATTGGTATGCTAGTAATCAAAGATTTAAAGGTTATAGATGAATTAGAAGTAAAAATCAAACACAAAGAATACACTATAAGCTCAGGAGCTATGAAAGCTAATAAAATAGATCTTGTTCTACACGAAGAAGAAGCTTGTGATACTAAGGAGGCTTGTGATAAAATCGTAGACTTCTTAAAAGGATATGTAGATACTGTTGATGATAAACTTCAAACTCTAATACCAATAGGACAGAACATAGATTTTGACTTAGGTTTCTTAGAAGAATTATTCTTAAAAGCTTATAAAATAAAAGACTATAGACAGGTTATAGGATATAGAAAACTAGATATAATACAGGTTGCATTAACAAAAAATATGGAAGGTAAACTAGATTTAGAAAAACTAGATTTAGATACTCTTTTAAATACTCTTAGTATAGAAATGCCTGAAAATCGCCATAGGGCTATTACAGATTGCTATTTAGAATTAGAAGTCTTAAAAAAATTAATAGAATTATAATAAAAATCTAATGCGTTTAATTATAACATATAATTTATTTAATCAATTTATAATTTATTTAATCAATTTTTATAGTTGTAAAAAAACAAAAAATATATAAAAGTTAATAAATAAATTTAATAAAATTACTTACTAATAAATATGAACTAAAAAATAACATATTCAAAAAAGAAAAATGGAACCTACAGATATAAATAGATTTTTAAGTACTCATTTTGTAGATTCCATTTTATATTTAATTAATTTTTTTATTATTTTTTATTTTTACGTAAATAAGTAAGAAAATAAGTGTAAATAAATTTATAATAATAAACACTTGCAAACTTAATTTTATGTTTTCTTCTATACTTTTTATAGATATAAAAGCATTAATAGAAGATAGGAAAGTTATTATAGGCAAAATCAACCCTATAAATTTACCTTTCATTTTTGATAGAATAATTTGTATATATATTAATAATATAACAAACAATATAAATAAGATTGTATTCATAAAATCACCTATAATTAATGATATGCTTTCCATGTTGAGCTAGCTATATCAAATGATTGTCCTCCTCCAGTTAATATACTAGCTTTTGTCCACATAGTAGTATAAAAAATTAAAACACCATTATATCTAGAAGTTTTATCCATACCATAACTAGTTCCAGTTGTATTTTGAGTATGACCAACATTCCCATTATAAATAAGTCCTACCTCTGGAAAATTTCCATTCCACCCAGCACCTCCATATGCTGTATGATATGTACTCATTTTTACTTGAGATGATTTACCTGAATTTCTAATTACTTTAATAGCCCCTCTATATGTATTAGTACCAGCTCCATTAGCTATATTCTGATACATTGTTCCAGAAAGAGTTACTTTTGTATTAAATTTTGTAAGTGTTTTACTAGGTATACTTTTTGATAGTGAACCAGATCTTTTTTCCATTATATTTTCAGGGTTATACAACATGCTTTCAAATAATATTTTTGTATCATTTTCATTTAAAATTTCACCAACTTTATATTCTTCTGATATTCTTTTTAATTCTTGATCATAATCAAGACTTTGATTATAGTTTAATTTAGAAATATAATTAAAAATCTCTTTTTCATTAGAAATATTTTTTTTAGATTGTAAACTACTAATATAAGACTCATAAATTATATTTTTAGATTTCAAATCTAAATTATCATTTTTTAAAGCCATAACATTAAAATTTAAAAAATACATACTAAAAATAGTTAATAAAAATATTGCCATAATTTTCTTATTTTTCATAAAAATACACTCCTTTCCTTTAATACCACTCTGTTAACTTAACAAAAATAAACTGATAAAATTAAAATATCATATAGAAGTATTTCTATAATTCTTATTACTACTATACTTTAATATTTTCTTATTTTTATTATATCATTTTGATTTATGTATTTGTTATACATCTTTATTTTGTAATAAATTTGTAAATATTCACTATTAACTGATAATTGTAACATTTTGTAAATATCTATAAAAACTAAATAAAAAAACAGTATTTTAAATGTTGTTTTTAATATATAAATACATAATTTGTACTTTTATAATTATATATGTAAATATTAATATATTCGATACATTTCAATTTATAGAGTATCATTAAAGAAATATACTATAAAACATCATAAAATAATTATTTATTTTAGATAATATCTCTTTCTAAAAGAATAGATTGTAAAAATTCTGTTCTTTTTTTATTTTATAACCTTATCAGAGCCATTCTAAGCGATTTTATGTTTCTTATTGATATATTTATCATTTAAATTTAGTGTGTCTTTAAAATTGATTTTAGAAGATATTAATTAGTACCCAATTTGCATGTTTTATTTTTTAAGCCAAAAAAATAGGCTATTCACTTGACGAAATGCACTCTATAGAGTATGATATAGTCATAGTAAGAAATTGCTATAACTACAAAACATCAGGAGGACAGATATGATAAAAAATTTAAATTTAGAAAAATACGATTTTGCACAAATTAACGAGATAGAAACAGGTTTTTATTTTGGAGTAGATATTACACCTTATGTTGATGAAACGTATGATTGGAAACAGATGGGAGAAATACGCAGAGGACTTGAGCAAGGGCTTAATATAGACTTTTACAAAAGTAAAGAGTTTGAATGGCTACAAATGTTTCAGATAAGACAAGGACTTTTAGAAGGACTTGATGTATCGAAATATGCAGATACTAAATATGATCGTACTGATATGTTTAGAATTAGAAGAAGTTTGAAAGAAGGTAAATAACCTTCTTTTTTTAGCTTAATTAGTACCCAATTTGCACATTTTAAAATTTCAAAGATTGACACTATAAAAAAGCACATATATACTTAAAACTACAAAGGGAGTGATTTTTTATGGCTAATATTGTTTATTTAAACGAATTTAAAAGTAGAAAAAATAGGATAACTGATATTCAAATAGCTAAAAAATATTTATTTAGTCTAGATCCTGATTCTTTAGAAATATCTTTAGCAGATAGTATTATGGACTTAGTTATTGATTATAACAGTACAAATGTTGAAGTTAAGTTTTCTTCACTTTCTAAAACTTTAAATGTACCTGTTAGCAGACTAAAAAAAGCTTATAAAAATCTAGTAGACCATAAACTATTAATTGAGCTTTCTAATAGATATGGAAAACCTGTATTAGTTTCTTCTAAGAATTTAATTTTAGCTTGTGATATTAAAGAATATATAGATTCCTATATCAATTAATCAATAAGAAGGGGGTGTTTAAATATGAATTTGAAAACATCAACTTCAAGTAAAACTGTAACTTTTGATAATGATTTCATAGATTATCTAATCAAAGAAAAATCTATTAAATATCAACATATCAATTTGTTAGTATATTTGAAGGATCGAGCAACATTAAAAGAAGGTGGCTATCGTTTCATCAAAGAAATAACTCTAAATGAGATAAATACTTTTTTAAATGGAGATGCTCAATGTAGAACAACTAAAAAGTTAGTATATGACCTTGTAAATTTAGAATTAATCTATATTCAAGAGGATATTAAACTGACACCTAAAAAAGTCTTTAGTATAACTTTAGACGGAAGAATAACACAAAGTAAGCGAAGCTTTACAGTTGTTCCTGAAGCCTTATTACACAAGTATTCGATTGGAATTAGCACTTATATGGCAATTAGAAAATATCATAGTGAAGTTGCTAAAATGTCTATTCCTCAAATACAAAAGTTATCTAAAGTTAGTAAACGAGAATTACAGTATAAAATTATTAAAGATTTAGAAGAATTAGGTTTTGTAGATATTTTAAGAGGTGGCTATAATAACGCAAATACTTATATCTGCACAGATTACTCAAAGATTGAATTTGAAAGACTATATAATAAATTTAAACCTAGTAAGAAAAATATCGTTAAGAATATTGTTATGCAAGAAAGAGAATATCAAGAAAATCTTATTGTTATTGGAAATAAAAAAAGCTTATAAGTCGGCACAACTTACAAGCTTAAAAGATACAAATTTCAAATTCAAATTTTTAAATAGTATATCATAAAAATTTCTTTTTGTAAATATCAAAGAAGCACCTTCTTAGGAGGGTGCTTTATTTAGTTATTACAAAAATAAGAGTTATTATTTATAGAGTTATTATTAGCGTACCCAATTTGGGAATTTTTAGCCTTAATTAGTACCCGATTTGCATTTTTGACAAATTAATTAGTACCCAATTTGCACACTATTAGTACCCAATTTGGTAAATATATTTTATTGACACATTGCACTATTTAGAGCTTAATATAATTAAGGATAAAGATAAATACTTTTTGAAGGGACGTTGATATAATGACTAATATTTCTAGTGAAGATAAATATAAACTATTAGAATTGACTAGTACTGCTAAAGGTGTACTTAGAAAATATATAGACGTATTGAAGAAAAAACAATTCCTGAATGTAGAGCAGATAAAGTCCTTGAAATATTAGGTATTTATAATGTTTGGGAAATTTGCAAGGCTACTAGAGGAGTTGTTGCCGATGATTATTGGTGGTTAGCTAAAGAAGGCGATAAATATAAAGATTTTCATATAAGAGCAAGATTTGAAAAAAGCAATTAGAAAAGGGTAGTGTAAATATAAAGATAATATTAAAATATAATTATATTTTAATTTACATTTTCCAAAGATTGTGTTATCATATAAATAACAAATAATTTGCGAATTATTTGTGGATGGACTGACATCCTAATAATCCGAAATATTTTCAGGACGTTTTGTTCCTGAGGTTGGCGAGCAACGTATAACTCGAAATATTTTCAGGACGTTTTGTTCCTGAGGTTGGCGGACAACGTATAAAATCAGTATTAAATAATAAGGAGTATATACACTGTGGTGTAGATACTCTTTTTTATTTTAAAGCTTTTGATAAAAAAGGGAGATAAGCGAATGAAGAAAGAAGCGACTAAAATTCTTTTTAAATGTGCTGAAATATATGATAAAACACTTTTAAGAAAGAATTTACTTATTGTAACTATGTTTAAAAATAATATAAAAGCAATAGAAGTTAGATTCCCTAAAAATGCGTATGAACATTTAACAGGAGTTAATGTTGCTGAAGGAATATCAGCCAATCATTTTTATTCACTATGCTTAGATAAAAGATTAAGAGTTGAGGATTTTGAATTTAAAGATGATGGTACAACTAGATTGAAACTTGATGTACTTGAACCACTTTTAAAATCAATAAATTCTGTTAAAATGGTTACAGATTTCAATAATAAAAGACCAAAACTTCAGGTTGATAAGTTAGCTGGAGGAATACATGCGTGTTTAGGATTAATGTTAGAAAATAATGAAAGATTTTATATACCTAAAACAGTTTTAAAAACTGATTTAAGGAACGAAGGAGATGAAATAGAAAAAGTTCTTTTCATAGCAGAAAAATTAAAGGATGAAAAACTCTATAATAAAATAACATATATCTCAAAAAAAGTTGATTTAGAAAAATTAAGAATTCCTAGAGAAATAAGAGCAAAAATAGATCCTGAATGTATAGATTAATAAAATAAAAGGAGAAGTACTTATGTCTGATTTTTTAGAAGAACTAGAAGAAGAAATAAGAAAAGCTAAAGAAGAGATAGTAATAATAAATGGTGATTTAAAAGAAAAAGAAAGACTTGAAAGAAGAAGAGAAAGTCTAATAGAAAAAATTAGTCATCTTAGTGCAATGAAAAGAAAATACTTAGAAGGTGTAGAAAAGGGTAAAAAAGAAATTGAAATTGCAAGAACAGCTATTGAAAAAAACTTTGATGATATTACAATCTAAGAATTAACAGGATTATCTTTAGAAGAAATACAAGAACTAAGAAATAATTAGTACCCGATTTGCATATTTTTAAAAATAGAGCAGAGAGTAAAATCTCTGCTTTTTTATTTATGGCTTGGTATATAAATTATATTATTTATTTATATACTAATATATAATATTATATAGTTAATTAAGAGTAAATATATGAAATAGGGGTGTGGGGGAAGAACAAAAAAAGGCACTTATGGAAGTGCCGTAATTTTACTTTGGTAGATTCTATTTTGTTTCTACGCTAATTATGTCCGATATATCTTTGTTGAAATGATAAGTGCAATTAGTAATTGCATATCCCCCATAGGAGTTTTTGGCTCTATATCTATGGGAAATCTCCCAAGCTAAAGTATCGTATGGATTTATACCCTTGTTTTCAAACATAGCTTTGATTTGTTCTAATTTTGAGTTAATGCTATCTGTTGGGAACTCTCCATCCGTTGCTCTTTTAACGGTTTCCACTAATGCTTTAGACATAGGTGTGACTATTCCTATTTTCCCCATATCCATACACTCATAACTATCAGGGTCTTTTAAATTATTCTCCAAATACCTATTTATTAGTTTCTCAGCTTTACGTTGCGGAGTGTCGCTATTACATCCTGTTATCAAAGCTATCAGGCAAAGCATTAGCAAAGTTTTCATAAGTGTGTATTTAACGGTTGTACTTAGCAAGCTACTGTAATACACACGAAAGCGTGGGATTACTCCGAGGATTAAGAGGTACGACCAAGCACCTAACAGCCCATACAAGAGTAATGCCCA
>OFOU01001510.1_pt1 | contig 13754 bp, 10 predicted proteins | sample 1542061 | NCBI WGS metagenome assembly OFOU01 (sample SAMN04209239, study PRJEB22552) | human gut metagenome | biome: gut; material: feces | host: Homo sapiens | place: USA: Oklahoma
CGGAGCTTTCCGATGCGCGTGCGGTTCAGACCTATGGCGCTTATGTGCCGGTGCAAGCGCCGGTTGGGACGGTTTATTCCGATGGAACCGAAAGTGAGAGCGGCGTTTCCGTTTTGTTTTCACAGCCGGGCGGCGGTAAGGAGCTGCAACTGAGCGTCACTGTTCTGACCGAGGCGGAGCGGACATATGTGGTCGATACCTTACGGCCGGAGACATATGATCTTCGTCTTTATTCCAAGCCATATGCCGATTCAATCCCTGAAAATCTGACTGAAATTTGCAGAAACGCTACTTTTTCGGCGGAGGATGTAACAGAACAGATTTTACAGGCGCGTCTGGTGCCAAGCAGCGAGTCGGGCGACGAAAAGGCTTATTACGGCCACATTGGCGTTTTATATGGAGCGGATATACTTGTCCGCTATAATGCAGTTGATCTTTCACCACAGGAATTATACAGTATTATTGATACAACGAGAAAAGCCGCGGAGTGACTTGCTTTGCGGCTTTTCTTTTGGGAGGGGATTGCGTGCGGATTCTGGTCGATGCGGATGCCTGCCCTGTTAAAGCCGTGATTACGCGCCTTGCAAAGCAGTATAAAATCGCTGTGGTGATGGTGCTGGATTCGAGCCATATATTCAGCGATGGCTACAGCCAGGTAATCACTGTTGATACAGGACGCGACAGCGCAGATTATTATTTGGCCAACCTCATGCGTGCCGGCGATATCGTTGTGACGCAGGATTACGGCGTTGCCGCGATGGCGCTTGGCAAAGGGGCGCGCGCAATTAATCAGGACGGCCTGATCTATGGCGCTGATAATATGGATCGCTTATTGTTTGAACGCCACCTCGGGCAGAAGGTGCGGCGCGCCGGCGGACGTACACGCGGCGTCAAAAAAAGGACGGCGGAAATGGATATGCGATTCGAGAAGGCGCTGAAAGAGATGCTGCAAAATAATCAGGAGGGAATGGATAAATGAAGCGGCTTATCACAACCATGTTGACGGCCTGCCTGCTGTGCTCCTGCGCACCGCGCACCGCTGCGCCGCAGGACATGGATACAGGTCTGGAGCGGTCCGTCATGCCAGATCGGCTTGCCGCTTCATCCCCGGCTGTTTCTTCAGCGGTTATGCCGAGCGAGACACTTATGACACAAACGCCTCAAACGGACTGGATCGAGGCGGCTTCGCCAGATGGGACGGTACAAACGCGTTTACGCCTGCGCGAGCCGTCAGAGCGGCCGTTTGCAGTGTCGTCGGTGGTATGGAATGAAGAAAAGGAACAATTCGCAGCGATCTATAATTGTTCGGCGTACCGGGGCGAATATCCATGGCAAATATATCGTGAGAACGCTTGGGTAGAGATACAGACGTTTGATCGGAATGGGATGCCTTTGCGTCAGATCAGGACAAATGTTATGCCTATGACCGATTCCATCGAGGGAGAGGTGCTCGATTATGCGCCGTGCGCTTATCAGGGGGATTGGATTTCTTTTCATGCGGGCGATTTATGGCCCGCCTATATATTTGTCAACGATGAAACAGGAGAGGTGCGGTCGGAGCCGGCACAGCGTGTCTGCATGGATGGGGAGCTGTTCGCGCTGTACGACTATGAGCCGGAACGCACCGTTCGGCTTGTGAGCGAAGGGGAGGTCCTGAAAACGGTTTTTCTGCCTGAGCTTGGCACAGGATTTGGAGTACAGTTGGACCATGCTGCACGCGACGGCAGCGACCCGGTTGCTTTTGTACTGGACGCGCAGGCGCAGAGCGCCCGCATATCTGCGGGGCCGTCGTCTGTTTTGATCGACTTTGAAGCGGAAAGCGCCAGCCTGGAGCGCCAGTATACACATGAACAGCTTGAGGAACAGCTTGCGCAGAGTGCGGACGGCCGGAAAATCTTGTGGAGCGCGCAAACCGGCGGTATGGGGGACGGTTTTTGGAGCGAGCTGGTGCTTGAAGATGTTGCCACCGGAACACTGACGTATTTAAGCGATGAAGATGGGCCGGCGATTCCGGTATTTGGTCCCGGCCATTTGTTTTTGGTCAATCGGATCGGTAGCATGACAATTTATGATGCCGATACAGCCGCGCCGGCCGCAGAGCAGCTTGCGTTTGATTATGGAGATAGGCCTGATGAACCCGATTGGTTTACACTTGGCTGCGCATGGGATACGGACAATCAGAGATGGATGGTGGCCTACCGCGCAGGCGGTTGGGGTGTAAGCGGTTCGTTTGATGAACAAACGCCTCTTTTGATCGACGTGTTTGATGCGCAGGGACAGAAACTGTGCACAGTGGAAACAGGGGTAAAAATTCCATTTTCCCATAAGAATTATGCTGTGACTGTCCAATTGTTTCCAGAAGGGGACAATATCAGAATATATGAGCCGATCTCCGGGCTTTTAAGTGTTGCCGCTTTGGAGCTGCAGGAGGACTTAGCCTGATATTTGATCCGCCTTTTTACAATTACCTCTTTGCCTGATGCCAGACATAGCTGTATAATAATCGTAAAGCAGTTATTCCACAGCCTCATGGCCGGGGTAATGCGTGGCGCGGCCCATGTCCGTTAGACAAATGGCAGCTTATCTGTGTGGCGGGTCGCTGCTATTCTTTTAAGATAATGACTTTGCTCCGCTTGAGAGAGCATTGAGCTGGTGTGGGGAGGAATATGCGTGCAACAACAGGAAAATGATACCATTCGTGTAATTAAGAGCGCGCAGACGATGCAGTATGCCTTGGTTTTAAACGGATTATTGGTCGGCGTTGCCGCCGGTGGTGTGGCGGTCGTGTACCGTCTGATGTTGGGATGGGCAGAGGACGCTATGCGTGCAGTTTTTGCGGCGGCGCACGGGAATATTCTGCTGGCGGCTGCTTGGTTCGTGGTTTTGGCCGGCATGGCGCTTCTGACGGGCTGGATGGTCAAAGCGGAGCCGATGATTTCAGGCAGCGGTATCCCACAGGTCGGAGGAGAAATACGCGGCTATTTGTCACAGAGTTGGCCGCGTGTTATTCTTGGTAAGCTTGTCAGCGGGACTGTGTGTATTCTTGGCGGGCTGTCGCTTGGACGGGAAGGACCGTCCGTCCAGCTTGGCGCGATGGCAGGCAAGGGACTATCCCGTCTGCTTCACCGCGTGCGCACGGAGGAAAAATATCTGATTACCTGCGGCGCCGGCGCCGGCCTTGCGGCGGCATTTAATGCGCCGCTGGCCGGAATGCTTTTTTCGCTGGAGGAGCTGCATAAGAATTTTTCGGCGTCTGCGCTTGTCTCCGTTATGACCGCGGCGGTCGCGGCCGATTTTGTATCGAAAGTTGTATTTGGCCTGACGCCGGTGTTTCACTTTGATGTGACGGGCGCGCTTCCGCTGCAATATTACTGGCTTCTGGTTCTGCTCGGCATGCTGATCGGTGCGTTCGGCGCGTTTTATAACTGGGCGACACTCCGTGTCCAGGCATTGTATGGCAGATTACCGCTGCGGCCGGAAATGCGCATGCTGGTTCCTTTCCTGTTGGCGGGTGTGCTCGGCTTTACAGTTCCCCAGGTGCTTGGCGGCGGCCATGCAATGATTGAATTGCTATATGATGGAACATTGCTGCTCAATACCGTGCTGATGCTGCTTGTTTTAAAATTTGCTTTTTCTCTTGTCAGTTTTGGATCGGGCGCGCCCGGCGGCATCTTCTTTCCACTTCTTGTAATCGGCGCGTATGCGGGCGGAGCATTTGGACTGGCAGCCGTACAGCTTTGCGGAATGGAACTGCACTGGGTCAATAATTTCATCATTTTAGCGATGGCTGGCTACTTTTCCGCGATTGTGCGCGCGCCGGTCACAGGTATCATCCTGATCGCGGAGATGACTGGCTCGTTTACACATATGCTCTCTCTGTCAACAGTATCGATCATTGCATATGTCGTTGCATATCTGCTCAGATCCGAGCCAATTTATGAGAGCCTTTTGGAGAATATCCTGCGCCGCCAGGGTATCGAGGAGCCGGAGAACACTGGCGAGAAGATTCTGACGCTTGCGGTGGTGCGGCAGGATTCGGATGTCATCGGAAAAAACGTCAGCGAGCTGACGCTTCCTCACAACTGCCTGCTGGTCGCGGTGCGGCGCGGTAAACAGGAGTTGATCCCGCGTGGGGACACTGTCATTATGGCAGGCGATACATTGGTGGCGTTGGCCGATGCCAAAGATTACGCCGAGATTAAGGAACAGCTTCAGAACTGCTGCTCATAATTTCAGAAAATTTCTTGACAGATTGTGCAGATTTGCTATAATAAAGAAAACCAATCGTGGTTTAAGGGGAATCGCAATGAACCATTCCATCAATAAACAGAATCGATTTTACAACTTCCAGAGCCAGGGCTATTTCTTTAGCGCCGGCTTTTTTTGCTGTGAAAATCGGATTGTGTTTGATGAGTAGTGCGGTCGTTTTGCGGCCTTTGTAAGCAGAAATGCAAGAGAACTCATTGACGCAATGGGTTCTCTTTTTTTATTGCAGAAAATAGGGCCCGCTGCGATCTTAATCAGGGAGGAAACAGATATGATTGTTATTATGAAACGCGGCACGCCGCAAAAGGAGATTGACAGCCTCACCGATGCGCTGACTGCAAAGGGGGTTGAAGTCAATCCTGTCATCGGCAAGGATTTGATTATTCTTGGCCTTGTCGGAGATACGAGCAAGATCGACGACACATGGATCGAGGCCAATCGCAGCGTCGAGCGTGTGATGCATGTGGCCGAGCCGTTCAAAAAGGCCAACAGGATGTTTCATCCGGACCCTTCGGTTATCACCGTAGAAGGCAATTCGATCGGCGGCAAACGGATTGCGATGATCGCCGGTCCATGCTCAGTGGAAAGTGAAGCGCAGATCTGTGGGATTGCGGAAGATGTCAAAAAAGCCGGCGCGATGTTTTTACGCGGCGGCGCCTTCAAACCGCGCACGTCGCCGTATGCATTCCAGGGGTTGAAATACGATGGGCTTGAGCTGCTCAAAGAGGCGCGCGCCAAAACGGGGCTTCCGATTGTGACGGAGATTATGTCGCCGTATGACATCGAAATTTTCGTCCGCGATGTCGATATCATCCAGGTCGGCGCGCGCAACATGCAGAATTTCGAGCTGCTCAAGGAGCTTGGCCATACACATAAGCCAATCCTGCTCAAACGCGGCCTTTCCGCCACAATTGAGGAATGGCTGATGAGCGCGGAATATATCATGTCCGGCGGCAATGAAAACGTCATCCTGTGCGAACGCGGTATCCGCACCTTTGAAACATATACGCGCAATACGCTCGATTTGTCGGCGGTTCCGGCGATTAAAAAGCTCAGTCACCTGCCTGTGATCGTCGATCCAAGCCATGCGACGGGAAAATGGTGGATGGTCGATCCGATGGCGAAGGCCGCCGTCGCAGTCGGCGCGGACGGCCTGATTATTGAGGTGCATAACGATCCGGCCAACGCGCTTTGCGACGGACAGCAATCGATCAAGCCGTCTGTGTTCGGAGAACTGATGCATGAGCTGCGTGCAATCGCGTCGGCGGTTGGACGCGAACTTTGATCGGGGTGGGGTGCCGGTATGGATGATTTGACACGATACCGCGCTGAAATCGACGAGATTGACGCGCAAATGATTTTGCTGTTTGAGCGGCGTATGGATATTGTGCGGCAGGTGGCGCTGTATAAGAAAACGCGCGGGATGCCTGTGTTTCAGGCGGGACGCGAACAGGAGGTTCTGGACAAAGCGGCCGCCCGCCTTGCCAACAAAGATTACGCCGATGAAGCGAAGCGTTTTATGAATGTAGTCATGGCGATCAGCCGCGCGGCGCAGCGGCGTGACATCGGGGCATTGGAGTTTCCGCGCCGTTCGCATACGCTTGGAGGACCCGTCGCATTTTACGGCGCGCCGGGTGCATTCACGGAACAGGCGTTGATTGATTATTTCGGTGATGGGCGAGAAAGCCTGTCCTGCCAGGAATTTGAGGATGTTTTTTCTGCATTGAAGGATGGGCGCGCCGACTATGGCATTCTGCCGATTGAGAATTCTTCGACAGGCGCGATCACACAGGTCTATGATCTGCTGGGGAGTTACGGCTTTTTTATCGTCGGAGAGCGCCGCCTGCGTATCAGCCAAAATCTGGTCGGTACGGCGGGCGCCTCGCTTGAGACGGTGCGGGCCGTTTATTCTCACGAACAGGGGTTCGAACAGGCGAGCGCATTTCTTGCGCAGCATCCGGCCTGGGAGCATGTGCCTTATTACAGCACTTCGCGCAGCGCGCGGCATGTCGCGCGCGCAAACGACCCGGCGCTGGCTGCGATTGCAAGCGCGCGTGCGGCCGCGCTTTACGGTTTGGAGGTGATTGCGCCGGATATCCAGAATAATCAAAACAATTCGACCCGTTTTATTGTGATTGCACGCGAGATGGAGCCTGAAGGAGCAGACAAGGTAAGTCTTGCTTTTACGCTTGACAATGAATCCGGTACGCTTTACAATACGCTGCGCCACTTTGCCGAACGGCGCATTAACCTTGTCAAGATTGAATCGCGTCCGATCCCGGAAATTCTGTGGAATTACCGGTTTTATCTCGACTTTGAAGGCGATATCGGCCATGCCGATGTACGCGATGTGCTTGCGGATATCTCGCGCGGCGCGCGTGATTTCCTGCTGCTTGGCGCTTACCGCAGCGATACGCCCCCGCTTTGAGAGATGCAGCGGCTATTAAAACAGGCTCCCGCCGGTCCGGCAGGAGCCTGTTGTCTTGTAAGGCTTCGGGTATTTTAAACGCGCTGCCGCGCATATGATATTTTGAAGGTACGGCCTTCGGCGTTTATTGTGCGGCGCATTGACGCAAAAAGCGCGCGCCGGTATAATAAAATCAGGCGCGGCGTGGGAGGAACGGCATGGTGCAGTGGATCGAAAAGGTCAACGAATGGGTTGGCAGCCTTGTATGGGGACCGGCCATGATCGTCCTGATGCTGTTGGCGGGCGCGTACTTTACAGTCGGAACAGGATTTTTCCAGTTTCGAAGGTTCGGCCTGTGGATTCGTTCCACACTCGGCGCGATTGTACGCGGCGGGCAGGTGCATGACCGCGATCCCCATGCAATTTCCCAGTTTCAGGCGCTTTCAACGGCGCTGGCCGGGACCATCGGGACGGGGAATATTGTCGGAGTGGCGACAGCGATTGTCGCCGGCGGTACGGGCGCCGTCTTTTGGATGTGGGCGTCGGCGTTGCTCGGCATGATGACCAAATACGCCGAAAATGTCCTTGGCAACCTCTACCGCTACCGCGGCAAAACGGGCGACTGGGTGGGCGGTCCGATGGTGTATATCGAACGCGGCCTGCATTGGAAATGGTTAGCTGTGTTGTTCGCTCTGTTTTGCGCGGCGGCGTCCTTTGGTATCGGGAATATGACGCAGGCCAATTCGATCGCGGGGGCGCTCTCTGACGTGTTTCGGATCGCGCCGGCCGCTGCGGGCGTTGCGGTCGCCACTGTTTCCGGCGTCGTAATTCTCGGCGGCGTGCGGCGTGTTGCAGCGGTGACAGAGCGTCTCGTGCCGTTTATGGCGCTGTTTTATACAGTCGGGGGGCTTGTGATTATCTTTCTCAACCGCGCGCAGATACCGGACGCGTTCACCTCCATTTTCCGGGAGGCGTTCAGCTTGCGGGCGGCGGGCGGCGGCGCGGCTGGGACTGTAATGGCGAACGCGGTCCGTTTCGGCGTGGCGCGCGGCGTCTTTACGAACGAAGCGGGGCTTGGAAGCTCGGTAATCATCAATTCCGCTTCGAATGTCAAGGAGCCGGTCCAGCAGGGGATGTGGGGAATTTTTGAGGTGTTTTTCGATACGATAGTGATGTGCACGATTACGGCGCTTGTAATCCTGACTTCCGGTGCGCACCTTGGCGGCGGGGACGGCGCGCAGCTTGCTGTTGCGGCGTTTTCGTCGGGCTTCGGGCGATTTGGCGGCGCTTTCATATCGATTGCGGTCTGCTGCTTTGCATTTGCAACTATTTTAGGCTGGTCGTGCTATGGCGGCCGTGCGGTCGAATACATGTTTGGCAGACGTGCGCTGACGCCGTATAAGCTTCTGTTTATCGTGATGACATGGATCGGCTGTACGGGAAACCTCAAACTCGTTTGGAGTGTATCGGATACCTTCAACGGGCTGATGGCCATCCCGAATCTGATCGCAGTCGTCTTGCTTTCCAAAGAGGTATTTCAGGCGACGCGCGCTTATCTTGCGCGGAAAAGAAAGGGACGGTTAAATGGGATACGACATCATTTTACTCGACGCGGATGACACCCTGTTCGATTACAGCCGGGCCGAGCGCAGCGCGCTGGAGCGCACCTGCGAGGCGTTCGGCGCGCCGTTTGACAGCCGGGTGCTTGAACAGTACCATCAGATCAACGATGCGCTCTGGAAACAGTTTGAGCAGGGCGCCGTCACCCAGGATGCTTTGCGTGTGCGCCGGTTTGAAAGCCTGTTTGCGTTTCTCGGCGTCCATGCCGATTGCGCGCGGGTCAACCGTTTCTATACGCACGCGCTCGGGGAAGGGGCCTTTTTAATGGATGGGGCGGAGGAATTCTGCCGGGCGCTGTCGGCGAGGCGGCCGCTGTATATCGTTACAAACGGCGTCAGCGAGGTGCAGCGGTCGCGCCTTGCGCGCGCATCCATTGCGCCTTATATCCGTGACATCTTCATTTCCCAGGAAATCGGCGCGCCCAAGCCGCGCGCTCAGTTTTTTGACCATGTATTTGCTGCGCTCGGCAATCCTTCGCGCGCGCATGCGATTATCATGGGCGATTCATTGACCTCGGATATGGCCGGCGGAAAGAACGCGGGAATCGCAACCTGCTGGTTTGCGCCGGACGACGCTGTCGATACGGTCGGCTGTGATTACCGTGTGAGCCGCCTCGCAGGCTTCCTGCCTATCGCGCTCGGCGCATAAACCGGTGAAAAACGTAAAGAGGGCCTGCTTGCAGGCCCATTTTGATTGACAAATATTCGAGCGGGACATATAATCAAATCAAAGAATATAGCCTGTTGTTATGCATTGGGGTTGTCAGCTATAACGAATACTTCCCCCAATATTTATTACAGGAGAGGATGAAATGGCAAGCACTCCACGTATGATACCCTTGGCCATAATTTTCCTGCTGCTCGCTCTTATCGCTATAATAGCTGAGCGGAATCCGTCGCAGCCGGGTGATGAGCCTGCCTTTACAAAAGTGCAGGAGGTGGCGGCGGGAGATACGCTGCATTTGGAAGGGGGAGTCTCTGTCTGTGTGGAGCAGCCCGGTTTTCTCAACAGCCTCATGCCTTTTGGCACAGTAATAGGGGTTCACACCTATCTGATCGTCAATCCGGAAGACAACGAGAAAAACTGCCTTAGCGTGTTGCAGGTGGAAATTGAAACCGACCGGGATTTGGAACTCGCGGGCCGGTTATCGGCCGGAATCCTTACGCCAAATGGGAAATTTTATGCAGGGGACTGCTATATCCCTGATAGCTCCGGGCGTTTACCCAGTGAGACGCTTCATGAAGTTCCTGCGGGAGTCCGTCGTGTGTACTTTGTGTCGACGGTTCCACGCCGTTTGGCAAAAAAAAGCGGTGAGTTTCAGTTTTGCCTGTATGCGGATGGTACAAAATATACGCTGCCGTTTTCCCCGGGGCTTATGGAACCTATGCTGAAGGCCGGCGATACACTCGAAAATGGTGATTACCGCCTGGTGTTGGTAGATGCACGGCAGGGGGATCGGATTTCTGCCTCCAACGATCCCGAAACCTACATGTTCCAGGGCGCCAAATCTTCGTATAACGGCTACATAGAGATCGTTGCGGACATTACCAATCTGTCTGGCAGAACAGAAAATATTTTACGTTCTGTTGAGTGCCGCCGGGTATTTGATGGATATGTGGAAGGCCCTCTGAGCAGTTCTATCATGGAAGACGAGGATATGACACATTTTACGCCTATGGGGCTTTACGGTGCATCTGGCAGCCGCAGCGGAATTCATATTTATCATGGTGTAGGAGCTGTCAATAACTCAGAAATTCCTCCTGGAGAGACACGCAGGGTACATTTTTTCTGGGATCGCAGCGATGAGGCTGCTGCGCAGGAGGAACACCTTATACGTATTCATATGGGCGGCAGCGATGGCTACGTGCGTATTGCTTAAATTCTACCCTGCCGGGGAAGATGGGCGGCCGTATGTATATTTTGCTTGGTCGGATTGCATGTGTTTGAAATAATTGATGGTATGAATGAAAAGCGAGGACTCCTGATCGTTTGGGAGTCCTCGCTTTTCATTTTACAAATTCATTAACAAATTACAAATATAACCAGGCAGCAAAAATGAATTTAACTTTGATTATTTCAGATCGTCAAGCGATACAACCGGCTTTGCTGTAAAAACATACCGGCCAAGCTTGTCAATACGGGCGATAAAAGCGCCGCGTCCATTTGAATCCGCCCCATAGGTAAAACGGCTTGTCACATCCTGAAGATCGCCGGTTTCCGTTACCTCATAGATATGCACGTCTCCATGGGGGACCGTTTCATTGCCGTCAAAGGTGAGAAAGGGATTTGTCAGCGTTAATGTCGCGCCACTGACAGACGGATAGTTTGAAAAGAAACGCGTATAGTATTCTCCAAGCGGTGCGGTGTGATCGCGGCCGGTGTCGGAACGGCGCGTGGACAGCTTCGACATATAGGTATAGTCGCCGCCGTTGAGCTCCGCGACGATAATATCAGAATCCTCCCAGGTATAGTCGCTGTCGCCGTCCTTGCTGGGATAAAGAAAGATATCTTCAGCGCCGGCCGCATAGGGGCCGTCCTTAAGCGTGACAACGTCGCCGTACCAGTCGGGCAGAGGATTTAGATAGCTGCTGGCCGACAAATCGTCGCCGGTGATGTCCGCACGGTAGTTGAGTACGATCTTCGCGCCGCGGCGGACATCGAGCGTTTCGGCTGTGCCGGCGTTCTTCCCGGTCGTTACAACCGGCAGTTTGATATCCTTCTGCGCTGTGTAGGTTACTGTAAAGCCGACTGTCACGCCCTCGTCGACGAGATAATCCTCAAGTGTGATGACAAACGCCGCGCCGGAGCCGACGATTTCACCGCCGGCTGCCTCGATCCGCTCGACAGACATCGGGCTGACCGTTGTTTTGATCGCACGGGTAAACGCGCTGCTGTCATTAAACAGCGTGCTGTCAGTCACGCGGTAGAGATTGCCGGCGTCGTCATAAACGCGCTCACAAGCGGCGACGGTGACAGTATTGCCATACGTCTTATAACGGCCGGCCGGGTCGGTGCGGATCGGCTCATAGTCATAAACCTTTGCGCCGAGAGCAGCTTCGGATTGTTCTGAGAGGGTATGCGTCCTTTCAGCGGCAAATACAGGAACACAGAGCGCACAGGCGCAAACGAATGCCAATACGCGGGCAGACAATGATTGTTTCATAAGCAGACCCTTCTTAGTTAAAATATTTCAATTTTTATTACTTCTAACTATAGCCCTAAAAACAGCCGTTCGTCAACTTAATTTTGGAAAAGTTAAAAAACCTTTAAAATATCGGCATTTTTGATTACAAAAAAGCCCATCCAAACAAGATAGGAAATAAACTCTAAAGTTTACAAATTAGACTTGATTTTTCCGATTGAAAGGGGTACTATATATTTAGCAGTCTAATATGTAGAGTGCTAAATACGTTAAAAACACTTTTATATATAGGAGGGGTGTTCAGTGAACGCTCAGAAATTTACGCAGAAATCGCTGGAAGCGATCCAGGAAGCCCAGAACATCGCAACCGATTACAGCCACATGCAGATTGAACAGCAGCATTTGCTTTGCGCGCTTGCCTCGCAGGCGGACGGCCTGATCGGCCAGATGTTTAAGAAAATGGGCGCAGACCCCGCTGCCGTAGCAGAAGCCGCGCGTGATGAGGTCAAGCGTCTGCCGCGCGTCAGCGGGCCGGGGAGCGAACAGGGGAAAATTTATGTCACGCATGAGGTCGACCAAGCGCTCGTGCAGGCTGAAAAGCTCGCCGACCGCATGAAGGATGAATATGTTTCGGTTGAACATATCATGCTTGCGCTGCTCGAGATGCCGAACGAACCGCTCAAGCGGCTGTTTGCGCAGTTTAATTTGACAAAGGATGCGTTTTTATCTGCGCTGATGAGCGTGCGCGGCAATACGCGCGTCACCTCCGACACGCCGGAGGACACATATGACGCGCTGAAAAAGTATGGTTCCGACCTGGTCGAACAGGCGCGCGCGCAAAAGCTCGACCCGGTCATTGGACGCGACAGCGAGATCAGAAACGTCATCCGGATTCTGTCGCGCAAGACGAAGAACAACCCGGTTTTGATCGGCGAACCAGGCGTCGGCAAGACGGCCATCGCCGAAGGGCTGGCACAGCGGATTGTACGCGGCGATGTGCCTGAAAACCTCAAGAACCGAACCATTTTTTCGCTCGATATGGGCGCTCTGATCGCAGGAGCCAAGTTCCGCGGTGAGTTTGAGGAACGCCTCAAGGCTGTTTTGCAGGAAATTAAAAAGAGCGACGGCCGGATTATCCTGTTTATCGACGAGCTGCATACGATTGTCGGCGCGGGCAAAACGGAAGGCTCGATGGATGCGGGCAACCTGCTCAAACCGATGCTGGCGCGCGGGGAGCTGCATTGTATCGGTGCGACGACGCTCAATGAATACCGCCAGTACATTGAAAAGGACGCCGCGCTGGAGCGCCGGTTCCAGCCGGTTCTGGTCCCCGAACCGACCGTCGAGGACACGATTTCCATCCTGCGCGGGTTGAAGGAACGCTATGAGGTGTTCCACGGCGTTAAAATTCAGGACCAGGCGCTGATTGCGGCGGCTGTTTTGTCAAACCGTTATATTTCGGACCGTTTCCTGCCCGATAAGGCGATCGACCTCGTGGACGAAGCGTGCGCCGTCATCCGCACGGAAATGGATTCGATGCCGTCCGAACTTGACGAAATTTCGCGCCGGATTATGCAGCATGAGATTGAGGAGGCTGCCCTTAAAAAGGAAACGGACCGACTGTCGCAGGAGCATCTGCATGAGATCCAGAAGGAGCTTGCCGAGATGCGCGAGCAGTTTAAGGCAATGAAGGCACGTTGGGAAAATGAGAAAAACGCTATTTCAAAGGTGCAGAAGCTGCGTGAGGAGCTTGAACAGGTAAACGCCGATATTGAGGCGGCCGAACGCACATATGATCTTAACCGGGCAGCCGAACTAAAATACGGCAGGCTTCCGGCTTTGAAAAAAGAGCTTGAGGAGGAGGAGAAGCGCGCCGAAACAGCGGAGAAGGATTCGACGCTTCTGCGCGACAAAGTAACCGAGGAGGAGATCGCGCGGATTGTCGGGCGCTGGACAGGCATTCCTGTGGCGCGGCTGATGGAAGGGGAGCGCGAAAAGCTGCTTAATATGGAATCCATTCTGCACGAACGCGTCATCGGGCAGGATGAAGCTGTTTCCAAAGTTGCGGAAGCTATTCTGCGTTCACGCGCCGGCATCCAGGATCAGGGGCGCCCGATCGGATCGTTTCTGTTCCTCGGGCCGACGGGCGTCGGTAAGACGGAGCTTGCCAAGGCGCTCGCACAGGCGCTGTTCGACGATGAAAAGAATATCGTGCGCATCGATATGACGGAGTATATGGAAAAATTCAGCGTCAGCCGTCTGATTGGAGCGCCTCCGGGATATGTGGGTTATGAGGAGGGCGGCCAGCTCACCGAAGCG
>OFOU01001524.1_pt1 | contig 13645 bp, 11 predicted proteins | sample 1542061 | NCBI WGS metagenome assembly OFOU01 (sample SAMN04209239, study PRJEB22552) | human gut metagenome | biome: gut; material: feces | host: Homo sapiens | place: USA: Oklahoma
GCCGGGCCTGCCGGCACGCCGCGCGCCGGAGCGTCCGCGGCGCGCCCGCCGGCCCGTCCTCCGCCGTCAGCCGATGCTCTCGGCGTAATCCACGGTGTTCTGGATGGCCTCCTCGGGGGACAGGTCGCCCAGCATCATGAGCTGCAGATTCTTATACAGGGTGTCCATCACCTTGAACGCGCCGTTGGCGACGGGCAGCGTGTGCAGGTGCTCGGCGTCCTCGTACATCTCTTTGAAGCGCTCGTCGTCGTTGTACGCCTCGTCCCTGGTGATGGGCGGGAAGGGAGCGATCTCGGTGTGGAATTTCGCCATGACCTCGGCGCTGGTGATGTATTTGATGAGGCTGGCGGCCAGCTCCTTGTTCTGGGACGCACTGTTCATGATGAGCGCGTCAGAGGCGATCCATGTGGCGCGGGTCTCGTCCTCCAGGCTGGGGATGAAATCCCAGTTGACGCCTGCGTCCGTGAGCACCGTGCCGGATTTCGCGTCCATGGAAGCGATGGCGATATTGCCCTCAATGAACTGGTTGCGCACCTCGGTGCCCACCAGCGCCATGGATTCCTCCGGCAGCACGCCGTATTTGAACTTGAGGTCGTACAGGAACCGGGCGGCCTTCACCGCGGCGTCGTTGTCCATCAGGGCGACCTTGGTGCCGTCCTCGTTGTAAATGTCGCCGCCCGCCTGCCACAGGTACGGATAGTACAGGTTGTTCAGCGCGCCGATGGCCGGGTCGGCCCATTCGCCCGCAAACGGCATCACGCCGGGCAGGCCCGCCTCTTTTATCTTTACGGCAACGTCCACCAGGTCCTGCCAGGTGGCGGGCAGCTCCGTCACGCCCGCCTGCTCCAGAATGTCCATATTGAAATACAGGATGCGCGCGTTGCCCACGATGAACGGCATCGTGTACTGCTTGCCCTTGATAAAGCCCTTGTCCAGGTAGAGGTAATTCTCCCGGTCCGCATCCGTTATGTAGGCGTCCAGGGGCTCCAGAGCGCCCATCTCAATAAAATCGTTGAACATCTCCAGATACATATAGCCCACGTCCGGGCCTTCGCCCGAGGAAAAACCCGTCAGGTATTTTTCCTCGTAATTGCCCCAGGGCGTGATCTCGATGGTGAGGTCCACGTTGTTTTCCGCGGCCCAGGGCGCAAGCGTTTCCGTCCAGAACTCCTTGTCCAGCGCGCCGTCGTCGCCCGCCGCGAACGGGGGCAGCCAAAGCAGCAGGTCTGTCTTTTTCCCGTCCGGCGCGGCCGCCGCGCCGCTGCCGGAGGCCGTGCTTCCCGCCGCCTGCGAGCCGGAGCCGGAGCCCGAGCACGCTGCGAACAGGCCCGTGGCCAGTACAAGCGCCAAAAGGATGCTGAGCAGTTTTTTCATAGTTCTTTCCTCCTGTTTTACTTGATGTGGAAGGCGGCGTCCCGCCGGGAACGTCCTCCGCGCTCCCCTTCCATGCTTTCATGGTAGCCGAAAGCCCATCTTGCTGTAAACTTACAATTTTTCCTATATGCATAATCAGCGTCTATTTTTTATCATTCATTTTATGCACATTAACCAAACCTTATTTGTCTTTCACTTACATTTTTTTAGATGGAACGTGCTTTGGATTAACAAATCTTCCAATTTCGGCCTCCCGATGGGAAAAAGGGGCCAAAAAAAATCAATTTCTACTCCGGCACGGTTTTATGATAGAATAGTCCTATCCGGATACCGGAGGAAACGGAAAAGGGGGCGCGTTTTGTGCCGCACCGCAAAAAACATACCATGCGCTGGCTGCGCTCCATTCTGGCCGTAGTGCTTTCGTGCCTGCTGCTCTGCTCGCTGCTGTGCCTGTATGTCCTGCATGTGCTGGAGCGCACGGTGGTGGAGACCAACACCGCCCTGACGGCTTATGTGCAGAAAAGCGTCGATACCCGCCTGGAGGAGCTGCACCGCTATTCCACTACCATTGAGATCACGCACGCCAACACGCTGCTCAAAAACCTGCGGGAGCTGCCCGGCACCCTGCCCGCGCAGGCGTACCAGCTTTCCGTCACGCTGCGGGATTTTCTCGTCACGAACAAGCTCGCCCGGGGCGTATACCTCTATTACCCGCGCACGGGGCTTGTGGTGGGCAATATGGGCTGCTTCGAGGCCGCCTCCTATTACGCCCTGCAGGGCGTGCCGCAGCGCGAGGGCTATGAAGCATGGCTCGCGGAGCTGACGAAAAGCCATGACACGCGCTTCATGCTGCTGCAGATGCCCAAGGACGAACGCCTGTGCTATGTGCGCGAGATGCGCATGACGGGCGAGATCGCGGCGGTCGTTGTGATCGAGATAGACCGGGAGGAGCTGCTGCGCGCCTTCGACGCGGCAGGCCTGCCCGGAGACTCCGCCACAGGGGTGCTGCTGGACGGGCAGCTGGTGGCCGCCACAGGCAATATGGCGCTGCTGGAGGACACGCCCGGGCTTTATGCGGCCTGGTGCGCGGACCCGCAGGCCAGCCCCGAAAGCGGCGGCAGCTTTGCGTTTTTCAATGCCTCCGCCCTACCCGGGCTGGATTATGTGAGCGTGTATTCCGCGCGCGGCCTGCTGCGCACGGTGCGCTTTACGCTGGCCGTCTGTGTGGCGGGCGCGGTGTGCTGCCTGGCCGCGGGCGTGGCGGCCAGCGTGTTCATCAGCCGCCGCAACGCGAAGCCTATGGAAAAGCTGCTGGCCGCGCTGGGGGCGCAGGGCTCCGGCGCGCAGGACGAATACCAGTTCATCACCAACAAGATCGAACAGATGATGACGGAAAAATACAAGAGCGAAGAGCTGATGCAGGAGCACCAGACGCTGCTGAACGGCCTGTTCCTGAGCACCGTCCTGCGCGGCGGCCTGCACAGCGAAAACGCGATCTTCGCCGCGGCCAAGCGCTACGAGGTGAGCTTCGAGCATCCCACCTATCAGGTGCTGGTGCTGGCCGGCACCGAGCGCAGCGTCCCGGACGCCGGGCCGGAGCCCGGCCTGCTGCACGGCACGCTGGCCGCGCTGGGGCACGAGGGGCTGGTATCCGCTTACGGCGGCCGCTACGTGGTGCTGCTGAACGCGGAGGAATGCCTGCCCGACAGCCAGGCCGAGGCCCTTGCCCGCGCGCTGCTGGACCAGGCCTTTCCCGCCCGGCCCGCCCACGCGGGCGTCGGCCCCTGCTACGACAGCATGACGGACATCCTGACCAGCTACAACTGTGCGCTGCTGGCGCTGCGCTGCGAGGCGCCCTCGGCCCGCCACCCGGTGAACCGCTATACGCCCCGCCTTACCCGCGCGGACTGCGGCGACCCCGGCGTGATGCAGGCGTTCAGCCACCGCATTTACGAAAAGCAGTTTGCCCAGGCCCAGCAGCTGATGGAGCGCCTTTATACCGAATACCTGTACGCGGGCGCGCCCGCCGGCACCGAGGCCATGCGGCAGAGCGCCGTGGACAATCTGCTGGCGGACGCGCTGCGCGCCGCTTTGCCCGAGGCCCGCGCCGCGCAGGAGGTGCGCGCGCTGACGGCCGCCGGCCCGCCCCACGCCCAGCGCCGCCAGGCCCAGCACGCGCTGGCCGTTCTGGTACAGGCCGCCGCGCCGGGCGCCGAGGACAAGGAGCCCGTGGCCGTGCGCGCCAAGCGCATCATCGACGAAAATTTTGCAGACCCGATGATGGGCCTTTATCTCGTCTCCGAGCAGCTCAACGTCAGCAACTCCTATCTGTCCACCACGTTCAAGGCCACCTACGGCGTCAGCATCATCCAGTACATCAACCGCCTGCGGGTGGACCAGGCCAAGAGCCTGATCCTGAACACCGATATGAACATCAAGGACATCGCCCAGACCGTGGGCTTTTCCAGCGACATCAACTTCATCCGGGTGTTCAAAAAGCTGGAGAACCGCACGCCCACCACGCTCCGGCGGGAAAGCCGCCCCTGACCCCCGCCAAAGCAGCGGCCGCGGCGCTGTTTTGCCGGCGCGGCCGGGCGCCCGCCCGGCCTTTTAAGCCTGCGGGCAAAAACGGCCCCGCCCGGCCGTTTTTGCCGCTTTGCTCGGCAAGCCCGAAAAAAGCCTCATGCAGTTCGTCTGCATGAGGCTTTTTGTGCCCTGCGGGAATTATTTTTCCCGCAGCTTTTCCTCCAGCGCGCGCAGCTTTGCCATCTCCTCCGGGATGCCGATGTGCTGCGGGCACACCCGGGCGCACTTGCCGCAGGCGCGGCAGGCGGCCGGGCGGGCGGCGGCGGGGATATCCCCGCTCTCTTTCAAAAAGCGGCCGGTGCTTTTCGCCGCGGCGCAGCGGTTGTACGCTTTGAACAGGCCGGGAATGTCCACCCCGAACGGACAGGGCATGCAGTACCGGCAGCCCGTGCAGGGGATGCGCTGGGCCCGCTTGTCGATGCGCACGGCCCGGGTGAGCGCGTTCTGCTCGGACTTTGTCAGCGGCTGGAAGGGCGACATCGCGGCAAGGTTGTCCGCAAGCTGTTCCTCGCTGCTCATGCCCGAAAGCACCACCAGCACGCCCGGCAGGCTGGCCGCGAAGCGGATGGCCCAGGACGCAATGCTGCGGCCGGGCGCCTTCGCCTTCAGCACCGCCTCGGCCTCCGGGCACAGGGAAGCCAGCGCGCCGCCGCGCACAGGCTCCATCACGATGCACGGCAGGCCGTATTCCTGCAATATTTCGTACTGCTCCCGGGCGCGCTGCACGGTCCAGTCCAGATAATTCAGCTGCAGCTGGGCAAAATCCCACGGGTAGGCGGCGCATATCGCGCGCAGCACGGCGGGCTTGTCGTGGAACGAGAAGCCCAGGCGGCGGATCTTCCCCTCGGCCTTTTTCCGCGCCAGAAATTCAAACGCGCCGATGCGCCGGATCTTCTCGAACCGTTCGGCGTCCACCGCGTGGCACAGGTAAAAATCAAAATAGTCCACACGGCAGTTGGCCAGCTGCTCGTTGAACACCTGCTCCATATCCTCCTGCGTTTCCAGCTTCCACAGCGGCATCTTCGTTGCCAGGTAAAACGATTCCCGCGGATATTTTTCCAGCGCCGCGCCGATGAATTTTTCCGCGCCGCCGCCGTGGTACGGATACGCCACGTCAAAATAGGTAATGCCCCCGCGCACGGCCTCGTCCACCAGCGCCCCGGCGCGCGCGTAGTCGATGGCGGTGCCGCCCGGCTCCAGCGTGGGCAGGCGCATACAGCCCAGCCCCAGCAGCGAAGGGCGGCAGTCCGTATCCCTGTAAGAACGGTATTCCATAACGATTCCCCTTTTCCGTTTCCCACGGGCGCGCCGCGCCCGTGCAGTATTCCTGCTTTCAGTATAAGGGCGCGGCGAAAAAAATGCAATGCGGGGCTTTTCTTCTCCCGATTCCCCTTTGGACGGATGGCTTCAGCTTCGTCCATTTCACGATGCATTGAATAAAGCGGGAAAATAGGATATATAGGTAAATAAAAAGAAAAGTTGGTAGTTGCAGGAGGCATACGATGGCATTGGAAAAAGTTTATGATTATTTCCACAATTATGATAAGCAGACTTATCAGGTTGTAGCTTGTATGGGAAATGAGCCGTCGGAGCACGATATAAAGAAATTTGAACATCAGTATGGGATAAATCTTCCTGCTGATTTTAGAGAGTTCACTATGTCCCCATTAGGCGGACTTTATATGGAGGTTCGGGAAGAAATATGGCCACGGGCGAAACAGTATGACATAGGCCCATTTTGGTCGTTCTGCCGAGGAATTATAGTCTATGGAATTGCCAATGGAATACCCGATTTTTTGGATATTCGTGAGAAAACGAAAGAACTGCACGATGAAGGGTTTACTGGTTTTATCCCGTTCTTGTCCATTATAGGGAATGGTGATGAAATATTTTGTTTTGACAAGGATAATAACATAGTCCTTCTGGACTGCTATACAACAGGAGAAGCTGCACCGGTTGAAGGGGCTTTTTCAGATTGTTTGATGAAACAAATTGCGGAGTTGGAAGAACGGAAAAACAAGAAAATCCGGGGAGAGGATAAAAATAACTAATTCCGGTTTGCCGGGCTTGCCGTCCATGAATCTGCCCCTCCGTCAATTTCGGCAAAGGGAGGTTATTTATAGCCTAAACCTGTTCAAAAGGCAAAAGGGGGGCTTTTCTTGTTCACAAATCCCGGCTATAATGGGATATGTTGTAATTTGCGGCCCTGTGCGGCCGCGCAAAAAATCAATGAGGTGAAAAACATGTTTTTATCGGTGATCCTCACCATCGCGGCCGCGTATATGGCCCTGCAATGCGGCCTGACGGCCTTTTCCGTTCCCTTTGCGTCCTGGACATGGCTTTCCTGGCTGTATCTGGCCATGGCCGCCGTGATGATCGGCGTCTGCGTGGTCAGCGCGCGCCGCGCCGTGCGCGCCTACAAAAAGCAGGCCGAAAAAATCAAGGAAGAACAGGCCCGGGAGCTGGAAAAGCTGCACGCCAAACGGCGGGCGCTGTATCTGGACGAGGACATCGACATTGAGGCCGAGGCCGCGAAGGCCGAAGCCGCGCGCCTGGCCGCCCAGGCGGAGGAGGCCGCAGGGGCAGACGCGCCGGACGGCAGCGCGGACGACGGGGAAAGCGGCGAAGCCGCCGAAGAGGATGACGGCGGCGACGATTGACCCGCGCCGCGCCCGGCAAAGGGACGCGCTTTCCGGAAGAAATTGCCTTGCGTATCCCGCGCCCCCCTGCGCACAATAACAGCACGGGGGTGTTTAAAATGCAAAACCAAACCAACAAGGAAAGCCAAAACCGGCACGGGCAGCCCAGCGCCCACGGCAAGCAGCACAAGGCCCACGGCCATGTGGAGCAGGCCCGAAGGGACGGCCAAACTGCCACCAGCGAAAACGTGTATGAAAACCTTGCAGAAAACGCCTGGTTTCCCGCTTTGTACGCGGACGAGGTTTTGATGGACGATTTCGGCCCGGATTTTCCGGAAGTGTGACCTGCACAAAAAGTTTATCCGGCACAGATAAAGCAGCCCGGGAAGCGCCGCTCAACGCGGCGGCTTCCCGGGCTGCTGTTCTATCTCCTGTTCTAGCTCCTGCGGAAAAGCGTCCATCCATGTCTGAAGCCCGTTCATAAACCGTGAAAGATGGTATCCGTCGCACACCGCATGGTGTACCTGCACAGCCAGCGGCAGGCGCATTTTCCCGCCATCGGAAAAATATTTTCCAATCGTGAAAATCGGCAGGAAATAGTCATATCCGTTCTGCAAATTCAGGTTGAAGCCTGTAAAGCTCGACCAGGGAATGCAGGACACGTTGAACAGGTTTTTGCCTGCGGGCGGCTTTGAAAGCTCCGGAGCATTCCGGTACCGCGCCATATCCTCCCGATACCGCGCCAGAAACACCGCAGGCGACGCATCGTATGCCGTCCAAACCTCCGTGAAGCTTTCTGTCTCCTTATGGAAAACCGTATAACAGGGGTCGCAGTGGCTGTAATATCCCACATTTCCCATTTCATCCTGGGCCATCCGAAATTCCGCATGCCGGTTGACCTCCCGTGCAAGCCCATATAAGACCACGGGAAAAAACGGCAGCCCCTTTTCCCGCACCCCGCACAACAGTTTTGTGACATCCAGCGCCACCGTCATACTGTATGTGCAGGGCACCGCTTCGGTATAATGCTCATATCTCTTTTTCCGTTCCCACGCCTGCATGTCGATTTTATGAAACGTCACAGCCATCCTCCTGTTCTCTGTACCGTCTTCTTCAGCGCACATGAACAGCGCGCGTTATCCCACGCTCCGGCCGTGCGGCCCGTCCCGCCCCGTCAAAGCCGGCGGCCTGCCGCCGCGCAGGGTCACCGGAACCGCTCCGCGCCCCACCAGTGCGGCATCAGCTCCCGCAAACGCACCGTTTTCCCGGTTTCGGCGTCCGCCAGTATTTCAAGGCCGGGGCTGTCCTTATCCAGCTGCATCATGAATTCCCTGCACGCGCCGCAGGGCATTCCCACGCGCCCGTCCCCCATCACGCACACCAGCCGCACAATGCGGCTCTCCCCGTTCGTGATCATATTGGCGATGGCGCTGCGCTCCGCGCACATGCCCAGCGTACAGGCGGTGTCGATGCACACCCCGGTGTAAACATTTCCCGCCGCGGTGAGAATGGCGGCGGCCACGCCGCCGGCCTCGATGAACGGCGAGACCGCGCGGGGGGCCAGCTTCTCCGCGGCTTTGTCATAAAGCTCTTTCCATTGCATGGTATGACCCTCTCTTTTCTTTTTACAGGCCGCCCTTGCGCCGCCTCCCAATATTCCCGCGGGCCGCGGCCGGGCGCGCGGCGCGTCACTGCCCGTTCAGCTCCCGCACAAACGCCTCGGGCTTTGCCGTCAGCTCGGCCCAGGCAGGCACAAAGCCGCATTTCACGGCGTTGCGCACCGATTTGATGTTTGACCACGCGGCGCAGTAAAACGGCACCTTTCCCCGGGCAAGCGTTTCGGCCGCAAGGCGGGACGTCAGCGCGGCGGCAACGCCCCGGCGGCGGTATCCGGGCAGCACGTCCACGCCGATCTGCCACATGCTTTCACAATCCGCCGAACAGCCGGCCAGGCCCACCAGCCTTGCGCCGTCGTACGCGCCCACGGCCAGCACGTCCAATTCCCTCCGTTTTTCGCACAGAGCGTTGCTCCATTCCGGCCGGTACAGGCCCGCGAAGTCCGCAGGCCCCAGCACCTTCAGCGCATACCCGCAATCCCACTGCCGCATGCGGGAAACATCCGGAAGAAAATATTCCGCCATGAAGCATATCCGCATGCCGAAGGGACGCAGCGCGTCCGCCAGCACGTTCATGTTCGGCGTTTCAAAGCAATGCTCGGGCGCATACCGCTCCACATAGGCCCGCACGGCTGCCTCGGCCTCGGGCGCGACGGAAGCCACCACGTTGCCGCCGTAGGAGACAAGGTCGCAGAAAAAGGGCAGCGACAGATATTTCCGCGCCCCGGCATGGGGCGCGGAACGCACCACCACGCTGTGCTCCCGGCCGAAGTCCTCCGGGCTGCAATTCAGATCAACGGCGGACTGCCGCAGCGCGGCGGCCCATATTTCCTCTTTTGTCATATACGTCATCCCTTCCGGCTCCGGCCGCGCTCCGCCCGCACCGTCCCGCCGCGCGAAAACAGCCTGCCGTTGGCCAGCGCAAGCAATGCTTCGGCCGCGGGGTAGCGGATGATGCCGCTGGTGTTGAGCACCAGGTTTTTAAACGGCAGGTCGCGCACCGTCATCTCGCACACCCGGCGGTTCACCGCCGGGTTGTTGGAAAAATGCATGCCCAGCCGCGCCGCGCACAAAGCCAGCGCGTGCAGCGCGCGCCCCGTGCGGCTGTCCAGCATGTCGCCCAGCACCGTCGTCTGGGTGTATTCGCCGCGGACGGGCTTTTGGTTGCGTGGCAGCGGCCGCGTGTGGATGGCGGCAAACGCCGCGTCCGGGAACGTGTTGTCCGCAAACGAGCCGTACGGCCCCCCGGCGCTGTGGGCGGGCGGCAGCGCCACCGTTTCGCCCCGCGCCGTAAAAGCGGCGTGCAGCAGCAAACAGCGGCTGTGCCGCCCCACGGACACCTCATAACGGCCCGCCTCCACCACGAACGCATGGCGCGCCACATCATAAAACTCCAGCGCGCTGGGCGGCAGCGTCACACAGACCGTTTTGCGCTCGCCCGGCTTCAGCGCCACACGGGCAAAGCCCGCCAGCGTGCGCACGGGCTGGTGCGCGGCGGAATTCCGGTGGGCCACGTACACCTGCGCGGTCTCCACGCCCGCCATCGCGCCCGTATTTTCCACCGTGAAAAGCACCTCGATGGCCTTGCCCGGCGCCAGCACCTTGCGGGAAAGCGTAAGGCCCGAATACGCAAAGGACGTATAGCTCAGCCCGTAGCCGAAGGGAAAGCGCACGTCCACATGCGCTTTGTCGTAATAGCGGTAGCCCACATAAATGCTTTCGTTGTAGGTAACGGCGTCCGGCCCCATGGGCCAGTGGCGCGCGGCGGGCGTGTCCTCCAGCCTTTTGGGCCACGTCTCCGCCAGCCTGCCCGCCGGGCATGCCCTGCCGTACAAAAGCTGGAACACGGCTTCGCCCACGCCCTCGCCGCCCAGCGCCGTGTACAGCACGGCCTTCGCCCTGGGCAGCCACGGCGTTTCCACGGGGCTGCCGCCCGCCAGCACCACCACCACGTCTTTTCCCGCCCCGGCCAGGCGGTCCAGCAGGTGCAGCTGGTTGAACGGCAGGCGCATGTGGGCGCGGTCGTAGCCTTCGGTCTCGAACAGGTCCGTCAGGCCCAGGAACAGCAGCACCGTGTCCGCGCCCCGGGCGGCGTTCAGCGCCTTTTCCTCCAGCTTTGCGTCCACGCATTCGCTGTCCGGGTCATAGCCGGGCGCATACGCGGCGTCTCTGCAGCCGCCGCGCACCAGCGCGTGCAGGAAATCCGGCCTGCCGTGGGCGTTGATGAGGCTGGAGCCCGCGCCCTGATACCGGCAGCGCCTGCCCGCCAGCGCGCCGACGACCGCCACCTTCGCGTCCGGCGCCAGCGGCAGCACGCGGCCTTCATTCTTCAGCAGCACGGCGCTCTCCCGCGCGGCGCGCACGGCCAGCGCGTGGTGCCTGTCCAGCATGCGGCGCACCGCCGCCACATGGTGCACGGGCGCGGGATACGCCTTTTTGCGCTGCGGCGCATGGGCCAGCGCCAGGCGCAGCACCCGGGCGCACAGCGCGTCCAGCGCCGCCTCGTCCAGCCTGCCCGCGCGCACGGCCCGCACGATCTCCCGGTCCGTCACGCCGCCGGAGGAGGGCATTTCCAGGTCCAGCCCCGCGGCCACGCCCGCCGGGCGGCGGTATACCGCGCCCCAGTCGCTCATCACAAGGCCGTCAAAGCCCCACTGCTCCCGCAGGATGCGGGTGAGCAGCATGCGGTTCTCACTGGCATAAACGCCGTTGATGCGGTTGTAGCTGCACATCACGGTGGAGGGCGCGCCCTCCTTCACCGCTATTTCAAACGGCCGGAGATAAAGCTCGTGCAGCGCCCGCTCGTCCACCTCGGCGGAGACGCTCATGCGCAGCGTCTCCTGATTGTTCACGGCAAAATGCTTGAGGCTGGTGCCGACGCCCTCGCCCTCGGCCCCGCGGATGAACCCGGCGGCCAGCTTGCCCGCCAGCAGCGGGTCCTCGGAATAGTATTCAAAGTTGCGCCCGCACAGCGGGCTGCGCTTGATGTTGACGCCCGGCCCCAAAACAACGGCCACGCCGTGGGTCCTGCACTCCCGGCCGATGGCCGCGCCCACCCTGCGCGCCAGCGCGGGGCTCCACGCGCAGGCCAGCGCCGACGCAGTGGGAAAGCACGTTGCTTTCACGCTGTGGCCGCCGTTCTCACGGATGTGCAGACGGTCCTCCTTGCGCAGGCCGTGCGGGCCGTCCGCCAGCCATATGGAAGGCACGCCTTTGGCCGGGATGTCCTGCGTCTCCCAAAAGCTCTTTCCGCTGGCCAGGGATGCTTTTTCCTCCAGCGTCAGCGAAGCGATGATGTTCCCGATCCGATCATTTGTCATGGATTTCCCTCCGGCGCGGCATGCGCCCTAAAATTCAGGGCAATACCGCACAATTCTAAGAGCCGAAGCGCGCCGACCGGTTTTTTGGCATGTCAAACAAAAAGCGCGGCGAATACTTTGTGTATTCGCGAGCATTTTTGTTACAGTTGCCGGAAAATCTGCAAGCGAGGCGACGCTTCAGGCGTCAGCCGTGAATTGTGCGGCGTTGCCTTAGGTCATACAGCCGTGCCCTCCGGCGTGCTGATGTAAGAAAACACGCCTTTGTGCCGCGGCCGCTGCGGTGCCGGTCGCCCGGCGCTCAATCATAAAACGAGAGACGGGGCGGAAAACTTTCCGCCCCGAGGATTTTCCGTGCGGCGCGCCCTTTTCTTTTTTGCCTCCGCCCCAACAGCCGCCTGCGGCGCAGGCCGGCAAAATCAGCCTCTCCGGTCCCGTCACGCCTTTTTGTAATTCAAAATAAGAATTCCCGCACACACAAGCACAAGCGTAACGACCAGATTCAAGGCGGAAACGCCGTTTTGCTCCGTAAGCAGCAAATTGGAAAGCAGAACGCCCATAACGGGGGTCATAAAACTGTAAACAGTGACCCTGGAAACCGGGTTGTTTTTCAGGAGCACGCCCCAAATGGCATATGCCGCTGCGGAGAGGAACGATAAATAGGTTAAAACGCCCAGCGCCTTTCCCCCGCTTACAACGATCTTACCCCCAAACACAATGCCGATCAGCACCATTGCAATGCCGCCCATAATAAACTGGTATCCGCTTATCACAACAGGATTTTCATCTTTGGAATATTTTTTCATCAATACGGAGGAAAAGCCCAGTGCAACAGCCGAAAAAAGCACAAAGCAGTCTCCCGTAAAATTCATGGTAAAATCCAAACCGTTTAAATTCACAAAGATGATTCCCGCAAAGCCTGAAATACAGCCTATGATTTTCCTGGGCGTCAATTTTTTCCTGTTTGAAAATAAGGCTTGCGATCAGCAGCGAAAAAAACGCGGAGGTCCCGCTTAAAATCGTGCCTTTTACACCCGAGGTATTGGCAAGCCCCACGTAAAAAAAGATGTACTGCAAAACCGTTTGAAAAACACTTACCTGTGCAATTTTACCGATATTGGCTTTTTGGGGGTACAGCAGCTTTCCGCTGGCGATGCTGTAGATCAAAACAGTGATAACGCCCGCAAAGAAAAACCGCACCCCGGCAAATAAAATTGTGGACGGCACGTTTTTTTCCGGCAGGATCAGTTCATAGCCTATTTTTATAAAAGGCGTCGCGCTGCCCCACAGCGCCGCACAAAAAAGCGCCAGCACGGCCACCACCCACGGGTTACTCAGTATTTTGCTTTTACTCATTGTATTTCTCCAAAAATCGTATTTCACGCGCCTGTTCCCGGCGGCCTCCCGCCGCCCGCGCCGCAGGCGCAGGCGGTGCTCTTCCGGCCTCCGCCCCGGCCTGCCGGGCCCTTACTTCTTGATTTTGTCCCAGTAAGCCTTCGCGGCCTGCTCGTTTTTGTTTTGTCCGTATTCGTAGTAGCGCACGCCCGCCAGCGCGTCCGGCAGGTACTGCTGCTTCACCCAATGGCCCGGATAATCGTGCGGGTACAGATAATTCTGCCCCTTTTGCGCCGCGTCCTCGCCGTCGAAATGCTTGTTCTGCAGCTGGCGGGGCACCGGGCCGGTTTTGCCCCGGCGCAGGTCCTGTTCCGCGGCCAGAATGGCGTTGTGCGCCGAATTGCTTTTGGGCGCGGTTGCCATCAGCACGGCCGCGTCCGCCAGCGGCAGGCGCGCTTCCGGCAGGCCCAGCTGCAGGGCGCTGTCCACGCAGGCCTTCACGATGGGAATGGCCTGCGGGTACGCAAGGCCCACGTCCTCCGCCGCGATGACCAGCAGCCTCCGGCAGGCCGACAGCAGATCCCCGGCTTCCAGAATGCGCGCCAGATAATGCACGGCGGCGTCCGGGTCCGAGCCTCGAATGCTTTTCTGCAGCGCCGAGATGCAGTCGTAGTGCATGTCGTCGCTTTTGTCGTAGCGTTGGCTGGAGCGCTGCGCCACCTGGCGCACGGCCTCGGTTGTCAGCCGCTTTGCGCCGTCCGTCCCGGCGGCGCCCGCC
>OFOU01001552.1_pt1 | contig 13481 bp, 11 predicted proteins | sample 1542061 | NCBI WGS metagenome assembly OFOU01 (sample SAMN04209239, study PRJEB22552) | human gut metagenome | biome: gut; material: feces | host: Homo sapiens | place: USA: Oklahoma
GGCGTTTAACCCCATGGGGGTATTCCTGATGAAGCAGTTCTCCGAGACCATCCCGACAGAGATCCTGGAGGCGGCCCGGGTGGACGGCGCGGGTGAGCTGCGCACCTTCATCACCGTGGTCTTCCCTATGATCAAGCCCGGTATCGGCGCGCTGGCAATCTTCACCTTCGTCAACACCTGGAACGACTACTTCATCCAGCTGGTCATGCTCACCAGCACGGAGAGCTGGACCCTGCCGCTGGCCATCGCCAACCTTCAGGGCGAGATGTCCACTGACTTCGGCCTGATCATGGCGGGCGCGGCGCTGGCCTCCATCCCCATCATCATCGTATTCGTGGCCTTCCAGAAGTACTTCACCCAGGGTATCGCCATGGGTGCGGTCAAGGGCTGATCCTAAAAAACTTTAAATCTTTGCAAATTATATTGGAGTGATCGATTTATGCGCGATTTCAGCAAATATCAGGGCGTCATCCCGGCATTCTACGCATGCTATGACGATTTGGGCGCCGTCAGCGCCACCAAGGTGCGGGAGCTCACCCGCTATCTGATCGGCAAGGGCGTGAAGGGCCTGTATGTGGGCGGCTCCTCCGGCGAGTGCATCTACCAGAGCGTGGAGGAGCGCAAGCTGGTCCTGGAGAATGTGATGGCCGAGGCCAGAGGCAAGGTCACCATCATCGCCCACGTGGCCTGCAACAACACCGCCGACTCCCAGGAGCTGGCAAGGCATGCCGAGGGCCTGGGCGTGGACGCCATCGCGGCCATCCCGCCCATCTACTTCCACCTGCCCCCCTACGGCATCGCCGGGTACTGGAACGACATATCCGCCGCCGCCCCCAGCACCGACTTCATCATCTACAACATCCCACAACTGGCAGGCGTATCCCTGACGCCCTCTCTTCTGGCAGAGATGCAGAAAAATCCCAAAGTTATTGGCGTAAAAAACTCCTCCATGCCCACGCAGGACATTCAGATGTGGAAGGATCAAGGCGGCAGCAACTTCGTGGTGATGAATGGTCCCGACGAGCAGTTGGTCTCCGGACTTGCCATCGGTGCTACCGGTGGTATCGGCGGCACCTATGCCGTTATGCCTGAGCTGTTCATCAAGGCTCGGGAGCTTTTCTGCGCAGGAAACCCCACCGGGGCTTTCGCGATACAAAATGACATTTGCCGAATTATCTATAAAATGTGCGCTGCCCACGGCAACATGTATGATGTGGTGAAAGCTATTCTAAGAAAGCACGGTGTGGACTGTGGCGGCATCCGTAAACCCTTGCCTTCCATGAACCAAGAGGATACCGCTATCGTCGAGGCTGCAAACGCTATGATTGAAGCTGCAATATCCAAGTATTGTTAAACATTTTCTCTGCTGACCAACTGCATAAGTCCCTGTACATCTCAAAATAGGCTGCAGGCCTCTACTCCTACTTTATAGGGGCGTGTAAGCCATAAAAAAGGAGGAAGCAAATCCCGTCGGGCCGGCGGTGCGGCAGTGTGGAGACCTGTCGTAATGTCCGTGCAGGTTCGCTCTGCGCGGATAAGGGGCGCTTGCGGGAGCAGGTAGTCCCACGGCTTGTATACATGGCAACTGTGACTCTTAAAAATGTAAAGAAAATTTACGACAACAAGGTGACGGCTGTCCACGATTTTAATCTGGAAATCGCGGATAAGGAGTTTATTGTGCTTGTCGGGCCGTCCGGTTGTGGGAAATCCACAACCTTGCGCATGATTGCAGGATTAGAGGAGATCAGCGAGGGAGATCTCCTGATTGGCGACAAGCGAATGAACGATGTTGAACCAAAGGATCGCGACATCGCCATGGTTTTTCAAAATTATGCTCTTTATCCTCATATGACTGTATACGAAAATATGGCTTTTTCCCTGCAGCTTCGTAAGACTCCCAAGGATGAGATTGACAGAAAGGTGCGGGAGGCCGCCGAAATTCTGGATATCACCAGCTATCTGGAGCGCAAACCAAAAGCTCTTTCAGGCGGACAGCGCCAACGTGTTGCTATCGGCCGCGCCATTGTGCGAAATCCTCAGGTGTTTTTAATGGATGAACCCCTGTCAAATCTGGACGCCAAACTGCGTAACCAGATGCGCGCTGAAATTATTAAGCTGCGCCAGCGTATCGATACAACCTTCATATATGTTACCCACGATCAAACCGAAGCCATGACCTTGGGTGACCGTATTGTCATCATGAAGGATGGCTTTATCCAACAGATTGGCACGCCGCAGGAGGTTTTTGAACACCCCATCAACATTTTTGTGGCTGGTTTCATCGGTTCTCCTCAGATGAACCTTTTTGATGCAAAGCTTATTAAGACGGAAAGCGGCTATCAGGTCGAAGTCCAAGGGGCAGTTATGCCATTGTCCAAAAAGATTCAGAGTTCTCTGGCGGCTAAAAGTGTACCATCCCAAGCTGTCAAGCTTGGAATTCGCCCCGAACATATCCACCTGGAGGAAACGGCTGGAACGCATACAATTTCCTCCAAGGTTGACGTATCTGAAATGATGGGCAGCGAGATTCATCTCCATGTGGATGCCAACGGCAAGGATGTGGTATTGCGCATCCCCACCACAGATCTAGCCGAGGAGTATCGCGGCGGTATGGGATATGGTACAGAAATTCTGTTCACCTTCCGTGAGGATCTGATCCATCTATTTGATCTGGAAAGCGGGGCCAATCTGTTGTAAGAATAGCAAAATAACCGCATTATGGCCAGGACGATGCACGGGCTGTGCCTGCGCTGCCTGAAAAAAATCAGTTGCTTTGGCAACTGATTTTTTTATATCGTACTATGCATTCTATCGCTGCAAATTTTGCCTGTGATCGCGTACTCCCACAGCGCATGAAGCTTTTATGCCATGGCCGAGCGCGGATCAAATTCCCATACGACCTGCTTGGTGCCTTCAGGTTGTTCTGTACGCCCTGGGGAATTAAGATATTCAGACACACCTGTAAATACTGCAAACGCTATCCGCTTCTGATAATCCGCGTTAACCAACTTATATGCGTCATCCGCATTTGATAAAAAACCGCACTCAACCAAAAGTGCTGGAACTGGCGCATTATAAATCAGGTATACGCTATCTGTACACGGCTTGCTTTTACGCGTATTTTCCGGTTGAAGCATTTCAATTAAATTAGCCTGCATGATCTCTCCCAAAAGCTGACTTTCAGGATTTTTAGGGCCGTAAAAGACCTGTGCGCCAAAGTATTTTGATTGTGTAAATTTATTTTGATGGATACTGATGAAAATACAGTTATCATATGTTTTCATCAGATCAAATCGATTGTGAATATCAGAATTTTTCTTTTGCCGTGTTGTGGTTGCTGTCTCATCGTTAAGTGCGATATCTCTGTCACGCGTCAGAATAGCATCGTATCCATTGATTGTAAACAAATCATAGAGCTTTAATGCGATTGAAAGATTGATGTCCTTTTCCACAATCCCATCTACGCCAACGGCTCCGCCGTCAAAGCCGCCATGACCCGCATCAATAATGATAGTCGGCGGTGCTTCAAAGGCCTCGAATGATGGCGAAACTGCAGTAATAGATCGAATGGAATAGCGAGCCAGCACAAACGCTGTCAGCATAAGTAAAATAACCGCCGCGGCTGTAGATTTTTGGACTTTCATATGCATCCCCCCGTTCCAATTTATGCGGACAATTGGGATTTTTATACCCTGGCGTATAAATGAAAAAGCAGATGCGTAAAAGCTGTTTTTTAGAGGTTGCTTTGCAATCCGTTAAGATGAAATATTGGGCTTCCTTGCATAGAATTGACAATATTATGTACAGATGTTATTATTAAATTGCTAATCCATTGTAAGAGGAGGGAGGAATATCGATGCGGAAAACGAAGGGGGAATCTGATAAATTTTATGGCGTGCTTGAACACAGAATGGCCCTCGTCTGATCCATATTGAAATTAGGTTATTTTACAATCAGCTTTTCTTCGACAGAGGAATCCAATTTTGCCGTTTTACAATAGAAATTCCACTATTAAAAGAAATTATAGAAAAATAAGATGAAAAATGGTAAATAGAGAGGGTGGATAATGAAAGCGGTAACAAAAATCAGAAGTACTATCCGATCTCATTATACGCTGGACGACGACTTTTCGTAGGAGTAGAGTCTGGAAACAGGCGTCTGTTAAGTCCGCTGAACTATTTTTATAAAAAATATATAAAAACGCCTTAAAGGGCGTCCCTGCAAAGGACGCCCTTATTTATCTTATTAAGGAATTTTAAAGAAGGGGGAATGATGCTCGTATGGTATTTTCAAGTTTAACATTTGTTTTTTTATTTTTACCTGTCGTGTTACTCATCAATTATCTATTGCCGAAGAAAGCGCAAAATTATTGGTTATTAATTGTGAGTTTGTTTTTCTATGCTTGGGGCGCTCACAACTTCGTTTTGGTAATGATTCTGTCAATTATACTAAATTATTGTTTTGCAATAAAAATAGAAGAATGTAAAGAATCGAAAATACTACGTCGTTTTTGGCTGTTGTTGGCAGTTGTTGTTAACTTAGGAATTTTATTTTATAACAAATACCTTAATTTTTTTACCTCCATTTTAAATTCAGTTTTTGGAGATTCTATTGTTATAACTAATATTATGCTGCCAATTGGCATTTCTTTTTTTACATTTCAAGCTCTTTCTTACGTAATTGATGTATATCGGGGCGATGTAAAGGTACAAAAAAATCCCTTTTATTTGGGACTGTATATAGCATTCTTCCCACAACTTATTGCGGGACCAATAATCCGTTATCATACGATTGCAGAGCAGATTGAAAAAAGAAAAATGAAACTGGATCGTTTTTACAATGGAGTTCGCCGATTTATAAGTGGATTTGCTCAAAAAATTTTGTTGGCCAATGCTTTTTCTGTGGTTGCGGATGAAGCTTTTTCTTGTATAGGGCAGCCTGAAAATTTAAGTATAACATTTGCTTGGCTGGGCGCTATTTGCTATTCCTTCCAGATTCTTTTTGATTTTTCTGGCTATTCCAGCATGGCGATTGGATTGGGAAAAATGTTTGGATTCGATTTTATGGAGAATTTTAATTATCCTTACATTTCAAAATCTGTTTCAGAGTTCTGGCGCAGATGGCATATATCACTGGGACAATTTTTTCGTGATTATGTTTATGTCCCCATGGGAGGTTCTAGAGTAACGTCTAAATTTATTCTGGTGCGCAATCTATTTGTAGTATGGTTGTTGACAGGAATTTGGCATGGCGCAAGCTGGAATTTTATTATGTGGGGTTTAGGTTACTTTCTTCTATTAACTATTGAAAAACTTATAATGTTGCCAAGAAATGATTGGGGAATTATTTCAAAAAGTCTATATCGTTGTTTTACGCTTCTGGCGGTTTTGCTTGGATGGGTATTGTTTCGAGCTGATGGGATGCATTCAGCATTCTATTATGTGAAATCTATGTTTGGACTTTCCGGGAATGCATTTTTTAATGGAAACACAGTTCGTTATATTACCAACAGTGCAGTTTTGCTTGTACTGGCAGTCTTATTTTCCACTCCTGTAATTTCCAATACATTAAATTATTTGGAAAAAAGATATCGTATCCGTATATTGATTGATTTGTGTTATATAGTTTTGTTCCTTTTGGCGGTTTCTTCTCTGGTTATGGGTGCAAATAACCCTTTTATTTACTTTAATTTTTAGAGGGTGATGCTATGAAAAAGGCTGCGTCTTACAAGAAGGATATTTTTTTATATCCACTGCTAGCCGTGTTTTTAGGGATTTTGCTGATTGTTTTTGTATTTATGTACCCTATATTAAAAGACAAAACAAGGGAATATCTGGAATGTCAAACAACGGCTACTGAAATTACAGACAAATTGGAAAAGGAGTACGCAGATAAATTTGTATTTAAGAATGCTTTTGTAAATCTCAATGGTTTAATGGCGCGTATTTTGGGACAAAATTATTTGAACTTTGTGATCAAATTAAATAATGGTCATTTGTCTAATACAGAAGCTATTGCTAATGATGTAGTGATTCATAATGCAGCAGAAATGGCTACCCTCAACGATTTTTTGGCTGAACGTGGAATAGAATTTCTTTATATTCCAGTTCCTATTAAAACTGCATTTTATATTGATGAATTTCCAGATGGCTATATAAATGGTTGGTGTATTAATAGGGAGCAGATGTTAAAGCTGATGCAAGAATACGGTGTAAAAACTTTTGATGTGAATGCTTGGTTTAAAAACCAAGGTTATACAATGGATGAGGTTTACTACAAAACGGATCATCATTGGAAGCCAGAAGTTGCCCTTCCAGCAGCAGCAGCCATTATGAAATTTATGGTTGAAGAATACGGTATTCAAATGGATTCCACTCTATTGGATCCTAAAAATTACACTGTGGATATCTATAAAAATTTCTTTTTAGGCAGCCATGGGAAGCGGGTAGGTACACTTTATGCTGGTGTGGATGACATTTCGTTATTCCGCCCTAGTTATGAGAATCAGATAACCTTTGGTTTGCCCAAATACAATATTTTAGAGATCGGTTCGATTGATGAGACAATGCTTCGCACTGATTATCTTGAAAAGAGAAATTTTTTTAATCAGAATCCATATGCTTCCTATATCGGCGGGGATTATCCTCTGACATACTATCGAAATAAAACAGCAGCCAATCAGATGAAAGTGCTGATGTTGGGAGATTCCTTTGGCAACATGATGGAATATTTCCTTTCACCGCAATTTTCCGATGTCTATTCTATTGATTTAAGGCAATATACAAGCACTTCTTTGGCACAGTACATTGATATGGTAGATCCCGATTTAGTACTTATGTGCCAAGGTTCTGTTTCTGCTACTTCGTTATATACATTTGGCGTTGAAGAATACGAGGAGGCAAAGCAAGGAGCGAAAGTACTTCTTCAGCAATATCCACAGCTTGAAGTAAAGCCATCAGATTTTACTCATAATGGCGCCACATTATTTGATCAACTAGAATCGGGAAAAACCTACACATTGAGTATAGACCGTACAGCAGTTACAGACGGTTTTACTAATTATATACAGTTAATCCTATACGATTATTCTGAGGAGAAGCAATTGAAAGAATACTATTTTTTCGCGGACAGTGATGAAAAACAGCAATGGATATTCACGGTTCCAGAAGGTCAGGATATTTCTCTGCTTCTTTACGCCGGGATGATTGGGAAAACTCAGGATATAGGAATTTATTTGGATAATATTCAGATATATGAAGGTGTATATATTGAATAAAACCGATAAGCGTAAGGACTTGACAGAATAGCCATTCCGTCATAAAGTAAAAGATAATGTAATCTATGAAGGAATGGGAATCAATGGCTGTCACAAAAAACAAAAGCGTATATGTCTGCCAGAGCTGCGGTTATGAAAGTGTAAAATGGTACGGACGCTGCCCGGACTGCGGCGAATGGAATTCACTGGTCGAGGAGGTGCGGCAGCAGGTTGCAGCGCCAAAAACGCGTGCGGCTTCAGCAGCTCCCGCCGTACCACGTGCCGCAGCACAGGCGGCGCGTCTGTCTGATATATCATCCGATGACAGCCAGCGATATAAGACCGGGGTCGGGGAGCTTGACCGTGTGCTTGGCGGTGGGATCGTCGCCGGCTCAGTGATGCTGCTTTCCGGAGATCCTGGGATCGGTAAATCGACGCTTCTGCTGCAAATCTGTCAGTATCTCTGCGGTGGTTTGAAAATTCTATATGTATCGGGCGAGGAAAGCGCGCGGCAGCTCAAGCTGCGTGCAAACCGGCTCGGGGTGGAAAGCGACAATCTTTATATTTCGGCTACGACAGATGTCGAAAATGTTTTGGAAACAGTTCGAAAGCTGTCGCCGGATGTTGTGATGATCGATTCCATTCAAACGATGAATCTTGCTGCGTTAACTTCATCGGCCGGCAGTGTTACTCAGATTCGCGAATGTACGCAAGTTTTGATCGGAATTGCAAAGAGCGCAGAGATTCCAGTGTTTATCGTTGGCCATGTCAACAAGGACGGCGCGATCGCCGGGCCAAAGATGCTTGAACACATGGTTGATGCCGTCCTCTATTTTGAAGGTGAACGCCATCAAAATTACCGAATTTTGCGAGCGGTCAAGAACCGCTATGGTTCCACCAATGAAATCGGTGTATTTGAAATGGGACAGGAAGGTCTGCGCGAGGTACCGAATCCTTCCTTGATGATGCTTTCAGGCCGTCCGAAAAACGTCTCCGGAACATGCGTGGCCTGTGTTATGGAGGGGACGCGTCCGATTCTCGCGGAGGTTCAGGCGCTTGTCTCCAAGACAGGCTTTGGTACGCCGCGCCGTCAAGCGGCCGGTTTTGATTATAACCGCGCGGCGCTGTTGATTGCAGTGCTGGAAAAGCGCGGAGGTTATTTTTTGGGTACGCTCGACGCCTATATCAATGTGGTCGGCGGTCTGCGGCTGGATGAACCGGCCGCTGATCTGCCGGTTGCAATGGCGCTTGTATCAAATCTGCTGGATAAATGTATTCCAGATGATCTGGCAGCCTTTGGTGAAATTGGATTGGCCGGAGAGGTGCGCTCTGTTGGTAGCATTCAACAGCGTGTCAGCGAGGCATACCGGCTTGGTTTTACGACCTGTGTGATTCCTCGCCACTGTGTTTCAATGGTCGACGCGCGCGATATGCCGGATTTAAATCTGATTGGCGTGCAAAATCTGTCACAGGCGATCGCGGTCATCCGATAGATCTGCATAAGGGTCGGTGCGAGTAAAATAGCCGCAGCCATTGCCTTCGCAATTGGTAATGTAGCCGATTTCATCAAGGGAACAGTAGCCCTGCTGCTGATAATAGCAATCTTTGTCGCAGGGAATGAGACGCATTTTTCGTTCTTTTGCCATGATACATACCCTCCCGCTGCCCGGACGTATCTCATACGCCGGACTTTGCAAATTTCAAATGCAGGCATTATATTAACCAGTTTGCATCGATTCATACGGTTGAGAACAGGTGGATTCCAGTTCTCAAAGTTCGCATAAAATCCCTGTAACGGCAAACACTAACCTCGGTTATTTCCGGGATCAGGGATTTGTCTGAAAATTGGTCATTATTCACTATTTTCAGATAAGTCTCTGGCATCGCCGTTATGGGGGTTTTATTTTGTTGTTAAAACGTGTCGCCGCGCTGCTTTTGGCAGCCGGTTCCTTTGGGGTGGCTGCGGCTGCTCCGTTGATTGTTTTGCGTGCGGTGCCGACCGTTTCCTGTATTACGCCAAATGAAACATTATATGAAAAGCGGATCAGCGCTTCGGGGACCATTGAGGCTCAAAATGTTCGGGAAATCTATCTTGATACGCCGGTAATGGCACAAACAGTCAACGTATCAGTAGGGGACCGTGTTGTCCGAGATGATGTGCTTGCCGTTATTGATACGGAGACGACGCGAAGTATCATGCAGCAAAGTGTGCCTGCTTCGATTCTGCTATCCGGTATCACTGAAGCACTGCCGGCGGATACGTCCGATTTACTTGGAATGTATTCCGCTCTGAAGGCATCTGGATTGGATGCCGAGCTTGGCCCGCTGGATGATTTGGCGCAGGCTTACGCCGCGCTTAACAGCGCAGCGAATGAGGCCAATACCTATATTTATGTTCCTGATGTGATCACCGCGCCAATCGATGGAATTGTTACGGATATTGAAATTAAAAGCGGTATGCTGTCGCGTACTGCAAAGCCGGTAATTACCATATCAGATACTGGCAGCTTTGTGGCAATGGTAACAGTAGGGGAGTCGTATGTTTCTGATATCAAGGTAGGGGATGAGGCGATCATTGAAGGGACAGGGTTTCCGGACAAAACATATCATGGACATGTCAGCCGTATATATCCTGTTGCACGCAAGCAAACAGGTACAACCGCGCAGGAAACGGTTGTAGATGTCGAAATTTCCATCGATGACCCAGACGACCATCTGAAAGCTGGCTTTACAGTGCGCGCACAGATTGTGACAGATATGCGCCGCACAATGTTGACAGTTCCATATGAAGCCGTAGGACAGGACGAAAACAATGAGGAATATGTGTATGTTGCAGACGGCGCCCGTGTTGAACGCAGGACGGTTAAGACCGGCATGGAACTTTTAGAGGGCGTCGAAGTGGTCGAGGGACTTTCACCAAATGATATCTTGCTGTCGGATGTGGCAGCGGCGGGAACAGAGGGCGGACTCATCAATTTGAGGAAGGAGTGACACGTCATGCTGTTCGATAGTTTTGTTTGCAGCCTGCGCAATCTTGGCCGAAAACGATTTCGAAGCTTTCTAACAATTGCAAGCATTGCGATTGGAGTGGCCTCGGTTGTTCTGATTGGCTCCATTGGAGAAATTGGTAAGCAGACAATTTCTGATGAGCTTAATTCCCTCGGCTTGGGCAGTCTAACAGTGAGCGCGGATCAGAAATTTACGAGACAAAAGATGGATCAGCGCGATCTGGAACTGATCCGTAATCTTCCAACTGTTAAAAGCGCCACACCGGTGGTTGTCGATTTCAGCAGCATCCGTATGCGCGGCTTAGTTGCAAACGCCATGCTTTGGGGAGTTGATTGTGAAGGCGACCAGTTGATTTCTTTGAAACCGCAGCATGGCCGCCTGTTGAATGAGGCGGACATCGCTGGCGCATCCGATGTCTGTGTTATTGATGCAAACGTTGCGCAAATGTTTTATAAACGCGACAATATTGTTGGAAAATATCTGGATGCGATGATTGGCGGAAGCTATGTGCGCCTCGAAATCGTCGGCGTTGCAGCCTCAGGCGGAAATATCCTGCAAACAATGGTGGGGGATGTGATCCCTTCATTTGCATATGTGCCTTATACTACCATTCAAAGATATACCGGCGATCAGGCCTTTGAGCAGATTGCAGTAACCTTGCATGATGACAGCAACTCAGACGCTGTCGCAGAACAATTAACGGCTTCCGTGAATAGGCTCCATAATATTAACAGAGGATTTAAAGCAGAAAATATATCGAAACAAAAAGATACATTGAATAATTTACTCGGAATTGTTACAATCGTGCTATCATCGATTGCGGCTGTATCTCTAGTCGTAGCGGGCCTGGGAATCATGACTGTTATGACTGTGTCAGTCAATGAGCGGACACGTGAAATCGGTATCAAAAAATCGCTCGGTGCGACACGAGGAACCATTCTATTGGAATTCCTAATTGAAGCATTCACGATCTCTCTGATTGGCAGTATGGTTGGTGTCGGCGCTGGACTTTTCGTGGTATGGTTCGGGTGCATGCTGCTGCATATCCCGGTTTCCGTTGATCCGCGGCTGATCGCGATTTCTATAATATTGACCGTTGGCATTGGAATGATATTTGGCGTATATCCAGCGACCGTCGCGGCGCGCATGCGTCCGGTAGATGCACTGCGAACAGATTAAAGCATAAAAGGAATCCCCGCCGCACGGCGGGGATTCCTTTAGAAAATAGGTATTGACATTCAGAAAGGGAAGCTGTAAAATAAAAATCATCAATTTCGTTAAATTAAAATTTAGCGAAATTAAGGGAAGCAAAAGGAGGAAGATTACTATGGCCGATTATGCGGATTGCCCATCATATTTAAGCGAATTTCTGTTTTATATGCTGACGATCAAAGGCCGTTCAAAAAGGACTGTTGATGCTTACTATATTGATTTGCGTACATTTTTACGCTATATCAAATGCGTAAAGCATTATGTGGCCGACCCTGACGATATCGACGCATTTTCTCAAGTGTCCATTGCAGATATTCCCCTTGAGACAATTTCTTCGATCAAGCTCGGGGATGTCTATCAATATCTCAATTACGCTGCCTCCGAACGTGAAAACAATGCCAAAACGCGTTCCCGCAAGGTTTCATCGCTGCGATCGTTCTTTAATTACCTGACGGTTAAATCTGGGCTTTTAAAAATAAATCCCATCGAAAATCTTGAGGTGCCTTCCGTTAAGAAATCTGTACCAAGATATTTGACGCTTGAAGAATGCCTGGAGCTACTGACACATATTGAATCTTCAAGCTATGAGCGCGATTTTTGCATGGCTACTTTATTTCTTAATTGTGGTATGCGTCTTTCTGAATTGGTTGGCATCAATTTGCAGGACATCCGGGGTGACACGATACGGCTGCTTGGTAAGGGAAACAAAGAACGCATTGTCTATATCAACGATGCCTGTAAAAGAGCTTTAACAGCCTATTTAGCCGTCCGCATGACACCGGCAAATATCAAATATCGAGACGCCCTGTTCCTTTCATCACGTGGAACGCGCATTTCTCCTCGCCGCGTTGAACAAATTATCGCTCGCTGCCTTGAACAGGCTGGATTGGCCGGCCAAGGGTATTCGCCGCATAAGTTGCGTCATACCGCTGCGACGTTGATGTATCAGCATGGTGGTGTAGATATCCGTGTATTAAAGGAGATTTTAGGTCACGCCAGTCTATCAACCACCGAGATTTATACGCATATATCCGATCGTCAAATGGAAAAAGCGGCGCAAAGCTCACCGTTGTCGAGCGTTGCACCGCGAAAAAAGAGACGGAGTCCTACAGCGTCAAATTCAGAAAATGAATAAGCTCAGGCTTCCCAATTTTGTTGAAAGGATGGCATCCAGTATCGATATTAAAAGGCAAAACACTGTAAAGATAATAAACTTTATACAATAACGTCTGATTCGAAATGGATCGGCTGGAATTGAAGCCGTAATCGAAGACCTTAAAAGCGTTACAGAAAGAGCTAAGGCTGAACGGCCGGCGGCGATCAGTAGTACCGTTCCTAAAAACATGATAGGCAGCATCAAAATCAATACATACCAAATTGCATTTGCTCCGGATTCTGCATAGAGCATACCGATTGAAAAACCGTAGCCAAGTCCTTTAAAAACAGGAACTGCAAATATTACGACTTGTGCGATCGTGCAAAAGCCACAGAAAAACAAAATCGCCAGCATTGTAAAAATTGAGAAAAAAGTCGAACCTACAATCCCTGCAAATGCAAGGGTTCGCCGCTGTTCTACGTAACTTCCAAGCAGGATACTTAATTTTTCGAGTGTATCTGTGCTGGCATGCCGAACCATTAAGGTGCCAGCCACCATGCCGAATAGAAACAAAACACCGAGCAAATAGACAACGACGCGATTTCGTGTATTGGCTACGAAGGAACGCATAGGAATCATTACAGCGCCAGTTTCATTTCCCATTGGTTCTTCCCGTAAAAATGCACCATTCCGATTCCAGACTGGCTGCTGCGCTCCTTCTTTATTTTTTGCCTCATCGATTCCCCGCACATTTTTTTGCTGTTGTATAATCTTGTCCAAATCTGCCGCGCTGAATCCCATATTGATCGTCCTTTCATAAGACCTTTTATAGAAAAGTTATGCTGGATGAATACGATTTATGCTGATGCATAAAAAAGGCGATATGTAAAGTTTTAAACTTTACATATC